>Ga0194111_10005010_pt1 | contig 15319 bp, 12 predicted proteins | sample TA2KigC300mmetaG_FD_146194 | JGI IMG/M metagenome (GOLD analysis project Ga0194111, IMG submission 146194) | Freshwater microbial communities from Lake Tanganyika, Tanzania - TA2015033 Kigoma Deep Cast 300m | ecosystem: Environmental > Aquatic > Freshwater > Lake | place: Tanzania: Lake... | reverse complement strand
ATGTGGCCGGCAGCGAGCCGCGATCGTTCGGCTACCTCGAGCTCGATGACTCCGGCAAGCGCATGGAGTTCGGCCGCGATGCGCAAGGCGCGTGGTTCAAGGGGCCCGATGGCCAGGTGCGCCGTCGCGGGACCGATGACGGCGGCGCCAAGGATGCGCGCGATCCCGCGCAGCAGGGGGCCAAGCAATCGGCACGCCAGTCCGGCTTGCTGGTCGATGTCGATTGGATGACCCTTGATTCGGTGCTGCCGCGTTTGAAGAAGGGCTACGACCTGCAGGTCGTCGAGTACCCGCGTTGGAAGACCCTGATCGCCCGCAGGCAATGGATGCCCAATGGCATCGACCCCAAGGCTGCCGCAGAGCGTGCCGAGTCGATGCGTCAAGGCACACAGCCGGACGGTGCAGTGCGCGACGATCGTGGTGCGCTCGCTGGTGAGTCGCGTACCGGTGAGTCCGGCGGCGGCGCATGGCGGCCGAACGCCGATGTGCAGGCGGCTATGCGCACCGGCCTCGTCACCGGTGGTGCGCTGCGTGGTGCACCGCTGCGGGTCGAGCTTGAGTTCGCCCCCGATGGCCGCGTGATCGAACGAGCGCGCATCGAACTCGATGCTCCGCGCGCGCCGCGCACGATCGAGCTGCGGCTCAAGACGCCGGGCGAGCCCGCTGCGGACGACGACATCGACCTGGGCACTTGGGAGTGATGCGCGGTGTGAGTGATGTGCGCGAGGCCTGACGGCTGGGTGTCTGTGTCCTCGCGCGATCGTGGCACCGAGGCTTACCTCGTCCGGTGCACCATCACCGAACTCAGGCAGGGGCAGGCGCGGCTGTCGAGGATCTCGATGCGCACGTGGCGCGCCTTCGTCACCGGCACGCGCACGATGCGCTTGTGGCCGATGGTCGTGCCCTCGGCGAGCGTGATCCAGTCGCGATGGTTGTTGCTCGGGGTGGCCGGCACGCTGATGCGGAAGTGCCTCACGCGCTGGCCGAGCGCGATCGGTTCTGCCAGCACCACGCGGTCGAACTCCTTCAATGGATCGAGTTCGATCTCCATCGATGCCGCGGTCGTGCCGTCATCGGTCGCCCAGAAGGTGGCCGGATCTCCGTCGACCGCCTTGTCGGGGCCGAAGGGCTCGGGACGAAGCGGCTCGTTCGCGCCACGCGGTTTGAAGCCGCGCATCGAGTCTGCGGCCGTCGGTCGCCCGCGTGCGAGATCGGTGCCAGCGCCGTAGGTCGCATCGATCAGCGCCCGAAGGCCCAGCACGGCGGCCACATCCTGCTCATGGATCAGCCCGCGACGATCCACAGGGAAATTCAGGTGGAAGTTGGCGTTGTGCCCGACGCTGCGCTCCCAGAGGTCGAAGAGCTGCGCGGGAGTCTTGACCTTGTCGTCCTCGTGTGCGTGGTAGAACCAGCCCGGCCGGATCGAGACATCGCACTCGGCGGGGATCCATGACTCGCCGTCCTCGTCGCCTTCATTCAGGCTCTTCGTCGGCGGTGGATTGTCGTTGCCGATGCCGTGGCCCGCGACCTTGAGCATGGCCCAGCAGGTGTCGCCCGCCCACCCTTGCTCGTTGCCGACCCAACGAATGTCGGGCCCGACATCGCTGAAGATCACGGCATCGGGCTGCAGCTCGCGCACGACCGCGCGGAAGCTCGGGAAGTCGTAGACCTGCCGCTTCCCATTGGGCCCCTCGCCGCAGGCCCCATCGAACCAGACCTCGAAGATCGGGCCGTAGGACGAAAGGACCTCGCGCAGCTGCGAACGGAAGACCTCGTTGTAGGCCTCGCCGGTGCCGTACTGCGGATTATTTCGGTCCCATGGCGAGAGGTAGACACCGAACTTGAGGCCGCCGCCACGGCACGCCTCACTCAGTTCGCGCAGGACATCGCCCTTGCCATCCTTCCAGGTGCTCGCCTTCACGGAGTGCGTGCTGAAGGCCGTGGGCCAGAGGCAGAAGCCGTCGTGATGCTTGGCCGTCACGACCACTCCCTTCATGCCCGCATCCTTCATCACGCGCACCCATTGGCGCGCATCGAGCGCCGTGGGCTGAAAGACCGTCGCCGGCTCGTCGCCATGACCCCACTCCTTGTCGGTGAAGGTGTTGGGACCGAAGTGGATGAAGCCCGTGAACTCAAGGTCCTGCCAGGCGAGCTGGCGCGTCGAGGGGAGCGGGGTGATGGGAGCTGGTGGCGGGACGGTGATGGCCATGGTGAGGAGGGCGCTGAGCATGCCACGCGCAGGCTAGGCGATCGGCAGTGCCACCGAGCGCGATGCGTGAGCGCGCTCCATGCACCCATCGTGCGTGGTGCGACGGGTCAGATCGAGCTGTCAAGCCCCGATCACTCAGTGACGACCACGCGTGGGCCTGACCAGCACGCGCGCTGCAGCCGTGGTGCTCATGCTGACGATGGCGCCGCCATCGGGCCGGATCCGCATGACGCCTGCACCGGGTTCAAGGGCGATGATCCGCAGCGTGGCACCGACCTTGAGTCCGCTTGCACGAAGGAACCGCAGCGAGTCGCCGCGTTGGTCGAGCACGCGCACGAGCCGTGCACCATCGCCGACGCCGAGTTCGGACATCGGCATGGCCTCGGACTCCTGCAATGCGCCATTGGCGCGCGGGATCGGATCGCCGTGCGGATCGAACGCGGGGCGGCCCAGGTGACGATCGAGGGCATCGAGCACCATGGGCGAGATGGCGTGCTCAAGGCGCTCGGCCTCGTCGTGCACCACCGACCAATCGAGCCCGAGCGTGTCGACGAGGAAGGTCTCGACCAGTCGATGCCGACGAAGGATGTCGAGCGCGACGCGCGTGCCCTTGGCGGTCAGCCGGACGCCGCCGAAACGCTCGTGGCGGGCGAGCTTGGCGGCCACGAGCTTCTTCACCATGCTCGTCGCGGTACCCGCGGTCACGCCGAGCGCAGCGGCGATCTTGCCCATGGGTGCCTCGCCGGCGGCGGCCTCGCGCTGCACCAGGTAGATGGCCTTCAGGTAGTTCTCGACCGTTTCGGTGGCGAGCATGGCGAGAAGCCTAGCCGAGCGTTGACATGGAGTCATCAACATCCTAGAGTTTGAGTCGTCAAACTCATGTGCGCCCACCGTGCCATCCTTCGCCTGGTCGCCGCCGTGCTGGCGTGGTCGGGGGCAGCGGCGGCCGTCGCCGCACCGCCACTGAAGGTCGTGGCCACGACCGGCATGATTGCTGACACGGCTCGTGCGATCGGCGGCCCCGCGGTCTCCGTCACGGCGCTCATGGGCGAGGGCGTGGATCCACACCTCTACAAGGCATCGCCCGGTGATGTGCGGCTCATGACCGGTGCAGGCCTGCTCCTGTGGAATGGCTTGCATCTGGAGGGTCGGCTGGGTGATGCGATCGCCAAGCTGGGCTCGCGCGTGCCGGTGGTGTGCGTGACCGATGCCATGCCTCAGGATCGCCTGCTGCGATCGACAGGTGCAGGCCCGGAGCCCGATCCGCACGTTTGGTTCGACCTGGCGCTGTGGCGGTTCGCCTGCGAGCGCATCCGTGATGCCATCATCGAGCATGCACCCGAGGCAGCCGACGCGGTGCGGGCACGCTGCGCCTCGCATCTGGAACTGCTTGACGCAGCCAGGGGCCATGTGCAGGCGGTGGTGGCCTCGATCCCCGCAGAGCGTCGGCTGCTGGTCACGGCACATGATGCCTTCGGCTACTTCGGCAGGGCCAATGGAATCGCGGTGCGCGGCATCCAAGGCCTGTCGACCGACAGCGAAGCCAGCCTGCGCGAACTCAATGCCCTCGTCGACCTGATCTGCGAGCGTAAGGTGCCGGCTGTCTTCATCGAGAGCAGCGTGCCGCGCAAGACGGTCGAAGCCCTTGTGGAGGGGTGCAGCGCGCGCGGTCATGCCGTCACGATCGGGGGCGAGTTGCTGAGTGATGCGATCGGTGCCTCGGGCACTGAGCAGGGAACGCATGTCGGCATGGTGGTGCACGATGCCGAGGTCATTGCTCGGGCGCTCGGCGGCATCGTGCCTGCGCGGCCCGCTCTGCTCGCAGTCTGGCTCGATGCGGCTGCGGGGAAGGCCCCGTGATGCAGGAAGCCCTTGCCCTTTCTGGGGTTTCAGTCGCCTACCGCGATGAACTTGTCCTGGAGCGGATCGACGCGCACATTCCCGTGGCATCGATGTGCGCGATCGTCGGCCCCAACGGAGCCGGCAAGAGCACGCTGATCAAGGCAGCGCTCGGTCTGGTGCCGCTCGTGGCCGGACGCGTGACCGTGCTCGGCGGCACGATGGCACAGCGGCGCGCGCAGGTGGGCTACGTTCCGCAGCGGGAGTCGGTCGACTGGGAGTTCCCCATCAGCGCGCTCGATGTCGTGCTGATGGGGTCGTACGGCCGGCTCGGCCTCCTTGGACGGCCGGGCCGGACTGAGCGCACTCAGGCGATGGAGTGCCTTGAGCAGGTTGGTCTCGTGGCGATGGCCGATCGTCAGATCAGCCAGCTCAGCGGCGGCCAGCAGCAGCGCATCTTCCTGGCACGAGCGCTCATGCAGCGCGCACAGCTCTACCTGATGGATGAGCCCTTTGCGGGCGTCGATGCGGTCACGGAGAGCGCCATCATGCAGGTCCTCGATGCACTCCGACGGCGCGGCTGCACGATCGTGGCCGTGCACCATGATCTCTCGACCGTCCGCGAGTGCTTCGATCATGTGCTGCTCCTGAACAAGCGCCTGATCGCTGCGGGCCCCGTGGCGACCGCATTCACGGGCGATGCGATCCATCGCACCTATGGAGGCCGGCTGACGGTGCTCCCTGATGCGGCGTACGAGTCCCGGACCGCCTCGGCAGGCGACTGACATGGCTGAACTCCTCCGACTGATGTCGCTGCAGGATTCGAGCACCCGGGTGGTCATGATGAGCACCGCCGGGCTGGCGATCGCGGCAGCCTTGGTCGGCACGCTGGCCATGCTTCGTCGCCGCGCACTCGTGGGCGATGCCGTCGCGCATGCTTCGCTGCCTGGCATCTGCCTGGCGTGGTTCGTGGCCGGTGACCGCAGCCTGGCCGTGCTGCTGCTCGGTGCATTGGTGCTTGGACTGGCCTGCATGGGCACCATGGCGCTACTGCAACGGCTCGCCAGGACCCGCGAGGACGCCACGACGGCCATCGCGATCAGCGGCTTCTTCGGACTGGGCATCGTGCTCTCGCGCATGATTCAGAACCAGCCCAGCGGCAATCGTGCAGGGCTCGACGGATTCCTCTTCGGCAAGGCCGCGAGTGCGGTGGCGAGCGATGCATGGCTGGTGCTCGCCGTAGCAGGCATCGTGGTGGTGCTCGTGCTTGGGCTGCGCAAGGAGTTCGGGCTGCTCTGCTTTGATCGGGACTTTGCGGTGGGCCTTGGCCGGCCGGTGCATCGGCTCGACGGGCTGCTGCTCGTGCTGGTGGCGCTCGTCACCGTGGCCGGGCTGCCCAGCGTAGGCGTGGTCTTGGTGGTGGCGCTGCTCGTCATCCCGGCGGCAGCGGCGCGTTGCTGGAGCTCATCGCTGGGTGCGATGCTCGCCATCTCGGCTTTGATCGGCGCAGCGAGCGCCATCATCGGCACGGGCTTGAGTGCGGTGCTGCCTCCACCGAGTGGCGCAGTCGGCGGTGGTTGGCCGACGGGTCCGATGATCGTGCTCACGGCAGCCGTGCTCTTCGTACTCAGCCTTCTTCTGGCGCCGGAGCGCGGTGTGTTGATCGCGATGTGGCGTCGACACCGACGGCGCGCCGCCGATGCCTCGATCGTCAGGAGCGCTCGATGATCGATCCATCGATCCCGCCTGAACCGTGGCTGAGCAACGACGACCTCTGGACGATGGCGACAGCGGTCCTCGCGAGCGTCGCGTGCGGGCTCGTGGGCTGCTGGCTCGTGCTGCGACGGCTGTCGCTCCTCGGTGATGCGATCAGCCACGCCGTCCTGCCTGGGATCGCGGGTGCGTTCCTGCTCACAGGCACGCGCGATGTGCTGCCCATGCTGACGGGCGCCACGGTGATCGGTATCGCCACGGCCTTCATCTCCTCGGCGCTCGGCCGCTTTGGACGCGTGGACCGGGATGCGGCCTTGGGGGTCACCTTCACCTCACTCTTTGCGCTCGGTGTGGTCATGATGTCGCTGGCTGCGCGCCAAGTCGATCTTGATCCAGGCTGCGTGCTCTACGGCCTGCTCGAGTTTGTGCCGTTCGATACGGTGGATCTGCTCGGTGTGCAGGTCCCTCGCGCCGGGGCATGGCTCGGTGGGGCGCTCGTCATCGATGTGATCCTGATGATGGCGTTCTTCAAGGAGCTGCGAGCGACGAGCTTCGATCCTGCACACGCGGCAACCCTTGGGCTTCGCGTGGGGCTTGTGCATCTTGGGCTGATGGCGGCAGTCGCGGCCAACACGGTGGTGGCGTTCGAGGCTGTGGGCTCGATCCTGGTGGTCGCCATGCTCGTGGCACCCGGCGCCACCGCACGGCTCTGGACCGATCGATTGGTGCCCATGCTTTGGCTGGCGTCAGCCATTGCAGTGTCGACGGCCATCGTGGGCTACCTCGCTGCGCTTGAACTCAACACATCGGCCGCCGGCATGATCGCCACCATGTCGATGGTGGGCTATCTCGGCTCTGCCGGGATCGTGTCGGCGCGCGGTGCGTTGCGTCGCTCCGCATCGCGCGCCTCCGCGGTGCTCACGATGCCGCAGCCACGATCCGATCGACTGTGATGCCGTAGTGCGCATAGAGCACAGGTGCGGGCGCGCTGGCTCCGAAGCCATGCACACCAACGAAGGCGCCCTCGCCACCGATCCAGCGATCCCAGCCCAGGCTGGATCCAGCTTCCACGGCCACACGGCGCGTGATCGCCTTGGGGAGCACCGACTCGCGGTAGGCGACATCTTGCGCTGCGAAGACCGTCATGCACGGCATGCTCACCACGCGCGTGGGGACGCCTGCGGCCTCGAGCCGATCGGCAGCCTGCAAGCACAGGTGCAGTTCGGTGCCGGTGCCGATCAGGATGGCCTTGGGTGCCGTGCTCGCTTCACGCAGGATGTAGGCACCGCGGGCGCAGCCGGCTGCCGGAGCAAGGACCGTGCGATCAAGCGTGGGAATGTCCTGTCGCGACAGCACGAGCATCGACGAACCGTGCGTGTTCAGCATCGCCTGGCGCCAGCATTCGGTGACTTCGTTGGCATCGCCCGGCCGCCACACGCTCAGGTGCGGCATGGCGCGAAGGCTCGCGAGCTGCTCCACGGGTTGGTGCGTCGGGCCATCTTCGCCAAGGCCGATCGAATCGTGGGTGAAGACCCAGACCACGGGAAGCTCCATCAACGCGCCGAGGCGGATCGCGGGGCGCGCGTAGTCGGTGAAGCAGAAGAAGCTCGCGCCATAGGACCGCAGCCCCGACAGTGCCATGCCGTTGCACGCGGCGGCCATCCCGAACTCGCGAACGCCGAAGTGGATGTTGCGTCCACCGGGGGTGTTCGACTGCATGCCCGGCTCGCCATCGATCAGGGTCTTCGTGCTCGGTGCCAAGTCGGCGGAGCCTCCGACGAGCCACGGCACGCTCTTGGCGACTGCATTGAGCACCTTGCCACCGCTGGCCCGCGTGGCCATGCCCTTGACATCTGCAGGGAAGATGGGCAGTGCCGTGTCCCAGCCTGCAGGCAGCGATCGATGCATGATGCTGTCGAGTTCTGCCGCGAGCGCGGGGTGCTTCACGCGATAGGCCTCGAAGCGGGCTTGCCATGCTGCATGCGCCGAGCGGCCGCGCGCGCCGAAGACCCCATCCATGCGCTCACGGACCTCACCCGGCACCAGGAACTGTGCGTCCTCGGGCCAGCCGTACACGCGCTTGGTTGCCTTGATTTCGTCTTCGCCAAGGGGCTCGCCGTGCGCGGCGTGCGAATCCTGCTTCTTGGGGCTTCCCCAGCCGATGTGCGTGTTGACGATGATCAGCGTGGGGCGGTCAGTGCAGGCCCGTGCGCCGTCGAAGGCCACGCGCAGCGACGGCAGGTCGTTGGCATCGGCCACGCGAAGCACATTCCAGCCGTGGCCCTCGAAGCGCTGGCGCACATCCTCGCTGAACGCAAGATCCGTGTGCCCCTCGATCGTGATGCGGTTGCTGTCGTAGATCCAGCAGAGGTTGCCGAGCTTGAGGTGGCCGGCGAGCGATGCCGCCTCGGCGCTCACGCCTTCCATCAGGCAGCCATCGCCGCAGATCGCCCACACGCGGTGCGCGATGAGTTCGAACTCGGGACGGTTGTATCGGCTCGCCATCCAGCGCTCGGCCATCGCCATGCCCACGCTCGTCGCGATACCTTGGCCCAGCGGCCCGGTCGTGACCTCGACACCGCTCGTCATCCCAAACTCGGGGTGACCCGGGGTCCGGCTGCCGAGCTGGCGGAACGCCTTGATCTGGTCCAGCGAAACCGCTTCGTCGCCGGTCGGCTGCCCGTGGCGATCGAGTTGCTTCACGCCTGCCAGGTGCAGGAGCGCATACAGCAGCATCGAGGCGTGACCGTTCGAAAGCACGAATCGATCCCGATTGACCCAGTCCGGGCGATCGGGGTCGAAGGTGAGTTCGTCCTGGAAGAGCGCCCAGCCGACCGGTGCCAGGCCCATTGGCGCACCGGGGTGGCCGGACTTGGCCTTTTGAACCCCGTCCATGGACAGCGTGCGGATCGTGTTGATCGCAAGGGCATCGATGGCGGGGACCGAGGCGGGCGTGCCGGCCTGGACGGAGTCGAGCAGCGTGGAGGTCATCATGGTGGTCATGGTGCACTGTACGCCGGGCGGCGCTGTTGACGCATGACACGGGCAAGCGTCTACTGCTGGAATGAGTCGCCTGAAGACGATGGCTGTCACGAGCCCGAAAGCCTGGGTGACCATGACGGCCCCAGTCCGGCTCGAGATGCTTGAGGCGCTGCGACTGCTGGGGCCGTGTGCGATTGCGGACATCGCCACGATGCTGGATCGGCCTGCTGATGCGCTCTATCGCCACATGGACAAGCTCGTTCGGCTCGGAGCGGTGCGCGAGCTCGAGCAGCGCAAGGCCGGGCCAAGGCTCGAGCGCACCTACGATGTCGTCGCCGACTACATCTATCCCGGGTTTCGCGATGGGGGCAGCAAGGCTGCGAACCAGGCGTACAACCACACCGTGAAGGTGATCTGCAAGATCGCCAGCCGTGCCAGTCGCGATGCGGCAGCCAGCGGCCAGCTCAAGTTCAGCGCCGAGGCGCGTACGCTGGCGGCGCTTGTGCATCACGGGTGGCTCACGCCGACGGAATTCGTGCGGGCGCGTGAGCTGCTCATGGAACTGCAGGCGCTCCTGGGTGCCGGGCGCCGGCGGCCCGATGCGCGGCTCTACGTCATCGCCTCGATGCTCCTGCCAGTGGTGCGCAAGCGTGGTGCGCGTCGTGCGCGCGTCAGTGGTGCGATCCCAGCGACCACATCGACATCCGGTGCCGATGCATCACGCGAGCGAGCTGGGCGTTCGTCGCGCAAGCCGCGATCGGAAAGCGCCCGTCGGGAGCGGTGATCGGCACAGGTTGCGCCCCATGGGCGCGCTCAGCGCGCTTCTCCTCCTCGTCTGCTCCGACATCTTCATGACATGGGCGTGGTACGGCCCATTGAAAAGGGTCGCGTGGACGCTGCCGGTCGCGATCGGGTTGTCGTGGCTGATTGCACTGCCTGAATGTGCGCTGCAGGCCCCAGCAAACCGCCTCGGTCATGTCTCGCAGGGTGGTCCATTCACCGCGCCGCAGCTGAAGATCCTGCAGGGCGCGATCACGCTCGTCGTCTTCGTGGGCTTCTTCATCGTCGTGCTGAAGGAGAAGCCGCGCGCCAACGACCCCCTCGCGTTCGCGCTCATCCTCGCAGGCGTGGTCGTCTCGATGCTCGGCCGCAACGGCACGCCCGCGGTTCGGGGATGAGGGGTCAGCGACAGCGCAGGATGCCGTCGCGATCGATCGTCCAGATGCCTTGGTCATCGATCCACAGCGAGTCGAGTGCTGCATCCGAGACGCGGATGGCCAGCCGTTGATCCAGCGATGCCGCGTCGAGCACCCTGAGCGTCCCATCGGCACCGCCGGCGATCACGCGAGTCCCTGCCGCATCGACGGCGAGGGAAGCCGCGCGGCTCCGCTGTGAACGAGTGCTGGCCGTAACCGTTCCGTCCGCACTCAGTCGACAGATGAGACCGTCGCGCCCACCGGCCAGGATCACTCCCTCAGGGCCGGCCCCGACGGCAGCGCACTGCTGGGCCAACGGGCTGGTCCACGCCACGGTTCCATCCGACAAGCGGATCGCTGCGCACCCATGCACGCGAGATGCAACCAGCAGCAGTCCAAGGTCATCCTGCATGGCAAGCATGGGAATGCCTGCGACCTCTGCAGCATCATCGCTGATGAGTTCGGTGCTTTCCCAGAGCGTGGAACCGTTCGTGGCATCGATGCAGAGGATCGTGCCGTCGTGGCGCAGCGCACACAGGCGATCGTGCCGTGGATTCGTCGCAAGTAGCGCGAAACGGCCCAATTCGGGAGCCCATCCGAGGGCAGTCCCATCGGTGCGCCGTCCATCGATGGTTCCCTCGGCTGTGATCCACGCTGACCATGACGCAGCGTTTGTAACGCGCCTGCGGGGCGTGGGAGTTCCGATCCAGCGGTCGATGGAGTCGGTCGCCTGCAGACGAAGCCCGCCCTGGCTGCCGATCCACAAGCCATCACTCGAGCGAAGGAGCGACCAGACTATGTCGGGGCTGCCGGGGATCGCCATTGATGACCCTGACTCGAGGTCCCATGCCACCAGCAGACCATCCGCACCGGCGGTGAGCACGCGCCGCTCCCCGAGTTCGGTGATCGACCAGATGTTGTCGTGATGGAGGCGGCCGGTCCATCGCGGCTGCGCCGAGCCGGGGTCGTATCGACGCACGGATCGATCCCATCCGGCGACGATCATGGCCATTCCATCGACCGATGACCATGCGGCCGATTGACGCGCAGCCGGACAGGACAGCGACTGGACGGTCCTGCCATTGTTTGGATCCACCACGCTGGCTCCGAGATGTCCTGCTACGAGCAGCGTGCCATCCGTACGAAGCCGCGTCGCACGCACCGCGCCGATGCCAAGATCGATGGCGGTTGAGAGCGGGTGCCCATCGATCGTCCATCGTTGGGCGTGCGTGTTCAGGATGACCAGCGATCCATCCTTGAGGAAGATCGGCACGCTACCGGCCCCATTCGGCTGTGTCGGCCACGTCCGATGGACAGAGCCGGTGCGTGCATCGACCACAGAGACGCCCTCGGTCACGTGACAGCAAGCGATCCATGCGCCATCAGGCGAGATGGCTACGCCATTGGTCGTGGCGAGGGCCAACGGCACGACCCATGTGAGTGTCGTGCCATCCCTCCGCGCGAGGAACGACACGGCACCGCCGGTCGGGCTCACATCGGCGACGGAACCAACCATCCACGATCCATCGGGCCCAGCGGCCAGGGCATACCAGTCACCTCGCGCCATCTCGCGCCCGCGCAGTGACGCGACGCGACGGAGCAGGTCCGCTTCGACGGATCGATCATCAACCAGCGCCGCCAGCGCCCGATCGAGCGCAAGTTGATCGGTGGCATCGACCGCGCTGGACGCGGCACTGAGGTTGGCGAGGCGGGCCTGTTCGCGAGCGTGCATGGCGGATCGTGCCGAAATGGTCGCTGCCACGATCAGTGTCACGGCGATGCTTGCCGCGATCGACCATGCCTTCCAGTGCCGCCGGACGGACCGCACCAGTCGCTCTGCAGGATGCTGCTCGTCGATCAGTACCGGCCTGCCGGCGAGGTGGTCCCTCAGGTCTCGCGCCAGGAGATCCATGCTCGAGTATCGCTGCGATGGGTCAGCATGGACGGCCTTGGCGACGATGCGATCCAGGTCGCCCTTCAATCGCCGATCCAGGACGCCAAGCCGCGGCACAGGGTCCATGTCGATGGAGCGCAGGGCCTGTGCGATGGAACGACCTTCGAGCTGCCGCATCGGCCGACCAGCCAGCGTGCCGAACAGGATCGTGCCCAGCCCGAAGACGTCCGAGCGGACATCGGCCACCGCACCGGGAGCGAGGCACTCGGGAGCCATCGACACGAGGCTGCCCACGATGCGATCCCCGAGCAAGGCCACAGATCGCTCATTTGCCGGGCCATCACGCCGTGCGAGCCCGAAGTCGATGATCCGGATGGTGCCGTCCTTCGCCAGCAACACATTGTCGGCCTTGAGGTCGCGGTGGATGATCGCCTTCGCGTGGGCGTGCGCCAGGGCGTCTGCGACCGATGCCATGAGTGCCACCCGAGCCTCGATCGTCCAACCATCGGTTGCCGAGGGCCCGAGCGGCCGCGCATCCTTAACCAGCTCCATCGCCATCCATGGTCGATGTGACCGCGCATGCTGCCAGACGCCGACTGCGTAGAGCCGGGCAATCCCGGGATGCTCGAGCTGCGCCAGCATCGATGCCTCCCGGCGCTGCTGGAATGCCTCCGCGTGCGAGCAGGGCCACAGCAGCTTCAGTGCCACCTCTCGGTCAGGTGTCCGTTGCCGCGCCCGGTACACCTGTCCGCTCGCACCTTCGCCGATCAGCTCAAGCAGGTCGAAGCCGTCGATCAACGTGCCTGTCTCCACGCGAGGGAGTTCGTAGTCCTGCGCCGGGCGCGGTGTGCTGTCGGCTTCGAGTACCGCATGGGATCGCAGCATGTCGCTCGCAGCGTCGAACACCGAGGGCGCGAAGTGGCGACGGGCCTCGTCCTCGCGCCCCTCGTGAAGCAGGATGAAGCACTCGTGGATCGTCTCGAGCGGCGGTGCGGGTGGTTGTTCCTTCGGTTCCATGCAGTTCCAGTCCGACGATACCGTGCCGAAAGGCTGCCCCATCCCTCCGAGCGTGTCGCTTGGGATCGGTCGCGACAGGAGCCGTGCAGCCGTCGCATCAGGAGCATCGATTGGACGGTTTCACGCCACCTGAAGCCCGCCGCGCCTTGGTCGAGGACCTGCTGCGTCGCCATCATCAGGGTGATCAGGGGGCGCTCGAGGCGCTTTGGCGCGAGATCTACGCCGAGGTCCATCGCATGGCTCGATCGATGCTCGCTCGTGAGGGGCCTCGACGCCCCATTGATACGACGGTCCTGGTCCACGAGCTCTACCTGAAGATGGGAGGCGCATCGTTCGAGAATCGTGCGCATCTCTTTGGTTCGCTGGTTCGGATGATGGGGCAGGTGGTCACGGATGCGGCACGCCGCCGCAATCGAAGCCGACGGCGCGAGGAAGCGGTCGCCGTGGCGGCCGACGAGCTGACGCTGGATCCGGCGCCGCTGGGAATCTCAGGAGATCAAAGTGGTCAGGCGGGGGCATCGGCGATCAAGGCGCTCGATCGGCTTGATGTGTTGGCGCCGCGGCCTGCAGCCGTGGCTTGGTTGCGTTTCGTGGGCGGGCTGTCGGTCGAACAGGTGGCGGCCTGCCTTGCAGTCTCGGAGCGCACAGTGAAGAGTGACTGGGCGTTCGCACGAGCGTGGCTGCATCGCGAACTCATGTCCGAGGGGCTTCGACCGCGATCGCTGCGGTCAGAAGGAGAGCACGATGAAGGTTGATCTCATCCAATCCGATTGCGTGGTTGCCAATCATGCGCGTTGGCGAGTCGTCCATGAGTTGTTCGAGCGACTGCGCCACGCTCCGCGAAACGTGTGGCATGCGGAGCTCAATGCCGTCGCGCCGGGCGACCCGGCGTTGGCGTACGAGGTCTTGTCGCTGCTGGTGGCCGACGAGTCCGTTGAGGAATCGCAAGTCGAGTCGTGACAGAAGTTTAAGATTTTTGCCCCTCGCCCGGCGTGGTGTCGCTTGTGCTATAGCGGCGCGTGCGGACGCGCAGCGTTTTGGCACCCAGGAGAAAGACCATGTCGTTGAGCCCTTCCGTTGGTGCGCGTTCGCGCGTGTTGGCCGTTCTTACCGCCTTGTTTGCCGTTGCCTCGGCCCACGCCCAGTGTCCAAGCGTAATCCGTGTCCCTGAAGACGCGGCGAGCATCAATGCGGCAGTCGCGCAGGTCTGCGCTGGCACGACAGCGGAAATCGTTGTGGGATCGGGGTCGTGGACAGCCCATGTGACGCCCGCTGCCGGAGCATCCATCGTGGTACGGGGCACGGATCGAGCCAACACGATCATCTTGCCCGGCGGCAACAACGGTCGGTTCACAACGGTGCCTTACGGATCGGCCGTGCGCTTCGTCGACGCGACTCTTCGCAACGGGGGGGCCAACTATGAGTTCTGGGTGTCACTCGAGCGCTGCGACGTCGTGCAGTGTGCCGGGATCTTCTTTCCCGAGTCGGCATCGGTACTGGATACGCAGTTCATCGACTGCTCGTCGAGCACGCCGTACGGCATCCTGTACCTGCAGGCTGATACCACGGTGGCTCGATGCTCCTTCATCCGCTGCACCCGTGCGCTGCAGGTCTGGGGTGATGGCGGTGGCAATGGCCATCTCATTCAGGACTGCACCTTCCAAGCCTGCAACGATGCCCACATCATCGTGAGCACCTCGTGCTGTTCCTACGGAGCGAATCGCGCGCGCATCGAACGCTGCACCTTTGACGACACGACCGGTGGCTCCGGTGCCGCCATCATCTTCGATGCCTTCCAGGCCGCAGGAGCCCAGACTCCGGTGCTCGACATCGTGGACTGCGTTTTCCGCGGCATCGGGCAGGGAACCAGCAACTCCGCCGGTGGCGCCGTTCGCATCGGCGACCGCGACTACACCGGTCCGATGTCATCCACCACGATCACGGGCAGTTCCTTCATCGGCTGCCGAGCAGGCATCGGTGGCGCCATCTACGTTCGCAAGAACCAGCCAGTTGCGCTGTCAGGCTGCACCTTCACCGGCAACTCCGCCACCGCCGGTCCCGGTGGGGCTCTTGCGCAGGAGTTCGGCGGGTTCAGCCAGCAGCTGACGGCCTCAAACTGCTCGTTCGTGGGCAACACGGCATCAGGAGATGGGGGCGCCCTGAAGATCTCTGGTTGGTCTGGTACCGCGACCCTGACCAATTGCAACTTCCAGTCCAATGTGTCGCAGGGTGGATACGGGGGGGCAGTCAATGTCGATCGCACTCAGATCACCCTCTCAAACTGCCAATTCACTGGCAACAGGGCATCCGCTCCACTTTCAGAGGGTGGTGCCTATCACCAGTTCATGGGAAGCGCAGTGATGAACCAGTGTGGGTTCGCTGACAATTGGGCCGACCGCCTTGGTGGAGCCGTGGAGTTCTACTTCTACTGCACGGCAGAGGTGTTAGGGTGCACGTTTTCGGACAACG
>Ga0194111_10005004_pt1 | contig 15321 bp, 11 predicted proteins | sample TA2KigC300mmetaG_FD_146194 | JGI IMG/M metagenome (GOLD analysis project Ga0194111, IMG submission 146194) | Freshwater microbial communities from Lake Tanganyika, Tanzania - TA2015033 Kigoma Deep Cast 300m | ecosystem: Environmental > Aquatic > Freshwater > Lake | place: Tanzania: Lake... | reverse complement strand
CCGGCGACATCGACGTGCTCTTCGTCCTCACCGACAGCAGCCTGCGCTCCGCCGACACCGTCTTCCGGGTGATGGACCTCGTCGAGGACCTGAAGACCCACGTGGGCAAGACCCTCGTCGTCGTCACCCGCGCGAGCGAAGTGCCTCAGCCCATCCGTCAGCGCGCCGCCGAGCATGGCATCGAGATCGCCGGCACCATTCCCGATGACACCGAGATCCGCGACCTCGACGACTCCGGTGAGGCGCTGCTCAACGTCTCGCCCGGCAACGCGGCGCTGCAGTCGGTCAAGGGGCTGCTTCAGCAGGCAGGAGTGCTCAAGGCCGCCGTCGCATGACCCTCCGCAGGTGATCCGTGACCAGCGTCGCTGGCTTGAAGGGGAACGCCCCGTGCTCAGCGAAGTTGGGTAGCGACGAAGCCAAGAGCCGTCCAGCCTCCCGTGGGGATGTCCTGCCTGATGAGCCACACCGTAGTCGCGTACGAGGACGAGGACGTACAGCTCTACTGCGGCGACGCTCGCGACATGGCCGAGCTGTCTGCGGATAGCGTCGACCTCATCGTCACCAGCCCCCCGTACTGGACGATCAAGAACTACCGGCACGAGCAGCAGATCGGCTTGGGGCAGTCCTACGAGGAGTACCTGGAGCAGCTCGCGCTCGTCGGCCGGGAGATGCACCGGGTGCTGCGCGACGGGCGCTTCCTGTGCTGGGTGATCGGCACGCACGTCTCGGACGGCGAGCTGAAGCACATCCCGGCCGAGTCCATCCGGATCTTCGGTGAGATCGGCTTCGTGCTCCGCAAGGAGTTTGTCTGGACCAAGCCCAAGGGCACCCAGGGCCTATGGCAGCGCGGCACCACGCAGTTCCTGAAGAGCAAGCCCTACCCCGGCCAGGCGAACATCAACATCCAGCACGAGTTCATCCTCGTCTTCCAGAAGCCCGGCGACTTCCCCGTCCGCGAGGAACACCGCCTCGACGAGGCCTTCATCAAGGAGACCGCCTGGAGCGCCTGGGAGCTCCCCGTCTCGCAGGTCAAGGGCCACCCCGCGCCGTTCCCCCTCGACTTGCCAGCCCGTCTTGTCCAGCTGTTCTCATACCCCGGTGACATAGTACTGGACCCCTTTGCGGGCACGGGTACGACCCTCGTCGCTGCTCGTCGCCTCGGTCGACGAGGTGTCGGCTATGACATCAGCCACGCGTACTGCCAACTAGCGACGGCGCTGATACGGGTGGAGACCTCGCAGCTGCTGCTCGTGGGGGGATAGAATTGCCGACCGCCCAGCCGTATACCCTTTGGTACGCTGACGCCAAGACCGCGGCCGTCTGGCTGGCCCACCACACGGTGCTGAAGGACCTGGGCTGCACGCTCAAGCGACTCCCGCTGGGAAGGCCCAGCTTCCCGCAAGTCCCACGCTCGCTGCAGCAGATCCTCTACCTGGACCGGCCTGATCTCGTCGTCACCTTCGGTCCGACGGATGAGCCTGTTGTGGCTGTTGAGGTCTGCGCCGAGGCGCCCACCGGCCACAACTTCCTGCAGCGCTTCGCTCGCGTCGTCGCCTGCGCGGGGCAAGGCGTTCCGTTCGCCTACATCTTCCCTGAGCGCAAGCTGATCACGCGCGGGAGCAGCCGTAAGTGGGACGAACTCAACCCAGTCATCCTGCGCGGACTTCTGCGTGTCGCACGCATTCACAACACGCCTGTCATGGGGTTCCTGTGGCCTGCAGATAAGAAGCGAGGTGCCGCGGCGCAAGGCTGCCTGGTGTGCTGGGGGGACGAGACGCTGCCGGCTCCTAACGAGCCTGAGGTGAGGAGCCTCTTCGGCTTCATCAACTCGGTCCTCGGTCTACACGCCCAGCACGCGGACCCCGCGACCATGCTCGTCTCGTTGGAGTGGGAGGACAGGGAGACGGTTCTGTGGAAGCGGTTCCACGCGCGTGGCGGCGGAGGGAAGCAATGGTCCCCCCTGACCGCGTGCGAGACAGTCCGCACCAAGCATCTCTCCCGCCATCTAGGGCGAAGGCTTCCGCGTCTGCCAGCTCACATGCGCGGGCGCGACGAGACGGTAGTCTACGCCAACGACAGCGCCACCTTCCGGGGTGACCCCTACGCTGGTGCGCTCGTTGCGGTTGACTACCTCACCTGCCGGTCGGGCCCTACACCTGCACACCGCTCGCGGAACCTCTGTGTGTGGTTCCGGGGAGCCTCGATGGCGCAGTTGGCGAAGCTGTGCCAGGGCTTCCACCGGACCCACTGCCCCCTCCGTTGGGAAGAAGCCAAGGCCCGGGCGAACGAGTACTACACGCTCCACCTGCGCGACGGGTGCCGGTACACGAAGCAGAAGGAGGTCCGCATCCTCTGCTATTTCGCGGACCTACTCGCCTTCAGCGATGGGGTCGTGTTCTGATGGACGAGGAGGCCGTGACCCAAGCGGTTGCGCTCCACTTGCGCTCGTGTGGGTGGCGTGTCCACTCCAAGCACTATCCGGGTGCGCAGGGCGGCGTGCGGCTCGCCGACGACTCGGGCGGGTCAGTTGTGCCAGACATCGTCGCCAGTTGGCCTGCTGGCGGCATCCTCATCGTCGAGTCAAAGGCGGCATTCAGTAGTGCGGACTGCGGGAAGGTACGGTCCACAGTGCACGATACGGACTACGCGGTCGCGCGCCGCGGGCTGGAAAGGCGCTACGCGTTGTCCGGTACGTGGTGGGCAGCCCATGCATTCGGCGAGGGGTCGGTTGGCGACGTGCCCGCTGGCGTCATCCTTCTCCGGGTGACAACCTGCGGCATCGAGGTGCACAATGCCCCCTTCGGCTTTCCTCTGCTGGCGGTCGAGGAGCGGTGACGCCCGCGGCAGTGCCTGTGCGCCGTCAGCCCCGCGGCAGCCGAAGGCCAGCTGTGTGTTCCAGAGACCTGGGCGACGAGGGTTGGCCATTTGCGTCCACGGGCTCCATCACCATCGCTGGCCGCCCGTACCTCGTTACCAGGATGCGTTCTCCCGTCTTCTCGACGCGACGTACCACGGCCTCGAGGTGCCGGCGCACGTAAGTCGCGGACATGACTTGGTCCACCTTCATGAGTAGCGCACCTCCCTCAGAACAGCCGCTCCCGTTGGGATTGGAGAACCTCTGCCACCGCGTCCGCCACGTCTCCTGCGATGACTCCCCTGTCCGATAGCCTCTCTGCTGCGAGGTCGCCGGCGGCGCCGTGGTAGTAGACGCCGGTGACGGCGGCGGCGAGGGGAGCGCTGCCGCCGGCGAGGAGGGCGCCGAGGATGCCGGCGAGCACGTCGCCGGTGCCGCCGGTGGCGAGGGCGACGGAGCCGGTCGGGTTGAGCCAGGCCTCGCCGTCGGGGGCGGCGATGACGGTGCCGGCGCCCTTCAGGACGATCACAGCGCCGGTGGCCTTTGCCACTGAGCGCGCGCAGCCGAGCCGGTTGCGCTGGACCTCCTGGATGGAGGACCCGCAGAGGCGGGCCATTTCGCCCGGATGCGGCGTGAGGAGGGTCGGGACGCCGCGGGGGCGATCGAGTTTGAGGTCTAGCGCGAAGAGCGCGTCGGCGTCGATGACGAGGGGCTTCGCGCAGCGGCAAAATATTTCGCGCGTAAAATATTTTGCCTGCCGTTCGCGACCGAGGCCCGGGCCGAGGACGACGGCGTCGGCGGACTCGACCAGGCGCAGTGCTTCGCCGATCGAGGCTTCACCGAGGGTAGCGGACTCGGTCTCCGGTAGCGGGCGGGTCATGGCCTCGGTGAGCTTCACTTCTAGGATCGGGTTCAGGCTGCTCGCGCAACCGACGGTGACGAGGCCGGCCCCCGCCCGCAGTGCTCCTTGAGCCGCCAGCGTCGGCGCGCCCGTGAGGCCCGGCGAACCGCCGAGGATGACGACGCGGCCGCAGTCGCCCTTGTGTGCGGCGGGATCACGGCGGGGAAGCATCGCCCGCGCGTCGGCAAGGGTCGTTAGGTTCGTGCGCAGGCGCTCGTCTTCGAGCAGCGCGCGGGGAATGCCGATGTCGGCGATTCGGATGTCGCCGCAATAGGCGCGACCGGGGTACGTGTAGAGGCCGATCTTCGGCAGCGCGAAGGTGACCGTGATGTCGGCCCGCACGGCCGTGCCGAGGACCGAGCCGTCGTTGCCCGAGATTCCACTGGGGATGTCGATGGCGATGATGCGGCCCCGGCAGCGTTGGGTCGCCCTGATCGCCATCAGTGCGGGGCTCTGGACCGTGCCCTTCGCGCCCGTGCCGAGGATGCCGTCCACGAGGATGTCGGCGTCCTCGGCCGCGCGGTTGAGCACACGGGGAGAGGGCGCCTCGATGATCGGCACGCCGGCGCGCCGCGCGATGGCGAAGTTGGCCTCGGCGTCGCCACGAATGCCCGCGGCCTCCGCGAGCAGCAGCACCTGCACGTCCGCGCCACGATTGTGCAGGTGGCGCGCCACCACGAAGCCGTCGCCGCCGTTGTTGCCGCGCCCGCAGATGATGACGATCCGCGAGTCACGCGCCGCGCACTCGTCCACCGCCTCCAGCACGCGCAGCCCGGCGTTCTCCATCAAGACCATGCCGGGGATGCCGTACTCGTTGATCGCGGCCTCGTCGATCGCGCGCATCTCTTCGGCGGTGCAGAGCTTCATTGTGCCACCTCCCGTTCCGGGTCTCCGGTCTCTGGTCTCAGGTCTCACGTCTCGGCGACAGCGCCTGGCCGCCAACCTGAGACCTGAGACTTGAGACCCGAGACGTCGTCAGATGTGCAACGGGCTCCCCATCGCCACGTGCGCGGCTTCGGCGACGACCTCGGGCAGCGTCGGGTGCGCGTGGATGGCTTCGGCGACATCGGCGAGGGTCAGCTCGTGGTGCACGGCGAGCGTGATCTCGGCGATGAGGGCGCTGGCGTGCGGGCCGAAGATCGCCCCGCCAAGCAACCGGCCCGATGGCGCGTCCGCCACGAGTTTCACGAAGCCCTCGCGCTCGCCCGCGCCGATGGCCTTGCCGTTCGCGCGGAAGGGGAACTTGCCGACCGCGATGTCCAGCCCCTGCGCGCGGGCATCGCGCTCCTTGAGGCCCACCGACGCGACCTCCGGCCACGTGAAAACACACGCGGGCACGGCGTTCAGGTTGATGAAGCCCTGGTGGCCGAGCGCGTTCTCGACCGCCGCGATGGCCTCGTGGGAGGCCTGGTGCGCAAGACCGATGCCGCGCAGGCAGTCGCCGACGGCGTAGACGCCCGGCGCCGAGGTCTCGAAGCGCTCGTTTGCCCTGATCCGACCGCGATCGCTCTCGACGCCTGCGTCATCCAGCCCGAGGTTGTCCGTGAACGCGCGCCGCCCGGCGGCCATCATGATCTGGCTGGCCTCGATCTGCTTCTCCCCCTCCGCGCACTCGTATGCCAGCCGATAGCCCGTGTCGGTTGCCTCGATCGCCTGACAGCGGGCGCCGGTGAGCATCTTGAGGCCGCGCTTCTTGAGGGACTTGGCGAGTTCGGCGGTGACTTCCTCGTCCTCGGTCGGGAGGATCGTCGGGAGCATCTCCAGGACGGTCACCTTCGAGCCAAGCCCGGCGAAGATGAACGCCCACTCCAGCCCGATGGCCCCGCCGCCGATGATGGCGATGCTCTCGGGGATCTCGGTGAGCTTCAGAGCATCGTCGCTGGTGAGAATCCCCGGCAAGTCAGCCCCGGGGATTGGCAGGATGAACGGGACAGAGCCCGTCGCGAGGATGACCTTGTCGGCCTGCACCGAGGCGGTCTCCTCGGCTCCCTGCACCTCGATCTCGCGCGGCGAGCGCAGCGTGCCGTGGCCGCGCACGACGGCGATCCCGTTCCTCTGCATCAGGCCCTCGACGCCGGTCACGAGCTGCTTGACGGTGCGCTCCATGTGTTTGCGCATCCGGTCGAGGTCCAGCCCGTTGACCTGGGCGTCGATGCCGAAGCTGGCGGCGTCCTTCACAGCGTAGAGCGTCTCCACGCAGGAGATGAGGGCCTTGGACGGGATGCAGCCGCGGTTCAGGCAGGTCCCGCCGAGGGCATCGCGCTCGATGACCGCGGTCCGCGCGCCAAGCTGGGCCGCGCGGATGGCGCCGACGTACCCGGCCGGCCCGCCGCCGATGATTGCGAGGTCGAAGGAGTTGTCTCCCAACGTAGGTTCCCTTCCGTTCACTTCGTTCTGCCGGAACAGGCGCGGTTCCTGGCGAGGAGTATAGCACAGGCCCTTGGGCTCCGCAAACCACGCCGCTCTCGCAGGCAGAAGGGGTCTGCCCTGCCCGCGGCGAACCGCTCCGCGGTCGTCGATGACGACGCCCCCGGTCAGACCGTGCGTCGCCTACCCCCGATGATGTGGGCGGTGCAGCGAATACAGGAGGGATCGAGATGAGAGCGAGACTCACTGTCGCGCTGATGCTGCTGCTTGTCCTCGGTGTAGGGGCCACTAGCCGTGCGGAAGCCCCTCCGCTGATTGCGTATCAGGGCGCCTTGTCCGACGCTGCCGGGAAGCCGGCGAATGGCACGTTCTCCGTCACCTTGTCGATGTACGAGGGCCCCACAGGCGGAGCACCCGTCTGGACCGAGACCCTCGCGAACATCCCCGTGTCGAAGGGCGTCTTCTCGGTCATCCTGGGAGCCAGCACGCCTCTACCGATGGGCCTGGCGAACTGCAACTTCCTGCAGGTCTCGGTGGACGGCAAGGCGATGCTGCCGAGGCAGCGCCTCCTGAGCGTACCCTATGCTCTGGAGGCCCAGAACGCCCAGACCCTCGGCGGTGAGCCCGCGTCGGCGTTCCATGATGCGAGCAACCTCACCGCGGGCACCATCCCGAAGGAGCGGCTGCCCGAGGGCGCAGTGGGCGGCGATACGCCGGAGCTTGTGGGTACCGCCGACATCGCCGATGGGGCGGTGACGACTGCGAAGCTTGCCGCGGAAGCCGTCACGGGGGACAAGATTTGGGTGGGCTCTGAGGTCAAGGGGAGCGGCCTCAGATCGTTTGCGGCGAGCACTACCAGCTCTGACGGGTCGGCGACGGCCTTGGTTGGTTACGCGCGGTCCCGTACTGGCGCGGTCTGCGGGGTGAAGGGCGAGACCAGTTCCGGGGCGGAGGGCGCAGCGGGGGTGCGTGGAAGCGCCTCAAGGGGAGCGGCGGCTGGTGTGTCCGGCTGGACGTTCTCCGAGGCGAATGGCGCCCGCGGCGTCTACGGTCTCGCCCTGGCAGTTGCAGGGGGCACCGCTGGGGTGGAGGGGGAGACGTTGTCTCCCGACGCAGGTGCCGCCGGCGTTGTCGGGACCGCTCTAAACACGGGCGGTAGTGCGAGCGGCATCCGCGGCGAGACCCAGTCCCAGAAGGGCGGCGCCGGCGTCTACGGGCTGGCGTCCGCGACCACCGGCCAAGTCTACGGCGTCCGTGGCACAACTGCGTCTCCCAATTCCAGCGCTGCCGGCGTTTGGGGCAAGGGCACCGGCGCCGCGGCGGGCGTCAGGGGTGAGACGACCTCCACCACCGGCGGCGCGGTCGGTGTTCGCGGCCTGGCGTCTGGCGGCACCGGGGCGACCTACGGCGTGTCGGGCGAGACGCGCTCGTCCACCGGCCAGGCGAGCGGCGTTCAGGGCATGGCGACGGCCACCGACGGCGCCACCTACGGCGTTCTCGGCATCACCAAGTCAGGCGCCTGGGAGGCTGCCGGGGTGATGGGCAAGAGCCAGGGCACGCAGGGCCACGGCGTGGGGGTGCGTGGCGAAGTGGGCAAGGGGCTGGCCGGCGTCATGGGGTTCGCGAAGACGAGCGGCGTTGGGGTGTGGGGCACGACGGGTTCGACGGTGGCGGGATCCGCGGGGGTATTCGGGATCGGGATGGCCACGGACTCGAGGAACATCGGGGTACATGGCGTCACCCAGTCCTCCACGGGGGACGGGGTCCTGGGTGAGGCGACCTACCCCACCGGCGAGAACGTCGGCGTCCACGGCATAGCGGCGTCCAGGGACGGCGTGGCGGTCCTCGGCGAGGCCACCACCACCTCGCCTACCGGAGCCCCCATCGGGGTCAAGGGGGTCGCTCCCTTCGGCATCGGCACCGTGGGCGAGGGGCGGACAGGAGTGGTCGGGTTGAGCGAGGAGCCCGACGGTGTTGGCATCTGGGCCAACGCCAGCGATCCTGGCGGGTCCACCACGGCCCTCAAGGCAGAAGTCGCGAGCCCCGGGGGCACTGCCGTCCTGGCCACGGCTCCCCTCACAGGGGGCGGCCACGCCCTCCGAGTGTGGGGCAACTCCCTCCTGGAGGGCGGGTTCAAGGTCAACGGGGGTGCCGAGATCCAGGGTCTGACGGAAGTCGGCTCCTTGGTGGACCTTGGATCGCTCACTGTATACGGCCAGTCGGGGTTTGTCGGCTACGCGACCTTCGCCGGCGGTCACGGTCCCCACCCCGGGGACGTGGCCGAACACCTGCGCGCCGAGAAGGTCCAGGCCGGCGACGTGGTGGTGATCGGGCCAGATGGCAAGCTGGCGAAGTGCAGCCAGGAGTGCGATACCGCCGTCGCGGGCATCGTCTCCACGAAGCCGACGATGAGCGTCGGCAACCTGCAGGCCGCGGGCGGCACCGCGCCGTTGGCGCTCGTCGGCGTCGTGCCCTGCAAGGTGGATGCCTCGCAAGCGCCGATCAAGCCCGGCGACCTCCTCGTCTCCTCGGCCACGCCCGGCCACGCGATGAAGTGCACCAGCAAGCGCCCGGCAGCAGGGACGGTGATCGGGAAGGCCTTGGAGGCGCTGGAGAAGGGGACAGGGGTCATCCAGGTGCTGGTGACTCTCAGGTGACAGGTCACAGGTAACAGGTGACAGGGAACGACTTCGGCGAAACGGCAACGGCGCGAAAGGCAGGACGAACATGACACGGACGAAGCGAAGGCTGGCCGCAGTGTTGGTGATCGTGCTGCTGGGCGCGCTGATGGTGGCGGCCCATGCCGCGCAGAAGCTCGTTGCGGGGCAGTTGGCGGGCGGAGGCGGGGGCGGCGCAGGCGGGGGGATGAAGCTGGTCGGGTCGATCCCGGCGTCGGCGGCGGGAGCGTCATCGGGCGGGGGCCTGAAGCTGACCGGCGGCTTCATCGCCGCGGCGCAGATCTTCCGCGAGGGAGCTGCCGATGTCACCGCGGCCCAGACGGGCTCCGGCATGGTATCCGCGTTGGCCGCGGTGCCGACCGCGGGTGGAGCGCAGATCACCTTCACGCTCTCCGCGCCCGCGACCGTGGAGGTCCGGGTGCTGAACATCGCGGGCCGGCTCATAAAGACGATCGCGCCCGGCCAACAGTGTGGGGCCGGCCTGACCACGCTCTCGTGGAGCGGCCTGAGTGACACGGGCCTGCATGTGCCGGCCGGGCGGTATCTCGTGGAGGTCCGGGCGCGCTCCGCCAAGGGCTCAGCGAGCCGGGCGATCGCTGCCGTCGGGCTCGCACGCTGATAGGGTGTGTGAGGAGGCCACCGCCAACAAGGGACAGACCTCCATTCCGCCCACACGACGGGCCAAATGGGGTCAGTCCCAACGACTCCACTCCCTTCTCACGCACCGTCTGAGAGCCGGCGCGTGAGTCGGGTCGCGGCGAGGACGGCCGCGCCAATCGCTGTCGCGACTTGCGGGTGTTCCGGCACCACGAGACTCACCTGAAGCTCTTCTTCCAGAGCCCTCCGCAAGCCCGCGTTCAGCGCCGGGCCGCCGTCGAAGAAGACGGGCTCGGCGATGCCGATGCTGCGGGCGAGGTCGCCCACGCGCTTCGCGATCGAGCGGTGAACGCCAGCGATGATGTCGGGGGCCTGTCGGCCCTCCGCCAGCAGCGAGACGACCTCGGTCTCCGCGAACACGGTGCAGATGCTGCTGATCGAGACGCGCTCCGTGGAGGCTAGAGACAGCGGCCCGAGCCGGTCGAGGTCGGTCTCGACGATTCGGCTCATAACCTCGAGGAAGCGGCCCGTCCCCGCCGCGCACTTGTCGTTCATCGCGAAGTTCTGCACGACGCCTTCTGCATCCACTGCAATGACCTTGCTGTCCTGCCCGCCGATGTCGATGATCGTGCGCGCGGGCGCGCCGTCGCGCGTCAGACGCCGAGCCCCCGCCGCGTTCGCGGTGATCTCGCTGATCGTCGCGTCGGCCTCCACCAGCCGCCGCCCGTAGCCGGTCGCCAGCGTGTAGGCGATCTCCTCGGCGCCTCGATCTGCAACCCGCAGAGCCTCGCCCAGCACCGTCTCCGCCGCACGGCGGCAGTTCGCCCCGGTCGCCTGCACGGCGTGACCCAGGATCGCGTCGCCCTCGATCAGGGCGGCTTTCGTCGTTGTCGATCCGATGTCCAACCCAACTGCAAGCATGACGCCTCCAGCTGACCGCGCACCGTCGGCGGCCTCGCCGTCATAGTGGCAGATGACTCCTCCCGCGTCAAGCGCCGGCGTGCCGTTTCCGTTCTCCGCAACTCCCCAGCTCCGGGACTCCGCCTCTCCTGCCGTCAGAATATCCAGAACGTGTACATCCGCTTCTCCAGGATGACGCTGAGGCTGGACCAGAAGGAGCCGACGACGAACTCGCCGAGGATGAGGCCGCACATGAAGGGGATGAGGTTGGCGTGGGTGCGCAGGCCGCCGTAGCGCAGGACGAGGACCTTGAGCAGCCAGGCGATCAGGATCGGGAGCCACACGTAGTCCAGGCCGAAGACCATGCCGAGCGCATATCCCGCCGGGTGGAAGGGCCAGCCGGCGATCCTCATGCGGGCCGCGCCGAGCAGTAGCGCGAACGCCGCGCCCCCGGCCATGAAGCCGATCGGCAGGGCCTTGGGGCCCTCGGGGATGGAGAGCCAGGTCTGCAGTTGGCGGTAGGTCTCCATGGCGAAGCCCGTGCCGCGCGCGCCCTTGCTGCCATAGGCATCGCTGAGGAGCGCCCAGTAGCCCGAGAGAAGCCCCACCAGAATCGCCGCCATCATGGCGACCCCCAGGCGCCGGTAGTCGATCTCCGCGCGCTCGGCCATCTTAAAGCCCTCAAGCTGCACCGGCATCTGATGGCTGCGGACCATCCGGTTGTTGAACCAGAGCATCGCAAAGCTCACGAGCGTTCCCGGCCCGAGGTTCTTGCTGCCGAACACCTCGACCACCATCCGCGTCGTCGCCATCGAGCCTAACTCGTGCGTCGGCGGGCCGATCTCGGCGCGCATCTTCGTCACCGCAGAGAAGAGCCCGTAGTAGAGGATGAAGTAGAGCAGGATGACCGGTCCGAAGCCTCCCGCCTGCACCCAGAAGGCGGTCAGATAGGCCAATCCGAGCGCCAGCCCGCCGAAGGCCGCGCGGTAGGGCATGGGTTCGCGAGAATCGTCCACGCCGCCGGGCAGGCCCCAGACCGTCCGCCACACCGCCCGCAGGTGCCTTCGGGCGCTGTAGGCGGCGAGGCCCGCGAAGGCCATCCAGGCGCCCCAGGCCTGCTCGATCAGGAAGGGCGCGCCCGGCAGGCGGCCCCAGCCGGTGGCGACCGCGAAGACCTGCATGAGTTTGCGGAAGACATAGAAGAACCAGCATGAGAAGCTCACGTCCTGAGGCAGGAAGAAGCTGAGCGCAACCACGAAGGGGTAGTAGGAGACGGGCGTCCAGCCGATCGCGTTCCAGGGCGCGCCGGCAAAGAGGTAGGAGATGTTCTTCACCTTCACGTTGATGAGGGGCAAGGAGGGGTAGAGGAACGCGATTCCGTTGTACAGGTCCAGGCCGGCGCCCAGCGCGAAGCCGGTCCAGAAGACCCAACTGGCGTACAGTCCGCTCGCGCCTCCGCGCCGCGTCATCTCGACCGGGAGCTGGATGAGTGGGTAAGTGAGCTTCTCGTTCTGGGTCCACTGCTTGCGCATCAGCACGTTGATGCACTGCATCACGAAGACCAGCGCCAGCACGAACGTGCCCCACCAGAAGAGCGGCAGGAGCCACGGGCGGTAGTTCCCGCCCTCCAGGAGGCTTGTGCGCCCCTCGTAGTAGCCCTCCATCGCGTGCTCGTCGGACATCACCAGCCACCGGGGCAGGTGGGGCTGAATGAGCGCCTCCCACTTGTTCTCGGGCGTAGCGAACCAGTACGCGTGGGGGACGGTGGGCACGAGCATCTGCAGCATGTCGTGGGCGGCCACGCTGGACCCGAGCGCGACGAGGATGTAGCTCACCAGCAGCTCGCCCTGGGTCAACGCCCACTCGGGCCGCGCCTTCAGGAGGATCAGGTTCAGCAGGATGACCAGGAACAGGCTGAAGACCGCGTTGGAGAAGATCGACAGGCAGGTCGGATGCCCCGAGTAGTGCACGATCTCGACCTGCGCGACCCAGATGCAGTTCGGCGGGATCAGCAGCAGGCCGATGAGCACCGACCGCCAGGTGACGCCGGGGTTCGGCGGAGGTTGCGGAGGTGTGCGCCTCTCGGCTTGCATGAGCAGGGGGATTCAGGGCCAGACCGGGAGTGTCCTCCCGTTGGGGCGACAGGACCGGCTTGCGCGCGCCCCGACTGCCTGGTAGACTGGCCCGCGCAACGGGGGGAACTCACGAGAGGCAGGCCGCACCCATGACATGGACCCCCGACTTCCAGCGTCTACGCACGGCGCTGTTCTGCGGCGAGCCGGACTGCGTGCCGCTGGCCGAGCTGAAGGTCGATCCCATCGTGAAGGCAGGCTTCATGGGCTGGGAGACCTGGCCCGGCGGGTTGGGGGCGGAGATCGAGTTCGCGCGGGCGGCGGGGTATGACTACGTGCGCGCACCGGTGCACGTCGGCTACCCAACGACCGGCGCTACGAAGAGCCACCACTACGCCGCGACCGGCGAGGGCGAGCAGCAGCGCACGTGGCAGCAGCTCTACAGCGACGCGCTCATCAAGACGATGGCCGACTGCGAGGCCTTCCCCTGGCCCGATCCCGCGCAGGCGGACCTGAGTGAGCTGCACCGCGCGGCGGAGACCGTGCCGCCGGAGATGGGAATCGTCACCGGCGTGAAGGGTGGCGGGATCTTCGAGCGCGCGTGGTTCCTGATGGGCTTCGACGGCTTCATGCTGGCGACGGTCGAGCAGCCCGACCTCATCGCGGCGGTCATGCAGCATACCGGCGAAGTGTGGGTGAGGACCATCGAGCGCTGCCTGCGCGAAGCCCCGCGGGTCGATGCCGTCTGGTTCTGCGACGACCTCGCCTACACGGAAGGGTACATCGTAAACCCGACGATCTACCGCAAGCACCTCTTCCCCTGGATGGAGCAGCTCAGCGCCCTCTGCCGAGCGCAGAGCCCGCCGATCCCGCTCGTCTACCACTCCGATGGTAGGCTGTGGGAGGTGCTCCCCGACCTCATCGCCTGCGGCGTGAACGCCTTGCACCCCATCGAGCCGAAGGCCATGGACATCGTCGAGGTCAAGCGCCGCGTCCGGGGCAAGCTCTGCCTCATCGGCAACCTCGACCTCGGCTACACCCTCACGCGAGGCACGCCCGAGGAGGTTGAAGCCGAGGTGAAAACCCGCATCGACGCCCTCGCGCCGGGCGGGGGCTACTGCGTCGGCTCCAGCAACACCGTCACGGAGTACGTGCCCGTCCCCAACTTCCGCGCAATGGTCGAGGCGACGAGGAAGTACGGCGCCCAAGGCAAAGGCTGAACCACGAAGACCGCGAAGAAGGCACGAAGCTGCACGAAGACGGCTCCATTACTCCCGGTACAGCCTCACCCAATCCACCTCACACTCGCCCTCCGCTCCCGGCTCGGCGTAGTCCTGGGGTTCACCGTTGTAGGGAACCTTGCCGATGGACAGCGAGGCGACGCTGCCGGTGAGGCGGCCGTTGTGCTCGAAGGTCCAGGCCTTCTCGAAGGTCTTCCCGTCCGTGCTGCTCTCGAAGACGCCCACGCGGTCCAGCCAGCGCGCGCGCAGCCAGACCCACTTGCCCGGCTGGTGCGTGTCGTGCTGGCCGCCGACGAGCTGCTGGCCGAGGATGTCGGTCTGGAGCTTGCCGTCGCTGCGCACGCCAATTCGCAGGACGGACCCGTTCTCCCAACGGAGCAGCGCCGCCGGGCCCCAGGACATCCCGCCATCGGTGCCGAGACGCAGGCGCACGGTCAGGCCCTGGACCGGCTGGTTCACCGGCGTCCGCAGGAAGGCGTAGGTGTGGGCCTTGCCGCGGACGTGCAAGACGCCATCGAGGAGGGAGAACGGATCGGCGTTCTGCGGTGAGACGACCTGCTGAGCGGAGGGCATCTGGTCGAACTCAACGCCAAATGCCGGCTCGCCCCAGTCGGGCGGGCGCGTGAGGGCCTCCTGTTCTGCGCGGAAGGACGCGATCTTCTCGGCGATGAGGCGCTGGCGTTCGCCGCAGCCGCGATCGACCGTCTCGCGTAGCGTCGGGTTCAGGCGCGGGCGGTACTGCTCGTTCAGGACCTGCATGATCTGCGGGTTGAGCGTCCAGCCGGCGATGGTGTGGTAGCGACCGTTCACGCTGAGGAGGGGCTCGGTGAGTTCGGGCGAGGGGACTTCCGGCCCGTTGTTGCAGAGCACGCCGAGGCAGTTGTTGATGTTGTAGCCCGACACGAAGAAGCGCAGGTAGTCCATGTCCTCATAGCGACCGCCCTGCCCCTCGCCGCGCAGGATGAAGTCCACATACGCGTCCGCTTGCGGCAGGTAGCAATTCGCCGGCCCGAGCGCACCGGTGGAGTGCCATTCGAGGATGCCGTCCTCGCCGAGCAGTTCGCGAGCGCGACGCGCGAGGGCGTAGAGCGCCGCGGGGTCTCCCGTGTACTGGCCGTCGAAGTAGAGCCCGTCGGGCTGGTAGTCCCTCATGACGCGCGTGATGGCCGCCATGAACAGTTCCATGTTCGAGCCGCTGCCGTCGCCGGGCGGCCAGCCCGTGAAGCCCTCGAAGCTGTTCAGCGCGCGGTTCTCCAGGCTCGTGCCCTTCAGGAAGTAGTAGGGGCTGGTGTAGACGATGAAACGCATCCCGAGATCGTGCAGCGTCTTGCGCACGCGCGCGAATTCCGCCGCGCCGAGGCGCGGGACGAAGTCGAGGTTCCAGTCCTTCCAGAGCATCACCTCAGACTGCAAGAGCACGATGTTGCCATGCGGCTGCCAGGAACGGAGGTCGCTATCGGGGGGATAGCCGAGCGTGTTCGACCAGTGCCAGACGACGTTGTCGGTGAACGACCGCTCCCAGTCGTAGGGCTTCGGTGGGCAGACCCCCAGCCAGAGGACCGCGTCCTCCGGCATGTCGTACGCGGCGACGGTTGGCGCGTAGGGATCGCAGGCATCGTTCGCGGCGGCGTCCGAATAGTACAGCCCGAACGCGCCCCACTCATCGGCCAGCAGATGGTTCGCCCCGTAGGAGGAGTTCCAGGCGACGTCG
>Ga0194111_10004994_pt1 | contig 15328 bp, 14 predicted proteins | sample TA2KigC300mmetaG_FD_146194 | JGI IMG/M metagenome (GOLD analysis project Ga0194111, IMG submission 146194) | Freshwater microbial communities from Lake Tanganyika, Tanzania - TA2015033 Kigoma Deep Cast 300m | ecosystem: Environmental > Aquatic > Freshwater > Lake | place: Tanzania: Lake... | reverse complement strand
AAGACACTTGACTACTGAAGACAAGTGGGCAGTAACGCCTGACCTGATTCTCATTGATGGTGGCAAAGGTCATCTCAATGCTGCATTGGAGGTAATGAAAGAACTCGGACTGGACTCCATTCCCACGGCCAGCCTGGCTAAAGAAAAGGAGGATGTTTTCATACCTGACAAATCTGAGCCAGTTGATATACCACAGACCTCAGCAGCACTGCATCTGCTCCAGAGAATTAGAGACGAAGCCCATCGCTTCGCCCTGGGTTATCATCGGAGACTGCGTCAAAAAGAAGGAATAGCCTCGGCTCTGGACAGCATCCCCGGCATCGGCCCTAAACGCAAAAAAGCCTTGCTCAAGAAATTTGGCTCGGTGCGGGGTATCAAAGAGGCATCAATAGACGAGCTGTCTGGGGTTGAAGGAATAACCACCAAACTGGCCGGGAAATTGAAAGAACACCTGTGATTGGAGTTTGTTCATCGACATGTAGTTGCGAGGCTTCAGCCTCGCCCGTACACCAAAAGAACATTGCCGTCAAGTGCTCCCTTAACGCTCCACTTGTAAGGTGAAGTTCCAAATAGCTATAATTGCAGAAAAAGGAGGGCGATTATGTTAACAGCTTCAAAATGGCTTCTAATCATAGGTAGTGCATTACTAATCATAGACGTGATACTGATAGTAGCCAAAATACCTAACCCAATTCCCGGCTTGCCATTGCCCTGCCCTGTAACTTGGCTCGTGCTTGGCGTTGGGCTTCTTCTTTTCGCTATCAGTAGCAAAGCCTTTAAGAAATAGACCGCGGCCAACAATAACCCCACCAATGTAGTTGCGACCCTTTAGGGTCGCCCGAAGCTAGGATTGAGCGAGGCTAAAGCCTCCCTATCTTGAATTAGCTTAAAAGCTGAGCGATTGTTTTGGCATTCCTCACCGCATAAGCTCCAGCATCATTGTTGAAATAAATATAAACCGCTTTCAGGTTTTTCCCCAGCTCAACTATCATCTTCGCCCAATCGGAAAGCTCATCATCGTTATAACAACTCCAGTATAGGCCAGCGCTCCCATGAAAACGTATATAGGCAAAATCCGCCGTAGCTACTACTGGACAGGTGAAATCAGGCATATCAAAGACACACAAGCCACTATTATGTCGTCTTAAAATGTCAAAAACTCCATCGTCAATCCAGGAGTCATGGCGAAACTCAAAGACATGACGATACTGCGGAGGCAAGATAGCCAAGAACGCCTCCAATATCTTGTCATTACGCTTCATATTAGGTGGCAATTGGTATAAAAGCGGCCCGAGCTTATCCCACAAAGAATCAGCCCGTGACAGGAAATTCCGCAGCGGCTCCTCTACATTCCGTAGCCTTTTTATATGAGTGATGAAGCGGCTAACTTTGACAGCAAAGACAAAACCTTTAGACGATGACTCATGCCAATTAACGAAAGCTTTCTCAGAAGGCAAATGATAGAAGCTGTTATTAAGTTCCACGGTAGTAAAATGATGAGCATAGAATTCCAGCCACTTTGATTTAGCCAGCTTCTCAGGATAGAAAAGCCCTCTCCAGTGCTCATAGTGCCAGCCGCTCGTCCCGATGTGGTATTCAGGCATCGCTCCCCGGAGTGTCCTTAACTCAAATTGTCATTGTGAGTTCTTCCTCGCTGTCATTCTGAGCATAGCAAAGAATCTAGAGACCCTTCACTTCGTTCAGGGTGACAAAAAGGAAAACCAATATTGGACTTTGACGTCCCCTCCCCAGTATAATCAACCTCTAATGGAAGAGGCGAATAAAGAATCAAGGCTCCCAATAATAGCTCCTGCCCAAGTTCTTAACCGGGGCTTCATCTGGATAAACACTCGTCGCAGCTTCATTAAGGTAAGGAAATTCTCTGGAATCTCCTCCGTCCTGATGCTGCCCGTTTTCATACTTGGGTTCCTTTTTCTGGCTTTGATTATAGCCGTGCTATTAACCTTCTTCTTACTTTATGTCATATTCTATTTTCTGATTTCCCTACCCAAATTAAACAAGACTGCCAGGCCCCTATAGCTCGTCCAGCAGGGATAAGTCAAACCTCATGCCATCCCGAGCAGCAACGACTTTAATCCCTGTATCTTCACTCATCTTTTGAGCCAATTCCCACGGTTTAGCCCGCCATAGTGACATACCAAAATGAGTGAGTATAGCAGTTTTCGGTCTCACTTCCTCGATTATCTGCCTGGCTTCAGGAATAGACAAGTGGTCAACCCTATCCCGAGACTCCATCATGACTACATTCACGATTAACAACTCACCCCGATAGTGGCTGGACAATCCATCAAAGTACTTGGTATCGGTAATCCAGGCAATAGTATGTCTTGGTGTTCGGAAAATAAAGCCATAAGTTTCAACAGGATGCACGTGCCTTATCGGAGTTTCAAAAGATATCTCCTCGATAGAATAAGACATACCCTCGGACAGAATGTCCACTTTTTGCGGATAGTTCTGCAAATACGGGAGGATTACAGTGCCCTGGTCTAAAGCATCAGACGGTACGAATATGACACCCCGCTGCTTCCAGCCGCCTTCAGTCATAGCCTCAATCATAATATTAATGTCACCTGATTGGTCCAGGTGTTTGTGAGACAAAATAATAGCCTTCAGCTTGGAAGCATCAAGTTTTCTTTTGACACTATGAACCAGGCATCCGGGGCCGGGGTCAAGTAGTATCTCAGTGCCACCGAAATTGAGCCAGGCACCCCCAGAAGCAAGAAACTGCTTGGTCACCACAAACCGGGCGCCAGCAGTACCGAGAAAGATTATTGTATCCGACAAATCCTCCATGACCATAATTATATCAGAAAGCCAAAGGGTATTTAGCACCTCCACTGCTATCTCTGAGAGTCTAACCTGTCATTCTGAGCGTAGCGAAGAATCTCCTCCCTTGTGTACAGTTTATTTAGGGATATTCTTCGGTCGTGGAGTTTACATTGAGTTGAGATTCTTCAGTCGCTTCGCTCCTTCAGAATGACATAAACGAAGTGCTCCCTCAAGAATGACATGAGGACAGCATGGTAAACAAACCACCACAAGCTAGCTTGTTTATCCAAATTTCTGTTAAAATTGGCTCAGCCTTCTGAAGTGCCAAAGGAGCTCACATGGCAGAATTACAAGATGAGATTGCCCAACTGCTCAGAAAACATCAGGCCAAAACCGGCAAACTACTGACTATAGGCACGGTTGAATCAGCTACCGGCGGCAGAATAGGCGATAAGATAACAAATGTGTCAGGCAGTTCCGACTACTACAAAGGCTCTATTGTTGCCTATAGCAATGAAGCCAAAACGGGAATTGTCGGAGTACGAAAAGAAACTATCCAGAATCACGGTGCTGTCAGCCCGGAGACAGCTATCGAGATGGCCGAAGGCGGCAGGGATTTGCTTAAAGTAGATATCTGTATATCCAATACTGGAATCGCTGGACTAACCGGCGCTACACCGGGAAAACCGGTAGGGCTGTTTTACTTTGGTTTATCTGCTGATGATGCCGTCCTGTATAAGGAGCATCGCTTCCGAGGCAATAGAGAGAAAAACAAACAAAAAGCGACCGAAACAGCATTAAGCATATTGAGGGAATATCTGGAAAAACGCCTTAACGAAGTAACCAGTGAGGCATTGGAGGAAAGGCATGTAGTCACCTGCTTCCTTGAGCATGGTAACAAAATTCTGATTTTGAGACGTAGCACTAAGGTCGGCACTTACCGTAGAAGCTGGGCTGGTGTCAGCGGCTATATAGAGACAAACGATATCGAACAAGCCTTTACCGAGATAAGCCAGGAAACACAACTGTACAAGAATGACCTGAAACTGATAAAAAGAGGCAAGCCTTTGGAAGTTATCGACAGAAGTCTGAACCGGAAATGGATAGTGCACCCTTTCCTTTTCCATGTAAAATCGCCGGAGAAAATCAAGATAGATTGGGAACACACAGAGACTAAATGGATTAAACCTAACGAGCTCAGCAAATATGAAACCGTCCCCGGACTGGGCGAAGCCCTAGGTCGGGTGATTAAATAAAGCAAAATGAAGAGTCCGAAGTATGCTAGCTAAGGTGATGAGCTGTGCGGTGGTTGGCTTGGAGGGAGCCATTGTTGAGGTGGAGGTTTATATTTCGCCGGGGCTTCCTTCTTTTACCATCGTTGGTCTTCCAGATACCGCTGTCCAAGAATCTAGAGAGCGTGTCCGCGCTGCCATCCGCAACTCCGGCTGCACATTCCCATCCAGACGAATTACAGTTAACCTTGCTCCGGCCGACCTTAAAAAAGCCGGCCCCGCCTACGATTTACCTATCGCCATCGGCATTCTGCTCAGCTCAGAGCAAATATACGCTGATGTATCAAAAACGCTTTTCCTCGGTGAACTTTCCTTAGATGGCAGTCTCCGCCACACCCATGGCATCTTACCTATGGTAGCTTTGGCCCGGGATAAAGGGCTATCGGAAGTCTTCGTTCCCGCCGATGATGCCAACGAGGCTTCCCTGCTAGATGACGTCAAGGTCATCCCATCCATATCGCTGGCTCAATTGGTCAACCATCTCCGCGGAGAGATTTCAATTCCCCAATATCAGCCGGATAAAGACTGGAGAGACGTCACCACTGACTTCGCCCGTGCTGACCTGGCACACATAAAAGGACAGGAACATGCCAAACGCGCTCTGGAAGTAGCTGCAGTTGGCGGCCATAATATCCTCATGTCCGGGCCACCGGGCAGCGGCAAGACCATGCTGGCTCGCTCGTTGCCCTCCATAATGCCCATGATGACTTTAGCCGAAGCCTTGGAGGTGACAAAAATCTACAGCGTCAGTGGGCTTCTTTCTAGTGATACGCCCCTGATAAACCAGCGTCCCTTCCGCTCACCCCACTACACCATCTCTCATGCTGGGTTAGTTGGCGGTGGGCACTGGCCCAGGCCAGGTGAAATAAGCTTGAGCCATCGTGGCGTGCTCTTTCTCGATGAATTTCCCGAATTCAGCCACATGGCTCTGGAATCGCTACGCCAGCCAGTTGAGGACAAGGTTGTCACCATCAGCCGTGCTCAGGGCAGTGTCACCTTTCCGGCAAATTTCATGCTGGTAGGCGCCATGAATCCCTGTCCCTGCGGCTATTATGGTGACCCGGTCAAAGATTGCAAGTGCTCCTCTGGTGAAATCTCACGCTACCAGAAGCGAATCAGCGGTCCTCTTCTCGACCGCATCGATATTTTCATCGAAGTACCCCGAGTTGAGTACGAAAAGCTCACCGATGACACTTTAGGCGAAAGTTCGGAGAAAGTCCGCAGTAGAGTCGAAGCCGCCAGACAAATTCAACAGAAGCGTTTTGAAGGGACAAGACTCACCTGCAATGCTGAGATGACACCCATAGAGGTCAAGGAATTTTGCCGTGTAGACCCACCAGCTCAGAGCTTACTACGGACGGCAATGAAACAGCTACACCTTACCGCTCGCGCCTTTCACCGCGTCCTCAAGCTAGCTCGGACTATCGCCGACCTCGACAGAGCCGACATCATTAGAGCCAACCACCTCGCCGAAGCCCTCCAATACCGTCAGAGAAGCACTAGTTAGTAAGCAACCCAAGGTATCCCAATGACTATTTTCAAAAAACTGCAACCAGCTATATTGAATAAAATAGACAATTGTCGTTAAATCAACCGCTAAAAGGTGCAACACCCCACACGGGTACCAGTATGATTAGGTCAGCCATACATTGCTGGATACTCTATGCTATTGAATATCGACAAATGCTTGTCTGCCTACTATAATAGACTTAAGCATGAGCAAGATAAAAACAAGGCACTGGCCAAAACGGCATTCTTTGAGGCACATCATTAGTCACGCATCTGGCATAACACTGATTTGCCTGCTTGTCCTCCTGAGTTTCGCCTTCCTGCTTGTCGGTCCTATTTTGGCTCAACCTGTCATCACCACCTCACCACTTTTACCACAAGCCCAAATGGGAAGCTCTTACTATACAGCACTGCAAGCTGCTGGAGGTACCCCACCTTATACCTGGACTATTATCAGCGGAGGCTTACCGACAGGACTAAATTTTGCCGCCACCGGTGTTATTTCAGGCACACCAACAGTAGCCGGGACTTTTAACTTCACCGCTGGAGTCACCGATAGCGCTGATTCCTCGGCAACACAGCCATTTGTTCTCACCGTTGCCCAGCCCCCACTAAGGTTCCTTACCACCTATCTTTCAACAGCAACAGAGGGCAAAAGCTACACCGAGCCAATAAGAGTCAGCGGCGGCACATCACCCTATACCTGGTCTATCACCAGCGGTAACCTACCCACAGGGCTGATACTGGGGGCAACTAACGGCTACATCTCAGGCACTCCAGCTAGAGGCACCGTCGGCATCTACAGCGTCATCATAAACGTCACCGACAGCTCATCCCCATCCCTCTCCGGCCAAGAAAGTTTCAGCCTTACTGTGGAAAAGGGCGGCTATGAAGCTACCATCACTATCGGCTCCGGCCTTAAAACCGGTGAGACAAAAGTATTGGTAAACGGAAGCCAGATGGGTACATTGCAGGGCGGCCAGTCAATGAAGCTCAGCCTCGACCTCGGCATCAGTCGCTCTATCGGCGTCGAGTCGCTCGTCGAGCACCCGAATGAGTCCGGCGTCAGATTCAAAGCTGAGGTGGATAGATTAACGGTGAGCGAGGCTTCACCCAATGCCACCTTCCCCTATTACACCGAGTACTCCATCGAACTCAAGGCCGAACCATCAAAGGTCGGCCAACTAACCGGTACCGGCTGGTATAAACAGGGCTACACGCTGAGAGCCAGTGCTCCAGACCAGGTTAACGACCCTGACCAACAAGGTGTCCAATACCGTTTCTCACAATGGGTGCTGCCCACCGGTGAGACAGTCTCGGGCAGGGACCTAAGCCTGACTGTTAACGCCCCGGGGATTTGCACCGCCAAATACGATACCTATTATAAACTGACTTTAACATCCCCCTATGGCGAGGCAGAGGGCAGCAACTGGTACAAGGCTGGCAGCCAGGCTGAATGGAGTATGACCAATCCGCAAGTCCGCATGTCCGGTATCCTCGGTGTTTTCGGCGGTAAGCTAAAGGCTATAAACTACAGCGGCACTACAATCATAGACAGCCCCAAGACCATAGAGATAGGATGGGAACCCGACTATAGCATGCCGATAATACTAATTCCTCTAACGATTATACTGCTCATTTTGGGCGGTTACGGCTTATACCTCCTGTTACGCAGCCTTCAGCCCAAGCCAATGCCATATCCTCCGCCATACTACCAGCCCATGCCGCCCCCACCTCCGCAACCAATACCACCCCCGACCGTGGTTATGATAGGTGGAGACAAACCGAAACTGGGACCAGCATCAACCAGGGAACAACTTATGGAGAAGTTCGGTGAGCTTCTCGAGAGATACGAAGAGGAGATTAAAGGCACACTCTCAAAGGGGCTACCTGAAGTCAAAACTGTTGGGGAAGAGAAAAGGCTTCGAGCACCTGAGCCAGTCCCACCAACCGTGGTCGAGGCAGAAGCCACTCCGGAGGAGGAAGGCACAACTTGTAGCTTCACTGCAAAAAAACCATTGAGGGTAGTTGCCAGCAACTGGAAGCAGACGGAAACCAGAACCGTAGCTCTGCCACCTGCCGATGAAAAAGAAACTGAAGGTGAATCCGGGCTCGCCATAGTATGGGCACGAGATATATATCAGGAATGGGAAATCCTAGGCTGCTGGCTACCGCGCGGCCACAAAGAACCCCACGAGGGCAGTGTGGAAATAGTTTACAGCCTGCTCAATACCGTCACCGAAGAGAGAATCTATAGACACGGGCAGGCACCCAACCCCCCCACACCCCACTACACCAACGGCATGCCTCAGGCACAAATAGCCGCTGATGAGCTTGTCACTCCTGACAAGCTACCACATGAAACTCTGTCATGAGAGACTCCACCACCCTAAAGAAGCTTCTTAAATTAGGGCTTGGTCTAGTATTACCCGTAATCCTCTGCCTTATAATCCCCACCAAACCAGTTTCAGCCAATCCGGGAACCATGCAATGGAGTGTCGTTGACACCCCAAGCAGCGTGGGCAATGTCATCGCTAGTCCATCGGAAATAAACGACCTCGCCATCAGCAGAGATGGAAGAACCCTCTACGCTGCAGACATCCCCCAGAGCAAAGTCTACAAGTCAGCAAATGGTGGTATTACCTGGGATGAGATGACCAACCAATTGACACGTGCCGGTGCTATTCTTCCCGCCTGGCAATTAGCTACTGCCCCAGATAACCCGAACGTTGTAGCTGTGGTTACCAGCGATGGTGGCTTGCCCAGAAACGTATTCGTCTCAGCCGATGGCGGCGCCAACTGGCAGGACACCAACTGCCCGGCAACAAACAACATTGGGGCCATTGACATTTCTCCAAGCTACGGCGGTTATGACATCGCCATAGGTACCCGCACTGGAGACGGCAAAGGCGATGTCTACGTCTTTAAAGCGGTTGGGCAGGGCATCTGGGCAACTCAAAACTTTGTCGGCGACATACTGGCCATAAAATTCTCACCAGCTTACCGTTCTGATTCCAGCCTTGTGGCCGTATCAGCCAATATCACTGGTACTTATGTCAACCTCGGTATCCACGACACGGCAGCCAACACTACCAACTGGAGCATCTGGGGTCCAGTGGAGATTACAACCAAGGGCGCTAGTACATCACCCAAGGTAAACCAGGTTATAACCGCCGATTTGGAATTACCTCTGGACTTCTCAGGACAGGCACCAAGCTTACGCCGTTGCTACGTCAGCATGGACGATGCCGGAGCCACAGGTAATGCCGGCATTTACCGTTTTGATGACACTGTGGGCTATGTGGTGATGCCTGTGGCTGCTCCCAGAAGGATTTCCAGCATCGCTTACTTTGGCAGCTACACTTCCGGTAAACTGCTTGCTGGCGAGGTTCTGGGTAACTCTAACTCAGCCACAGTTACAGTCTGGTTCACCGATGCTCCAATGACCTGCCCCGGGACCTGCTGGTATCAAACCCAGAAGGCACCTACTGGCGGTGGCAACTCCGCCTACGGCTACGCCAACGCTCAGGTAATCTGGAGTCCGGATGGCAGCCGGGCTTATTGCGCTACCAGCTCCGCCCTGCTCAATAGCCCGGCAAGTTGGCCCGACGGCTATTTAACCGGTGTCGTTCTGGATGAATCAGCTTTGTCGATAAGCCTCGATAATGGCGAAACATGGAATCAACTCAGCCTGATAGACACCGAGATAAGCTTTCTCTCCGATGTGGCAGTGACACCTGCTTCAGACACCATCTACCTGGCATCTATCAATAACCGTGCCGGGATAGACAACTTTGATAGTATATGGCGTACAACAGGCCCACCCACAGGACAGACCTGGGAGCGAGTGCTGTGCCTCCTGTCAACAAGCAATGACTTAATCCTCCGCACAAACGACACCGGAAGTGACCAAGCCATATACTTCGCTTCCCGGCTAACAGGCGACCTAAGGCAATCGTTGGACAAAGGTCAAACCTGGTCCAACACGCTACCAAATGTGAATGTAACTGATTTCGCCATCACCCTAATTAACAATATCTCCCACATGTTCGTGCTAGACAACAACTACGTCCGCAAAGGCACTGGCGCTTATCAGGCATGGCAATGGGCACAAAAAGTGGATACCACCCTGAGCACAGGGCACAGCATAACCGCCACACCAACAGGTGTCGTTGTAGTCGGCGATGATGGTAACGGCGAGGTAGCCTATTCACTGGACGCCGGCAGCATTTTCCAACGAACCCTGGCTATCCCGGAGCCTGGCAGAATGCATGCAGTTGCCGATTACAGATTTCGCAACGCCCTAGTTATCTATGCTGCCAGCGATAGCCCGAGCAGCGAAATTTATAACTGGGTCGTAGGCTCGAACTTCGGCTGGACGGAAATGGGGGCACCGGGACGCAACTTTTACGGCCTTGTCCAGCTAATCACACTTTACGGCGCCTGGTCAAGCGGGGGCAGTACTGCTGTTGACCGCACCTTGGAGCCGGAAAAACTGGCACGACCATTCATCGAGTGGGATAGCTTGACCGCAGGGTTGCCATCTGGAGTTGTTTTCACCACAGAACCGGCCTCCTTAAAAGTTTCTGCCGGCATCAACCTTTGGGCAATTGACAACCGGCCTTACACTGCCAACACAGGACGACTATGGAATTTCTACGACTGCCTGTCGCCAAGCCCCCAATACACCCCACCACCCCCACCAAGCCGTGAAGTATTATTCCAGGCTCCGACCCCAACGTCACCAGCTAAGGACGAGGTAATACCCATATATGTGGAAACTGGAAACATCGGCGACATCACATTCAAATGGAGGCACCCAACGAGGGCTATAGAGTATGAACTATGGCTGGCAAAAGACGGTTCTTTCACCGAAACCATATTGCGCGAAACTATCAAGCCCGGAAATCGAGAGACGCCAAGCTGGGCACTGTCTAAGACAGCCAATGTAGAAAAAGGTGCGAAGTATTACTGGAAGGTAAGGGTGAATCAGGCTGCCACAGGAGAAAAAGGTGAAGGGGAGTGGTCAAAGGTGATGTCGTTCAGTGTAGCAGCACTGGAGCCAGAGGAGACGTCCCTTGTTGAGCCTACCCCAGTACCCTCAGCGAACGGTTCCACAGAGAAACCCGCACTTTCATTCATGCTAACAAATATCCCCATCTGGGTTTGGATAGCAATCGCCCTGCTGCTTTTTGCCGCGTCAGTTACTATCCTTGCTATCAGCATGGCAAGAAAGAGACAGTGGTAACAACGCTACCACTCAGTCAAACATAATAACGGATTAGTTCCCGGAGCGGGTATCATCCCATTTTTGTGCGCTTGATGACCCACGCCCTAGATGGATTGCAAGTAACCAGAACCACGCTGAACGCCGCAAAATCCAGGAATCCGAACATCCACTGTGGATCGGGGTAGAGAGAAAGCGCCACTCGCATTCCGCTTCCCCACATAAAAAGAAAAAAGGCGGTCATCAACAGGATTGCCCATTCAGTCAGACGGTTTCCCCGCGCGAAGATGGTATACATGCGAGGAAGAATCTCTATGATAAGGATGTACAGCCCGGCCGCGATGGCCAGCAACCCCACGATGAAGGCGACCCAGGGAGAAAGTCCCAGCCCGTGGTTGAAATGACCGACATCGCCGCCGGTTGCGAACGCCCCCATCGTGATGTAGGCAATAAGTTCCATGAAGTTGGCTATGACAAACCAGAAGAGAGTGTGAAAAAGCCATTTTCTCCTTCGCATCGCTTTCCGCTGCATCAGAACAAGGCCAAGAATCACGATGATTGAATGGACGATCAGCGGGCTCACCCCAATGATAGCCGCAGCGTGGAAGTGACCGGCGGCATATAGTTCGGAATAATGAACCCCTTCGTCCCATCCTGTCAGCGTCAAGGGATTGCCCCAGACGATGTCGAGAGGGCTTCGCATGTGGCCGAGTGTCCAGGCGACGGTGCTGTGAGTAAACTCATGCATGACGACGACCACAGCCTGGAGGACAGCGAATGTCACTACCACGATCATCAAGTATACCAAGGTTTCCCGGATGCGTTCAGAAGTAGTCATAGTTCGTTACTCCGTCGGCTAATACACAATTTACTATTCATACAACAATCATTACCTCAGCATTACCCACCAAACATGATCTGCGCCCAGCAATTGTATCACTTTTTTAAGTTAGAGTTATCACCATTGTAGCCTCTGGAACAGGTGGTCGGTAGTTGAATATACCATGTGGTCATACTTGATTGAACGAAAGCCTGAATTTTGGCTCTTCCGGGACATCAATCTAGGAGATGTTATTGAAAGCTATTTCTAGCTTTGGCTTGAAAAACGAGGCTTGCCAGCCTTTTTTCCAGTTCCAAGCCTTCAGCCAAGGGCAAATCTAATCCTCTCACTACCGCCTGCTTGATGCTTCTAACCACCGCAGGGTCAAAATGCGCAATCTGCCTGGCCAGACTTTCCGCGGTTGGCAAAAGTTCGCCCTTCGACACCACTCGATTGACCAAGCTAATATCTAGCGCCTCTTTTGCGCCGATACGGCGATCGGTAAGCATCATCTCTAGGGCTCTGGCTCGACCTACGACACGAGGCAAAGTCTGGGTAGCTCCAGCAGCCGGGATAATACCTAACCCCACTTCAGGCAAACCAAACTGGGCATCCTCGGAAGCAATTCTAATATCACAGCACAACGCTATCTCAATCCCTGACCCAAGGACATAGCCATGAAGGGCAGCAAGCAGAGGTTGAGGCAGGCTTAAGAAAAGCCCCCAGACATCCCGTTCCCACCGTACCTGTCGGGCAAGTGTCGGCGACGGCGCAGTGAGAAACTCGCTTAAGTCAGCTCCAGCACAAAATGCCTTTTCCCCTGCCCCTTTGAATACTGCTGCCCTTACTTCAGGGTCGTCCTTAATAGCGCCCAAGACCTGGTACAACTCATCGCGCATCCGGATATTATATACGTTCAAAACATGGGGACGGTTAAGGGTAACATAAGCGATATTATCTTCTTTTTCGTAGATTATTGTCTCAAAAGTACTCATTTTCTCTTTTTGTCATCTCGCGTTTCTTTTTGTCATTCTTAGCAAAGCGAAGAATCTCCTCATATTCCCCACCTCCCGAGATTCTTCGGTCGTCCCGATAAAATCGGGACTCCCTCAGAATGACAGGAGGAAGAAAAGAGATTGCCACGTCTCGATTGCTTCGGGACTCGCAACGACGAATGACAGAATGAGAGCACAATTGCTTCATGGCTCCGCTCCTCACGCTGACCAATGAAAGAATTTACCATCAATCTCTAGCCCACTATTTCCCCTGAAACTTCGGAGGCCTCTTTTCCAGAAAAGCCCTGATGCCCTCGGTGCGGTCTTCAGTTGTGTGCAGTAGGCAATATAAGTCAGCTTCCAGCCGCAGCCCCTGTTCTAGCGTCAGGTCTAAGCCCTTACATATCGCCTCTTTAGCGTATTTCACCGCAAAAAGAGCTTTCGCGGCTATCGCCTGTGCCATGTCCATCACCAGCGGCATGAGTTCCTCTCGCGAAACCACTCTATGAATTAAGCCGATGTGATAAGCCTCTGTGGCATCTATATGCTGCCCGGTGAGAAGCATCTCCATAGCCTTGGCTCGACCTACCAGCCTCGGCAACCGCTGGGTTGCACCATCCCAGGGAATAAATCCTAAGGCAACATGGTTTAAGGCAAACCGGGCCGTTTCTACAGCAATTCTTAAGTCACAGGCCAAAGCTAACTCCAGCCCCTGCCCTAAAGCATCACCGTTAATAGCAACGATAACCGGGATTGTAAGGCTGGCCACCGGGGCAGCAACAGATGGCGGTTTAGCTATCTGTAAGGAGAACTCTTTCAAGTCAGCACCAACAGAAAATGCTTTCTCTCCGACGCCGGTAATGATTACCACCCTTGCCATTTCGTCACGGTTAACGTCGGCACAAACATCAGCCAACTCTTCAGCCAGCCGCATGTTTATGGCATTATCCGCTTCTGGACGGTTGATGCTTATTAGCCTTACTGCTTCTGCCTTTCGATATAAAAGTGTCTCGTAGCGCATGCGACCTGGCCTTTGCCTGTGAATACAGCCATTATACAATAACCACAAATGCAGGGACAGGGTTTCAGCCTGTTCTTGAGTAGAACATGTAGTGCGACCCTTTAGGGTCGCCGAGGTGGGGCTAAAGCTCCAAAATGCAGCACACCCGAGTCTCATGCTAAAATAAATAGCGAGCTACACAATGAGGAAATAGATATGCCTTCAGACCGTATAATTGTAAAAGGGGCACGGGAGCACAATCTTAAAAACATAGACGTAGCTATACCCCGTGACAAGCTGGTGGTTATCACCGGCGTCTCCGGTTCAGGAAAAAGCTCTCTAGCCTTCGACACTATATATGCCGAAGGGCAGCGCCGCTATGTAGAATCGCTGTCCGCATATGCACGCCAGTTTTTGGGGCGGATGGAAAAACCTGACGTTGACTATATAGAAGGTTTAAGCCCAGCTATCTCAATTGACCAGAAAGGTCCATCACACAATCCCCGCTCCACAGTAGGCACAGTAACCGAGATTTACGACTACCTTCGCCTTCTTTTCGCCCGCGTCGGTCATCCCCACTGCTCTAATTGCGGACGCGAAATCTCCCGGCAGACAGTACAGCAAATCGTGGACGCCATACAAGGGTTACCTGCAGGCAGCCGAATTATGATTCTGGCGCCGTTGGTCAGAGACCGCAAAGGCGAGCACCAGGTGATTTTCGATGACCTGCGTAAGGCAGGATTTGTCCGTGTCCGGGTTGACAAGTATATCCATGACCTTTCTGAAGAGTTCCAGTTGGATAAGAACAAGAAACACACCATTGAAGCTGTAGTTGACCGACTTCAAATAGGCGAGGCTGAAAATAGCCGCATTGCTGACTCGGTAGAAACAGCGTTGAAGCTTGGAGCCGGAGTCGTTCTCGTCTCCATTATTGATGGCGAGGAATTGCTGTTCTCCGAGCACTTTGCCTGTGTCCACTGCGGCATAAGTCTAGGTGAAATCGCACCGCGAACTTTCAGTTTCAATAGCCCCCACGGAGCCTGCCCGGCATGCAGCGGGCTCGGTGTAAAGCTAGAGGTTGACCCGGATTTGCTCATACCCAACAAAGACCTCAGTTTAGCTCAAGGTGCTATTCGTGCCTGGGGATGGTTTGCCTGGCATGCCAGCGAGCTCCATGCTTTAGCCCGACGCTATGGCTTCTCACTTCAGACTCCAGTAAGCAAGCTCAGCAAAGAGCACCTAAATCTGGTGCTCTATGGTGAAGATGGTGAACTGGTAAGATACCGCAATCGCTTTGGACGAGTCAGAGAATACTTCACTGGCTATGAAGGGGCAATCCCCTACCTAGAACGAATCTATAAAGATACCGAGTCCAACAATACCCGTGCTGAAATCGAACGGTACATGGCCTCTTATCCCTGTCCCGCCTGCCAAGGAAAACGGCTTAAACCTGAATCTCTAGCCATCACTATTGATGGCATGAATATAATAGGGGTAACCGAATTGTCAGCTTTGGAAACGCTGCACTGGATACGCCTACTTGGTGGTGACCATAATAGTACACCCCACCTGTCACCTTACGAGTTAACAATAGCCCATCAAATCCTCAAGGAAATAAGCACTCGCCTTGGCTTCCTCATAGACATCGGACTGGGCTATCTGACTCTAGAACGTGCCTCAGCCACCCTGAGCGGT
>Ga0194111_10004989_pt1 | contig 15338 bp, 11 predicted proteins | sample TA2KigC300mmetaG_FD_146194 | JGI IMG/M metagenome (GOLD analysis project Ga0194111, IMG submission 146194) | Freshwater microbial communities from Lake Tanganyika, Tanzania - TA2015033 Kigoma Deep Cast 300m | ecosystem: Environmental > Aquatic > Freshwater > Lake | place: Tanzania: Lake... | reverse complement strand
GCGCTCGGCGAGCACCGAACGATAGAGCGCGTCGTCCCTCTCCACCACCCGGAGAAGCCGGCCGAATCGCCCGACCAGATCGACCACCGACTCCGACCCGAGCAGGATCTCGAGCTGGTGATACCCGCCGAACTGATAGAGGGCGCGGAGTCTTCGGCGGAGCATCTCCCGCCGCCGCTCCAGCACGCTCTCCGCATCCCTCGCTTCCCCCGTGACGGCGCCGAGGTTCTGCTCGACCTTCCTCCTCTTCGACTCGAGACCCGTGAGGAGCCGGTTCGTGAGCGTGAGATCCTCGTCGATCTTCATCAGGTTCTTCAGGATTCCCTTCTCCTCCCCGCGCAGGCGGTTCGCCTCCTCGCGCGTCTTCCCGATGCGCGCGCGGAGAGCGTTGAGATCCTCTTCCTCGCCCGCAGAGACGCCGGACCAGAGAGCGAGAAGAGCAGCCAGGACAAGACGCGCGGTCACGATTTCTTATACCTCAAATACCGGTTCAGCGAGAGAAGCGTTCCCGCTGCCCCGAGCGCGCCGCCGGCGAGAAGAAACAAGAAAACTCCGAAGGGCTCCAGGAAGAGAACCCCCGGCAGGCGCGAGGCGGCGAACGAATGGCTTTCCCGCAGGAGAAGAAGCGCGAGAAACGCGGCGGCGAGCCCGAGAATCGCCCCCTCGAGCAGGTAGGGGACGCGGATCTGCATCGGGGTCGCGCCGACGAGCCGGAGAACCTCGATCGTATCGCGCCGATCGGCGACGGCGAGCTTCATCGTGTTTTCGACGACGAGCAGCGTCGCGACGCCGAGCACGATGCCGAGGAAGAGATCGACCGCGACGAAAAAATAGATCCACGTCTCAAGCTTCCCCACCCAGTTCTCCCCGTAGACGACCGATTCGACGCCGCTTTCCGCCTCCAACTCGGAGACGAGCATTCGGATCCGATCGAGCGTCTTCCAGTCGTCGTACAGCTCGAGATCGAACGACGCGGGGAGCGGGTTCCCCTCGACGCCTTCGAGGAGGTACTCCCGCGGGCCGAGGGTCCGGCGGAACTCCTCGAGAGCCTCGTCCGGAGAGACGTAGCGCGCGCTCCGCACGCCGCCGAGCCTCGAGAAGAGGTCGCTGAGCCGGTCCCGATCCTCTCCGCCGGCGTCGTCCCGAAGGTAGACCGTGACGCTGACCTTCTCCTGCGCGAGCTGGATCACCTTCTGGAGGTTCTTCGTGCCGAGAAGGAAGAGCCCGAACACGAAGAGGGCGACCGCCATGAGCACGACAGGAGCGAGATGGCTCCGAAGGCTTCGACGAAAGCCGTATCCGAGCTCGCGCGCGATGTATTCCATCCGGGTGGAGACCACCCCGTCCCTCCTTCCCGTCAAGAGCCGGTCGATCGGGCCTCCCGCCCGTCCGCTTCCGGAAGAAGTCGTCCTCTCTCCAGATGGAGGACCCGGTGCCCGCTCGCACGCGCCGCCCCTCGATCGTGCGTCGCGACGAGAACGGCGGTCCCCCCGACGTTCACCCGATCGAGGACCCGATAGATTCCCGCGGCCGTTTCCGGATCCAGGTTGCCGGTCGGCTCGTCGGCGAGAAGAAGAAAGGGCTGGTTCACGAGGGCGCGCGCGATCGCGACGCGCTGCATCTCGCCCCCCGAAAGATCGCTCGCCCGATCACGCAGCTTTCCGAAGAGGCCGACCTGGAGGAGCACTTCGTTCACACGTCGAGCAATCGACCGGTTCGGCGCGCCGGCCACTCGCAGGGGGAGCGCGACGTTCTCGAACACGCTCCGGTCCGCGATCAACCGGAAATCTTGGTAGACGAAGCCGACGTGCCGGCGGAGCTTCGGAATCTGCGCCCGGCGGAGACGGTCCGTGCGAAAAGCGCCGACCTCGACCACCCCGGACGAGGGGAGCTCGTCGTGGTGGATGAGACCAAGGAGGGTCGTCTTTCCGGCGCCGCTCGGACCGATGAGGAAGGCGTACTCCCCCCTCTCGATCTTGAAACTAACATCCTGGACGGCAACGAGGTCGCCGTACGACTTGGAGACATTTGTGAGAGAAACCACGGAACGCCGCCTTTGTGCGGAAGGTATCCCGGCGGCGCGGGGAGCGTCAAGGAATAGAATCCGGGGGAGGCGTCGTTCCGCCCGTGCCCTTGACTCCGCGAGGATGATGAAGCCGGTACCTCGAGCGCAACACATGGAGAACGGGGAGTTCCGGGGGCACTTCGGTACCTGATACCCCATTTCCGCAAGGAGAGATTTTCCGGAGCCGGGGGGCAGGGCTCGCTTGCTCAAACATGCCGCGCGCGGCGCGCGGCAACTCGCCGCTCTGCCCTACCCCCCGTCTCCGGAGAAAGACAGACGTGGTCGTGTGGACCCGCCGTCCGACGACCGAGCCACGCGCGGGAAAGAAAGGCGGGGAAAAGAAAGGTGTCCGACACCTACAACGCAGGAAGGAGTCGGACACCTATTGAAGACACCTACTGAGAGACATCGACCGATGAACGGTCTTCCTCCTCGAACACCTCCGAGTGGATCTCCTCGCGGAGAGCCGCCACGTAGTCTCGGTAGGCCTGTTGCTGCTTCGACTGCCGGACCGCCGCGCGCACCTCCTCGCGGGCTTCCTCGAACGAGGGCTTGCCCTCGGGGAAGCGCGCCCGCACGAGGAAGAGGTGGAAACCATCCGTCGCCTCGACGAGCGGGCTCACCTCGCCCGCCTGGAGCTCCGCGAGAACCGCGCGCACCTCGTCGGACATGTCGCCCAGCGCGAAGACGCCGATCTCTCCCCCGCGCGCCGCGCTCGGCCGGTCGTCCGAATGCGCCTTCGCGAGGCGCGCGAAATCGGCCCCCGCGCGCAGGCTGTCCAGAAGCCCCTCGCCGCGCCGCCTCGCGTTCTCCACCCCCTCCTCGCCGGAGCGGATTGTCTTCAAGATGTGGCGGACCCGGATCCGATCCTCGCCCCGATCCACGAGTTGAATGAGGTGAAAGCCGAACGGCGTTTTCACGACCCCGCTGATGTCGCCCGGGGAGGCGAGGGAAAGCGCCGCTTGCTCGAAAGAGCTTTCCATGTCCCCGCGGCCGAAGTACCCGAGGTCTCCGCCCGCCGCGGCGGAAGGATCGTCCGAATGCGCGCGCGCGAGCTCGGCGAAGTCCTCGCCGGCGAGAGCGCGCGTGCGGATCGCCTCGAGCTCGCGAACCGTCGTCGATTCCGCGGCCGCGCTCGCCGCGGGCTTGAGATAGATCTGGGCGAGCGAGAGCCGCTCGGGCATGACCGGAAGAGCGTCCTCGTGCTCCTCGAAGAAGCGGCGGGCTTCCGCGTCGGTCACCTCGCTCTTCGGCCGGATTTGACGCTCCAAGAGAAGCCGCACCGTGAGGGACTTTTCCACCTCGCGGCGATAGCGCTTTCGGAGCTCCTCGAGCGTCACGTTCTCCGCTTCAAGCGCCGCCAGGAACTCGCGCTCCCCGGGGAACTGCGACCGCATCCTCTCGAGGGCACCCTCGAGCGACTCGTCGACCTCCTCCGCGGCCGGGGAGATCCCCTCCGCCTTGGCCTTCGCGAAGAGAACCTGGTCGTCGAGAAGCCGGTTCAGGGCGAGCTTCAGGATCTCCTCGGGCGGGAGCGCGGCGGAGGCGCCGTCCTCCGCAATAAGCTCCGCCTCCGCGAGAACCTCGCTCTCCAGGATCGGCGTGTCGCCCACGATCGCGACGATCCGATCCACGCGCTCCTCTGCGCGGAGAACGCAGGCCGCCAACAAGGCGGCCGGAACGAACAGGCGCGCGAATCCCTTCACGTCTAACCTTCCTGCCCCGCCCCCGGAACCCCCTCCTCCGTCTCCCCGGCCTCGAGCAGCAGGCCGAGCTTCTCTCGATCGATCGTCACGCCGCGCTCCTCCGCCCGCTTCTCGAGCCATTCCCCGAGCATCTTGTCCTTTTCGATCTGAAGCAGGGGCGACATGATGCCTTCCTTCGCCTCCTCGAACGTCATCGGATGCTCCGGGATCCTCTCGAGAAGCTTGGCGACGAAGTAGGCGCCGGAAAGAGGGGCCTGAACCACCGGGGCGATCTCCCCGACCTTAAGCACTTCAAACGCATATTTCTGAAGTTCCCCGGGGATCGATTCCTTGGCCATCAGCTCGGTGACGCCGGCCTTCTCCTTCATGCGGCCCCGGTTGTACTGCCGGGCCAGATCGTCGAACGACTCCCCGGCCGACACCCGGCGGCGGACGTCCTTCGCGGTCTCCTCGTCCTTCAAGTTGACGATCTGGAGTCTCACGCGGGTGGGCATGACCAGTTTGTCCTTCTGGTTCTCGTACTCCTCCAGGAGCTTCTCCTCGGGGACCACGGCGTCGTGGGTCAGCTCCGCGTACACAAGATCGATCAGGCGCTCCTCCATCTTCCGCTCGATCCCGCGAACGACGGAGTCCGACTTGTCCAGACCGCGCTTCGTCCCTTCCGCCAGGTTCTTCTTGTTGACGAAGGACGCCTCGGCCACGCTCCGAATGAGGCCCCCGTTTTCCGAGTGGAACGGTTGGGGCCCCCCGGAGACCGCCCGGACGTAGTCCACGAAATCGCCCACCGTCCAACTCCCCTCCAGGGACTTCACGAGCGGGCGCGCGCGATCCGCTTCCGTCATCGCCTCCGCCCAGCTCGCGTCGGTGGAGCCGCGCTCGGGGAGAAGCCTGTCCAGCCAAAGCACGTTCTCCTCGTTGTACTCGAAGCCGAGCGACTCCCTCACGTTCAGGAGGTAGTTGTTCCAGGCCTCGCTCCTCTTGCGCGAGCGTAGCTCCGTCGCGCAGACGGCTTTCTGGTTCTCGAACTCGGCCATGTCCGGCTCCGCGCGGTCAAGCAGCTGGATGATGTGATACCCCTGCATGCTCTTCACCGGCTCGGACACTTGTCCCGGGCTCAGGCTGAACACCACGCGCTCGATGAGAGGATCGATCTGTCCGTGACGGAGCGTCCCGAGGTCGCCGCCGGCGGACGCGGTTCGCGCATCGAGGGAATGCTCGGCGGCGAGCTTGGCGAAATCCTCGCCCGCGGCGACCTTCCGGGCGATCTCCTCCGCCTTCTCCGCCGTACCGGTCTGGATGTGGCGGGCGTTCACCGTCGTGCGGGAAAGACGGTAGTAATCCTGGAGTTCCTCGACGGTGACCTCGACGTTGGACTCCGACACCTCCTTGTACAGGGCGCCGATGACCATCTCCGTCTCCCAGCGCCCCGATTCCTCGAGGAGCTTCTCGTTCTTGTCGAGACCTCGAGAGAGCGCCTCCGCGACCAGAAGCTCCTTGTTGATCAGCGTCCTCAGGAACGCCTCGCAATCGTCTACGGTCACAAGCGGCGGCCGGTTGAACACCGTGATCGCCTTGTGGGCGATGTTGAAGTCGCCCAACGTGATTTCCTTCTCCCCGACTCGCGCCACCACGTCGTCCTTCTTCTGTCCGCAGGACGGAAGGAGTACGAGAGAGAGCGCGCCGACGGCGACCAGCACAAGAACGGTCTTCCTTAGCATGGGCAATCTCCTTTCGCGCGAGCGTCCGCTCCTTTAGCCCGATTCGCTTCACGGATTCGGAAGATCGATGCTACCGTGTCCCGCGAGGGCCAACAACAGATTTCTGGCCGCGGACGGCCCCTCCCTCGCCCGGTCGTTCGCGAGCTCGATCGCGAAACCCTCGCGCGCATCGACGGATACCCGATCCCCGAAGGCATCCGCGAGACTCCGAATGCGCGCAATCCTGCCGGCCTCCGCGCCGGCGAATCGGACGCGAACGCGCAAAGGCTCCACGCGCACCGACTCCGCGTCGCACGCCTCCCCGAGAAGCTTGAGCTCTCGAAGATCGAACAGGTTCCTCGCCTCCCTGGGCATCCGTCCGAAGCGGTCCTCGACCTCCTCGCGAATCGAAGCGACCTCCTCGGGCGAACGCGTCTCCGCCAGCCGCCGGTAGAGGATCACCTTGAGGTCCGGGTCCCCGACATAGCCGTCGGGAAGGAAGGTGTCGATTGCGGCTTCGACGCGCGTCTCGCGCGGCCCGCGCTTCTCCTCGCCCCGAAGCTCGCGAACCGCCTCCTCGAGGAGCTTGCAGTACATCTCGAAACCGACCGAAGCGACGAAGCCGTGCTGCTCGGCGCCGAGGAGGTTCCCCGCTCCGCGGATCTCGAGATCCTTCATCGCGATGCGGTAGCCCGATCCGAGATCGGTGAAGGTCGTGATCGCCTCGAGGCGCCGGCGGGCGTCGTCGGTAACCGCCGCGTCGCGCGGAACCATCAAGTAGGCGTAGGCTCTCTGGCTCGACCGTCCGACACGCCCCCGAAGCTGATAGAGCTGCGCGAGACCGAATTGATCCGCTCGGTTGACGAGCATGGTGTTCACGCTCGGAATATCGAGACCGGATTCGATGATCATCGTGGTCACCAGGATCTCGATCCTGCGGTCGAGGAAGTCGAGCATCACCGACTCGAGAGCGCGCTCTGGCATCTGCCCGTGCGCGATTCCGACGCGCGCCTCGGGCACGAGGCGCGAGAGATAGGCGGCCATCGAGTGGATCGAGCGGACCCGGTTGTGGACGAAGTAGATTTGCCCCCCCCGGTCGATCTCGCGGAGGATCGCGGCCGTGATGATCTCCGGATCGAACTCGACGAGCTCCGTGACGATCGGCCGGCGATCCTTGGGCGGCGTGTCGATGATCGACAGGTCCCGCACTCCGGAAAGCGACATGTGAAGCGTGCGAGGAATCGGAGTGGCGGTGGTCGCGAGCACGTCGACCGTTTCGCGGAGCTTCTTCAGCTTCTCCTTCTGCGCGACGCCGAACCGCTGTTCCTCGTCGATCACAACGAGCCCGAGATCCCGGAAGACGACGTCTTTTTGGAGAAGGCGGTGCGTCCCGATGAGAACGTCGACCCGTCCGGCGGCGAGGTCCGCGAGGACCGCCCGAATCTGCGCAGGCCGCTGGAACCGGGAGAGAACCTCCACGCGGATCGGAAAACCGCCGAAACGGTCGCGGAAGGTCCGGAAGTGCTGCTGCGCGAGAAGGGTCGTCGGGACAAGGATCGCCGCCTGCTTGCCGTCCATCACCGCCTTGAACGCCGCGCGGACGGCGACTTCGGTCTTTCCGTAGCCGACGTCGCCGCAGATCAGCCGGTCCATCGGGCGCGGCGCCTCCATATCCCGCTTCGTGTCCCGAACCGCGGCCGCTTGATGCGGAGTTTCTTCATACAAGAACGAACTCTCCAGCTCCGCCTGCCACGGACCGTCGGGGGAGAACGCGAACCCGGGGCGCGCGCGCCGCACCGCGTACAGCCGAAGGAGTCCCTCCGCCATCTTGCGGATCGCCTTCTCCGCGCGCGCGCGCGTCCGCGCCCACGAGGCGCCGCCGATCCGGTCGATCGACGGCGGACCGCCTTCCGTGCCGCTGTACTTCTGGAGCCGGTCCATCTGATCGGTCGGAACGTAAAGACGGTCTTGGCCCGCGTAGGAGAGGAACACGCAGTCGCGGTTCACACCGTCGACGGCGATCCTCTCGACGCCGAGGTAACGCCCGATTCCGTAGGCGACGTGCACGACGTAGTCGCCGGGACGAAGAGCGAGATAGCTCTCGATCGGAGCGCCGGCGGGCCTCGCGCGCTCCCGCCGCGCCCTCCGGATCCGGCGGAAGACCTCGTGGTCCGCAAGAACGGCGAGGCGCTCCTCCCGCAGAAGGAATCCTCTCCTCAGCTTCCCCTCGCCGATCGAGACCCGGTCCCGAAACGGTTCGAGGATCTCCCGCATCCGATCGACCTGGCCCTTGTTGTCGCAGAGAAAGAAGACGCGGTAGGAATCCGCGAGCAGGCGGCGGATCTCTTTCTCGAGAAGCTCGAGGTTCCCGAGGATCGGGGGCGCCGGAAGATAGGTGATCGGGACGGTCTCCCCGTCGTCCGCCTCTTGCGCGCCGCGCCGCGCGCGGATCGTTCGGCACGAGAAAACTCTCTCCTCGAGCTCGCGCGCGTCGAGAAACGCGGCGTCCGGCGAAGGGAGGAGGGGATCGTCGGCGGAGGCCGCGTGAAAACGCTCCGCTTCTTTCCAGAACTCGGCGGCCGCGCCGAGCACCTCGCGCTCCTCGAGGACGAGAACGACCGTCCGTTCGGGGAGGCGATCGAATAAGGTGTCGGCGCCGGGGAAGAGAAGCGGAAGGTAGCGCTCGATTCCGTCGAAGAAAGTCCCGCGCTTCAGGAGCTCCGACTCGAGGCCGGCCGGCGCGATTCCCTGCGCGCGGCGCACTGTCTCGTCCGGAAGCGGAAACTCCCTCTGCGGAACGATCCGAACGCGCTCGAGAGTCCGTATCGAGCGCTGCGACTCCGGATCGTACTCGCGGATCGACTCGATCGTATCCCCGAGAAGCTCGATGCGGACCGGGCGGCTCTTCCCCGCGGGGAAGAGGTCGACGATTCCGCCCCGGCGCGCGAAGACGCCCGGTTCTCCGGCGACGGGCGCCCTTCGAAACCCGATGTGCACGAGGCGCTGGGCGAGCTCCTCGACATCCACCTCGGCCCCGGCGAGGAGATCGACGATCTGGCCGGCGAGGACGCCCCGCGGGGCGAGCCGCGTCTGAAGCGCCCGCGGTGTCGAGACCACGATCCCCCCTTCCCCTCGCGCGAGGGCGCCGAGCGTTCTCTGGCGGAGCGCGGTGATCTCGAGGGGCGGCGAATGCTTCTCGTATGGAAGAAGCTCCCATGAAGGAAAAAGGAAGACGCGATCCTCGCCGACCAGACCCTCCGCCTCCTCCGCGAAGAGCTCCGCCTCCTCCGGCCGCCCGAGGAGAAGAAGCACGGCCTGCTCCCCCTCCTCCAGGAGGTCGGCCGCGAGAAAGGAGAGGAGCGAGGCGCCCGCCCCGCTCGCGCGGATCACCCGTTCCCCCGCATCCAGACGGCGGCGGATCTCGCGGAAGGAAACCGATCGATGAAGCAGGTCTCGCAGGGCGGGAAGCATGCTCAGCCTCGATCGAGCGACGAGGGTCGATGCGATCGTGCGACCGCCGTCTCGACCGCGGCGAGAAGAAGAACGAGACCGAGGATCTCCCACCACAGCTCGCGCCCGTAGCGGGACTCGAGAACCGTCTTCTCCGGCATGCGTCCCTCGGGGATGACGCGAAGGGATGGAAGGCCGAGACGCTCGCCCGCTTCGGACGGATCGAGAACGGCGAGGTTCGACTCGGCGGTCTCGAGGTTCACCGCGAACGACTCGGAGAGGCCGCCTCCCTCGATCAGGTAGAAGCCGGGCGCGTCGGTCCGATCGAAACGGAGAACGAGTCGATCCCCATCGCCTCGCGGCTGGAGCGCCACTTCCTCGAGAGGGGTCGTGCAGACGAACTCGTTCCCGAGCGCGACCCCGGAAAGATCCTTGCGAAAAGGACGCCCGACGGTGAGGGATGTCTGATGAAGCGCGCCGCCCGAGTAGAGAGACCGGACCGTTTCGTGAAGGAGCGGAAGATAGACCGCGTGCGCCGGAAGATCGCTCCACTCGAGATCGTGCCCGATCGCGAAGAAGAGGACGCGCCCGCTCCCCTTCTTCCCCTCGACGAGAAGCGGCGCGTCCGGCCCGATGCCCACGACAGACGAGACCCCCTCCCCGACGCGGAGACCGAGATGCCGGAGAAGCACCACATCCCTCAGGGCTTGCCCCAGCCCTTGCCGGAAGATCGAGAAGATCGGGTGGTCTTCCTGCACGCGGTCGATCCTCGCCGCGCCGCGCGGCTCGGCGACGGAGGGATCGATGCTCACCCCCGGCAGCAGTCGTTCGAGCAAGACCGTGTTGTAGTTCCCGAAGTCGATGCCGTCTCCCGGCACGATGACGATGCCGCCACCGCCGCCGGCGTACTCCTCGAGAAGCGCCGCTTCGCGTTCGCCGATCGACGGCACGCCGACGAGGAAGACCGCGTGATAGGGACGGAGCGCAAGCGAGTGAAGCGCGCTCGGGTCGGCCTCCTCCACACGGATCATCCCCTCCCCCACGCCGCCCGGATCGAGAGCGTTCCGAACGAAGAAGCGGCCCGGCTCCTCCTGGCGCGCGAGAAGGAGAACGCGGAGATGCTCGGGTCGATCGAGCACGAAGTAGAACGTGTCGTCGCGCGGCAGGCGGTCGGGAGCGAGTCGGATCTCGCCGCGATGGACGCCGCTCTCCGCGAGAACGACCGAGAAGAGAACCGCCTCGGACCGGCCCGGCTCCACGCGCACGGCCGCCGTCCCCTGCGGTCGTCCGTCGAGGAAGAGGCTCGCGATCGCCTCGGACGACTCCCGCGAGTGGTTCGCGACAGTCGCTCGGATTCTCACCGTCCCGCCCAGCGTGCGCGGTTCGTACAGCTCGGCCCCCTCGATCGTTAGGTTCGGCCTCTCCTCGCTCCCGACGGGGAGAAGGTAGACGCGCGCCGGCTCGTCCCCCCGCGGGACGCTTCGGTTCCCTTCGGCCGGGAAGGCGGCTTCCTGCATGTCGGTGATCAGAAAGATCTCGCGGTTCGGATTTCTTGATCTTTCAATGATTCGGCCCGCTTCCTCCAAGGCGCGGGCGAGGTCCGTCCCTCGTGAGGAGAGGGACGCTCGATCGATCTCAGCTTCGAGAAGACGGAAGTTGTGCGTCGGCGTCTCGAAGCGGGACTCGGCCCCTTCCGACGCGAGAACGAGAAACGCCTCGTCCCCTTCCTTGAGAAGATCGACGATCCGCCGCGCCCGGTCCTTCGCGCGGTCGAGCAGGGTCTCTTCTCCCTCGCGGAAGCCCATGCTGTAGCTCACGTCGAGGACAATGCAGGCGCTCGTGCGCGCGCGCCCGCCGATCCCGGCGGCGAGCGCTCCTTGCAAAGCGGGGCGCGCGAAGGCGAGGCCGATGAGGACGAGCAGTAGGACGCGAAGAAGGAGAAGGAGAAGCTCGCGGATCCGGATCCGCTTCGAGCGCTTGATCTGCAGACGGCGGATGAACTCGAGCGTCGAGAACGCCACGACGCGGGCGCGCGGGCGGTTCAAGAGGTGGATCACGACCGGAATCGCAGCGGCGAGAAGGCCGACCCAGAAGAAGATGCTCTGTAGGAACGCCATCGGTCCCCTTCCGATCGGAGGAGCGGAAGGTCTTCGCTCCCCGCGCTCGCGGCCCGAGCGCGCGCATGGTCCGGATTAGAACACGGGATCCGCGGTGGACACCCAGATCGCCTCGGCGCCGCTCCGAGTGTTCGAGTAGAAGACGTGGGGCCGGTTCGACCGGAAATGAAGACTGTCCCCGCTCCTCAGCCGGTAGCGATCGTCCCCCACGACCACCTCGAGCGAACCCTTCAGAACCGCGAGCGCCTCTTCTCCTTCGTGCCTTCGGAGGGGTGGTTCGTTCAGGACCGGAGCGGCCTTCACGTAGCAGAAGCGAAGCGTGCCCCCCGCGATGCCTCCGGTCAGTCTCTCCAGACGAAGCCCGCATTTCTCGCTGATGAGCGCGCTTCGATCGCTCTTCGAACGGTGGGAGGCTTCTTCGAGGATTTCTTCTTCGATAAAGTAACTCGTGGTCCGGTCGAGCGCCTTGGCGAGTTTCTCGAGCGCGCCGACCGTCGGGGAGGTCATCCCGCGCTCGATCTGCGAGGTGTGCGTCATGGAGACTCCGGAGAGGTTCTCCACTTCCTTCAGCGTCAAGCCTCTTTGAAGGCGGACCGTCCTCAGCCTTCTTCCGAGTTCCTCTCGCGAGGGCATAGATGTCGCCTTCTCCGTCCGTCGATCGGCGCGAGCGCGCCGCGCCGAAAAGCGCCGGTCCGTTCCCGCGAGCCGGGCGATCTCCGCGGCGGCCGCGGGAGATGGATAGTGGAAGAACCCGCGCCTGAAACTACCACGCGCGCCCCTTCCTGTCAAGACGGCGGGGGCCGCGAAGCGGGCGCGTCAACCAAGCCGCGATCGTTTGCCGAGATAGGCGAAGAGCGCCGCGTCGTACGGAGTGCTTGTCTCGATGAAGTTGTAGTCGATCCGGTTCTCGCGGCAAACCGATCGATAGTGAGCCCTCCAGCGCTCGATTTCGCGCGCGTAGTCCCCCCGGATCCGCCACGGCTGCGCGGTGACGTGATCGTCCTTTTCGAGATCCTCGAAGCGGGACTCGCGGTCGAAATCGAAGCGCACCTCCTTCGGATCGAGGATGTGGAAGACGACGACCTCGTGCTTCTTGTGGCGGAAGAAGCGGAGCGCGGTGAGGACTTTTTCCGGATCGTCCATCAGGTCGGAGAGGAGGACGACGAGTCCTCTCCGGCGAATCCTCTCGGCGAGCTTGCGGAGAGCGGCGCCGACGTTGGTTCGCGAGGAGCTTCGCGCGGCTTCCAGCTCGCGCAGGATCCGATGGAGATGAGCCGGCGCCGCGCGCGGCGCCAGATAGCGGCGGAGCTCGTCGTCGAAGAGAACGAGTCCCACCGAGTCGCGCTGCTTCAGCATGAGATAGGCGAGCGAAGCGGCGAGCTGCGCGGCGTAGACGAACTTGGTCACGCTCCCCGAGCCGTAGCCCATCGAGCCGCTCGCATCGAGAAGAAGGTAGGCGCGAAGGTTGGTTTCCTCTTCATATTCCTTGACATAAAACTTGTCCGACTTCGCGTAGACCTTCCAGTCGACGTGCCGGAGAGGATCGCCGGGCATGTACTGGCGATGTTCGGCGAACTCGACGCTGAACCCGCGGTACGGGCTCCGGTGAAGCCCCGCCACGAACCCCTCGACGACGAGCCTCGCCTTGATATCCATGCGGGAAAGGCGCGCGACGACCTCCGGATCGAGAAACCGGCGGCTCTCTTCGATGGTGCTCATTTTCCGTCCCGCGGGACGGCGTCGAGGAGGCGTCCGACGATGGCGAGAGCGTCCACACCCTCCGCCTCGGCGCTGAAGTTCGTGACGATCCGGTGGCGGAGAACCGCGGGCGCGACATGCACGACATCATCGATCGACGGAGCGTAGCGCCCGTCGAGGATCGCCCGCGTCTTGGCGCCGAGGAGGAGATACTGCGAGGCGCGCGGGCCGGCTCCCCAGCTGATCCACTCCTTCACGAAGTCGGGGCGCTCCTTCGCCGTCGGGCGCGTCGCGCGCGCAAGCCGGACCGCGTAGTGGACGACGTGGGAAGGGGCGGGAACGCGGCGAACGAGCTTCTGGAGCTCGACGATCTCCGCGGCGCCGAGCACCTTCTTGAGGTCCGCCTCGTACGCGCTCGTCGTCGTCTCCGCGATCACTCGCTCTTCCTCGTCGGACGGGTAGTCGACCCAAAGGTTGAACATGAAACGATCGAGCTGCGCCTCCGGGAGCGGGTAGGTCCCCTCCTGCTCGATCGGGTTCTGCGTGGCGAGGACGAAGAAGGGCGGGGAGAGATCGTACGTGCGTCCCCCCGCGGTCACCTGGTGCTCCTGCATCGCCTGGAGGAGCGCGGCTTGCGTCTTCGGCGGCGTCCGGTTGATCTCGTCGGCGAGGACGATGTTCGCGAACACAGGGCCGCGGAGGAACGTGAAGACACGCTTGTGCGTCCCCCGGTCCTCCTCCAGGATATCGGTCCCCGTGATGTCGCTCGGCATCAGGTCCGGCGTGAACTGGATCCGGCTGAACTCGAGATCGAGAACGCGGGCCAGCGTGCTGATGAGGAGCGTCTTCGCGAGCCCGGGCACCCCGACGAGAAGACAGTGGCCGTTCGCGAGGAGCGAGATGAGAAGGCCGTCGATCACCTCATGCTGCCCGACGATCACTTTCCGAAGCTCGCCGAGAATGCGTTCCCTCGCGTCCTTCAGTTGCTGAACGGCTTTGAGATCCGCTTCCAAGTTCCTCTCCCTCTTTGTTTCCGTTCGACCGAACGGCACTCGCTTCCCACCCGCGCGGCGAGCCCAGGGTTCCCGAGAATAGCAGCGCCCCTTTCGCAAATCAACGGTCCGGCGTTACAATCGCGTCCCCGTCGGAGGACCGCGGATGGTGACGAACCGGAATATCGGCGAGGTGCTTCGAATCGTCGCGCTCGAGGGGCGGCGCTTCGAAGAACCATCCCTTTCCCGGATCGCGAGGAGGAAGCGCGACCCCTTTCTCGTCCTGATCGGCTGCCTCCTCTCGCTTCGCACAAAGGACGAGACGACCGACGCCGCGTCCGCGCGGCTCTTCGCGCTCGCCCGGACTCCGGAAGAGATCGCCCGCCTCCCCCTTCGAACGATCGAGAAGGCGATCTTCCCGGTCGGGTTCTACCGGAAGAAGGCGCTCGTGTTGCGCGGCGTGTCGAAGACGATTCTCCGCGAGTGGGGCGGCGCCGTCCCCGACACGATGGACGATCTCTTGACGCTCAAAGGAGTCGGCCGAAAGACGGCGAACCTCGTTCTCACGGAGGGGCACGGGAAGCTGGGTATCTGCGTCGACGTCCACGTCCACCGGATCGTGAACCGCTGGGGATACGTGCGCACGCGAACTCCGGATGAAACCGAGGCCGCGCTTCGCGCGAAGCTCCCGAAGCGCGATTGGAAGCGGATCAACCGGATGCTCGTCGTTTATGGGCAAACGATCTGCCGGCCGCTCTCCCCGCTCTGCTCGCAATGCCGGATCGCCGTTCCTTGCGCCCGCGCCGGCGTCGCGCGCTCGCGGTAGCTGTCGGCACTCGGGGGACAAGATGCCGATTTCGGGACGATTCGCTGCTTCCCCCGATCGCCGGTCGGGGGAAATAGGTATGGCGTCCCCGGAATCCCCCATCACACCTCCTCGGACATGTCCCCATCCTCCTGAGAGAGGATCCACTACCCCGGTCCTGTCCCACCACCGGCCCGAACGGCCCTTCCATGCCCCCTTCATGCTTGACGTACGCAGCGTCTCGGGATAGAATTCCCCCGTGGATGCGGATGCCTCTTAATGCTAAAGATATATGTAATGAACTGTCAATAGAGGTGGGGCCTATGTGCGGTTTTGTGTGCGTGTACGATCCGATGGCGCGGTTGGTCCCGGCTATCGTGCTCGAGAAAATGACCGAGACGCTTCACCATCGAGGCCCCGACGATTATGGATTTGCCGCAAGTAGCGCAGATGGGATTCGCGCATGGCGGAGTGAACCGCTTCCTCAGATGGGTGTAGGAGGGGTCGCCTTGACCTTGCCCCGTCCGTAGTTGGAGGTTTCGAGGGCGGCGAACTCTCAGGTTCATTTTAGGCCACCATCTCCTGGTCGTCAAGCTCCTTGGAACGGAGAGTCGCCTCGAGCTGCCAGAGATCGCGGTATCCGAGGATCCTCCGGAACGACTTCTCCGCCGCGAGGAACGCGCTCGCTGCCCACCGAGCGACCATCTCTCCTCCTTGCCATCTCGTCACCCGCCCCATCGGATACTGGATCGTCCCGATCGGACTCTCGATGAGGTTCGTGCTGACGAGACAGCGGCGGAGCGATGGC
>Ga0194111_10004987_pt1 | contig 15341 bp, 13 predicted proteins | sample TA2KigC300mmetaG_FD_146194 | JGI IMG/M metagenome (GOLD analysis project Ga0194111, IMG submission 146194) | Freshwater microbial communities from Lake Tanganyika, Tanzania - TA2015033 Kigoma Deep Cast 300m | ecosystem: Environmental > Aquatic > Freshwater > Lake | place: Tanzania: Lake... | reverse complement strand
TTTTTCAACGATATTTTAGAGCCGCTCTTTTATCAGGCGTTGAGGAATGACAGGAGGCACGATGACGATTATTACGATAAGCTGAGGTGCAAAATCCCGTTCTTAAACGGAGGATTATTTGACCCTATCAATAACTATGACTGGGTGCATACGGATATTCTCCTGCCCGGTGAGCTATTCTCAAATACCAACAGAACCAGAGAAGGTGATATAGGAAACGGCATCCTTGACGTTTTTGACCGTTATAACTTTACCGTCAAAGAGGATGAGCCGCTGGAAAGGGAAGTGGCTGTTGACCCGGAGATGCTCGGAAAGGTCTTTGAAAACCTGCTGGAAGTCAAAGACCGCAAGTCCAAAGGCACGTATTACACGCCAAGAGAAATAGTCCACTATATGTGCCAGCAGAGTTTAATCAATTATTTACATTCGGAATTTAACTCTGACGCAGTTGCCTATGAAAAGCTTGGCGATAGGCAGTTTGATATGCTTGGCAACAAAGCCACAAGGGGGCAACTGGATATAACGGTTGAGCGCAAGCCAAATGTGGAAATATCAAAAGAGGATATAGAAACCTTTATCCAGCATGGTGAAAGTATGGCAGAGAACGAGGCGGCGGTTGAACACACAAAAAGCTATCGCTACAAACTTGAGAATATCCGTCAGAACGCTAAACTCATTGACGAGAAGCTTGCCAATATCAAGATATGCGACCCGGCGATTGGCTCTGGCGCTTTCCCTGTAGGGATGATGTCTGAGATTGTTAAAGCCAGAAACGTGCTTTCCGCCTACATTAAAGACCCGAAGAGAACCGTTTATAACTTCAAGCGCGAGTGCATAGAAAAATCCCTTTATGGCGTTGATGTTGACCCCGGCGCGGTGGAGATTGCCAAACTCCGTCTCTGGTTATCATTGGTAGTTGACGAGGAAGATATAAAGCAGATTAAGCCCTTGCCGAATTTGGATTATAAGATTGTCTGCGGGAATTCACTTTTGAGTGTAAGTAAAAACCTTTTCAATAATGAACTGTTTAGAGAATTAGAGCGATTAAAGCCTCTTATTTTCAATGAGACCAACCCGCAAAAGAAGCAGGAATATAAAGAGCAGATAGATGAGTTGATTGGCAAAATAACCGATGGCCACAAGGAATTTGACTTTGAGGTATATTTTTCAGAGGTATTCCACGAAAAGAAGGGGTTTGATGTAGTGATTGGCAACCCGCCTTATGGCTTTAGGAATGTCCTAACGAAAGCAGAGAAGGAATACTTTAGAAAGGTGGAGAAAATTGAGTTTAGTAGCGGAGATAGTGCTGAATTATTTTGCAAAAAGTCTTTTGATAAGCTCGTAAAAGTAAATGGATTATTAACATTTATTGTCCCAAAGAAGTCTTTGTATGGTGATTCGTGGAATGGATTGAGGAAAAATTACTGGCAAAAGTATAATCTGATCTTCCTATTAGACTCCAGCAAAGCCTTTCAAGACGTATTATTAGAGGCCAATGCCTTTTGTTTATCAAAATCAACGCAGAAACAAGGAGTAAGATGCTCTTATCTCAATAAAAATGATGAAGTGTATGAATTTGCAATTGGCGATAAAGACTCTATTTTTTTGGCCAATTTAACCGCTCAAATATATAAATTATTAATTCCGGATACTCTTTGGGAAAAAATTCAGAGTAAGAGGAATAATAGATCGATTGTACAAGGACAATTAGGTTTAGCTATAGGAACTGCTTTTTTCTCTAACGAGGAAACCGAATATAAATTAATTAAAGGTATTGATATTCAAAAATGGAGATTAAAATCAAACAGATGGTTAAAAAATAAGAAGAAGCTTGATTGGAATCAAGCAAAGGAGTTTTTGCGTCCCAAGGTAGTTGCTCAAGTCATTGTTGCCCATATTGATAATCCGCGTCCACATATTCAAATTGCTGCTTGCCTAGATGATGAAGGTATCATTATAACCAATACACTGATGGCATTTAAGCTTGATAAGTCTATAAACGAGAAGTTTTGGCTTGGTTATCTTAACGCTAAGTTTACAAGTTGGTACGCATACAACTTTATATATTCTAGGGCAATAAGGACAATGCATTTCTATGATTTTTATATTCAACAGATTCCCATACCGGTCTCCATAACCGAAGATAATGATTTGCAACAAGAATTTATCAGTTTAGTTGATCGTATACTCGATATCACTAAAGACGAAAATTACATGCAAAACTCCATTAAACAGCAACATGTAAAGTTATTAGAGCGAGAGATCGATCAACTGGTCTATAAGCTTTATGGCTTAACAGAAGAAGAAATCCGGATCATAGAGGAGAGATAAATCTTTTTAATAATATGGCTACTACAATTTTATCTGCATTTCAAAAATTAAGAGAAAATTTAGAAATTACCGGATTGCAAAAATCTACTGTTTCTACCCGGCAAAATAATGTGAGAGAGATAATGGAAAATGACCTCATCGTCCTAGATTCTTTTTTAACAGGCTCATATTCCCGCAATACAATGATTGCCCCCCTCAAAGATGCTGATGTAGATATCTTTTTTGTTTTGGATAATAAGTATTTTTATCATTATGACAGTGGGAAGAACGGAGGCCAGGCTGGACTACTTGACCTGGTTAAAAGAACGCTACGAAAGACTTATACGAAAACACCTGACATCAGCAGAAATGGCCAAGCGGTAACCATAAGATTTGAAGATTTTATGGTTGATGTCGTGCCTGGATTTTATCGTCAAGGAGGCGGATATTTAATACCTAACTCGATAAATCAAAATTGGATAGCTACCGATCCTAAAAAGCACGTTGAAATCTTTAGCGATGCTAATACTAAACATAATGGAGACCTTGTTCCACTTATTAAGATGATTAAGGGCTGGAATGCAAATATTAATAAATATTTTCGGTCGTTCCACCTGGAGGCATTGGCGTTGCAAGTACTAAATGGTGCTACTATTTCTGATTTTCCATCGGGTACGAGATATTTCTTTGATAAGTGCCGGACTTTTGTAAAAAATAGAAACCCGGATCCAGCCGGCCTAGCGTATAGTGGAGATGTCGGCAGTTATATAAATACCCAAGAAAAAATTCAAGAAGCAATGGCAAAATTTCAATTAGCTTATGATAGAGCTTGTAAGTCCGAAGATTACGCTTCGAGAGGTTATATTCAAGAAGCTATACAAATGTGGGGTAAAATATTCGGGGATTATTTTCCCGCTTATGGGTAAATCCTTATGGAAAATTTAACAAAAGATAACATAATCAAAGAAGCTAAAAGAATCGAAGAAGATAGTCTATGTTCCGCTAAAGCCCATTTTTATGCAGGGCAATTTTGGACAAACCTGCATTTTTGGATAGGAATACCTGCTGCTATTTTTGCGGCAGTTGCTGGGACTGCGGCTTTAGCCCGTTTTGATAGCCGTAATATAATCGCAGGTATTTTATCTATTATTGCGGCAATTTTGACAGTCATTATGACATTCATAAACCCAAGAGAGAAGGCAACCATTCATCAAAAAGCAGGTAACGATTATAATAGCTTGAAGAACAAATCAAGGATTTTCGGTCAGATAGAAGTTGAAGAAATAAATACAATTGGATCAGTAGAAATTGCTGCACAAGAAGACACCAAAACGGTAGTAAATAAGACATTGTTGGAAGAGCTAAATGAACTGAGTAATGAACGTGATGAATTAAACAAGGAGTCACCGCAAATACCAAAATGGGCTTATAAGAAAGCTATAAAAGGGATTGAAGCTGGAGAGGCAACCTATGATGCGGATAAACATTGTTAATGCAGCCCAAAGCCCACGATACACAACCTCTGAGAAACTATTAAAAGCCAAATCAATCAATGAGCTTTGGAAGTGATTTATATCAAACAAATAATTTACAAAGGAAGGTATCTTATGTTTAAAAAAATCTTTCCGCCAATAGAGAAAGCCATTGAAATGGAGCCAGAAGAGCTTGCACCTTTTGTTTTAAGACACCTTAAAAAGATTGGTAAAATTAACAGGGGTAACTATACTTTACGTGGACAAGAAGAATTAAGGCAGTATTCAGGTGAACATTTGGAAAAGTTTCAAAGGAAATTAATGGAAGCATTTGTTTGGCTTGAACGAGAGTTGTTTGTTGCACCGTTGCCTGATGAGTTAGGTGAATGGCGATTTATAACAGAAAAGGGAGAAAGAATTCTTGAAGAAGAGGACTTTTCTGCTTATACAAGGGATTCTCTTCTATCGTCTGAAACACTTAATCCAATTCTTGTGAGAAAAGTAAAGCCACTCTTTATTAGGGGTGATTATGATACAGCAATATTTCAGGCTTTTAAGATTGTAGAAGCTAAAGTAAGGGAAAGAGGCGGATATTCAAATAATGATTATGGCGTTGATTTGATGAGAAAAGCATTTCATCCCGAAAATGGGAAACTTAGGAATGAGAAGGCTGTCAAAGCAGAAAGAGAGGCAATGAGCCATTTATTCGCAGGGGTTATAGGGCTTTTTAAAAATCCTTCAAGCCACAGGATTATTGAAAATATTGCTCCTGAAGACGCAGCAGATTTAATCAGGTTTGCTAGTTTTCTACTAAGAACTATAGAAAACTAGAGCCTTTCCACTATTTGTAGACTTTGGAAAATAAAAGGAAGAATATGAGTAATTTTAAAAAGAACAACGAGCAAAAGAGAGATCAAATAGTTAATTTTCTAGATAAGTATATTAATAATTGCTCTGATGCAAAGTATAAGCTTTCTGAAGGGATTGACGATCTTGGATTTCAGATAGAACTGGGTAAAACGCAAAGAAATTTATGGAAGGATTTAGAACCAGAAGCTCTCAGCGAGTCAATAGCTGTCTCGGGTATTGCAATAAGCCAAGAAATGCTTAATCAATTAAGTATGGTCCTAAAATCGGTCGAAGATATATCGCTAGGAAATTTTATAGATATTAGCACTACAGCTTGTGTATCATTAGCATCTGTAGCGGTCTCTGGAGTAAGTTTGTCTTACGCTCCGAATGTTTCCCACCTTCTTATTGTCAGGTAGCAAAAATAATTGAGCAAAGAAATGATAGTGATAATATTGCTTCTAGGCTAAGAAAAATAGATTCCAGCTTGGCTGATGAATATGATAATGCATGGATAGCACTTCGTGCTACATCTACTGACGAGACTAGGAGCCCTATGTTTCTTATGAGAGAAGTAGTGAGAAGACTTTTTGAATTTTTTGCTCCAGACGATGAGGTCATGAAGTATTTTGATAAAATTAAGTACAAGGAAGATATAAAGCGTTCTCATCGTGTAAAGTTCATAGTTACAAAAATTAATCCTCTGGGAAAAGATATATTCCTCGCTGAAGAAAGGGCCGAAATGTCTATTAGAAAGATTTACGATAAGCTAAGTTATGCCCATAAGCCCGGTAAGATTGATTCAGAAAAGAGCAGAGGATATCTATACCAAGCCAGCACACTTATAAAGTTTCTGCTAGATTCTTTTCTAAGTGACTCAACTTAAGGAATTTTAAAATATGACCGAAGAACAACTCAAACAACTTATTAAGCAGGGCGAAAGCCAAACCCTTGACTTTAAGGATGGAAGAATCCATCCCAGGTCATTAGCGGAGACGCTGGCGGCTTTTGCCGCGGCTGATGGCGGCGTGGTTTTGCTTGGCGTGTCTGACGAGGGTGAAATCCTCGGCGTTTCCGATTTTAAGAAAACTCGCGACAACATTATTTACGAAGCGGCTAGCCGTAATCACTGCGACCCTCAGATTCAGCCAATTGAATTGGAAAGGATAGAAACTGCTGATGGCAAGACCGTCATCGCTGTCACCGTGCCTGCTGATTATGAAACACTGCATAGCGTTAACGGCAAGTTTTTCATGAGAGTCGGCACCCATGACGCGGCTTTGACGCCACAGGAACTCAGGCGGCTGGTATTCTCCAGAGGGGAAGTGAGTTTTGAACGTTTGCCCTGTGAAAATGCTACATTGGGAGATTTGGATGATAAGCTGATCAATCGTTACATCCGCAGGCATGAGGAATACACTGGTCAGATTCTTAATCTTTCCAGAGAGCAGTTTCTTATTAATATTGGCTGCGCTATCAAAAGAAAAGATGAGGTTTTGCCAACTAACGCCGGGATTTTGCTCTTTCACGCAAACCCTCAATTATATATCCTTCAATCACAGCTTATCTGTGTGCGTTTTAAGGGCAAGGATGTTATTGAATATCTTGACCGCAAAGAGTTTCTTGGACCTCTGCCTGAATTGGTCAATCAGGCAACCAACTTTATCAAAAGCCACATGAAAATGGGAGGTCGAGTTCCCGGTATTAAGAGAGTTGACTACCCAGAATACCCTGAAGCCGCTTTCCGGGAAGCCATTATCAACGCTGTCATCCATCGGGACTGGAGTATTGACGGCGGATTTATCCGCGTCTTTATGTTTGACGACAGGATAGAAGTTATAAGCCCTGGTAAACTCTTGCCGCCGATCACTGTTGAAATGTTGCAAAGAGGGGAAGCCGACTCAAGGCTTCGCAATCCAGCCATTGTAGAGGTGTTTGATAAATTAGGCGGCTATATTGAAAAGATTGGCAGCGGCGTTCGCAGAATGATTGACGCGATGATAGAGCATAATTTAGAGCATCCCCACTTCAAGCTTGATGGGGATATTCTGAAGGTTACTCTATGGGGCCCTGGTGAAAGGTTTATGGAACTTGTCCAAAAAGATATTCCGAAAGACCTGTTAGAGAATTTGAATGATAGACAAAAAGAGGCATTAAAATACGCCATTAAAGAAGGTTTTATAACCAATAAGATTTATCGAGAGATTAATAAAGTATCAAATAAAACCGCTAGTTTGGAATTAAAAGACATGGCAGAGAAAGGGTTGGTAAAAATCTACAAGAGAGGCAGGGCTACAAAATACATACCTTTAAATTAGGTAATGATTGGGTAACGATTAGGTAATGATTAGGCAATGATTCATCTCAATGCATTATTACCCCATAGATTTTCCTGAATGTAAACTAAAACGTAAAATAGTATATATTGGTCGTGGAAATATAAACTAAAATGCAAAATAGTATATATCCATAGCTAGAAAGCAAGCTGGGTTTTTTTGACAAGGGTAGGAAAGGGTAGGAGCGTCAGGTATGATATAAAAAAGTGACGATTAGGGTGACGATTAGGGTGACGATTATATTTTTTATTTAAAAGCCAGAATAGATAAAATCGTGCCATTTTTTTAGTGACATTTTTGAGACATTTTGCAACATTTTTGTGACATTGTATGATGTCGCAGTAAACGATTAGGTAAACGATTAGGTAAACGATTATTAAGTGAGCAGTATGATGCAAAAAGATAAAATGATAGTATAATATCTACTTAATTGCTTTACTATATTCAAGCCTTTCGTAATTATAAGTTCCTGACAAAATTTGCTGGAAGATGTAGGTTCGAACTTCGTCCAAACACCCCTGCACGACTGGATTTTGGGAGTAAAAAGCTTCCAATTTCCTTGTATTTAAGCCATTTTTTTCAGGTTCGAACCCACTTCTAACTTGCGGAACGCCCTTCACTACACTTTTAACTGCTATAAGTGACTTTTTCAAGTCCAGACATAGCTTGCGGTCTTTTAAAATTAGGTTCGAACCTAACGATTTCAATATGCTGGCTTTATCCTGTTCGTTACCATTTTCAAACCAATATTTGGCAAAACAGGCAAAGTCAAAGGTTTCTTCTGCAATCTTTAACCACCTTTCCACACCCTTATCAGTATCGCCCAGCAATTCTTGAAGTCGGGCTTTTTCTTTTATTAGCTCGGTCTTACGTTTTGCGTATTCCTCGTCAGATAGCAAACTCCCATCAGTATTCATAGGAGATATTTTTAATTGGAACAGATTGTCAATTTTCTTAAGACAACTATCATAAGCCCGCCTTTGAGAGCTTATAATTGTCTCTCTTGATTGAATCTCTTTTTCGCTTTCTTCTTCAAGATATTTTATAGCCCAGTTCTTAAAATTCTCTGAGATGTGTATTTTGGAAAGATGTTTCCTTATTTGCCCTTCAAGGTTTTTAACCTCTACTGATTTTTGTGAACATTCAGGGTCTTTTCTTTTGGTACAATGGTAGTAGACATAATGGAGAATAGTGGGATTTTCCATATCCTCTATTAAAATGCCGCATTTAGGGCAAGCGGTTTTATTATTCGAGGAAAACTTAAACTTGCATTTTGAGCAGATAATTTGGTTTTTCTCATCCGCTGTTACCATAGCCCCACATTCCCCGCACCTTATTAAGCCGGTGAAGGGGAAATTATGCTTTTTAGCCCTGGGCTTCCCTTTACTGCCAAGCAGGATTTGAATTCTGTCATATTCTGATTGGGTGATCATCGGTTCATGCTTGCCCTCATACCAATTTCCACTGCCTTTGGGATATTCAAACAACCCAGAATAAAATGGATTGGTAAAAATGTAATAAATCGCGCTTCTGGCAATAAACCCGCCTTTAAGATTTCTTAAGCCCCACTCATCCGTGGCAATTTTAAGGATTTTCGGCGGCGAGTATTTTCCAGTAAGCATCAGACCCCACATTTTTTTGACTATATCAAATCTCTCCTGGTCTTTTATAATCTCACTTCTACCCCTTGTCATTGTTCTATCGTTTAAATATCCAAGAGGAGGGGCAGAGGGCAACCAGCCCTTTTCTGCTTTTGCTTTAAGCCCTCTTTTAACATTTTTGCTCAGGTCCAAAATAAACTGATTGGCCATGCCAAACTCCATATTCATCATTAGAACATTATCATCAGGGCGGTATTCTCTATCAAATGTTTGGATATGCTTAATAACCCCTTGCTGGAGCATCCAGATAATCTGGCCGCCGTCTATTGGGTTTCTGGCAAGGCGGTCTAATTTCCAACAAACAATGCCATCTGCCTTGCCTTGATGTATGCTTTTAATTACTTCGTTGAAAATGGGTCTGCCCGGCTGTTTGGCGGACTGTGCCTCTGATAATACCGCAACCACTTGCAGTTTTAACCTTTCTGCAAGCCTTTTTAGTTCATTTATTTGTGATTCTACGGAGAGAACCTGCCTGTCCTCTGACTCAGAGGATTTCCGGCAGTAAATAATATATCGTGGCATAGATTTGGATATTAACTAATGGATCCATATTCGCGTGATTCACAGATCATGTCAAGGCCGGCTAATGAGCTTGTGATGAGGTAGGCGTCCAACGCCTTAATCCACTTCTAGATCAGGTTTTTGTAAATCCACAAAATAGCCTGATACCCTTATTATGAAATTATTATATTGCTACGACAAATAATGATTTTTGTTGACAAACACAAAAAGATTTTTTATACTGGTAGAAAGTAAGTTGAATATATTAAGGGCGCACTTTAAAGTACAATATCCGAGATGCGAATTGTATACCTAATATAATATAGATTTGTTTCCTAATTCCCTTCAAAGTGATTTTAGTGGTGCCGTATGCCTTGAATGGTTAAGTCAAATACTCTAGTTATTCTTGAAAGATACAGGGAAGATAATGAGTTATTTAAACATAAATACTTTCGAGATTTTATCCAAGTGCCTGACCATAATCTCGATAGTTGTCGCTGGGATTTGGTCTTTGTTGCTCTTCTTTAAATCTCAGCAGATCCAAAAAGCGCAGCTATACAAGGATCTGGAGTTCAAGGCTATAGATCTGTTTCTTGAGGCAACGAAGAATAATGAGCTCAATAAAATTTATGACCCACACTTTGAACCGCCAAAGGTCGATACTGATTTGTCCATGCAATTACCTGAATCAATAACATTCTTGGTTAATTATGCGTATAGCATCCTTAACCTTTTTGAGTTAGTATTTAACCTTCAGAAAAGGCATTTGATAACCGAGGAGATATTTATGACATGGGTAGCTTGGTATTGGGATTTCTCTCGTGGCGCTCTTACTCAATGGCTTTGGAGAGAAGCGAAGTGGAACTATTCCACAGATTTCATGGAAGTGATGGACAGGTTCTTTCAAGCTAGAAATGACGACTGGAAGGAAGTTTACTTGTTTCTCGATCATAAAGGAGTTCTGCGATATGATCTCAAAAAATGGTTCGAAGCACGCGGTGATAGACAAAGATAAAGTAGTCATTCGGCGTGCATCCATCAATGAAGTGGACCGCATAGTAGAAATATACCTTCACGTTGTAAAGGGAGCATATATTTCTCATGGCGAGGTGTTGGATGGAATAACTCGAGATTTTCATTCTCAAGTTCCCAATTTGCGCGAGCAAAAGATGGAAGAATTCCGTTTAATCATCATCGGTCAAGAAATAGAAAAGTCTATATTAGTAGCTCATCAAAAAAACGAGGTAGTTGGTTTTTTATTTGGAGGAATTGAGCGATGTACGCGAGAAGGAACTCCCCTTGCTGCATCTATCTACGACCTTGGGGTGATGGATTCTTATAGAAACCAAGGAATTGGAACAAAACTCATAGAAGCTTTTGTTTGTTGGGCACGGAACAAGGGTACTTTTTGGGTCTTCTTGGAATCTGGGGTAAATAATGAAAATGCCCATCGTCTTTTTAAAAAATTCGGTTTCACTCTGACAAGTCATGTGTTTATGATGCCACTTGATAGATCGTTGACAATGCCTGATAAAGTAGTGCCTCATGATAAAGAAAAAGATGAGTAGCACAAGCTGACGATTTATCTGAACAATACGGTAGTTTAAAGATTAAGTAAGAAGAGTATCTCCCTTTCTACCTCTGTTCTTGACTTTGAATACTTTTCTCTGGATAGCTTTATAATCCCTTCTTTATATGCCCTTACCTTAGCAGGTAAGGGCAAGGTTATGGCGCTGAATGGCCTGCTGTATCCTTTTAAGCATCTTATTGAATATGGGCCTGCCCGGCTGTTTGGCTGATTGGGATTCTGACAACACCTCAACCACTTGCAGATTTAACTTTTCTGCAAGCCGTTTTAGTTCGTTGATTTGTGACTCAATGGAGAGAACCTGCCTGTCCTCTGATTCAGAGGACTTGCGGCAGTAGATAATATATCGTGGCATAGATTTGATAATTAACCGTGGTCCTATTTTCGCGCGGTTAATAAATTATGTCAAGGATCCCGGTTTTCTTTTATAGTCTTTATATTATTTGGAATAGGTCGGTAAATGACCCTGAACAGGTCAATCAAATTCTGACCCAGTTCCTGGGCTTTCTCATCTGAAATATCTTTATTAAACTCCCTGCGATATATCTCTTTGAATTCCTTTATTGCTTCTTTGCTTAACGCCATTATTTAACATTAAGCTATTTCCTAATATACAAAAAGCAGGTGTTATTTGTCTTTTGAAGCAAACAATAATTTCCTTCAAATTCCAGCTATAATGAGGTATAATGTATAATTAGGGGTAAGGAAAGGGAAGCTGCGATATGATGCAATAGGCTTCATTTATCGTATTGGGAAAGATTTCATCACTTCCTCATACTCGTTTGCAACGTCTGATAGAGCCAAGTCGCGGTATATTGCTAGGTTATTTTCCGTAGAATGCCCTGAAAGCAATTGTATCTTTGGACTGATAATTCCTTGCTTTGTCAGATAGGTTATGATCTGATGCCGGAAAAGATGCGGATAAACACGCTTGGTAATCCCAGAACTCTTGGCATAATTTTTAACAATCTGACGGATCCTGCGTGTCGAGTATGGTTTCAGGCGGTTCGACTCAAATAGATACGTTGCCATTTTTTCCTTCTGGTTTTCAATATATTGCATCAACTCTCCGCGGAAGCTAGATGGGATGAGAACATAACGGTCTTTACTCCCCTTACCTTGCTCAATGCGAATTCGCAACCCATCTAAATCAATATCCGTTAATCGAATTCTTGCCAGTTCAGCATTACGAACACCGGTAAAGATTAGAAGCTTGATCATCACTGCATGTTTGCGATCACGGGATCTAAATACTGTGTCATAAAATGATGTCAACTCCTGATCTGTCAGCAGTTCAGGAAGCCGTTTCTCCTTATCGCCGGGGGCTACATCCAGAATAGCTCTAACATGCTGAAATACCTGCTTTAGATACTGATAATCCGGTCTTTGGGGTCGGAGTTGATTCACCAGTTTTTTTGCCATCTCTTTTGGTGGTGTTCTTTCCATGTTAAGCCACCTCCAGGAATGATGCCTTCTCAAAATCCAGGTCAAATAAACCATAGGGATTTACGTGCCCATAGAAAAGCGGAGTTAATGCTCGCATGTCTTCTGGACTCAGTTTTTCCAGCATATTACGATGTCCAATTGTTTCCTCAAGAAGAATCGTATTGATAAGGATCAGGCAGTTCTGAAGCAGATGTAACGATAACATGGAGACTTCCATATCCTGCGGATCATTCGTTTCAAACCTTCCTCGACGACCATAGAATATAAAGTCATTCGTCCCATTCCAGTTTTCTATGACATTCAGACCATCTTGTATCTCTTGCCTGAGTTCAAGGGAAGAGAGATAGTTACAAAGGAATATGGTCTTCTCCGCTTTACCCAGTTCTATAAGGGCTTTATATGTTGGGTGTGTTCTATTCTCTGAACTGTAGCGTCTCAATATTGCTTCCGCTGTGGCATATCCATATCTCATGGCTACAGTGGCTTTCATCATCTCGTCATACTGCTGTTCTATCAATTCCCAGCGAATCGGGCGAGTCAGAATTCCCACAAGGTTTGGAAAGTCGGATATCATACCTTTATCCGGCAGATAGAGCCTTTCATCTTTGATACGTTTGAGTCTGGGCATCAGCTTAAACTCGTTGAGCAAACGGCAAAAAGCAAATGCCACTTCACTCTGTCCATGTGAGTCTACAAAATTCTTCTCAACGCGCATTTCCGTATCGTGACGGATTAAGCCTTGTATCATAGCTGCTGCTTCGGATGCAGAATAATTCTTCAGTTGAGAGTATATTGAAACTGCGTTGGTCTCCACATGCCAATATACCTTTACGCCGTAACCTTTATATTTTGTCCGCCACTCTGTTATCAGATTCTGATCCCATGCGCCAAAACGCTTACCATCAGAAGCGCAGGTATTTCCTTTTCCCCACAAGACTGGATCCCGGCGGTGGAGTATCTCATTTACAACCGCACCGATGGCGTTGCGTAACGCTTCCGATGAGAAGTATGTTTTTCGCACATATAAAAGCTCTTTGTATGAATGGCTGATATTTGCATTGGCTATTCGTTTGGTACCCATGTTGGTTCCTTCAGCAAACAAATCCAAAAGGATCAGTGGACGTAACGCCTCTCGTGAACGAACTTCCTTTGTTCCTGAATGTGTGAAAAACTTTGTAAAACCGACCAGTTTATCTGCTTCGGCAAAAATATCCAGAAGGTCCAACATCCCATATCGTTCTCCGATAGCTTCTTTTATCGAAGCAATGTTGGGCGGGTCCGGTTGCGCTTTGAGCTTAGAAACTCCAATAAGTCCACGGTCAGAATTCTTTGGTAGATGTATTTTGATATGAGGGTTTCCCGGCATATTACGATTAAATTCAGATAGTGCTGTAATCATTTCCTGGCGAATATTCTCAGTAAAACATTGTGCAGACATTGGCTGGTTCAATCTTTGATAGTAGCTTGATCTTTTATCTTCATCCGTCCAATCCTGTGGCAAATCCTCACTAGGATTACGCCACGTATAAGAACCTTCTACCCAGACGTCCTTGCACTTCAAGGCGCGTTCCAATTGTTGTAAAACACAGATTTCATAATACTTGCGGTTGATCTTTGTTTCTCCGTCAGCATCTTCAATAACCATGTATCTCCAACTATCTGTGACAATACCATTAATTGGGACATCGACAGGGAAGTATTTGTATGATGTGCTTATATACTCCCTGATGACTGATAGCGCCTCAATTATCGGTTGGAAACGATTATCGCTACGGAAGGCGATATTCTCTAAAACTAGCGGAAGCATAAGGCGATAGTGATGAGTATATTTCTCCTTCATAATACGCTGATAAATGCGGCGATATTGTGGACCGTTTGCCTCTTTCTCTGCGATGAGATTATGAAACGTTTCTGGTTTGACAACAGGGAATATCACGTCACGGATTGTGCCGTCAGGATTATTCATGATGACTTCTGCCAGACGAAAGAGAACCTGATTTTTACCATCAACACGCATAAGGTCCTTTAAAAGTTCGTCATCTCTTTGTTTCTCTGCACGGACGTCAATACGATGGATCATATCTATAAACATTTGAACTATATTATCGATGACTTCCACAGTGCGTATTGATATGAAACAAGCCATTAACCCATAGCGGACCTCATCTGGATGATTTCGCATTTCACTGGCTGTTTCGTTATTTGCCCTTTGCTTGAGAATTTTCTGGACTTCAAAGGGGATGTCCCTTAAATATTCTTTTGAGATTCCTATAGAACGAAGTTGTTGCAGTTTAATTATTTCCTTTTGCAAATTCTTTACACTGGATGTTCTAGCAGAACCTTTTAGCTTTTCAAATATTGAAAATGACTCCCTTTCTGATACCGTCAGAAGCCCATCTATAGCTTCACGAACTTTATCATCAAGTTGCCGGATTATTTTGTGGCGGACATCGGAAAAGAAACCATTTAACGCAGCATTGACGATCCTCTGGAGTTCCTTTTCAGAAGGCAGTTCAATCTGCAAAGAGCGGAATCGCTGAACGGCACATTCAAACAGGTCAGCGGATGTAATGGCTTGGAGAGTTCCCTCCTGACGAAGCCAATTCTCCAAATCCTCTTTATCTTGTGCTTGAGGAAACCGGAAGCCTGTCTGCTGGCGGATGTTTGCCAGATGATAACCATAAGTGCGGGAATCCCAAGGATACTGCATACTCAGGTCTTCAGGTAGATTCATTTGTTTGGCGATGAATAGTCTCATATCCGTTGGGATTTCATTCAACCCATGTGGGAAGTAGCCTAGATATTGTAGCGATTTGAGCAAGATGGCAACTCCGTGGCAATGGACGTCTCCTCTGAATTGAGCGAGGAATTCCTGTTCTGCTTCGTTAAGCAGAAAGTGTTCTATGAGTTCTTCATGACTATAGCTTTTCTGAAATCGTGGGTAATCACCTTTCATTAGACACCTCATTTATCGGTGAAAATTTCCGAAAATATACAGAAGCGGAAATTTTTGGTCAGTTTGATAGCCTTTAGAATAATAATACCCACCCATTATACCAGAAAGTGCCAATGCAGAAAATGAAAAAGGAAATTCTAAGGTGTGTTTTTTCCATTGGAAAGAATTTTAGAGTGTTTTATTCCCTATTGCATCATATCGCAGCTTCCCTTTCCTTACCCC
>Ga0194111_10004985_pt1 | contig 15342 bp, 9 predicted proteins | sample TA2KigC300mmetaG_FD_146194 | JGI IMG/M metagenome (GOLD analysis project Ga0194111, IMG submission 146194) | Freshwater microbial communities from Lake Tanganyika, Tanzania - TA2015033 Kigoma Deep Cast 300m | ecosystem: Environmental > Aquatic > Freshwater > Lake | place: Tanzania: Lake... | reverse complement strand
TGGAACTGACCCAGATCCTCTTTGACCAGAGTAAGAAGGGTTCTCTCTTCTGGACGCTCGATGAGACGATGACCCCTATGGGGGGCAGGAAATTGAGGCAGTGGCTGAATTATCCCCTGATGGATATCGTGGAGATTGAGCGCAGGTTAGAGGCTGTTTCTGAATTGAAAGAGAAGAAGATCGAGAGAAAGCGGGTGAGAGAACCTTTACAATTGGTTCAGGACATTGAAAGGCTTGCCTCCAGAATCTTCTTAGGACATGCCAATGGACGGGACCTCGTCGGATTAAAAAATTCGATCCGTCATTTGCCTGATCTAAAAATTCTTCTCCAGGCATTTACCTCTTCCCTCCTCAAAGAGGTTGCAGAAGGGATAGATTGGTTCGAACCTCTTTTTCATCTTCTCGACTCTTCCATCGTTGAGAATCCTCCCCTCACTGTAAAAGAGGGGGGCCTCATTAAATCCAACTTTAACAAAGAGTTGGATGATTTAAGGGAGATCGGCAGGGAAGGGAAGAAGTGGATTGTTCAATTAGAGGCCCAGGAGAGAAAGAAGACAGGCATCTCTTCCCTGAAAGTCCGCTATAATCAGGTCTTCGGATATTATATTGAAGTGACCAAGAGCAATCTCCACCTCGTCCCAGACCAGTACATCAGAAAACAGACGCTGGTCAATGCCGAGCGATTCATCACACCTGAGTTGAAGGAGTTTGAGACCAAGGTGTTAGGGGCAGAGGAGGCAATCTGTCAATTAGAATACAGGCTCTTTGAAGAAATACAGAAGAAAGTTTCGGAGGAGACTCCGAGTCTTCAAAAAACAGCCTCAGCAATCGCGGCAATCGATGTCCTGTGCTCTTTGGCTGAGGTGGCTGACAGGAATAATTATTGCCGGCCCAGAATAGACGAAGGCGAAGAGATTGTGATTGAGGATGGCAGACATCCGGTTCTGGAACAGATGTCCCTCTCTGAAAGGTTTGTCCCCAATGACACCCTGCTAGACCACCACGAGCATCAGATTCTCATCATCACCGGACCCAACATGGCGGGCAAATCAACCTATTTGAGGCAGGTGGCGATCATCATCCTGATGGCTCAAATGGGGAGCTTTGTCCCCGCGAGGGAGGCACGGATCGGACTGGTGGACCGTATTTTCACCCGAATCGGTGCCCTGGACAATATCATGCGCGGCCAGTCCACCTTTATGGTGGAGATGATGGAGACCGCCCGTATCCTCCAACAGGCCACCTCGAGAAGCTTCGTGGTTCTCGATGAGATTGGGAGAGGAACAAGTACGTTTGACGGATTGAGCATTGCGTGGGCAGTGGTCGAACATCTTCACGACCATCCTATGCTCAGGCCGAGGACTCTCTTTGCGACCCACTATCATGAATTGACCGAATTGGCCCTGACCAAAGAGAGGGTGAAGAATTTGAATGTAGCGGTGAAGGAGTGGGGAGGAGAGATCATTTTTCTCAGGAAGGTGGTGGACGGAGGGACAAACCGGAGTTACGGGATTCAGGTAGCGAGGTTAGCAGGCCTTCCAGAAAAAGTAATTGACCGGGCCAAGGAAGTTCTTTCCAATCTTGAAAGGGGAGAGTTCGATTCGATGGGCATACCAAAGATTGCCAAGTCAAAAGTCGCAGCCTTGAAACCCAAGATTCCGATCCAGCCCTCTCTCTTTTCCCAGGCCGACCCCATCCGCTTGGAACTGAAAAAGATCGACCCTGATCAAGTGACCCCCATCGAGGCGTTAAAACTTTTGAATGAGTTGAAGAAGAAAGCAGAGAAAGAAGAGTAAAAAATTATAAGCACCAAATGGCAAGCACCAAATAACAAATAATTTTTAATATACAAAATCAAATAACACAAACTAAATTGTTTCGGTCATTTGAAATTGGAATTTAGAATTTATTTGGGATTTGGAATTTGTGATTTGAAATTTCCAGACCCATTGGGCTCAATCGCCAGATTGGGATTTAAATTTATACACAGGTAACCCCAGAGAGGAGAGGGATCTGGGTAGATGCTTGATTTTCAAAAGTCCAGACTGAAGATGGTGGAAGAGCAGATCATCGGAAGGGAGATCAGAGATCCCCGTTTGATCGCTGCCTTGAAGAAGGTTCCCCGACACCTCTTCGTTGAAGAGGCGCTGCAAAGCCAGGCTTACAATGACCGTCCACTCCCAATCGGAGAGAAGCAGACCATTTCTCAGCCCTATATGGTTGCACTGATGACCGAGGCTCTGAAGTTAAATGGTAAGGAAAGGGTTCTGGAGATAGGGTCTGGATCAGGCTATCAGACAGCCATCCTGGCTGAACTGGCCCGAGAGGTCTTTTCTGTTGAAAGAATTCGCACTCTCGCGATCAGGGCCAGGACGTTACTCTATGAATTAGGGTATTTCAATGTGGAGATTAAAATCTTTGATGGCACCTACGGATGGACAGAGAAAGGTCCTTTTGAAGCCATCATTGTCACCGCTGGTTCTCCGAATATCCCTCAACCCCTCTATGAACAGTTGTCGATGGGGGGGAGGTTGGTCATCCCAGTCGGAGATGCACATATTCAAGACCTCTTTCGTGTCACAAAGACGGAAGAGGGGATGAAGAAGGAAGACCTCGGTGGTTGCCGGTTTGTGAAATTGATCGGGAGATATGGATGGGAAGATGAGTGAAGCACTCATAAAGGACAGTGAACAGTAATCAGTCATCAGTGATCAGAAGAGATACATAACATCGGATGTCAAATAATATTTTATGGGTATTATTTCTTTCAGTCATTTTACCAATATGGGGTCAGGTCTATTTTGTTTGCATAACTATAATTGAGGTGATATAAGAAAATTATGGTACGTCCGTTGCGCATATTGTTCCCAGGTGCTGTCTATCACGTCACGAGCAGAGGAAACGAAAGAAAAGAAATTTTCAGAGGCGATCAGGACCGGAAAGTCTTCTTGGATACCCTTAGCGATGTTACTCTACGGTACAATTGGCTCTGCCACGCCTACTGTCTGATGGAAAATCATTACCATCTGCTCATTGATACACCCGATGGTAATCTTTCGATTGGGATGCGGCAGTTAAACGGTAATTATACACAAAGGTTCAATAAGCGTTATAATAGGACAGGACATCTTTATCAGGGGAGATTCAAAGCGGTTCTGGTGCAGAAGGATAGCCATCTTCTTGAGGCGTGTCGATATGTGGTACTCAATCCAGTTCGAGCAAGGATGGTGCAGAGGCCTGAAGAATGGGTCTGGAGTAGTTACGGGGCGACAGCCGGACACACAAGACCCCACCCATGTCTTGTGACAGATTGGGTATTGAGCCAGTTTGATTCTAGAAAGAAAGTCGCAGAGATTAGCTACAGAAGATTTGTCAGGGATGGAATTGAGGCTGAATCGATTTGGAACAGTTTGAGGGAGGAGAATGTTTTGGGAGAAACGGATTTCGTAGAAAGTCTTGGTGACTATGTGAAAGGAAAGAAACAGATTCCGGAAACAGCGAAGAGTCAGCGATTCATGAACAAGCCTCCGCTAGGAGATATATTTAAGCCAGAGGTAGTTGGAGACAGACGAAAAAGAGACAAAAAAATTGGGGTGGCAGTTTTGGAGCATGGATACACTCAGAGGGAAGTGGCGGACTATCTTGGGATGCATTTTACTTCCGTCAGCAGAATTTTAAGAACAAAAGGAAAGATGCCAACAAAATAGACCTGACCCCAGAATTTGACCCCAGAATTGGAATTTATGCGGATATTAGCCATAGAGACGTCATGTGATGATACAGGGGCTGCGATCCTTCTGAATGGAAGGAAGATCCTCTCGAATGTGGTCTCATCGCAAGTCTCTGTCCATCAGAAATACGGGGGGGTGGTCCCCGAACTGGCTTCGAGAAAACATATTGAAATGATCGTTCCCATCGTGACCGAGGCTTTAGAAAGGGCAGGACTCACGCTGGAAGAGATCGATGGCATTGCAGTCACTCAGGGTCCAGGGTTGGTCGGGTCTCTCCTCGTGGGTCTCTCTTTTGCAAAATCACTGGCTTTTGCTACAGACATACCTTTCGTTGGAGTGAATCATATTGAAGCCCACCTGTCAGCCATTTTTCTCGAGGAGAAGCCTCCCAGATTCCCCTTTATCGGGCTGGTGGTTTCAGGAGGACACACGTCTCTTTTCCGCGTGGATGGGTTTGGAAAATTTAAACGAATAGGTCAGACAAGGGATGATGCGGCAGGTGAGGCTTTTGATAAAGTCGCAAAATTGCTGGGACTGGGATATCCCGGAGGACCGATCATTGATCAACTCTCCACAAAAGGGAATCCAAAGGCGATCCGGTTTCCCAGACCAATCCTCCGAAAGAACTTCTTCGATTTCAGTTTCAGCGGGCTGAAGACCGCTGTGGTCAATTTTGTAAAATCTCATCCCGAATCCCCTGGTGATCTTCCGGAAGAGATGATCCGCAATATCGTTTCCAGCTTTCAGGAGGCGGTCGTGGATGTCTTGGTGAAGAAGACTTTTTTGGCTGCACAACATGAGGGGTTGAAGAGGGTGGTTATTTCAGGAGGAGTGGCAGCCAACCGGCTCTTACGAAAGAGAATGGAGGAAGAGGCATCCGAGCAGCAGATACGGGTACATATTCCGTCTCCTGGCTTTTGCACGGATAATGCGGCCATGGTGGGTGTGGTGGGATATGAATATCTGAAAAGAGGCATCAGGTCTCCGTTATCGCTTAATGCATTTTCAAACCTGCCACTTTAATTTCTTATAATTTTTATGTAGGGCAACCCTTCAGGGTTGCATGAGCAAGGCTAAAGCCTTGCCCTACGGATGCATTGGCTTTGGAATGATGTCCCTACGGCAAGAACTCAAAGAATATGGTTTATCTCCCAGAAAGAAACTCGGCCAACATTTTCTTTCTGACCGGAACATTCTGAATAAAGTGATCCGGACCGCTGAAGTCAATCAGGAGGATGTCATCCTCGAAGTGGGTCCAGGACTTGGAGAGATGACGCTTGCTCTGGCACAAAATGCCAAAGAAGTGATTGCTGTTGAGATCGATTCAAAGCTGGCTGACCTATTGAGACAGAAGGTGTCAGGCCTTCCCAATGTGAAGATCATTTTGGGAGACATCTTAAAAATTGATTTCAACTCGTTATTTCGTGAAACGGGAAGGCCCTTTAAAGTTGTGGCCAATCTGCCCTATCAGATTTCCACACCGCTACTCTTCCGCTTCATTGAGTCGAAAAAGATTTTTTCCTCTTTTACCTTAATGCTTCAGAGAGAGGTTGCAGAGAGAATCGTGGCATCTCCAGGTGAGAAGGAATACGGCCCGTTGTCGGTCTTCATACAAATATTTTCAGATGTTTCGATCCTTTTTTTCATCAAACCTTCTGCCTTTTTTCCACCACCCAAAGTTGAATCAGCCGTCGTGCATTTGGTGTGGAAAGAAGACCCGCTCATAGAACTAAAAAACGAAAAATGGTTTAAAAAAGTGGTCAAAGCCTCTTTTTGTTACCGGCGAAAGACATTGATCAATGCCCTCAAACACTCCGAAATCTCCCTTCCAGAATCCATAGAGTTGAAAATGGACAAACTCGGGATTGACCCACAAAGAAGACCCGGGACACTCACCCTACAGGAATTCATCCGTTTAGCAGATGCCTTGAAATAATTAAGAAAAATAGGTTTGCAAATCACTTGGGGGATGATTATTTTAAGGTGGAAGAGTGTCATGGGGGGTAAAAAAGATGAATGTAGATAAATTTACGTTAAAGACTCAAGAGGCATTGCAGGCTGCAAAAGGCGTTGCTGAGCAGAGAAATCATCAGCAGATCGATGTGGAGCACCTTCTGGCCGCCCTCCTGATGCAGAAAGAGGGGATTGTGATTCCCATCATACAGAAACTGGGGGCCAATCCAAATCTGATCTCATCTCAACTGGAAGCGGAGTTAAATCGTATCCCAAAGGTGACAGGGGAAGGGGTAGGCCAGGTCTACCTTTCAAGTCGGCTCAATGAGATCTTGAATGTGGCTTGGAAAGGGGCTGAGCGATTGACGGATGAGTATCTTTCTACCGAGCACCTTCTCATTGCTATTGCCGACGAGAGAGGAGGAGTCTCCTCGCAGATTCTCCAGAGAAACGGCGTGACCAAGGATGCGATCTTTAGAGTCTTACAGGAGATCCGTGGGTCTCAACGGGTGACGGACCAGAACCCGGAGGAGAAGTACCAGGCCCTGAAAAAATACAGCAGGGACCTGACGGAAGAAGCAAGAAAGGGAAAACTCGATCCTGTGATTGGCAGGGATGATGAGATTCGCAGGGTCATTCAGGTTCTTTCGCGGAGGACGAAGAATAATCCAGTGCTGATCGGTGAACCTGGAGTGGGGAAGACAGCCATTGTTGAAGGGCTTGCCCAGAGAATCGTTAAAGGAGATGTTCCCGAAACTCTCAAGAACAAGAAACTGGTCGCTCTCGATCTCGGAGCCCTGATTGCCGGTGCAAAATTTCGCGGGGAATTTGAGGAGCGATTGAAGGCGGTTTTAAAAGAGGTGACAGCAGCCGTTGGCAATATCATCCTCTTCATTGACGAACTTCACACTCTGGTGGGAGCCGGAGCAGCAGAGGGTGCAATCGATGCCTCCAATATGCTCAAGCCTGCCCTTGCAAGAGGTGAGTTACGTTGTGTGGGCGCTACCACGCTGAACGAATACCGTAAGTATGTAGAGAAAGATGCTGCTCTTGAAAGGCGATTTCAGCCGATTTATGTGGTCCAGCCTTCGGTAGAGGATACGATTGCCATCTTAAGGGGACTGAAGGAGAGATATGAGGTCCACCACGGGGTAAAGATCAAGGACTCGGCGCTTATTGCCGCTTCGATGCTTTCTCACCGCTATATCTCGGACCGTTTTCTTCCAGATAAGGCGGTTGATCTGATCGATGAGGCCGCTTCGCGGCTCAGGATCGAGATTGATAGCGTGCCTATGGAGATTGATGAAGTTCAGCGAAAGGTGATGCAGCTTGAGATTGAGCGGCAGGCTCTGAAGAAAGAGAAGGATAAGGGTTCTGTCGAGCGATTGAAGAAACTCGAAGAAGAGCTCACAGGTCTGAAACATGAAGTACAAGAGAAGAGACTGAGGTGGGAGAACGAGAAAAAGGCAATTTCAAGAATCCAACAGATCAAGGAGCAGATGGAGAAGACCAAGCAGATGATGAAGGAGGCAGAGCGCGAGGCCGATTACGCAAAATTGGCTGAGTTACAATATGGTCAAATGACCCATCTCGAAAAAGAACAGAAGCAGGAGGAAGGAAAACTTGCTGACCTTCAGAAGGCAGGGAAGATGCTCAAGGAGGAAGTCGATGAGGAGGATGTCGCTGAGGTTGTCTCCAAATGGACAGGTATCCCTGTGTCAAAGATGCTGGAGGGTGAGGTAGAAAAACTGATTCACATGGAGGAGAGGCTGAAACAGAGGGTGGTGGGGCAGGAGGATGCAATCGTTGCCGTTTCGAATGCAGTGAGAAGGGCAAGGGCAGGGTTGCAGGATCCGAATCGTCCGATCGGCTCCTTCATCTTTATGGGTCCGACCGGTGTAGGAAAGACAGAGCTGGCACGCGCCCTGGCTGAATTTCTCTTTGATGATGAACAGGCCATGGTCAGGGTCGATATGTCGGAGTTTATGGAGAAACATTCAGTGGCGCGACTTATCGGAGCGCCACCCGGATATGTGGGCTATGAGGAAGGAGGGTTTCTCACAGAGGCTGTCAGAAGAAGGCCTTACTCCATTGTCCTGATGGATGAGATTGAGAAAGCCCATCCAGAGGTATTTAATATCCTTCTCCAGATTCTTGACGACGGGCGGTTGACGGATGGGCATGGAAGAACCGTCGATTTCAAGAATACCGTTGTTATCATGACCTCCAATATCGGTAGTCAATGGATTGTGGATTTAGGAGAGAAGGATTATGAGGAGATGCGGCGAAGAGTAATGGAGGCAGTGAAAGCACAGTTCAAGCCGGAATTTTTAAATCGGATTGATGAGTTGGTCATCTTTCACAGTCTTGGGATTGAAGAGATCAAGGCCATTGTTGAGATCCAGGTGAAAAAACTTGAGAAGAGACTTCTCGAAAGACGGATAGCTCTCAAGGTGGCTGAAAAAGCAAAGGAATTTCTGGCTAAAGAAGGGTTTGATCCTGCTTATGGTGCCCGCCCACTTAAGCGTGTGATTCAAAAGGAGATTCAGGATAAGTTGGCGATAAGGATATTGGAAGGTAAATTTAAGGAAGGTGATACAGTTACAGTTGATATGGATAGCAAAAAAGGGGAACTGGTATTCAAGGCATAGAAGCATAACTTTATAATTTTCTTGACAATAATCAAAAAAGGGGCTATACATACAGGGGAATTTGAGTTTTTCTTGATAGCGTCCAAGGAGGAGGTTAGTAGGCACGTAGCTCAGGGGGAGAGCGCTACCTTGACGCGGTAGAAGTCTGGGGTTCAAATCCCCACGTGCCTACCATTTAAACCTTTTTATTAAGAAGTGGAAGATAAGTTATTGAAAAAAAAGACATTTTAAAAACAAAATTTGAGAGGCATCATTCATTTTTTTGCGATGGATGGTGCCTCTTCCATTTGCATTAAGAGGAAAATGGAAGAGAAGATTACAATTACCCTGCCCAATGGCGAAAAGAAGTTCGTTCCAAAAGGGACGAAACTCTTAGACATTGCTGATAAAGACGCTGTGGCTGCTCATATTGACGGAGGCATGGTTGATCTTTCAAAACCGCTGGAGAAAGATGCGTCGGTCTCCTTTATTTCCTCCCATTCGAGAAAGGGACTCGAGGTTTTACGCCATTCAGCAGCCCATGTGATGGCGCAGGCAGTCAAAGAACTTTTCCCTTCTGTGAAACTTACCTTTGGTCCATCCACGGAAGGAGGGTTCTATTACGATTTCGATTATGAGAAGACCTTTACGCCGCAGGATCTCGAGTCTATTGAAGGAAGGATGAGAGAGATTATCGAGAAGGATGAACCTTTCATCCGGAATGAGGTGCGGAATGAGGAGGCAACCTTAACTTTTAAAGAGATGGGTGAAAGTTATAAAGTGGAACATATGCAGGATCTCCCTGACCGTGTCTCTCTCTATCGTCAGGGTTCCTTCTTGGATTTATGCGAAGGGCCCCACCTTCCTTCGACAGGTAGGATTAAAGCATTCAAGCTCTTAAACGTGTCAGGAACCTATTGGAGAGGTGATGCCCGAAATCAGGTTCTTCAAAGGATATACGGAACAGCCTTTCCGGATTCCCAAGGGTTGAAAGACTATCTTCATATGCTTGAGGAGGCGAAGAAACGGGATCACAGAAAGTTGGGAAGAGAACTCGACCTTTTCAGCCTCCACGATGAGGCAGGTCCGGGTCTGGTCATCTACCATCCCAAGGGAGCCCTCCTCAGGACGATCCTTGAGGATTTCGAAAAGAAGGAACACCTGAAGCGGGGATATCAGATCGTCATCGGACCCCAACTTCTGAAACAAGATTTGTGGAAGCGGTCCGGACACTTTGAGAACTACCGGGACAAGATGTATTTCACCAAGGTGGAGGATGCAGAGTATGGGATTAAACCCATGAACTGCCTAGCCCATATGCTGATCTACAAATCGCAGATCAGAAGTTATCGGGACCTTCCACTGCGCTATTTCGAATTAGGCACAGTCCACCGCCATGAAAAATCCGGGGAACTCCACGGGCTTCTCCGGGTGAGAGGTTTTACTCAGGACGATGCCCATATCCTCTGCCGCCCCGATCAGCTGGAAGCAGAGATCTATGCGATCATCGAATTTGTAGATGACGTGATGAAGATATTCGGATTCGAATACGAAATGGAACTGAGCACACGTCCGGAGAAATCGATCGGAACGGATGAGGACTGGGAAAAAGCAACGCAGGCCCTCTTCAATACCCTGAAAAACAAGAACCTCCCCTTTGAGATCAATGAAGGGGATGGAGCCTTTTACGGTCCCAAGATCGATGTGAAGCTCAAAGACGCCCTGAACCGGAGATGGCAGTGCGCCACCATTCAAGTGGATTTCGCCATGCCCGAAAGGTTCGATCTCAACTATGTGGGAAGCGATGGAGAAGGACACCGGCCTGTCATGCTCCATCGCGTGATCCTCGGAGCCATGGAGCGGTTTATCGGAGTGCTCATTGAGCATTATGCAGGGGCTTTCCCAGTCTGGCTTGCCCCTGTTCAAGCCATCCTTTTAACCGTGACGGAGCGTCACATCCCTTATGCGGAGAAGGTCTATCATCAGTTGATCCAGAAAGGGATCCGGGCCGAAAAGGATTTGAGGAATGAGAAGTTAGGATTCAAGGTACGGGAAGCGCAGGTTCAAAAAATCCCTTATATGCTGGTCATAGGAGATAGAGAAGAGAAGGAGAACACGGTTTCCCCACGCAAACGGAGCGGTGAAACAATCAGTTCAATGGGCACGGAAGAGTTCATCCGTCTGGTCGAGTCGGATTATCCAATTCTGTAACTAGACAGTAGAAGGTGAACAGTGGAAGGTAGTTGAACTACTTACCACATTCTACCTTCCACTCACTGAAGAAGGAGGTGGAATTTATCAGCAGAGACGTACGCGTCAATCGCGAGATTCGGGCAAAGGAAGTTAGGGTTATCGATTCCGAAGGAAAGCAGTTAGGAATACTACCATTGGTGGAGGCGCTACGGGCAGCCGCCAATGCCGATTTAGACCTGGTGGAAGTTTCGCCCAAATCAGAACCGCCAGTCTGTCGGATCATGGACTTCGGAAAGTTTAAATATCAGCAGAGCAAAAAGGCGCACGATGCCAAGAAGAAACAGGCTGTCGTCCATCTTAAGGAAGTGAAATTGAGACCCAAGACAGAGGAACACGACCTGGAATTTAAACTCCGGCACATTGAACGCTTTTTAAAAGAGGGGAACAAAACAAAGGTCACCATCGTCTTCAGGGGAAGGGAGATTGCCCATTCTGAACTGGGAAGGCAGATGATGGAGCGCATTATTGAGCAGAGCAAAGAGTGGGGGAAGATCGAACAACCTGCTAAGTTTGAGGGCAGGAATTATGTGGTGATTCTGGCTCCCCAGTCAGCCCAGAAACCGTCATAAAATTTAGCATGTGGGAAGTGGAAGGTAGAAGATCGAGGTGAATACCACCTGCTACATTCCACACACTACGCTCAAAATAAGGAGGTTACCGTGCCAAAAATAAAGACAAACCGTGGAGCGGCAAAGCGATTTAAAAAGACCGGCACCGGAAAGGTGAAGGCCAAAAGCGCGTTTGCCCGACATATCCTGACAAAAAAATCGGCTAATCGAAAGCGAGTCCTCAGGAAACCCAAGATGCTCAGCAAGACCATCACGAAAGGGGTCGAGAGATTACTTCCATATGTTTAAAAATTTAAGAAATACATCGGAATTCGTTTGCCGGTGAAGAGGCTCGTATGGAAACCCGAGGCTCGAAGCAAGAAACTCGAGTGTCAAGAATCGTTAGGCGAGATTCGATACAAGTTTCGACAACGACAAGCTTAACCTTTAAGCCAGAAAGGAAGGAGTATTTAAGATGCCAAGAGTAAAAGGTGGACCAAAGACCAGGGCCAGAAGGAAAAAGGTCCTGAAGATGGCCAAAGGATATGTGGGAGGGCGAAGCAAGCTTTATCGGACAGCAGTAGATGCAGTCCACCGAGCCCTTGCCTATGCCTATCGGGACCGAAGGGCGAGGAAGAGAGATTTTCGAAGGCTGTGGATCACACGGATCAATGCCGCTGCGAGGGCGCAGGGTCTTTCCTACAGCCACCTGATGAATGCCTTGAAAAAAGCCCATGTGGAATTGGACCGAAAGATATTGGCCGATCTTGCAGTGAGCGACCCTAATGCCTTTTTAAAGATTGTTGAATTGGCGAAAGCCAGCGCAGGAACAACGAACGTTAAACAATGAACCAAACTCATTGGAAGAATGGAATGGTGGAATAGTGGAATAATGGGTTAGAAAAAAGTTTTTTGGTTTTGCCCAATCTTCCATCATTCTGGAATCTTATCGTCCGTCGTTCATGATATGTCCCTCAAAGGAAGTGACCATTGAAAGAGGAACTGGAAAAGATTCGAGAGGAGTGTGAGGCTTCACTTTCTCTGGCGAATGCAGAATCAGAGATTTCCGAAATCCGGGTCCGGGTGTTGGGACGAAAAGGAAGCCTGACACAACTACTCAAGCGTTTGGGAACAATGCCGGAGGTCGAACGAAAAGAGATTGGCCGAAGAGCAAATGAGATTAAGGAATATCTGGAAGCAAAGATTGAATCAAGCCTCCTCGAAATACAAGAACGGGAGAGAAGGGAATCTCTGGCCAAAGAAAGAATCGATGTGACCCTTCCTGGTCGAAGAAGAGTCATTGGAACAAGGCATCCCTTGACGCAAACCCTGGATGAGATCATCCATATCTTTTCACGGTTGGGATTTGAAGTGGTGGAAGGCCCGGAAGTCGAACTGGACTATTACAATTTCGAAGCCCTCAACATCCCCAAAGGACATCCTGCCAGGGAGATGCAGGCCACGTTTTTTATTTCGGAAGATGTGGTTTTGAGAACGCATACCTCTCCGGTCCAGGTCAGGACCATGGAGAAAAAAAGGCCGCCTGTCCGCGTGATCTGCCCAGGAGCAGTCTATCGGTGTGACTCGGATCCGACACACTCCCCCATGTTTCACCAGGTCGAAGGTCTTCTGGTTGACAAGGGAGTGACATTTTCTGACCTCAAAGGGGTATTGACCGTATTTGTCCATCAGATGTTCGGAAAAGAGACCAAACTGAGGTTTCGTCCCAGTTTCTTTCCCTTTACCGAACCAAGCGCGGAGATTGACATCGAATGTTTCATCTGCGGGGGAGGCGGATGCGGAGTCTGTTCTGGCACGGGATGGCTTGAAATATTAGGCTCAGGCATGGTTGATCCTGCGGTCTACCGATTCGTGAACTATGACCCCGAGGAGGTGACCGGCTTTGCTTTTGGCATGGGGATCGAGCGGATTGCCATGCTGAAATACGGGATCAACGATATCCGGCTTTTCTTTACGAATGATTTGAGGTTTCTAAAACAGTTTTAGATCGTCAAGGCTAAAGCCTTGAGTTACATGTAACTCAACCCTTTAGGGTTGATATTTGAGTGGGAAGCATGAAGGTTTCTCTCAACTGGCTCAGGGATTATGTGGATATCCAGATAGGGTTGAAGGAGCTGATCAATCTTCTGACCATGGCTGGATTAGAGGTGGAATCAGCAACAGCGACAGGGCAGGGGTTTGAGAAGATCGTTGTGGCTGAGATTCAATCCATCAGGAGACATCCCAATGCGGACCGTCTTTCCCTGGTTGAAGTGAAAACTGACCTGGAACATTTTGGAATCGTCTGTGGTGCCACCAATATCCGGGAAGGGCAGAGGGTCCCTCTGGCCCTGGTTGGAGCAAAACTTCCCAACGGAGTTGAGATCAAACGGTCAAAGATCAGGGGAGAGACCTCTATAGGGATGCTCTGCTCGGAGATCGAACTGGGTTTGGGCCAGGATGCCACCGGGATTATGATCCTCGATCCCAGTACTTCTTTGGGAGCGAGTCTGGGAGAAGCCCTTGGATTGGCTGATACCATTCTCGATATCAGCATCACACCGAATCGCCCGGACTGCCTCTGTGTGATTGGGATCGCAAGAGAGATTGCGGCTCTCACCCATCAACGGATAAAATACCCAGTCTCTGTGCTTTCTAACCAGGGGAAAGAGATTCATCAAAGGACTTCTGTGACGCTTCAGGATCCGGATCTATGCCCCCGATATGTGGCGCGCATGATCGAAGGGGTGAAGATCGGTCCTTCTCCCAATTGGATGAGAAACAGATTGGAGAAGGTGGGGATCCGCTCCATCAGCAATGTTGTCGATGTGACCAACTATGTGATGATGGAATACGGGCAACCTCTTCATGCCTTCGATTTTGAACTGTTAGAAGAGGGAAGAATCGTGGTCCGGCGAGCCCGGAAGGGTGAGGAGTTTGTCACGCTGGATGGCGTGAAAAGGTCTCTAGACGAAGAAATGCTGATGATCTGCGATGGGGTTAAACCAGTAGCCATTGCTGGCGTCATGGGAGGGCTCAACTCGGAGATCAAAGAAGAGACTCGTACCGTTCTTCTGGAGAGCGCCTATTTCCATCCAATGAATAATCGAAGGACTTCCAAAAAACTCGGTTTTGAGACAGAGGCTTCCTATCGGTTTGGAAGGGGAATTGATTATGGCGGATGCTTGAATGCAGCCAACCGCGCTGCCTCGTTGATTCAGGAACTGGCAGGAGGAAGGGTGGTCGATGGGGTAGCGGATGCTTATCCGAAACCCCTACAGCCCAATCCGATCCGATTCAGTGTCCACAGAGCCAACCGAATTCTGGGAACGGAGATTCCGGCCCAACAGGTCAAGACCTATCTGGAGCGTCTGGACCTTGATGTTCAAAAAGAGAATGAGTCTACTTTGGTCGTTATCCCTCCTTCTTACAGGGGCGATCTCGAAAGGGAGATCGATCTGGTTGAGGAGGTGGCACGGCTGGATGGATATGAGAATATTCCCCTGACCCTTCCGAAAGGACCTCCTTCTTCCGAGGAGCGAAGTAGAGAATTTATTCTTGAGCAGACCACAAAAGACCTCCTCGTTCAGCATGGTTATCACGAAGTGATCACCTACAGCTTTACCACACCCCACTCCCTTAACGGGCTTTGCCTCACTTTGGACGATCCGAGAAGAAAGCATCTCTCCATCATGAACCCCCTGACAGAGGATTCTTCCGTCATGAGAACATCTCTCATCCCAGGACTGATGGAAACCGCCCGTTACAACCTCTCTTATAAAAATGCAAACCTCAGGATCTTCGAGTTGAAAAAGGTCTATCTGACAGTAGAAGGAGAACGACTTCCAAAAGAGGTCAAATGCCTCACAGGCCTGGCCATGGGGATGGATGGTGACCTCCACTGGGCTTCTTCCGCAAGGGCAGTTGATTTTTACGATGTCAAGGGATGTTTCGAAGATCTCTTCGGAGTCCTGCAGATCAAGGGGATAAAATTTGTGAGCGGAAAGGATATCCCTTATCTCCATCCAGGTAAATCATCGAAAGTCATCCGCGGAGAAGAGACGCTGGGTGTTCTGGGCGAGGCTCATCCCCACGTACTGAGTGAATATGAGATTCCCGGAAGGGCGTACCTCTTTGAGATCGATTTTGATCGGCTCTTGGGTTATGCAGAGGATGGGAAGAGATTTCGATCCCTTCCTAAATTTCCAGCGGTCTACCGGGACCTCT
>Ga0194111_10004980_pt1 | contig 15347 bp, 12 predicted proteins | sample TA2KigC300mmetaG_FD_146194 | JGI IMG/M metagenome (GOLD analysis project Ga0194111, IMG submission 146194) | Freshwater microbial communities from Lake Tanganyika, Tanzania - TA2015033 Kigoma Deep Cast 300m | ecosystem: Environmental > Aquatic > Freshwater > Lake | place: Tanzania: Lake... | reverse complement strand
GCTGACCGCCATGGAGGGGGAGCCCATCGAATATGAGAAGGGCGTGGCCGGGGAATTCGTCTCCCGGCGGAGCGTCGGTTTCCATGACCGCACCAAAGGCTCCGGCCCCATGCAGGGCTATGCCATCACCACTTTTGAAGAAGGCCAGGTCTACAGCCGCTATGAGGGACAGAGGGACGCCCAGACGAAGGTCACCAGCGGCACCTGGAAGACCTACAAGGGCACCGGCAAGCTGAAAAATATCAGCGGCCAGGGTACCTTCACGGTGGTGGCCGGCAGCCGACCGGAGGAATATATTCTGGAGTTAGAGGGAGATTACAATCTCTAAGGGATAAAAAAGTAAAGCAGCAAGAAAAGGCCCGGTGCTTTAAAGCTACCCGGGCTTTTTTTTTTGAGGCGCGGGCGGTTGCCAACGAACAAATAATGAATATAATGTAAATATATATTTTTATGTTAGCCGGTAAATTTTCTGGTATATTGGTATAGAAACACGAGTTAAACTAACTTGCCAGCAGTGTACGTAACTGAGGCACAAAGGAGGTAACTCATGGTACAATGCGCTCGTTGTCAGGCTCAGGTGGAAGAGAAGGATCTGCGCGCCCTCATGGCCGAAAAGGTGTGCGAAGATTGCTACATCAATCTGGTTGATCTGACCAAGGAATGTGACCCGTGGGCCAGCTATACGGCCAAACGGACCATGGATCAGCAAGGGGCCAAACTTTCCCCGGACCAGCAGCAGCTCTATGACCTGGTCAAAGTCAAGCAGGAAATCTCCCTTAAACTGGCCGCCAAGGAATTAGGCTGGGACAATGACAAGATCAATCACGAGATGATAACCCTGCGCCACCTGGACCTGGTGAAGACCAGACAACTGGGTCCGGATATCATCCTGAGCGTTTAGGCTATGGCTAACAGGGCCCCCTCACCAACGTTATACCCTATGGATATCACTTCCTTAATCCCCTCTCCCCCTTGGGGGAGAGGGTTAGGGTGAGGGGGTACGTAAATAATGATTCATTATCTACAACTGCAACAACCCATTTTGGCAACTATACAATATCATTCCGTTATTTAACCAGAAACCGAAAACTGAAAACTGTGTTATAACGTCAATTCCACCCGGCGCAGGCCTTCCACGGCTTCCAGGACCGCAAAGCCCAGCTTGCGGACCAGTCCCAGCATGGGTTCATTGGAGGCCAGGATTTCCCCCCAGACGGTTTTCACCCCGTAATCTCGGGCGATATTGATCACCTCCTCGATGAGTTTTTCTCCCAGACCTTTGCCGTGCCAGGGATCCGCAACGATGACGGCAAACTCCGCCTGATCCCGCTCCGGGGTCATCACCAGCCGGCCTACTCCCATCATGACCTCGGGGCCGGGGGGGGCGCCGATGGCGGCCAGGCCGATCTCCCGGTCATAATCATTCTGGGTAAAGCGGATGAGGAAACTGTGGGGAAAGTCCCTCAACACCCTGAAATACCGAAAGTATAGAGTTTCTTCAGAACAGTGGCGCAGCAGTCCCTCTACCAGGGCCTCGTCCTCGGGTTTCATGGGCCTGAGCAGGATGGGGGTGCCGTCTTTCAGGAGCCAGGAGATCTCGTACTGGTTGGGGTAAGGAGCGATGATCAGGTGCCGGGGGGCCGGGACCGTGGCCTCGGCAATGACGATGCGGGCATCCACGGCGATGCACTGGCCGTTGCTGATGAGCAGGGGATTGATATCCAGCTCCAGGATTTCAGAAAAATCGGTGACTAACTGGGACAGGCGCACCAGGATTTCCGCCAGTTGATCCAGGTTAGCGGGAGGGATGCTGCGGTATCCCTGGAGAATTTTGAAAATGCGGGGATACTGCATCAGGCGTTTGGCCAGGTGCAGGTTCAGGGGCGGCAGGGCTACGGCGGTGTCCCGGTAAATTTCCGTCAGAATGCCGCCCATGCCGAAAAGCAGCAGGGGGCCGAAGAGCGGGTCCTGGTTGCAGCCCAAAATAAGTTCCAGGTTAGCAGGCTGAACCTGGTTCTGCACCGTGACGCCCAGGATCTTCGCCTCGGGCCGGAGTTCCCGGGCCTTGCTGGTTATCTCCTCAAAGGCCTCCTGGACCTCCTGGGGGGTTTTGAGGTTGACCCGCACCCCGTCCACATCGGACTTGTGGGAGATGTCATAGGAATGAATCTTGGCCACCACCGGAAAGCCTATCTTGGCGGCGGCTTCCGCCGCGACCTGGGCGGAAGAAACGGAAACCGTCCGGTTGACGGGGATGCCGTAGGCAGACAGGATGGCCTTAGCTTCGATCTCGCTCAAGGTATAAAGCTGGCGTTTCAAACATTCATCGATGAAGGACCGGGCCTGCCGATTATTAACCTGGATATCCTGAGGGGACTGAGGGGGTGTCTCCTGCAGCAGGGCCAGGTTTTTGGTATAGGAGTACATCTGCATGAAGGTGTCGATGGCTTCTTCCGGGGTCAGGAAGGTGGGGATGCCGCCTTCATTGAGGATGCGGATGCCCTCAGCCACTTCCTGGGCGCCCATCCAGACCGCAAAAATCGGCTTGGCCTGGGGGGTCAATTCCTGGATGATTTCCTGGGCTACGGCCGTGGGATCGGTCATGGCCTGAGGCGAGAGGATCATCACCACCCCGGAGACCTCCGGGGCCTGGAGGCAGACCTGGAGGGTTTTCAAATAGCGCTCCGGGGGGGCATCCCCGATGATATCAATGGGGTTGCCGCGGCTCCAGTGGGGGGGCAGAAACTCATTTAACCGAGTTTTGGTCTCTTCGCTCAGGGTCACCGGTTCCTCGTTCCAACGGCTGAATTCGTCCACCGCCATGACTCCGGGCCCCCCGGCATTGGTGATAATGGCCAGATTGCCGCCCAGAGGCCGGTTGGTCTTGCCCAGGGCCTCGGCGCAGCTGAAGAGCTGGGAGACAGTATCCACCCGGATGATCCCGGCCCGGCGGAACAGGGCATTATACGCCTCATCCTGGCCGGCCATGGCCCCGGTGTGGGAGGCCGCAGCCCGGGCCGCAGCCGGGGACCGCCCGGATTTGGCCACGATAATGGGTTTCACCCGGGACACCGACCGGGCGGCGCTCATGAACTTGCGGTGGTTGGTCAGGTTTTCCATGTAGATGATGATGCTTTTGGCCTGCTCATTGTTCCCCAGATAGTCGATCATATCTCCGAAGTCGATATCGGCCATGGAACCGATGCTGACGAAGTGGCTGAAGCCGATCTTTTCCGAGACCGCCCAATCCAGGGTGGCGCTGCAGATAGCCCCGCTCTGGGACAGCAGGGCCAGACTGCCGGGCCGGGCCGAGTGGGCCGCAAAACTGGCATTCAGGTTGGTATGCGGACAGATAATACCCATGCAATTGGGTCCCAGATAGCGGACATTGCCCTCCCGGGCCGCAGCCTGGATTTCCTCTTCGATGGCCTGACCTTCCCGGCCCACCTCCTTACCCCCGGCCGAAATGATAATGGCCCCGGGGATGCCGACCCCGCCACATTCCCGGATGATCTCCGGGACGCCGGCAATGGGAACGGCGATAACAGCCAAGTCCACGGGCGACCCGATACTGGTCAGCGACGGATAGGCCGCCAGGCCGTCGATGGTTTCATGGTTGGGATTTATGGGATAAATTTTTCCAGGAAAACCGTCCCGTTGCAGGTTGCGGATGAGATAGTTGCCGATGCTGCCTTTCCGGGGGCTGGCCCCGACAATGGCCACGGCCTGGGGATTAAAGAATTTATCCAGAATATGCTTTTTCATGATAACCCTCGCAATAGCCCTGGAACGGGAGGAAAACGCCTGTTTGACATCATCAAAACTTTCTAACATATTCGGGGATGAGTTAGAAGTTAATTCTTAAGCGTTCAGCGGTCAGCTTACAGCCGTCAGCTAATACTTTAGATTCAAAGAGTTATTCTAAGGTGGCGGATCACTGGTTTTGCGCTTAACTTCCCTAGCCCATTGTTTTTGCTGAAAGCTGAATGCTGATAGCTGAACGCCGATGTTAATTCTTTACAAAAAAATATTAGCAGCGGTTTAGCGAGGAGTTCTGTCAGGCCGGATAAGCCGTATTCCTGAAAGGAGGAATATGAGCAGGACCCCCGCAACAAAACCTCCCACATGGGCCCAAAAAGCCACCCCCCCGCCCTGGGCAGCCCGGGCTCCCAGGGCCGAGAAGGCGCCGCTGAAAAACTGCAGCAGGAACCAGACTCCTAAAAACACGTAAGCCGGCACCTCGACAATGGGCGCAATGAAGAAAAAAGGAATGAACACCAGAACCTTGGAGTGGCGGAAGAGCAGAAAGTAAGCGCCCATGACCCCGGCGATGGCTCCGCTGGCCCCCACCACCGGTATCCAGGAAGACGGCATAAAGTAGGCATGCAGCAAGGTCCCGGCCACACCGCAGGCAAGATAGAAGAGCAGATAGCGGAAATGCCCCAGTCTGTCTTCCACGTTGTCGCCGAAAATGAACAGGGTCCATATATTGGCGATGAGGTGCAGCCAGCCGCCATGGAGAAACATGGTGGTCAGAAAGGGCAGGTAAAGGGCCAGATGTTTATCGGGATGGGCATCCAGGAGGGCGAAAAAACGGGCCGGGATAAAACCGAAGGCGGCGATGAACTGGGGCAGATGGGGACCGGTGGCCAGTTGCAGGAAAAAAATCAGGACGTTTAGACCAATGAGGCAATACGTTATGATCGGTGGGCGATCAGAGGGGATATTATCGCGTAAAGGTATCATGTTTGGGACTGCCGCCCTTAGGGGGAGATGCCAGCTCTTCCCTTAATGATAAGGGCGGTTCCGAATCGTGCAAGGGCGGGGAGGCCAAAAGAGGCTTGTTGACCAGCAGGCGTTTGCCGCCCCGGGCCTCCACAGTAGTGGCGCCGGGCAGATAGTCCTCGGGGGCACAATCGTCCATTAATAAAAAGATCCGCTGCGGGCCTTGCCAGAGTTCCATGAGCCTGTCGGGGGAAACCAAAAAATTCTCCTGGTCGGTCAGGGCAAAACCAAAGTCCGGCAACCCGTCCCGTTGCACCATGAGTACTCGCGTCCGGGCGTAGTAGCGAAAACTCATGCCGTATTCGAATTCTTCGATATTGCCCATGACCAGGACATCATCGTCTTGCAGATGCTGCCGCACCGATTTCCCGGCCCAGGCGTCGCTGAGGTGTGGCGACAGTACCGAGAGGCACTGGAAGGTGAAATACAGCAGGACCAGGGCTATGCTCCCCAGGCTGCCCAGGCTGAGGCGGGGCCACCGCCGCCAGGAGGCCAGGGCCAGGGTGGCTGCCAGGGCTGTGAAGATGGGGATGGCCTGGTAGACCAGAGGCTGGATCTGTTCGAACATGCCGGTAAATTCGCGCCGGTTATCCTCGCAGATCTGTTCCATGAAGGGCGGCAAGATCAGGAGGGCCAGGAAAAAGACGGCGCAGAGCAGCAGACTCGCCTGGACGGAGCGCGATTCCGGCTGGGCTAAATAACCCTCCAGGCGCCAGCCGATAATCAAGGCCAAGGCTGGCAGGGCCGGAAGATTATAATACTCTATCCGGGCCGAACACAGGCTGTAAAAAAGGAGAACCACCCCGGCCCAGAGCAGGAGTAAAAGTCCGGGGGCCTCTGCCGGGTCGGGTCGCAGCCAGCGTTTGGGCCGGATGGCGGCGATGGCCACCGGCAGCAGGGGCGTCCAGGGCATCAGCCAGACCAGGGTGAACAGCCAAAAGCTTCCCACAGTAATGGGGGTGATATCGGGAGGGAACCGCTGGCCGAAAAAACGGCTGATCTGTTCGTTGATGAGATGAAACTGCAGAAACCCCGGATTCTGAATTTCCATGACCCAGAACCAGGGTACGGTCAGGGCCGTAAAGACCAGGAGACCGCCGGGGTTGAGAAAAAAACGCCAGAAACGGGTGTCCCAGGTCAGGAGGGCAAACAGGCCGGCTATGGCCAGAGGGAAAAACAGGCCGATGAGACTTTTACTCATTACCCCTAAGGCGGCACACAGGTAAAAACCGAGGGCATACCGGGGCCGGGGCTCCCGGCGCCACAACCAGACAAAAACCAGGGACCAGCTCACGGTCAAAGTGATCAGGTGATCTGCCAGCATCTGAAGATGCAGGGCAAAAAAACCGATGGAGCTGAGCAGGATCATGGCCGCCAGCCAGCCGGTGAGACGGTTATAGAGCAGGGTGCCCAACACCAGGATCGCGGCCGTCTCCCCCAGGCCGATCATAAAGGTGGCCCACCGGGCCGTGTTATCGGACACGTCCCCCAGCTTGTAGGCCGTTAGATTTATCCAGTAGATCAGGGGGGGTTTGTCGAGGTAGCGGGCCCCGTTGAGCCGGGGAGTCAACCAATCGCCGGATTCCAGCATCTCCAGGGGAATCTGGGCGTACATAGCCTCCGAGCGGATGAGCGGCAACTTCCCCAGGGTGGGGAGAAAAATGAGGAGCCATAAAACTAGCAGGCTTACAATGGCCCCGGTGGTCTGCCACGCCGACCTGGTCAAAAGGGATACCCCAGACCCATGAAGACGGCATTATTGCCGCCTCGGCCGATGCCCACCTCCACGTGGCCCACCACCTGGGGCCGCACCACGGCCCGGAAACCGATTCCCGCGGCCGGATGGAGGCCCCGAAAATTGAACCGACTGAAAGTTGGGAAGACCTTGCCCACGTCAATGAAAGGCGCCATTTCGAAATGACTGACAACCCCGAAATGTCGCAATTGAAAAATCTCCATCCTCTGTTCCAGGGTTAAGGACACCATGTTTCGGTCAATCCAGCGCCATTTTCCCCACCCCCGGTTGGAGGTGTATCCTCCCAGGGAGGGCCACCGGTAAAAGGGAGTATCGCTTTCCCGGGTCAAAAATTCCCCCGAGAGATGCACTGCAGTAATCTGCCGACGGTTTTCCGGGTCCCAGGGCTGGAAACCTTTAAGCTCAAAACCCAGCCGGTCATAAGAACTGTCGCTGCCTAAGGCCTTTCGGGAGGTTTCAGCAAATAATCTGCCCAAAAAGCCGCAGGTGGGGGTATCCTGGTAGTCCCGGGTATCATAGGTAACACTCAGGCCATGGGTAAAGGCGGTATTGCGCCTATCCTGCATCACTTCCGGAAAAACTTCCTGGGTGGAGCGCAGGTTGGGCAGATGATTATCGCTGAGGGACGTTATATTAAAAGTCTCGTGCCAGCGAACTTCTACGGTGGGGGAAAGCTGATAGCCTAAAGTGGCCTGCAGGGTTCGGCCCCTGGAAGTGTAGCTGGTCTGATTGCTGGCGCTGCTGGCGTTGCCAAAGCCGTAAAAACGGGGAAAAATATCGCAATCGTATACAAATAATGCCTTATAAGACCATTCCTTGGGCTGATCCGCAGTCTTTTCATAGGCGAACTCATAGAAGCTCTGAATGTGGGTGGATGGATCGACGACCGCCCGGTAATGCACCTCCGGGGAGGGATAGGCCAAAAGCCGGAAGGCCAGGGAGGTCTTGGCATTATCGTTATAAATGGCCGACGGGGCCAGGATCATGCCAATGGCCTCATCGTCCCGGGGAAAAACCCAGACCGGCAGGAAGCCGAAATCATTGCCGGAATTCGGATCGGTGCCGATGACCGGCAAGGGGAACAGGGTCGAGGCCACCTTGCCCTGGTCTTTCTGCACCGGCAGGGGCGGCGGCAGCACTGCGGCAGGAAAGGAAAAACTGCACCCCAGGAGCCCCAGGCCGAACCAACCCAGGAGAATGGCCCCCAACCAGGCCTGCCTGAATCTCATGGCCCCGCGGGCCACCATTTCAGGAAAGATTCCACCGCAGCATCTCCCACAAATCTCGGATATCTTTTCCCAGAGTTCGCACTATGGTTGGCTCGAAGCCGGAGTGCATCATACATTGACGGCAGCGGGGGTCGCGGTCAACCCCATATCTCTGCCAATCCGTTTTCGCCATCAGGTCATTGAAGGTCGGGAAATGGCCATCGGAGATCTGGTAGCAGGGAGACCGCCAGCCCTGGGGCGTGCAGGTGGGATTGGCCCAGGGGGTGCAATCATAACTGCGCTCCCCCCGTAAAAATTTCAGGTATAAAGGAGAACTGTAAAACTTGAAGCTGTTCCCGTTCTGGGTCAGTTGCCGGAATTTCTCATGGATTTCCTCCCGGGAGAGAAAGAAATCCGTTTCCAACATTTCGAAACTGAAGGCCGGGGACACCAGCAGACCGTTTATGTTTAATTGGGTCAAGTAAGCGAAAAGAATCTCTATTTCCCTGATATCGGTCTCACGGTAAATGCTGGTGTTGGTGATGACCTGGAATCCCCTGGCCTTGGCCTTCTTAATAGCCTTAATGACCTGCTGGAAGCCGCCGGGCCGTCCTATAATGCGGTCGTGGGTGGGAGCCAGGCCGTCCAGGTGGAGGCTCAGGGTAAGCCGGGGAGAGGGTCGCAGGCGCGTTAGGGCCTTTTCCAGCAACAGGCCGTTGGTGCACAGATAGATGTGCTTAGGCTTCTGCAGCAATTCCTGCACCAGCTCGAAAATGGGAGGATAAACCAGGGGTTCCCCGCCGGTAAGGGTCACCACCGGTGCGCCGCACTCCTCTGCGGCCTCGAGACATTCTTCCAGGGTGAGCATATGCCCCAGGGTGTCCCGGTATTCCTGAATCCGGCCGCACCCGGTGCAATTGAGGTTGCACAGGTGGGTGGGCTCGAGCATGAGGACCAAAGGAAATTTTTCCTGCCGCTGCAGGCGCTTCTTGCCTAAATAGGCTGCTAGGGCAAGATTAAGGCTGGGAGGAAACCGCACCTTATTTCTCCTTCACATACCTGTGTTGGCGGAACCAATGCACCGCCTCCCCCAGGGCCCGATCAACCGGGGTCTGGGGCAGACCCAATTCCCGAACGGCTTTCTGAGAGTCGAAGTACATGAATTTCCTGGCCATCTTCACCGCGGTCAAAGGTATCTTGGGGGGCCGGCGGGTTATCCAGGTGGACCAGAATTCATTCAGATAGGCCAGACTCAGGATGGGATAATAGGGCAGCCGCCAGCGGGGAGCCCGCCGACCGCTGATTTGGGCCAGCATGCCAAAGATCTCCGCCAGGGTCAGGTTCTGGTGGCCCAGAATATATTTTTCTCCCACCCGGCCCTTGGCCTCCGCCAGGATATGCCCCTCGGCCACGTCCCGGACATGAATCAGGTTCAACCCGGAATCCACAAAGGCCGGGACCTTCCCGTTTAAGAAATCAACGATCATCTGACCGGTGGGGGTGGGCCGCACATCCCAGGGCCCCACCGGGGTGCTGGGATTGACAAGCACCACCGGCAGCCCCTGCCCGGCATACTCCAGAGCCACCTGTTCGGCCAGGAACTTTGACTTTTTATAATGGCCCACCATGTCCGCCAGGCTCACCGGCGTCTCTTCCGAGCCAGGGGTGCCGTCCCCCGGGTTTCCCAGGGTACCCACGGTGCTCGTGTATACCACCCGTTCCAGGCCGGCCTCCAGGGCCAGTCGGAGCAGGTTTCTGGTCCCCTCCACGTTGATGGCATACATGGTGGGCGGATCGGGGACCCAGAGGCGGTAGTCCGCGGCCACGTGAAACAGCCTGGCGCAGCCCTGCAGGGCCTCCTGGAGGGAAGCGGGGTCAGTTAAATCTCCTTTAACCACTTCCACTGCCAGGTCCTGGAGAGCCCGGTGCTGGGGCTTGCGGGCCAGAACCCGGACCGTTCTCCCCTGATCCAGCAAGGCCTCCGCCACCGCCCGCCCCACAAAGCCGGTGGCCCCGGTTACCAGTGTTTTAGTCATCGAGGCTGCGTCCCCGGGCCTTGAGATAATTACCTAAAGCCATGAGGGGGAAATAATCCCGGTAGAGATGATACCGGATCATAAAGTGCTTCGGAAAACCCGTGCCGGTAAAATAAGGCTCTTCCCAGCGGCCGTCAGGGTTCTGGGTCCGCACCAGATAGCGGATACCATCTGCCACCGCCTGGCTGTGGCCTTCTCCGGCAGCCAGGAGGCCCAACAGGGCCCAGGCGGTCTGCGAGGCCGTACTCGGCCCTCGGCCCCGTAGTTTCGGGTTTTTATAGGAATCGCAGGTTTCCCCCCAACCGCCGTCCTGGTTCTGATGTGCTTTCAGCCAAGTTACGGCGCGCTGAATGTACGGACTGGACATATCCTCGCCGATGCTTTTCAAACCGCACAACACCGACCAGGTGCCGTAGATATAATTCACACCCCAGCGTCCGTACCAGCAGCCGTCCGGCTGCTGCGAATCTTTTAAGAAAGCCAGGGCCTTTTGGGCAATAGCATGATCCGCCGTATAGCCGCAAAGACCCATCATTTCCAGCACCCGGGCTGTGACGTCCTCCGTGGGCGGGTCGATGAGGGCCTTAAGATCGGCAAAGGGGATCTGGTTGAGCCACTCCTTGGTGTTATCGGTATCAAAGGCGGCAAACCCCCCGTTACGCGACTGCATCCCGAGACACCACCCTATACCCCGGTTCAGGGCCGTGCGGTGCTTCTGGTGATCCGGCAAGCCCTCCGCCAGGGCCATGAGAACCACGGCGCTGTCGTCAATATCCGGGTACCAGTTGTTGTCAAACTCAAAAGCCCAGCCGCCGGAGGGTAAATAGGGATTTTTGACGGACCAATCCCCCCGCTGGAAGATCTGCTTACTCAGCAGCCACCGGCAGGCCTTGGCCACCGCCGGGTGGGTCCCGTTTAATCCGGAAGCCGTCAAAGCCCGGACGGACAAGGCCGCGTCCCACACCGGCGAGATACACGACTGCAGCCATAAACGGTCGCCGTCAGCCAAGGTAAAGAACTGCAATGCCGCCAGACCTCGCTTGATAGCGTCATGCTCTTTCCCGTAACCCAGGCAGTGCAGCGCCAGGATGGAGTTGAGCATGGCCGGCTGGATGCCGCCCCAATCCCCGGTTGCCTCCTGATGGTCAATTATCCACCTCTCCGCCTGCCGGAAGGCCCATTGCCGCAGGGGCGGGTAGGCTCGGCCCTGGTAAACCTTGAGAACTTTGTCAATGAAGACAAAAAGATTCTCCAGGCTGAAACCGTTCTTCTTTAGCTGCACCCGGTGTCCCCCGATGGGGTCTTCTCCCGGCAGAAAGAGCTCTCTCACCCATTTCTCAGGTGGCAACGGGCGCACCGGTTGTTTGGCCATCACAACGGACAGAGGCACTACCGTGGCCCGGGACCAACTGGATAATTCGTAGATGCTCAAACCGGTCCACAAAGGCAGCAGGACAAATTCCACCGGCATGGTGGGAATGCCCTGCCAGCTCAACTGGCCGAACAGGGCCAGGAAAATCCTCGTAAAGACGCGACTCTGGAGGGCCCCCCCCCGGCTGTGAATGAACTTTCTGGCCCGCTGCAAGGCCGGTTCCGCCCCACTGTAACCGGCCAGTTTTAAGCCGAGGTAGGCCTCCACCGAGGTGCTCAAATCGCCCCCATCGCCGTAGTAAATCGACCAGCCGCCGTTTTCCAGTTGCTGGTCCAGGATATAATTGGCCATCCGGGTGATTTTGTCCGGCTCGTCCAGGCCCAGGAAGTGGTGGAGCATGATATACTCCGCGGTGATGGTGACATTGGCTTCCAGTTCACCCCACCAGTAACCCTCCGGGTGCTGCAGCGCCAGCAGAGCATTTTGGGCCCGCCTGGTGGCCTGCTCCACCTCATCGGTGATATAAGCGTCGGCCCAGAATAAATCCGGGGTCCGTGGTTTCAAGGCCCTTTGCAACCCACCACCTCCTTTAATAATATATTTTTCGGGATAGATCTGTGAATTGAAGTTGTGTGAAATATTAACGAGTCATAGTATCACGATTATTGATAAAATCAAGAAATTTCTAACGGAATGCCGGATATTCACACCTTCTGCCGGAAAGCCTGAATTACTGAGCTGCGTTTCCATGGCCTGAGAAATATATTTGCTTCTAAAGCTTATGATAAATCTTTCTCCCTTATTTCAACAGCATTGACCCTAACCCTCTCCCCCAAGGGGAAAGGGGATTATGGAAATGTCTTTGATCGGGCGGGGTGATCTGCGATAATTGAAGTATTGCTGATACTGAAACGATCATGGCCGATTGGGGCCAGCCCCGATGATTAAAATCCCCCCTGACCCCCCTTTAGAAAAGAGGGGAAATACGGAGGACTCCTTTAAGTTCCCCTTTATAAAGGGGGAGTCAGGGGGATCTTCACGGTAAATGGTTGCCGACGTCATGGCGTACCAGTCTTAATAAGGAGGAGATATGCACGACCATGCCCATGGCCGCCGGGCCATAGACAGCATGATACGCGGCCAGGACCTGGGGGGATTGCTGCGTTTGGCGGAGACCTTTCACGGCCACCTGTGCCCCTTTGTGTCGTTGGGCGTCAAAGCCGGGCAGTATGCCATGGCGTCCTTGAACCGCAGCAACACCGGGATGGAGGAGATCATCGCCATCGTGGAGTGCAACAGTTGTTTCACCGACGGCATTCAGGTGGTCACCGGCTGCACCTTCGGCAACAATGCCCTGATTTTTAAGGATTTGGGCAAAACTGCGGTCACCGTGGCCCGGCGGGAGGACGGGATGGCGGTGCGCCTCCTGGTGCAACCGGATTACCGGGAGCAGATGTTCGCCCGCTACCCTAATGCCGAACCCCTGTTTCAAAAAATCGTGGTGGAGCGGCAGGGGACCCCCGAGGACTGGCACCGCTTTGAGCATATGTGGGAGGCCATCGCCCGGCGGGAATTAAAGACCCCCCTGGAAGAGCAATTTGTCATCGAATCCCTGACTATTACCCTGCCGGAGTATGCCCGCATCTACGAATCCCGGACCTGCAGCCGCTGTGGGGAACAGGCCATGGCCCCCCGGACCATAGGACCGGCGACGGAGCCGGTGTGCCTGGTGTGCGCCGGTAAAGATTTTTTCATGCTCACCGGCCAGGGGATAACCGCCGTCAGCCCGGACTAGTCGTGACCCAATCTGAAATGCCCTTCCTGGACCATCTCCAGGAACTCCGCAAACGGCTCATCGTTTCTCTCATCGCCCTGTTCATCGGCATGGCGCTGGCCTGGAGCTTTGCCCTGTCGGCCCTCACCGTGATCCAACGGCCCCTGACGCAGCCGTCCTTGATAAAGCGCCTGCAGCACGACCTGGTGAGCCGGGTCCAGAACAACTATCCGCAGTTTGCGGAACACTTCGGGTTGGAGCCGCCGGACCTGGACGTGCCCATGCGCAAGCTTAATTACATGGCCCCGCTGGAGCCGTTTTTTGTCCAGATGAAGCTGTCCCTGATCATGGGGCTGATCCTGGCCTTGCCGGTAATCCTGTATCAGACCTGGCTGTTCATAGCCCCGGGGCTGTATCCTCATGAGAAAAAATACGTTTACCTCTTTGTGCCCGTGGGCACCCTGGCCTTTATCCTGGGGGACCTGTTTTTTCTCTACATTGTCTGGCCCCTCATCGTGGCCTTTTCCCTGGGTTATGAAAGCGCCACGCTCTATCCGCTGCTCAACCTGAGCCAGTATGTCAATTTTGCCCTGCGATTGCTCCTGCTGTTCGGCCTGATCTTCGAGCTGCCGTTGATTATGTTGATTCTTTCCCGGCTGGGGCTGGTGCGGCTGGAGTTTCTGGTCAATCAACGCCGTCTGGCCATCCTTCTGAGCCTTATCATTGCGGCCTTTCACGCCGACGTGATCACCATGATCATGGTGGCCCTGCCCCTGTATGGGATGTATGAGGTGAGCATTGTGGTGATTAGGCTGCTGGGCGGCCCCAAGAGCCGGACTGTGGCTGACGCCGACGAAGCCCCGGCAACAACCGGGGAGGGTTGAGGGCCGGGCCATAATAAGCTTGACAAAATCAAGATAGCTGTTTTACAATCGGCCTAACGATAGAGGGTGCCCCTTGGGGCTCAATAGGGAAGCCGGTGTGAATCCGGCGCGGTCCCGCCGCTGTAACCGGGGACGAAGAACGCCTGAGGCCACTCTGCCGGGAGGCAGGGGAAGGCGCGTTCAGTAGGTCGAACCGGGAGCCAGAAGACCTGCCCGCACAACCAGCCACCGGAGCGGCGCGGCACCGCCGGCAGGGCGATACTTAAGGACCAAGAAACAGGGTGCAATCCTTAGGCTTACAGAGGCCTGGGGATTTTTTTTTGGACACGGTAAGGAGGAATTGTGATGGTTCTGACAGGGAAAATTTTATTGGCATCTTTCATTGTTGGAGGGCTTATGGCGGCGGGGCCGGTGGCCGGGGCGACGGCTAAGCCGGCCATTGTCCTGGTGGCTTTTGGCACCAGCACTCAGGCTTTTGATACCTATGATTATATTGACAAGAAGGTCAAGGAGCGCTATCCGGGACACGAAGTCCGGTGGGCCTACACCTCCAGGATCGTCCGGAAAAAACTCAAACAGGAAGAGCAGCGGCATCTGCCGGATCTGAACGAGACCTTGCAGGAATTGAAGGCTGCGGGTTTTACCGAAGTGGCCATCCAGTCTCTGCATGTAGTCCCCGGGGAGGAATGGGAAAAGAAGGTGGTGAGTTATCAGAAAACTCCCGGGATGAAGATTGCCTTGGGAAAGCCCCTGTTAAGCTCCCTGGCTGACCGGGAAAAGGTAATCAAGGCCCTGGCCAGGGATTTCCCCGAGGACCTGCAGCAGCACGCCGTGTTCCTGGTGGGGCATGGGAGCCCGTCACCCGCCGGGACCAGGGAATATTTGGCCTTCTATACCCTGTTGCTCTCCAAGTACAAGGGGAAAAATGTCTTTTTCGGGGTGCTGTCGGGTCAGCCCGAAATGAAAAACGCCCTGAACGGGGTGAAGAAGTCTCCGGCCACAGCGGTAACCTTTGTGCCCCTGATGGTGGTGGCCGGGGATCATTTTGAAAACGATATCATGGGTGACACGGACAGTCTCAAGTCCGAACTGCTGGCCCACAAGGCCTATGAGATTCAGGCCATCGACAAAGGGCTGGGCTACAATGACGGCGTTGTCCAGGTATTTCTGGAGCACCTGGAGGGTGCACTCAACTCTTTGGATAAAAAGAAGAAGGGCTAAATTTAATAGGAAAGCCACGAACGCTCACCCGGTCTCCAGACCAGATAAGGCCTTCGTGGCTTAATTCTCAGCGGTTGCGTGGCTTTCCGTTAGTGGCAGCACTTGTGTTCATGTTGATGATGGCCGTCGCTGTGCACGTGCTCATGGGTGTGTTTCCCGGATTCGTGGGAATGTTCATGGCCATCATGGGTGTGGGACATGGCATGGTGTTCATGCTCGTGCTCATGTTTATCCTTGTTATGGCAACACATCCGGACTCACCTCCTTTTTTATAATTTATTTTATATTAATGCATAGTTTCTTTATGTCAA
>Ga0194111_10004975_pt1 | contig 15352 bp, 14 predicted proteins | sample TA2KigC300mmetaG_FD_146194 | JGI IMG/M metagenome (GOLD analysis project Ga0194111, IMG submission 146194) | Freshwater microbial communities from Lake Tanganyika, Tanzania - TA2015033 Kigoma Deep Cast 300m | ecosystem: Environmental > Aquatic > Freshwater > Lake | place: Tanzania: Lake... | reverse complement strand
GTCACGTCCACCGCGTTGTTGATCGGCCGGAGGCCGGCGCGGGCGAGTCGGTTCTGCATCCAGCGCGGCGAGGGGCCGATCCGGATCCCGCGGATGACGCGCGCCGTGTAGCGCGGGCACAGCTCCGCGTCGCGCACGTCGACCACGGCTGCCGCCCCGACCGGCTCGCCGGACTCCCGCACCTCGAAGGACGGCGGACGCAGGGGCAGGCGGTAGAGAGCGGCGACCTCGCGCGCGACGCCGAGGAGGCTGAGGCAGTCCGGGCGGTTCGGCGTGATCTCGAGGTCGAGGACCGTGTCCGGCCCGCCGAGCACCTGCACGAGAGGCGTGCCCGCCACGGCATCGGCGGGGAGATCCATGAGCCCCGCATGGTCCTCCGACAGGCCCAGTTCATCCTCGGCGCACAGCATCCCGCGCGACTCGACGCCGCGCAGCTTCGCCGCCTTGATCTTCATGCCGCTCGGCAGCGTCGCGCCCTCGGGTGCGAAAGGGTAGCGTCCGCCGGCCCTGACGTTCGGGGCGCCGCAGACCACCTGGACCTCGTCCGTCCCGTTGAAGACCCGGCAGACCGTCAGGCGGTCGGCGTTCGGATGGCGTTCGACGGCGCGGACCTCGCCGACGATCAGGCCGGCGAAATCGGAGCCGACCGGCTCGATCGCCTCGACCTCGATCCCGCCGAAGGTGAGCTTCTGCGCCAGCCCCTGCGGGGTGTCCTCGAACGCCACGTACTCCCGAAGCCATTCCAACGGCACGCGCATGGTTGTCTCCGTACTTCCGACGAACGGCGGACACTGTCACCCGCCCGCGGCCCTGTCAAGCCGGCGGGGGCCGGCCGAGTCCGCGGGGCGCATCTCCGGTCCGGCGCAGCGATGGCGATGACGCTCGCACGGGCTTTCCGTTCGACGGATCCCGGCCGCCCCGCGGACACCGGGAGGCGCCCGCACGATCAGGTCCGTGAACCGCGGATGCGCCCGGACGTCGCCCGACGCGAACACGTGCAGCCGGTCGGCGCCGGACGCCCCGTTCATCGCCCCCGCCTCGGCATCCCGCTCCGCCTCGGTCCGTGCCCGGCTGCGGAACCGCCGCGCGTTGAGGTCGCGGACGGCGACGCGCGAGAAGCCCAGCATCGCGGCGCCGTGCGAGACGGCCGACGGCAGGGCCGAGTTGACCGCGCAGGCCATGGCGCGGGCGTCGACGATCCTGATCGGCCCGACGGTGCGGCGGCGGGCCGCCCGCGGAGTGCCGGTGGCCCCGGCGATGGTCGGCCCCGTCCCGGTTCCGAGAAGATGCAGCTTGGGGCTGGCCCTTCTCCCTGCCGATACGCTACGGTCTCCGGCGGATTCGGAGGACGGCATGAAGACGACGAGACGAGGGTTCCTGCGACGGTCGTGCGGCGCCGCGGCGGCATTCGGGTTCCCGGCGATCGTGCCTGCGCGCGTGCTCGGGGCTCTTGCGCCGTCGAACCGGATCGTGATGGGCATGATCGGCGTGGGAAGCCACGGGACCGGCGTCAACCTGAAGGGCTTCCTGGGCCAGCCGGACGCGCAGGTCGTCGCCGTTTGCGACGTCGATTCCAACCACATGGCCAACGCGCGGACGCTGGTCGACAAGAAGTACGGCGACGGCGGCTGCGCGGCGACGAAGGACTTCCGCGAGATCCTCGCGCGTCGCGACATCGACGCCGTGATGATCTCGACGCCGGACCACTGGCACGTGCCGATCTCGATGGCGGCGCTGCGGGCGGGCAAGGACGTCTGCTGCGAGAAGCCCACGATGACCCTGGCCGAGGGGCGGATGCAGGCGGACCTGGTCCGGCGTTGCGGCGCGGTGTTCCAGACCTCGACCGAGGACCGCGGCGTTGCGGTCTACCACCGCATGGCGGAGCTGGTCCGCAACGGCCGCATCGGGCGCGTGCACACGGTGCGCGTCGGTCTGCCCACGGGGCCTGACGGCGACGGCGATCCGACGCCGCAGCCGGTGCCGCCGGAACTGGACTACGAGATGTGGCTCGGTCCCTCGCCGTGGGCGCCGTACACGAAGGAACGCGTCCACTACACCTTCCGGTGGATCCTCAACACCTCGATCGGGATGATCGCCGACTGGGGGACGCATCTCTTCGACACGGCGCAGTGGGGGCTCGACGTCGAGCGCAGCGGGCCGGTCGAGATCGACGGGCGGGGCACGTTCCTTTCAAAGGGTCTCTTCAACACGGCGCGGGAGTTCCGCGTCGAGTATCGCTACGCGAACGGCGTCCGCATGATCGCGGAGAACGACGTGCCCTACATCCGGTTCGAGGGCGACAAGGGCTGGGTCGGGAACCGCGGGTGGCGCGGTCCGCTGCAGGCGGAGCCCGCGTCGATCCTGGGCGAGGTGATCGGTCCGGGCGAGACGCACCTGTTCACGTGCCCGGCGGGCGAGCACCGCAACTTCCTCGACTGCGTGAAGTCGCGCCGGGAGCCGTACTTCCCGGCGGAGATCGGCCACCGCGTCAGCTCCGTCTGCCACCTCGGCCACCTCTCGATGCTCCTCGGACGGAAGCTCCGGTGGGACCCGGTGAAGGAGGAGTTCCCCGGCGACGAAGCCGCGAATCGCCTCCGCACGCGCGCCTACCGCGCGCCGTGGAATGCGTAGGGACGCTGGGGAACTTCGAACATCGAACACCGAGCATCGAACATCGAACATCGAACACCGAACATCGAACGCCCAACATCGAAGTTCGGATTCAGCAGCCAACAGCCAACAACCAACAGCCAACAGCCAACAACCAACAGCCAACAGCCAACAACCAACGGCCAGCATCCGACAGCCGGCCCCACGTCCGTCTCCCGCATGCCGGCCTCAGGCCCGCGGGTGGAACTTTTCGTGGATGGATTTCAGGCGGGACGAATCGACGTGGGTGTAGATCTGGGTCGTGCCGATGTCGGCGTGGCCGAGCATCTCCTGGATCACGCGGAGCGGCGCGTTGTTCGCCAGCAGATGCGTCGCGAAGGTGTGGCGGAGCGTGTGGGGATGGACGTCCTTGGCGAGGCCGGCGCGACGGGCGTAGGCGCGGACGGAGCGCCACAGCGTGCGGCGGTCGAGCATGCCTCCGCGGCGGGAGAGGAAGACCGCCGGGGATTGCGACTTCCGGGCCAGGCGGGGGCGTTCCTCGGAGAGGTAGCGCTGGAGCCAGAGCTTCGCGGAGTCGCCGAACGGGACGATGCGCTCCTTGCGCCCCTTGCCGATGCAGCGGAGGTAGCGCTCGTCGAGGTGGATCTGGTCGAGCGTGAGGCCCGCCAGTTCCGAGACGCGCAGCCCGCTGCCGTAGAGGACCTCGAGGATCGCGCGGTCGCGCAGGCCGAGGGGCTTCTCCAGGTCCGGCGCGCCGAGAAGCCGCTCGGTCTCCTTCGTCGTCAGCGTGTCCGGCAGGAGGTTCCACAGGCGGGGCGAGTCCATCGTCTCCGCGACGTCCTTGAGCAGCATGCCCTCCTGCTGCAGGTAGCGGAGGAAGACCTTGATCGCGGCGAGGCGCCGGGCGAGCGTCGTCGTGCGAAGGCCGGCCTCGCGGGCCTCCATCAGGAAGTTCACGATGTGGCGCCGCGTGACCTCGCCGAACGAGCCCGCCTTCTGCCCGTAGAGGAACCGCACGAACTCGCGAAGGTCCGTGCCGTAGGCGGAGCGCGTGTTGGGACTGAGGCCCCGTTCCAGCGCGAGGAAGTCGAGGAACTGGTCGACGAGCGCCTGCACGCGGTCCCCCGGCGCCGCGTCAGCCGGCGAGCGTCGCCTCGAGCGTGCGGCCGGTCAGCGTCTGGAACGCCTCGAGGTACTTCGCGCGGGTGCTCGCCACGACCTCCGCCGGCAGCGGCGGGGCGGGGGGCGTCTTGTCCCAGTCGAGCGACTCGAGGTAGTCGCGGACGAACTGCTTGTCGTAGGAGGGCGGGTTGCTTCCCGGGCGGTACTCCGCGGCCGGCCAGAAGCGGGAGCTGTCGGGCGTGAGGGCCTCGTCGACGAGGTGGAGTTTCCCGTCGATCGCGCCGAACTCGAACTTCGTGTCGGCGATGATGATGCCGCGGGCGAGGGCGTAGGCCGCGGCCTCCTTGTAGAGCGCGAGGCTCGCGTCGCGGACCTGGCGCGCGAGATCGGCGCCGAGCAGGGAGGCGGCGGTGTCGAAGTTGATGTTCTCGTCATGCCCGACCTCGGCCTTGGTCGAGGGCGTGAAGACGGGTTCGTCGAGCCGGTCGGCGAGGCGGTAGCCGGCGCGCAGCGGCATGCCGCCGATGGTCCCGCTGGCCTGGTAGTCCTTCCAGCCGGAGCCGATCAGGTAGCCACGGACGATGCACTCGACGGGCAGGATGCGCGCCTTGCGGACGAGCATCGTGCGGCCGCGGAGCAGGTCGCGGTGGGCCTGCATCGCGGGGGGGAGGTCCTCGACGCGCGTCGAGACGCGGTGGTTCGGGACGATCGCCCCGAGGCGGTCGAACCAGAAGGCGCTCATCAGGTTCAGCACCTGCCCCTTGTTCGGGATGCCGTTGGGCAGGATGCAGTCGAAGGCGGAGATGCGGTCGGAGGCGATGAAGAGGCACAGGTCGCCGAGGTCGTACACCTCGCGCACCTTGCCGCTCTTCAGCTTCGGGATGCCGGGCAGGTCGATCGTCGTGTGCGCCTGGACTGTCATCGTCGAGGTCTCCTGCGGTTGCGTGAAACGGCCCGGGCGGGAGCATAGCAGGATCGGCGGGATTGAAAAGAGCGAGGCCGTCCCGGGCGGGCGCATCCTGGGTCGGCGTTGCCGCGGGGATCCCCCGAAGGGCGGGCCCGGAGATGCGCCCCTCCGGGCCGCCCGCCGACGGTTCCGCTGGACACGCGCGCGCCTTCGTGCATAATGGGTGCGATCGGAAACAAATGGAGCCGGGGTCATGCAGGGCGTCAATCCGTACCGGGCGACGGTCGAAGGCTATGCGCGGCTGCTGCGCGAGGGGCGCTCGCTGCCGCTCGGCGGCATCGCGTCCCCGGCGGGGGTGCCGGAACGGCCGGACGCGCCGAAGGTCCTTATCCTCGCGCCGCATCCCGACGACGAGTGCATCATCGGCGGTCTGGCTCTCCGGCAGCTGCGCGAGCGCGGCGCGGCGGTCGTCAACGTCGCCGTGACGCAGGGATCGAACAGGGATCGCCAGGCCGGGCGGCTCGACGAACTGCGCGCCGCGTGCGGCTACCTCGGCTTCGGCCTGCGGACGACGGTTCCCGGCGGGCTGGAGAAGATCAGCCCCAAGGGGCGCGCCGCCGATCCCGCGAACTGGTCGGCCGCCGTCGCGTGCGTGGCGGCGATCCTCCGCGAGGAGCGGCCGGCCGCCGTGTTCTTCCCCCATGTCGCGGATTGGAACGGCACGCACATCGGCACGCACCTGCTGGCGACGGAGGCGATGGCGTCGCTCGGCCCCTCGTTCGCGACGACCGTGGTCGAGACCGAGTTCTGGGCCGCGATGGACACGCCCAACCTGATGATCGAGTCGTCCGCCGCCGACGTCGCGGACCTCGTCGCGGCGACCTCCTTCCACGCCGGCGAGGTCAGGCGCAACCCGTACCACCTGACGCTGCCGGCGTGGATGCAGGACAACGTCCGCCGCGGCGGGGAGATCGTCGGCGGCCAGGGCGGCGCCGCGCCGGACTTCGCCTTCGCGACGCTCTACCGCGTCCGCCGCTGGGAGCGCGGCGGCTTCCGGCCCGCCCCCGCCGGCCGCGCCGTCGCCGCCGCCGCCCCGCTCGACGGCATCGCAGGCGTGTGAGGGATCCGAGGACTGAAGAGAACCGAGCCCGAAACCCGGAAAGGACCAGGACCATGAAAGTTCCGTTCTACGGCCACGTGAAGCAGTACCAGAACATCCAGGGCGAGATCGACGCGAACCTGCGCGAGGTCCTGATGAGCGGCCAGTACGTGATGGGCCCGATGCTGAAGAAGTTCGAGGCCCAGTCCTGCGAGTACTTCGGCTGCAAGCACGCGATCGGCGTCGGCAACGGCACCGACGCGATCTGGCTCGTGCTGATGGCCCTCGGCATCGGTCCGGGCGACGAGGTCATCACGCATCCGAACACCTTCTTCGCGACCGCCGAGGCGATCTGGATCGCCGGCGCCACGTGCGTCTTCGTCGACTGCGACACGACCACCCGCTGCATCGACCCCGCGAAGATCGAGGCCGCGATCACGCCCAGGACGAAGGCGATCATCCCCGTCCACCTCTACGGCCAGTGCGCCGACATGCCCGCCATCTGGGCGATCGCCGCGAAGCACGGGCTCCAGGTCATCGAGGACAACGCCCAGGGCATCGACGGCCGCGGCGACACCTTCCGCCAGGGCGAGCGCAGCGCGGCGGTCGCGACGAGCTTCATCATCCAGAAGAACCTCGGCTGCTTCGGCGACGGCGGCATGGTCTTCACCAACTGCGACGAGATCAACGCGACGGTGCGCAAGCTCCGCAACCACGGCTCGGCCCAGCGCGACCACCACAGCTTCGGCTTCAACAGCCGCCTCGACGACCTGCAGGCCGGCGTGCTGAGCGCGAAGATGCGGCACATCACCGCGTGGACCGACCAGCGCATCGCGCTCGCGAAGCGCTACGACGCGGGCCTCGCGGGCTGCCGCCACATCGCGCTGCCGGTCTGCCGGCCCGGCTACCGCCACGTCTACCACCTCTACGAGATCGAGACCCGGGACGCCTCCCGGCGCGACGCGCTGGTGAAGTTCCTCTGCGACGCCGGCATCGACGCGAAGACGCACTACTCGATCGCGATCCACAAGCAGGCGGGCTTCCCGTGGGGCAAGCCGTTCCGGATCGCCGGGTCCGTCGCGAACGCCGAGAAGAACGCGGCCTCGTGCGTCAGCCTGCCCATGTTCCCGGAACTGACGCCGGCCGAGGTCGATGCGGTCGTCGCGCAGGTCAGGGCCTGGGACGCCGCGCAGGGTTGATCGTTGCCGCGGCCGCGACCGGCTGCCGGTCGCGGCCGTACCGGGGTGGGGAGGAGAGCCGACGATGAGCCAGGTCTACACGGTGATGGTGGTCGGGGCGGGGAAGCGCGGCATGCACCACGCGGCGGCCTTTGCGGCCAACCCGCGGTTCCGCGTCACGGGGCTGTGCGACATCGACGCCGCGCGCGTCGAGGCCGGCGTCGCGAAGCTCGGCGGGGGCGCGAGGGGCGGGTCCGACGCGGCCGCGATGGCGCGGGACCTGCGGCCGGACGTCTTCTGCTTCTGCACGATGCCGCACCTGCGTCTGCCGATGATCGAGGCGGGCCTGGCGGGCGGCGCGAAGCTGATCGCCTTCGAGAAGCCCGTGGCGCTGACGAGCGCGGAGCTCTTCCGGGTCCGCGGCGCCCTCGCGGCGGCGGGCGTCAAGGCCGTGGTCAGCCACCAGCACCGCTACGGCCCGCACTACCGGGCCGTAAAGGAGATCGCGGCCTCCGGTGCGCTGGGGCGGATCCACACCGTCTACGGCACCGCGACGGGCTGGATGACGCACATGCTCAGCCACATGATCGACTACGCCCGGTGGTACGCGGGCGAGCCCGCCGCGCAGTGGGCGATGGCCCAGGCCGCGGGCCGGGGCAAGCTCGCGGACAACCACCCGTCGCCGGACTACATCGCCGGGGTCGTCCAGTTCGCGGGCGGGATCCGCGGGGTGTTCGAGGCCGGCGCCGGCGCGCCCGACCAGCCCGAGGTCGCCAAGTGGTGGGGCAAGAACCGCATCGGCGTCCAGGGGACCGGGGGGTTCGCGGAGGTGCTCACCAACGGCGGCTGGCGCGCGCTGACGCGGCGCGACGGCTGGCGCGAGGGGCCCGGCGCGATGAACTACGACGCCGACATGCCCCCCTACGTGCAGGACATGGCGGACTGGCTCGACGGGACGGCGGTGCACCCGTGCAACTTCGACGGCGCCGCCGCGGGCGCGGAGATCATGCTCGCGATGCAGCGTTCGGCCGCGCAGGGCGGGCAGGTTGCCCTGCCGCTGGAGGCGCCGGCCGACGAGCAGGCCCTCTTGAAAGCCGCCGTGGCGGAGCGCAAGGTGCTGGTGTCCGACCCGGTCAACGCGAAGGAATACGGCGTCTGACGCCCGGCCGGCCGGAGGAGGATCGCCCATGGAAGTCGTCCTGATGCCCGACCGCGACCGTGCCGACGCGCTCGCCGCGCGGCTGCTCGCCAGGGCCGTGCGCGCCCGGCCCACCCTGGCGCTCGGCCTCGCGACCGGCCGCACGATGGAGCGCGTCTACGCGCGGCTCGCCGCGATGCACCGCGACGAGGGGCTCGACTTCTCGCTGTGCCGCACGTTCAACCTCGACGAGTACGTCGGCCTGTCGCCGGCGGACGAGGGCTCCTACCGCCACTACATGAACCGGCACCTGTTCTCGAAGGTCAATGTCGACCTGCGCAACACGCACCTGCCCGACGGCATGGCGGCGGACCTCGACGCGGAGTGCCTGAAGTACGAGGACCTCATCCGCGAGGCCGGCGGCATCGGGCTGCAACTGCTCGGCCTCGGCAAGTCGGGCCACATCGGCTTCAACGAGCCGCTCTCCGCGCTGCGGTCGCGCACGCGCGTGAAGGGCCTCACGGAGACGACGATCGCGGAGAACCGCGGGCAGTTCGCCGACCCGTCGCGCATGCCGCGCCGCGCGATCACGATGGGCGTCGGGACGATCCTCGAGTGCCGGCGGCTGGTCATGCTCGTCACGGGCGCTTCGAAGGCCGCCGTGCTCGCGCGCGCCGTCGAGGGGCCGATCACGTCGATGATCTCCGCGAGTGCGATCCAGCTCCATCCGGCGTGCACGGTGATCGTCGACGAGGCCGCGGCCGCGGATCTCCAGGAGAAGGCCTACTACCGCTGGATCTTCCGCAACGAGCCCGAGTGGCGCGAGGACCAGGACCTCTGACCGCGTTCAGACCGTCTCGCGGGCGTGCCGGTGGCTGTGGCAGTCGAGGTTGACCGCCACGGGCAGCGACGCGATGTGGCAGGGGTGCGAGTTCACGTGGACCGCCAGCGCGGTCGTGTCCCCGCCGAGCCCCATCGGGCCGAGGCCGGTGGCGTTGATCTTCCCGAGAAGCTCGGCCTCGAGCGCGCGGTCCTCCGGATCCGCCGCCGGCTCGCCGAACGGCCGCAGCAGCGCCTCCTTGGCCAAGTGGGCGACCCGCTCGAAACTGCCGCCGAGACCGACCCCGACGACGAGCGGCGGACAGGCGTTGCCGCCGCTTTCGCGGACGGTCCGGAGCACGAAATCGACCACGCCGTCGCGGCCGTCCGCCGGCGTCAGCATCGCCAGCCTCGACATGTTCTCGCAGCCGCCGCCCTTCTCGACGAAGTCCACCGCGACCCGGTCGCCCGGGACGATCCGCACGTGCAGGACGGCGGGCGTGTTGTCGCCGGTGTTCCGGCGGGCGAGGGGATGGGCGACGATGCTCTTGCGCAGCAGGAAACGGGCGTAGGCGTCGCGGACCGCCGCGTTCACGGCGACGTCGAGCGGACCGCCGGCCAGGTGGACGTCCTGGCCGATCGAAAGGAAGACGACGGCGACGCCCGTATCCTGGCACAGCGGCCGGCGCTCCGCGCGCGCCACCGCGGCGTTCTCCAGGATCTGGCCGAGGATCGCGCACCCGGTGCAGCTCCGCTCGCGCTTGGCATGCCCGGCCAGCAGGTCCGCCTCGTCGCGGTCGAGTTCGAAACTGGCCCGCTCGATGCAGCGGACCAGCGCCTCGCCGATCCGCGCCACGTCGATCTCCCGGATGTCGCCCATGCCGCCACGTTCGCACTCCCGTCGCCGCGGCGCAAGCCCGTCGCCGGATGCCCGGGCGCATCTCCGGTTCATTGACCGGATCGTGCGGGCGCCTTCGTCCTCGCTGCACGGGACCGGAGAAGCGCCCCTCCGCCATCCCCCCGCGCACGACCGGCGGTGGCCCCGAGTCGTAGTCATCACGCTCCGCGTGATGATCATCCGGATTGCGAAGACGTCCTCACGCGGAGCGTGAGGAGTACTTTGCGCCCGCCCCCGGCCATCCCCCTGCGCAGGAACGGAGATGCGCCCGTCCGGCCGGCGGAGCGCGGAGTCGCGGGCGGATGCTGGAGCCCCTGCGGTTGCCGGTTTGCGCCGGGCCGGGTTTGGTGGTTTGATCCGGGGCATGATGACGGACGATGCGGGCGGGGCAGGGACCGTGGTGGACGTGGAGTTTCCGCTCGACGAGGCGCGGGCGCGCGCGCTGCGGGCGGGGACGCTCGTGCGCCTGAACGGCGTCGTCTACGCGGCGCGCGACGCCGCGCACATGCGGATGGCCGCCGCGGTCGACCGGGGCGAGGCCCTTCCGTTCGACCTTCGCGGCGCGGTGATCTACTACGTCGGCCCTTCGCCCGGCTCGGAGGGCCGGCCGGTGGGCTCGGCGGGGCCGACGACGAGTTCGCGCATGGACGTCTACGCGCCGCGACTGATCGGACGGGGCCTGCGCGGCACGATCGGAAAGGGCGAGCGGTCCGCGGCCGTCGTCGAGGCGATGCGGCGTCACGGGGCGGTCTACTTCGCCGCGACCGGCGGGGCGGGGGCCCTCCTGGGGCGGTGTGTCGTTGCGGGCGAGATCATTGCCTACGAGGATCTCGGCCCGGAGGCCGTGCGCCGGCTCGTCCTCCGCGACTTTCCGGCGATCGTCGCCATCGATGCGGAGGGCCGTTCGCTCTACGACCGGGGCGCCCCGTGAAGAAGCCGAATCCCGTCCTCTGGCGCCGCCTGCAGGCCGCGGCACAGGAGGAGGTCGAGGCGCTCCTCCGCTCCCTTCCGGCCCCGTTGCGCGCACGCGCCCGGGAGGTTCCCGTCGTCTTCGAGCCCTGGCCCTCGCAGGCGGTTCTCGACGAGGGCTTCGAGCCGGACATCCTCGGCCTGTTCGTCGGGCACGACCACGCAGCCTCCAACGACGATCCTCTCCCGCCGGAGATCCTCCTGTTCCTCGCAAGCCTGTGGGACTATGCCGGCGGCGACACGGAGGCCTACCGCAACGAGGTCCGCCGCACGATGATGCATGAACTCGGGCATTACCTCGGCCTGGACGAGGACGGGCTTTTCGACCGGGATCTCGACTGAGCCGCCTTTCGGCTTGATAGGCCCGTGCGGGATCGCTATTCTGATGCAGCGATCCGGCGTTTCTCCCGGCCGCAGTCGTGGGTTGCGGGGAGCCCGGGGCGATCGCGGAAGGGGGCGGCCATGGCGGGACCGTGTTGGGCGGTGGTCTTGGCGACCGGCAGGGACCAGGCGCTGGCCGGTGGGGCGGATATCGCTTTCCTTGGCGTGGGCAACCGTCCCGCGCTGGCCCATGCGATGGCGGCGGCCGAGGCCTGCCGCGATGTCGAGGGCATGGTGGTGGTCGCGCCCCGCGAGCGCGTCGACATGGTGAGCGCCATGAAGTTCCGCTTCGGTTTCAACAAGCTCCGTGCCGTGCTGCCGGGCGGGGCGCAGCGGATCCCGAACATCGGGGAGGCGGTCGAGGCCTTCGACGAGGAGATCGAGTGGGCGGTCGTGCTCGAGTGCGCGCGCCCGATGGTGACGCCGGCCATGGTGTCCGATGTGCTCGCCGGGGCCCAGCGCACCGGGGCGGCCGCGATGGGCGACGCCATCGCCGATCCCGTGCGCGTGGAGGTCCGCAAGGGCGAGGAGGAGATGCTCGATGCCCGCTGCGTGTGGGCCGTCCAGACCCCGCAGGCCTACCGGCGCGACCTCCTCCGCAAGGCCGTTGCCGCGGCCCGCAAGCGGCGGGGCGAGGCCCCGGATCTGACCGCCCTCGTCGATGCCGCCGGCGGGCGCGTCCGCATGGTCCAGTCGCCCCGCATGAACCTGAGGCTCCGGAGCGCCGATGACCTGACCGCCGCGTCGCACCTCTCGGGGTGAGCGAAAAAGGATGTGACGCGCCCCCCCGGCTGCTGTAGCCTGTCCCCATGCGGACCGGTGCGACAAGAAACGGCGGTCGACGGTGACCAAGTTCGCCAAGCCGAGCGCGAAGTACGCGATCCTGGGCGACGTGCACAGCAACGTGGAGGCCCTGGATGTCGTTCTCTCCGACGCCAAGGCGCGCGGGTGCACGCACTACGCGTGCGTCGGCGACGTGGTCGGCTACAATGCCAATCCCCGCGAGTGCCTCGACCGCATCCGCGAGCTGAACTGCGTCACGGTCCGCGGCAACCACGACCACTACTGCGCGGTGGAGGAGAAACTCGACGGGTTCCATCCGCTGGCCGCGGACGTGGTCAACTGGACCCGCGGAATGCTGGACGCGTCCCAGATCGGGTACCTGCGCGCCCTGCCCTACCGCCAGACGGTCGAGAACTTCACGATCGTCCATAGCACCCTTGACACGCCGGAGATGTGGGGCTACGTCTTCGACAAGTTCGAGGCCGATGCCAACTTCAATTACCAGTCCACCGCCGTCTGCTTCTTCGGCCACACGCACGTTCCGCTGGCCTTCGAGAAGACGAACGACGTGCGGTTCGGCCTCTACAACAAGGTCAAGATCACCTTCGGGCGCAAGTACTTCATCAACGTGGGCAGCGTCGGCCAGCCGCGGGACGGGGATCCCCGCGCGGCCTACGTGACCTACGACCTCCGGACGGGGGAGGTCGACCTGCACCGGCTCGACTACGACGTGGCGGGGGCGCAACGGAAGATCCTGGATGCGGGGCTCCCGGAACGGCTCGCGCAACGGCTCGCGCTCGGCCGCTGATGCGCTTCGGCGCGAAGGAACGTGGCATGACGAAACAAGCCCTCTGGCTCGCGGCGCTGCTGGCGGCCCCGGCGTTCGGGCAGGTCGAACTGAGGCTCCGCCTCGCCAACTCGACGGTCGTCCACATGGAGTCCATCCTGGCGTCGGTCACCGTCGTCAATGGCACCACGGACGCCCTGGACATCGGCGAGACGAACGGGAATGCGAGGCTCTTCTTCGACATCGAGGCGAGCCCCGGCCGCATCGTCGGCCGCGCCGAGGCTCCCATGTTCCGGAAGCTCGCGCCGGTGCCCGTGGCCAAGTCGGCCACGCTGGAATTCGACCTTCTCAATCTCTACCAGATCCGGTCCTCGGGCGCGTACTCGGTCGTGGCGCGCCTGCACAGTCCGGCGGGCCTCGTGACGTCCTCGCGGCAGTACCTCGACGTCGTGCCGGGCATGCCCGTCACCTCCATGTCCAAGCCCGGCCCCGGAGGGAACCGGTTCACCTACCAGTTGCGCTCGCTCGCAAGGGACCGCGAGGACCATCTCTTCCTGCGCATCGACGACGATGCGAAGAGCCTCTGCTACGGCGTGTTCGATCTGGGCAGCATGCTGCGCGTGGTCGATCCGGTGATGCGGTCCGACGGCCGCGGTCGCATCCACGTGCTGCACCAGTCCGCCCCGGCCCGCTTCACGCACAGCGTCTTCGAGCCCGACGGGCAGCCGGTGAGCTCCCAGTTCTGGACGGGCCGCCCGTCCGGCGTCGCGCTGCAGCTGACGGAGGACGGCGACATCGTCGTCGCCGGCGCGCAGGCCTATCGCGGCGACAAGGTGGTCGCGCCGCCGAGCGTGGATTCCCGGCGCGTCGAGGAGATGCAGCGGGAGACGGGGCTGCAGTCGCGCTTCATGCCCGGCGCCACGCCCTCCCCGGCCCGGGACCAGCGTTGACAGGGGACCGGCCGTCCGCTACCGTACGCCGATCTTTCGTGCACCCGTGGTGGAATTGGCAGACACGTAAGATTCAGGTTCTTATGCCAGCGATGGCGTGGGGGTTCGACTCCCTCCGGGTGCACCAGTCCCTTCTCTCCAGCGGCGGTACAGGGAGGCCGGTTCCATGGAGTCCACCGTTTCCCCGCAGGCTCACCGGCGGTACGTGCTCGGCGCGTGCCTCGTGGCGACGCTCGGCGGCCTGCTGTTCGGCTACGACACCGCGGTGATCTCCGGCGGCATCGGGTTCCTCAAGCAGCACTTCGGACTCAACGAATGGCAGGAGGGATGGGCCGCCTCGTCCGCCCTGCTCGGGTGCGTGCTGGGGGTGATGGCGGCGGGCTGGATGAGCGACCGCTTCGGGCGCCGCGTCTCGCTGATCCTCGCGGCCGTCGCGTTCCTCGTCTCGGCGGTCGGCACGGCGCTGCCGCGGACGCTGACGGAGTTCGTCGTCTACCGGGCGCTCGGCGGCGTCGGCGTCGGCATCGCGTCGATGCTCTCGCCGATGTACATCGCGGAGATCGCGCCGGCCGGGATGCGCGGACGGCTGGTCTCGCTGAACCAGATCGCGATCGTCACGGGCATGCTCGTCGTCTACTTCGTCAACTACTTCATCGCGCACGGCCGGCCGGAGGCGTGGAACGTGGCGACGGGCTGGCGCTGGATGTTCGGCTCGGAGGCGCTGCCGTGCGTCGTCTTCCTCGCGCTCCTCTTCCTCGTTCCCGAGAGCCCCCGCTGGCTTGCGGCCCGCGGGCGGCGCGCGGAGGCGCTGGACATCCTCCGGAGGGTCGGCGGGGCGGACCACGCCGCCCGGGAGATGGCCGAGATCGAGGCGGCGCTGCGGGAGGAGCCGGCCGGCCTCCGCGACCTGCTGCGGCCGGGCATGATCGGGCTGCTGGCGACGGGCGTCGCGCTGGCGGTGTTCCAGCAGGTCACGGGGATCAACGTGATCCTGTACTACGCGCCGAAGATCTTCGCCACGCTCGGCGCCGCGACGGACGTCGCGATGCTCAACACGATCGCCGTCGGGGCGTCGATGGTCCTGTTCACGTTCGTGGCGATCGCGACGGTGGACCGCTGGGGGCGGCGGCCGCTGCTGCTGCTCGCCTCGGCCGGCATGGCGGTGTGCCTGTTCGGCTTCGGCGCGGTGGCCTACCTGCAGCGGACGGGGCCGTGGGCGCTGCTCTTCATCATCGGCTACATCGCCAGCTTCTCGGTCGCGATGGGCCCGGTCGTGTGGGTCGTCCTCTCCGAGATGTTCCCGAACCGGGTCCGCGGCCGCGCGATGTCGGTGGCGACCTTCTTCCTGTGGACGTCGAACTATGCCGTCTCGCAGACCTTCCCCGTGCTGAACGACCACCCGTGGCTCGTCGAACGCTTCCACCGCGCCTTCCCGTTCTGGGTCTACGGCGCCCTCTGCATCGCGGCCTTCCTCTTCATCCGCCGCTGGATCCCCGAAACCCGCGGCCGCACCCTCGAGGAGATCGAGCGCGCCCGCCTGCGGCGCTGAGGGACGATGCGGTCCGTCCGCGGGAGGGCGCGGGGAGGAATCCGCATCCGTCGCTCATTGCATTGGGCGGCGCCCGTGGCATCATGGTGCCGCCCATGAACGCGAACGGAGAGCATCCGGACGAACGCATCGGACGGAGCCGCGCGGGCTGCTGGGCCGGAT
>Ga0194111_10004968_pt1 | contig 15372 bp, 16 predicted proteins | sample TA2KigC300mmetaG_FD_146194 | JGI IMG/M metagenome (GOLD analysis project Ga0194111, IMG submission 146194) | Freshwater microbial communities from Lake Tanganyika, Tanzania - TA2015033 Kigoma Deep Cast 300m | ecosystem: Environmental > Aquatic > Freshwater > Lake | place: Tanzania: Lake... | reverse complement strand
CGAAGGGAGTATCGTGCACTTCGTGCCCGGGAGTATCGCTCGCTTCGCATTGCGGGAGTATAGCTCGCTTTGCTTCGCTGGAGTATCGCTTCGCGGTAGAAGATCGGGAGTTGGAGAAAGAACAATTCTTATGCAGCGCGGTGCGCTATACTCCCATTCGCAAAGCGAATGATACTCCCTCGATGCGTCAGCGAGAGATACTCCCGCGAAGCGATACTCCTTTTTTTTGTCCACGAATTTTCACGGATTTTCACGAATTGGCGTCCGGTTTGCCCGGCTTCTCCGTTCAAATCAGCCGCCGGCGTATATATACTGCGTTTTTTCAGGCTTTCTTCTTTTTTATCATGTGTTTAAATTTTAACACTGCGAAATTGAGTTCTATTGATGTTTCGGTATCACTTGTTTGAAGATCGTCGTCAAAAATGTCGGCAATGAGTTCTCCGCTCTTTTGCATCAGCGTTTTTTGCTCTGCTTTGTCCTGGGCGAGTGATAACTCTTTAATGCTTCTTGAAAGCTCTCTGATTTTTGAAAATGTCTCTATGATAGATATCGTAGCCTGTACTGCCTGTGGACTTTTAAGTATCGTGGCAAGCATAATACAAGCCCTTTTCAGTAAACGCTTTGGGATTTACCGTAGAGTGCTTGAGTTTTTCGAACCGGTGGAAATTTTCCACCAGTTCATTTTTTTCCGGCTTTGAGAGCTTAAGGATATATCCTGTCGGAAATTTATCAGGATTATTCGTTACAGCTTTATTGATATCTCTGGTTTCAACCCCATATATCTGAGCAACATCACTGTCAAGCAATACACTTTGCTCTCTTATTTCAACGATGAGTTCTTTTAATTGCTCTATTTTTACTATATCACTCATTAAACAAGGATCGTTTTAACGTGCGGCGAAGGGAGTATCGAGCGCTTCGTGCCCGGGAGTATGCTCGCTTTGCTTCGCTGGAGTATCGCTTCGCGGTAGAAGATCGTTTTACGTGTTACGTGCTATGTGTTACGTGCTATGTGTTACGAAGGGAGTATCGTGCACTTCGTGCCCGGGAGTATCGCTCGCTTCGCATTGCGGGAGTATAGCTCGCTTTGCTTCGCTGGAGTATCGCTTCGCGGTAGAAGATCGGGAGTTGGAGAAAGAACAATTCTTATGCAGCGCGGTGCGCTATACTCCCATTCGCAAAGCGAATGATACTCCCTCGATGCGTCAGCGAGAGATACTCCCGCGAAGCGATACTCCTTTTTTTTGTCCACGAATTTTCACGGATTTTCACGAATTGGCGTCCGGTTTGCCCGGCTTCTCCGTTCAAATCAGCCGCCGGCGTATATATACTGCGTTTTTTCAGGCTTTCTTCTTTTTTATCATGTGTTTAAATTTTAACACTGCGAAATTGAGTTCTATTGATGTTTCGGTATCACTTGTTTGAAGATCGTCGTCAAAAATGTCGGCAATGAGTTCTCCGCTCTTTTGCATCAGCGTTTTTTGCTCTGCTTTGTCCTGGGCGAGTGATAACTCTTTAATGCTTCTTGAAAGCTCTCTGATTTTTGAAAATGTCTCTATGATAGATATCGTAGCCTGTACTGCCTGTGGACTTTTAAGTATCGTGGCAAGCATAATACAAGCCCTTTTCAGTAAACGCTTTGGGATTTACCGTAGAGTGCTTGAGTTTTTCGAACCGGTGGAAATTTTCCACCAGTTCATTTTTTTCCGGCTTTGAGAGCTTAAGGATATATCCTGTCGGAAATTTATCAGGATTATTCGTTACAGCTTTATTGATATCTCTGGTTTCAACCCCATATATCTGAGCAACATCACTGTCAAGCAATACACTTTGCTCTCTTATTTCAACGATGAGTTCTTTTAATTGCTCTATTTTTACTATATCACTCATTAAACAAGGATCGTTTTAACGTGCGGCGAAGGGAGTATCGTGCACTTCGTGCCCGGGAGTATGCTCGCTTTCGCTTCGCGGAGTATAGCTCGCTTTGCTTCGCTGGAGTATCGCTTCGCGGTAGAAGATCGTTTTACGTGTTACGTGCTATGTGTTACGATGAAGAGGCTGGATAGCTGTTTTGCTATTTCGCCATCAAGCCATCGAGCTATCTCGCCATTCAGCCATTCAGCTATCTGGCCATCCAGCTGTCCCGCACGGAGGTTGGAGAAAGAACAATTCTTATGCAGCGCGGTGCGCTATACTCCCATTCGCAAAGCGAATGATACTCCCTCTATGCGTCAGCGAGAGATACTCCCGCGAAGCGATACTCCTTTTTTTTGTCCACGAATTTTCACGGATTTTCACGAATTGGCGTCCGGTTTGCCCGGCTTCTCCGTTCAAATCAGCCGCCGGTTTTTTCATGGGGAGTAAAATTTCAATGTCTTCCTCTTCCAACGTCCAACGTAACCCTTAGCACGTAACACCTGGCACATTCTTTATACGTAGCCCCTAACACTGAAATAAGGGGTTTATGGATTAATTTCTCCTAAATGTTGCGCAAGCCGGGTAATCAATCCATCACTGTAGTGAATACCCTGTTCGCGCATGCCTTGCGCAGCCGCATAAAACGATGGAATGAACCCGCTTGCTTTAGCCTTTGCCAGTACACCCAACGTTCCGGTCACCTGTAGTCCCATATATTCTGCCACATTGCGTCCGAGACGCTCATCAATAATAACCGTACTGTCGGTGTGTTTAGAGGCGAGCAAGAGCGTCTGCTTTTCTCCGCGATCCAGCTCAAGCAGCACGTATATGCGGCCAAACAATTGCGGCATTAATTGCAGTTGATCAATGCTGGCAAGCGCGATAAAAGGGGTTGTGTTTGAAAAGACTTTCACAGCAAGGCCGTTTCTCTTCGGAAATCTTCCTGCGTATTTTCTAAAAGGGTCGCCCCTTCCTGCATGGCTTTTATCAGAAAATGGGTACGCGGCACACCCAGCCAACTTGCTGCCATACCCGATGAAAGGCGCCCCTCTTTGAATAATGCCATGGCTGATTGTTCTTTTAGCAACGCAGCAAATTGCTGTGCATCCATGTGCAAACCGAGCAGTATTTCCTGAGGGCAGGTTATGGGAATGGTGCTCTGCTTGATTGGTTTCATTGCTTAAACCCTTTATATGCGGTTTAACTTCTTGTCTTCATGAAAAAATAAGCCTTATTGGCTCACTTACCAAATAGCCGCTATCATCGACTGAGTGCTGAGTGTCAAGATCGTGTTACGTGTTACGTGCTATGTGTTGCGATGGGAGTATCGTGCACTTCGTGCTCGGGAGTATGCTCGCTTCGCATTGCGGGAGTATCGGGCGGCAAGCCGCCCGGGAGTATCGCTTCGCGGTAGAAGATCGGGAGTTGGAGAAAGAACAATTCTTATGCAGCGCGGTGCGCTATACTCCCATTCGCGGAGCGAATGATACTCCCGCGAAGCGTCAGCGAGAGATACTCCCGCGAAGCGATACTCCTTTTTTTTGTCCACGGATTTCCACGAATTGGCGGCTGGTTTGCCCGGCTTCTCCGTTCAAAACAGCCGCCCGTTTTTTCATTGGGAGTAAAATTCAAAATCTTCCTCTGCCAACGTCCAACGTAACACTTAACCCGTAACCCGTTCTTTTGTCCATTGCTCAAAGTCACCTGGCGACATAATTGGTACCGTCTTAAAACTATCTTTTATAACAAGCAGATCGTAATCGCCAGTGACTAGTGCCTCTGCTTTACCAACAACAGCTAAGGTTATGAACATCTGATCGGCTTTGTCTCTGATGAGAGGCAGGTCAGTCGGGACTTCAGGAGAGGTAACTGTTTCGGTGTAAGGCAGAAAATCAGCCAGCAACAGGGCTCGTTCTGTTTTTGTGAGCTTGAATTTTGGATAGGTCAGTACTTTTATCAGTTCGCTGGCCGTTTCTGTGCTGACTAACGGGGTTATGATCCCGGATTGCCAGTTGTGGCGAAGCCATGCCATCTTGTGTTTTGAAAATATGAGTGCTGAGACAATGCAGTTCGTATCAAGCACTATGCGAAAACTCATGCCTTACTTTTTCTTGCCCACTGTACTGCATCAAGAACATCCTCGTCGTCAATACCTAATGCCTGCAGTTTATCGCGCACCGCATCTGCCTGCTGTATACGCACAGGCGTAAGCATGATACGGCCATTCTCCACTTCTATTTCAAAGTAATCAGTTTTGGGAACGGAGCTTATAATAGATTTAGGCAGGGTCAACTGATTCTTGCTGGTGATCTTTGCAAGCATGGCATTAATTTCGTCAAGTAAGGATGTAAGGGTACATTACTACAAAAATATGTCGTTTGCAAATTCATCGTCCCTTTCAGGAAGAGCAGTTTCGTCCACGGATTGGAAAGAAGAGCAAGATTTGTCCACGAATTACACGGATTTCCACGAATTGGCGTCCGGTTTGCCCGGCTTCTCCGTTCAAAACAGCCGCCGGTTTGTTTCATTGGGAGAAATATTCAACGTCTCTCTCCTCTTCTTCAAACCTGACACTTAACCCGATCTCCCCCTTTTCAAACTCAGCACTCAGCACTGAGCACTCAGTACTCAGTACTCATTTACTTAACCCGTAACACATTCTTCGGAAATTCTTTAACCAACTTTCAAGCTGATTACTTCCATCTGACTATGTTTTTTGCGGGCTTCATCCACAATTTGTTCTATTTCGGCAGCCACGCTATCGTCAATCCAGTCAGCTCCACAAAGCGCACAGAGCGTCGCAGGAACATCTCTGACAACGACAAGTCCATAACCAAGCTCAACAGTCATTGTTGTTTTTCCCGGAATTTTCTCGCCACCACATAATGGACAGCAAGTACTTGTACTCTTGCCGATCATTTCTTTCTTCTTGTTTTCAAATTCGATTCAAAATATTTCAAATCAGGCCTGTAAACGGTAACGATAAAACAAGTTCCACTATTATCATCGTATGCAGTAACGACATGGATTACATCAGCATCGTCCTGACCGCAAACAAGGAAACTTGAATATGGTTTATCCTCCGGATAAGCCTCTATGATCTCCCCGGAAAGCAAACTATTTTTAACTCCCTTTCTGCTGATGCCCCTTTCAAGCATTCGTTCAAGCGCATGTTTCTGCCACACAATATTTCCTGCGCCAACTGCATATCTGATTTTTTCAATCATGAAACCTTCACATGTAGCACTTTAGCTTTCTCCCCATTCCTTTCCTTCTTCCGGCCTAACCCGCTCCTCTGTCCACGAATTTTCACGGATTTCCACGAATTGGCGCCCGGTTTGTTAATTGGGAGTAAGATCAAGTGCTTGCACTCTCAACTCTTCAATACTTGAAAATATTTGATCGTTGGTTAACAGAATCGCATTGTTTATGATTGCCGTTGCCGCAATCACTGCGTCCGGTAGTTTCAGCTTATTATTTTTTTTGCGTAGTTCAATTGTCACTCGGCTTACCTCATCGTTTAACGGTATCTGTTCGAGTTCCCGCAACAATTCATGTATTGTTTGCTCTTCACTCTCAGTCAGCGAAGAAAATGAGAGCAACTCGATTTTAGAAATAACTGAAACGGCGAACTCACCTTCCGGAAGCTGAAATGCAAGCCGACCGTTCAGAAGGTAAATAACGGCATTCGTGTCAAGCACATAGCGATTGCTCATTTCCACTCGGATCTGAGTTCCCTCTGGTAAGCAACACCATCTATTTTTTTTAATGCGGGTATCGAACCGGCATATTCCATCAGCTTTTTTGAATTTTTACCGGAAAGTATTTTTTCATCAAGAACAAGAACTAACTCATGCCTGCCGGGCGAAACCTCATCCGGGAGCTTGATGGTAATTAACCTGTCCGATAATACCTGATAACTAATATTGAGCGTAAGCATCGTTGTTAAGATCGGGTTGCGGGTTGCGGGTTGCGTGCTATGTGTTACGTGCTATGTGTTACGATGAAGAGGCTGGATAGCTGTTTTGCTATTTCGCCTTTCAGCCATCGAGCTATCTGGCCATCCAGCTGTCCCGCACGGAGGTTGAGAAAGAACAATTCTTATGCAGCGCGTGCGCTATACTCCTTTTTTTTGTCCACGAATTTTCACGGATTTCCACGAATTGGCGGCTGGTTTGCCCGGCTTCTCCGTTCAAAACAGCCGCCTGTTTGTTAATTGGGAGTAAAATTCAAAATCTTCCTCTGCCAACGTCCATCGTAACACTTAACCCGTAACACGCTCCACTGTCCACGAATTTTCACGGATTTCCACGAATTGGCGGCTGGTTTGCCCGGCTTCTCCGTTCAAAACAGCCGCCTGTTTGTTAATTGGAAGAAATATTCAAAATCTCTCTCCTACTCTTCCATCGTAACACTTAACCCGTAACACGCTCCACTGTCCACGAATTTTCACGGATTTCCACGAATTGGCGGCTGGTTTGCCCGGCTTCTCCGTTCAAAACAGCCGCCTGTTTTTTCATTGGGAGTAAAATTCAAAATCTTCCTCTACCAACGTCCAACGTAACACTTAACCCGTAACACGCTCCTCTGTCCACGAATTTTCACGGATTTCCACGAATTGGCGGCTGGTTTGCCCGGCTTCTCCGTTCAAAACAGCCGCCTGTTTTTTCATTGGAAGAAATATTCAAAATCTCTCTCCTACTCTTCCATCGTAACACTTAACCCGTAACACGCTCTTCACCTCTCGTCAAACTCAGAACTCTCCCGCAAAGCGATACTCTTTATCCCCGACTACCGACTACAATCACCATTCCCCATCATCCCTCTTCATCGTAACACGTAGCACTTAATCCGTAACACGCTCCTCAGTACTCAGTAATCCCGATTGATGAGGTCATAAATTGATACCCAGGGGTAGATGACGCTGAGTACGCTGGCTACTTTGGCGAGGCTGAAGGCTTTTTCGGGGAAGATTATGGTGTCGTTGGGTTTGAGTGCTATGAAGTTGGTTCGGTCGCCTTTTTTATAGTAGTCCTTGATGTTGATGGTGTAGGAGAGGAGGCCGTTTTCGTCGGGCATTTTTCTTGCTACTACCACTTTTTTGAGGTTGGCTTCCTTGCGGAGGCCGCCTGAGAGGGCGAGAATGGTTGCGAAGTCGGCGTTTTCGCGCACGACGACCTGGCCTTGCCGGTTGACTTCGCCGAGGACGTTGACGATCATGAGGATGTTGCCACTGTCGTCGGTGAAGTAGGAGTCCTGCACGAGGGGGTAGCTCGGGCCGGCAAGCGGGTTGTAGGCCGGCTGGAGTACCTGCTGCTGCCCGGGGAGTATCGGGTTGGCCGACAGGTACCCGCTGAAGCAGGTGAATGCCGTGAACTGCACGAGCAGCAGGGCAATAATGAGTGGTTTTATGATGCGCATGGGGTCAGTTAATCTCCTGTTCTTGTCGGGAAACGTATGGTGACGGTAAAAATATATAAAACACAACGGATTCGTATAGTATAAAACTATACGTCACGGGTTACAAGAGGCAATTCAGCGGGTCAGGAGCGTTTGCATCTGTTCGAGCAGCTGGTCGATGGCAACGGGTTTTGCGAGAAAGCCGCTGCAGCCGGCTTCCATGGCCTTTGTCCGGTTTTTGTCGTCGCCGTGTGCCGTCTGGATGATGACCGGCAGGTCGGGGCGCAGCTGTCTGATGCGCACGGTCGCTTCGAATCCGTCCATCTGCGGCATGATGAGGTCCATGAGCACCATGCTGAGTTCCGGGTGTTCGCGGACAAGTTCGACGGCTTCCATGCCGTTGGTTGCCTGGTGGATTTCAACATGCGAGCCTTTGAGAATGTGCTTCAGCAGTTTGCTGGTGGCGTTGTCGTCTTCGACGATGAGTACGCTGAGCTCTGGCGTTGCGCAGAACTGGCTCTGGGTGTCGAAGGGTCCGTAGGAGCTCGTTAGTAGCGCCCGGGCAGCGGGTTGCCGGGTTGTCGCCTTACCGTTTTTGCTGCTTGCAGCATGGCCGTTGCCGCTCAGGTTGGTCAGTGGCCCAGCTACCGGCGTTTCGGTTGCTTTTTCGTTACGTGTGTCCGATGGCGTTTCTGGGGTTTGTCGCGTATCTGGCCCAGGTGGCCTTTCGGGGGCCGGGTTGTACTCCGCAACGATTTTCTGCAGCAGCGTCTTTATTTCGCGCAGGTCATTGTTTCGGATGGCAAGGCTCAGTTCGTCGAGCGCTTCTTCGAGTTTATCCCATGCCATGAACCGCTCGTTGGCCATGAAGATGCGCGGATGGGCGGTTTTTGCCGGGTTATCGCCGATCAGGAGTTCTTCGTAGAGTTTTTCTCCGGGACGGAGGCCGGTGACCTCTATGTGGATGTCGCCGTCGGGGTTGTCGTTGTCGCGTACGCTGAGTCCGGAGAGTTCAACCATTCGGCGGGCGAGATCGACGATTTTTATGGGTTCACCCATGTCGAGCAGGTAGACGTCGCCGCCGCAGGACATGGCTCCTGCCTGGATGACCAGCTGGGTGGCTTCGGGTATGGTCATGAAGTAGCGGTTGACTTCGGGATGGGTAACCGTTACCGGTCCCCCGCTCTGTATCTGTTTGCGGAAGAGCGGAATGACAGAGCCGCTGGAACCGAGCACGTTGCCGAAGCGTACCATGGAGAAGCAGGTTTTGCCATCTTTGTGGGCGGCGGCGAAGGCTTGCACCACCATTTCGCAGATGCGTTTGCTTGCTCCCATGATGTTGGTGGGGCGCACGGCTTTGTCGGTGCTGATGAGCACGAAGTGGCTGACTCCGCTTTCGAAGGAGGCGAGCACCATGCTGAGGGTGCCGAATATGTTGTTGCGCAGCCCTTCGGCGGGGTTCCGTTCGACCATGGGTACATGTTTGTATGCTGCGGCATGGTAGAGGGTGTCGGGCCGGTAGGCTCGGCAGAGTTCGCGCATGTAGCGCCGGTCGGCCACATCGCCGAGCACTGGAATGACTTTGCAGGTGATCTGCATTTCCTGACGGATCTGCAGGAGATCGTTGTTGAGGAGGTAGAGATGGTATTCCGACTGCTCGACAAGCAGAAGCGTGTGGGGCCTGAGGGCGACGATCTGCCGGCAGAGTTCGCTGCCGATGCTGCCGCCTGCGCCGGTTACCATGACCGTCTTGCCGGTTATGCAGTGTGTGAAGAGTTCGGGTATGGGCGGAACGGGATCGCGGCCGAGCAGATCCTCGATTTCGACCTCCCTGATGTCGGATACCGACACTTCCCCGTCTGCAAGCGCTTCGATGCCCGGCAGGGTGCGGATGTGCACGCCGAGATGCTGGAGGGAATCGACGATTTCGCTCCGCCGGCTGCGGCTGATCGAGGGAATGGCAAGCAGGATTGCCGATACGCCGACCTTTTTGACCAGCGAGGATACCTCCGCGGGGTCGTAGATGGTGACGCCGTTGATGCTGTTGCCCTGCAGGCCGGGTTCGTCGTCGAGGAATCCGGCTATCTTGTAATGGGTGTTGTGCTGCATGGCCCGGCAGATCTGGATGCCGGCCGATCCTGCACCGTAGATGAGCACCTTTTCGCGCGTTCCGTCAACCTGTTCGACGGCGGGCATGGTTGCGTGCAGCGTGTAGCGCACCATGGCGCGGCTTCCCCCGATGAAGAGCAGGAGCAAAAGCGGCTGCAGGATGCCGACCGAGCGGGGTACGATGCCCTGCGGCAGGAGGAGGATAACGGTAAGGAACAGGGCCGCGTAGAGTACCCATGCTTTCATGACCGAGGCAAGAGCGGTAAAGCCGCTGTAGCGAAACACCGCATTGTAGAGTCCGGAGTACTTGAATACCGGAATGGCAAGGAGCGGCGCAAGAATATAGGGTGTCCAGCCGGATCCGTGCGGCAGCGACAGAAAGATGGTATCGAGACGCAGGGCGAAGGCCATCCATACGGCGAGCACTGCGGAGAGAGCATCGGCCAGCAGCGCGATTGACTGCTTGGCAGCCCGGGAGAGCCCGAAAAGCCCCATCAGAGCTTTAATGACCGGGTATCCCGGAGATTCCGAGGTAATTCGAAGCATTGGGGGGGGGTTGAAGCCGACCTGGTAATAACAACGGATTTCTTCTGTTTTTCACGAGCGACAAGTACAATCGAACGGAGATGATCGGGCCGATACCGGGCAGTACGGGATTGTGCCGCGTCATCAGATATAACTACCGGATATTCGCGCCTGTGGAGCCGCACCTGGCGTTACGGTGAAGTCAGCCACTTACGGTATTTGCTTGAATAAGCAAGTAAATACCATAGATGAACGGACAACCTGGATATACCGGCATCAACCCGCATTTTTCATAGGGAGTTACGGCTAGCATAAAAGCTTCGCTGCTTTCAGTCACAACCATCAAAAGTGTACTGAAATACTCCGGGCAACTCTCTTTCTCCTCCATTTACACTGTAACACCGCGTTGCGGCATCACTGGGGATCAGCAGTTGAATATAGGCAAAAAATAAAAAAATGAACAGAAAACTGCGTCATTTACCAATACAATGTATCATTTAGAAACAATATGTATCATTTTAACACAACCGAAACATCACCGTAGGATAGTTGGGGACGTTGTTTTGCAGCTCAAGTTGTTGATGATCAGGAGGAGGACGGAGTGATGAGTTCTGAGTTAAGCCATCAAGCCATGAAGCCATCAAGCGCTGTCTGGATGTTTGCTATCTCCGGGGCGTAGCGCTGCGCATCGATCCGGGCGAGTTCACGATATGTGACGAGTGATTCCCGGTAGGATTTTTCTGCGCCTTCCGGGTTGTTCCGGACTTTTTGCAGAACGGCAAGATTGACGAGCATCCGGGCTGCATCAGGTAAATATCGCTCTGCATCCTTGCGGGCAAGTTCACGATAAATGCGAAGCGCTTCCTGATAACCTTTTTCTGCGCTTTCGAAATTGTGCCTGAATTTAAGCAGAACGGTAAGATTGACGGTAACCTTCGCAACTTCGGGCAGGTAGCGCTCCGGTTCGGTTCGTGCGAGTTCGCGATAGATCCGGAGCGCTTCGCGGTAGCTTTTTCCGGCGCTTTCGATATCGTTTAGGGCTTTTTGTGCGTCAGCCAGCTTATCGAACGTTGCAGCTGCTTCGGGCAGGTATTTCTGCGGATTGGTGTTTTCGAGCTCGCGGTATATCAGCAGCGACTCCTCGTATGATGCGGCCGCAAGTTCGTATTCGCAAAGGGCCTGGTGCAGATCCGCAAGTTTATTGAGCGTCATGGCGACTTTCGACAGATAGAGCTGTGAATTGGTTCGCGAAAGGGAACGCCATAATAAAAGGGCATCGCTATAGACCTGTGCGGAAAGGTCGTGGTTTTCTGAAGCCCGGTGGATATCAGCCAGTTTTTCGAGCGTTGCGGCTACTTCGGGCAAGTATTTCTGCGGATTGGTGTTTGCGAGCTCGCGATATACCTGCAGGGCTTCTTCGTATGTGCAGGCTGCGACATGGCATTTGCTTTGGGCTTGCTGCAGATCGGCAAGCTGTTTGAGCGTATCTGCGACTTCGGGCAGGTAGTCAAGAGGGTTGGTTCGTGCCAGCTCCCTGTTTATATGCAATGCTTCATGGTTGCTGTTGACAGCTGCATCGAAGTCGTTGCAGGCTTTTTGGATCAATGCAAGATCGTTCAGCGTCCGGGCAAGATGCACTCTGTATGCCTGGGCATTCTTTGCCGCCAGTTCCCTGTAACTCTCCACTGCCTCCGTGTAACCTTCGGCGGCTTCAACGAATTCGCCTCGATCTTTTTTGAAGCTCGCAAAGCTTTCCCGGGTACGGGCCAGATCCGGCAAAAACGTTTCGGGATCTGCATGTGCCAATTCACGAGCGATATCGATTGCATGACGATAATTCCTTTCTGCACCATCATCTTCGTTGGGCCCGCCAGTTGCAAGCGGGGTTTCTGTATTGGCTTTCACATTGGCTTTCACAGAACGAACGCCCTGAACGTATCTCATGGTGTTCGGTTGTTCTTCCTGTACAAAAAAGGATTTTTTGAGTATACTGGCCCTGCTTGTGAAAAAGCCAAGATTAAAGGAGATGATCATCTTAAACGAGAACAATGAGTTGTTAAAAGTACCTGAATCGTCTTTCAAGCGGAAAAACACCTGCTCTATGGAGAGCATTGATTACCGGGTTGAACCCGAACCTTACTCATATGCAGCTCCGAAGGTGTGGGGACCCGGAAATATTTGGTACAGATCTTACGATGGGTTGTGCACCGCTCTACCGATTATTCCTGAAAACCACCGGAGTAGGTAGGTCGATCCATTCAGGATTACAACGACAGATTATTGTTTTACAATAATCAAACAATTTTCGTACCACCTTTATTGAAAAAATCGGCATTCACCGGAAAACAAGCTTTAAAAGGTCTTTCTTTACTATTCCTGCGGACCCGACCGGTGTCTCATTACAGAACGAATCGTATCGCAATAAAACGCATTGTCTCGTTTTTCCTGCGCCGATATATGTTTTTTTTTCATTTTACCGATCAATAAACGCATACCATGCATGGTAATCAGCAGAGACGGTCAGGGTGCGGACGGGGTGAGCGGGAAGTTGCATCTTGCGGCAGGAATACTGAGCATACTGCAAGGAACCTGTTTACTTTCGAGATGGAACGCAGGGGCATTCACTTTTTTCAGCATCTTATTTAATGCCGAAGTACTCGGCCAAAGGAAGCTGTTCTGGCAGTATATAGACGTATCCTTTGCCTGAACTGAAAGTACCCATGAGCGTGGAGTAAAAAAAATCAACAGGTACATTGATACACCCCCAAGAGATGCGATTGTCCGTTGGTGTGGGGGAAGCAAGTCTTTCGAGGCGACGTTGGTTAGGCACGTTGACTACTTCGTGGATGGCAAGCTGAGTCGCATAATCCACCCAGAGCACTACTTTATCTTTATTATCGTACCCTTTACGGGCAAAAAAACGCCCGGCCTGGGTTATACGGTCTTTCTCGGGTATTTTGGAAAGCGGCTTGCCGGCTATGCCGTCAGGCAGAATATCGCCTGTGCTCATACCAAGCAAGACTGGCGCGTCGCCAACAAGATCGCCTTCGGAAGTATACACGAAAAGACGAGCAATCTTCTTGTCAAGAATAATAAAGGGGTATCGTTCGTTATCTCCCGTCTTCATGACCCATGCGGCAATAAAACCCGCATCGGAGATATTACTCTCCGATGCGAAGATTTCATTGGCAACGGTGCCAAGCCATAAGACAATGCTCAGAGTACTTATGTAGACCCGGAACATAAATTATGGCTGCCAATTAACCGCGAGGTCCGCCTCGAAGATCAACCTCCACTGGCGGCGGCGTCGGCGCAGGTGCCGGAGCTGGCGGCGGCGGTGCCGGAGGAGGCGGTGGCGGCGGCGGTGGCGGTGGCGGCGGCGGCGGCGGAATAGGCGGCGGATCCGAAGCATTTCCGGTTCCGTATGCCGCATATGCGTCGGAAACAAATGTTCCCGGAACAACTGTCTGCAAAACGCCTGACGTCATCAGAAACAGCAGACAAACCCGCGCGATATCATGTATTTTCTTCATGGTATGAACAATTTAGTTTTAACGCCATATCGCTGTACTGAGCCCGGCAATAAACCGGACCCCATCGCCAGAATTGTCTGTCAGATCGGCAACGCCGAGAGTGACAGCCACCGGAACGGAATTACTGATAAAAAACGTCTTCCCAACAGATGCGCTGAGATTGGTACCAGTCCATTCACAGATAACGTTAATGTCTTCAAAAAGCTCATACGCAACGTTTCCGAATACCCAGGTTCCGTCTTCGCCTTTTCCGGTAGCGACATCAAGGGGGCTTTTTTCACTGAACCTCCCTTTTCCGACGCCGATACTGTAGTGCAGTTTGGTGCGGCTGACCTCCTGATTGGCCTGGACTTTGTCAATTAATCCCTGACTGAAGACGATATAGTAACTCTCATCGCCATCAGAGAGATCTTCGCCGGTCAACATGATGCGTTCCACGCCTACGGCAATCGAACTGCCTGAGCCGAGATAGCGGTGAAGCTGCATGTTCAGACCGATACGCTCCCAGTCGCTGAGATCGTAATTGACAACGCCGACGTGAAATCCGACGGCATCATAGGGATCGCCGATACCGACGCCAAGCATTGCCCCGCCATCGTTGTCATCGGAATAGGGCGCAGGAAAAGTGCCCCCGATACCAAAGAAAATCGTTCCGTTTGAAGCTCCCCAGGCTGTAGGCGTCAGAAACGACTTCGGGTGGCTATTCGGAAACGACAACGGAGAATACTCAAAAGCGTTGGCCGCACAGGGCCATAGCGAGAGTAAAAACCCAAACAGTGCGAGTTTTCTGAGATTGATTTTTTTCATGAGTAGGGGGCTGTTTAGTATTAACGGGGATTCTGACTCTTAATCTCTACATTTTTCTGCAAGTATTATTTTATGAAATACATGCTACTACTTTACAGCTTTTTTAAAATATGTTTAAGATATGAGTAATTCCTCTCCGGGACAAATCTATTTTTACTTGAACACTTGAACAGTGCTTGAACAGGGGACGTTGTTTTCTTGCTCAACTTGCCAACGAATCAAGGTTTCCCCGAGCACAAGCAATGTGGTTACTTTACATGCAAAGTCGCGGTAGGGATGCCGGTTACCCGGCACCCCCCGCACCGATCCGTACGTGCGGCACTACCGCATACGGCTCCTGCCTTGAGTCATGGCGAATCTTACCTCCGGGAAAGGCTGGCATATTCGGAGGTGCGGGATATATTTGTCTACGATCCGGTTGAACTTTTCCCACGTCAGTGCGCTTCCTTTCTGACTTCTTCTTCTCAATACCTTTAACCACATCTTGACCACCTGATCCCTATAGCTTCTCAGTGCTTTGCTGTTGCCCGGCACGCCGAAGTAGAGCCCGAATCCTTGCACGACACTTTTCAGCCATACTCCTGTCTGCTGGATTGGCGCGTGTTTCCGTTTCGTCAGCTCTTCTTTGAGTTCCGACAGCTTTTGCCGCATCTTTTTCGTTTTCGTCTTTCGTTTCAGAAAGTAGCTTCCTTTCCGGTTTCGGCTGCAGAGGTGCGTGAAGCCCAGAAAGTCGAAACTTTCCGGCTTGCCCTCCCCTCGTTTCCGCCGCTGTTCTTCGGCATATCTTCCGAATTCTTTCAGGCTGGTTTTCTCGGGGTGCAGTTTCAGTCCGTACGTTTGTACTCGTTCATTCAGAGCCTCAAGGTATCTTTCCGCTTCTGTCTTGTGCTGGAATCCCAGCACAAGATCGTCGGCGTACCTGATGATGATGACTTCGCCGTTGTTTCGGCGACGTCTCTCCTGTTCGACCCATTCGTCCACCACGTAGTGAAGATAGATGTTGGCAAGCAGTGGCGAGATCACCGATCCCTGCGGTGTGCCTTCTGTTTGCCGGTATCGTTTCCCGTCTTCGATATATCCC
>Ga0194111_10004966_pt1 | contig 15373 bp, 6 predicted proteins | sample TA2KigC300mmetaG_FD_146194 | JGI IMG/M metagenome (GOLD analysis project Ga0194111, IMG submission 146194) | Freshwater microbial communities from Lake Tanganyika, Tanzania - TA2015033 Kigoma Deep Cast 300m | ecosystem: Environmental > Aquatic > Freshwater > Lake | place: Tanzania: Lake... | reverse complement strand
GATCACATTCACGTGGCTGGTGGTGAGGTCGATCCCCTCGCCGTCGCGGATCTGGCGCGCGATGTCAGTCGGGACGCCGAACTCCTCGTGGTAGCCGTAGAAGATGCGGTGGATGACGGCGGGCGTGTTGTTGCGGCGGCTGAAGTAGTCCACCATCCACTCGCCGCCGAGGCGCGTGATCGCGTAGAGGCTCGGCGGCAGCGGCGGCGTGTCCTCAGTCGCGCCATCGACGCTGTCCTCGTAGACGTTGCCGCTCGACGCGAACAGGAAGCCCTTGGTCTTCGCGAAGTGCTCCATCGCGCGGCCGACGGCGCGCACGTTCATCTCAACGGTGTAGTCCGCGTCACCCTCCGAGCCGAACTTCAGCGCCGCCTCGTGCAGCACGTAGTCGAAGTCACCCGGCACACCCTCGAAGGCATCGGGCTTCGTTACGTCGCGCTTGTACGTGACGACGCCGAGCTGCTGCAGGGCATCCTCCTGGCCCGGCGTGCCGAAGCGCGCCAGTCCATGCACCTCGTTGCCGAGATTCACGAGCTTGGGCACGAGGTGCTTGCCGATCTTGCCGGTCGCGCCGACGACCATCACGCGTTGGTTCTGCATGGAACGTCTCCTGGCTTCGGGCGATGGGAACAGGATGGACAGGATGAGGCAGGATGACGGCCGGGGCCGTATCCTGCCTCATCGTGTCTATCCTGTTTCCCCATAGACCTCCGGGTTGACGAGGGAGGTCGGGCGTTGGCCGGACAGGATGCGGGCCATCTCCTCGGCCGCACGGCGCTGCAGGTTCGGAATCGCGACGTCTGAGAACCAAGCGCTATGCGGCGTGAGAATCACGTTGTCGAAGCCCTTCAGCGGGTGATCGTGTTTCACGACCGCGTCCTCGTCCTCCAGCAGGTCGAGGCCCGCGCCGGAGACCTTCCCGTTCCCCAGCGCCCACACGAGCGCGTCGGTGTCCACGATCTCCCCGCGCGCGCAGTTGATGATGACCGGCTGCTTCTGCATCTTCTCGAAGGCCTCGCGGCCGAGCAGGTGTCTCGTCTCGGGCGTCGCCGGGCACTGGACGAAGATCGCGTCAGAAGTCCCCCACAGCTCCTCCAGGCACACGCGGCAAGCGCCGCCGATCTCCCCGGAGAGCACCGGGTCGTAGAAGACGATTTCCAGCTTGAACGGCGCGAGGCGCTCGGCGATGGCGCGGCCGATGCGCCCGAAGCCGATGATGCCCGCGCGCATGGTACGGATTGCCTTCAGCGGCTTCAGGTACGAGAGCGACCACTCGCCGCCGCGCACCTTCACGTCGGACAGACGCAGCTTGCGGGCGAGGGCGAGGAAGTGCGCGAGCGCATGGTCGGCGACCTCGTCGATGCAGTAGTCGGGCACGTTCGCCACGGGGATGCCCCGCTCGGTCGCGGCGGGGATGTCGATCGTGTCGAGGCCGATGCCGTAGCGGACGACTGCCTTCAGCTCCGGCGCCGCATCGTACATCGCCGCGTTGATGCCCGGCATGTACGTGTTCATCAGGCCGTGCGCACCCGCAACGTGCGGAATGAGTTCGGCCGCGGAGCGGCACTGCAGGACCTGGAGTTCAGCGCCGATGTCGCCCAGGGTCTGCTCCTCCGCGGCGAAGGACTCGAAGACGTGGTCGGTGACGACGACCTTGAGCGAAGCCATCTCTCTTCTCCGTAGCTGTTGGCTGATAGCCTATCGGATGAACTCCCACTCCTTGAGCAGCGTGCCTGCGTTGTCCTTCAGGCGAACCCACTCGATGCGCATCTCGCCCGGTGCAGCGCTCGGGTCGATCCGCAGCGCGACGATGGGCTTGTCCACCGGCAGGTTCGCCTGGTACTCGTGCCACTGCCCGTCATGCTGCGGCGACAGAATGGTCGAGCGGTCGCGATGGAATGGCTCGCTCGGGCCGGTGGACCAGAAGACCTGCGCGTTGCCCTTGCTGTCTGACAGCATCCGGAACTCGACGGTGAACGGCCCCGGCGCCGAGGGCACGTCGCGGGTCTGCATGATCGGGTCGCCGCCCGAGGACTGCAGGACGAGGGCCCCGTCCGCGAACGAAACCTGCAACTCCTTGCCCACGTTCCACCCGAGCGCGGCGAGGGCTGCCGCCCCTGCACTGTAGTCGGGATTCGGCTTGGGCGCGATGGCGCCCGTGTCCTGCAGGAACTCGTCGATGAGCGCGTTGAGCTCCTTGACCTTCTGCGGCCGCTTGGCAGCGAGGTCACGCGTCTCGCCAAGGTCCTCGCGCAGGTTGTAGAGCTCGAAGCGGTCTGTCTGGTCGTCATTGTCGGCGTAGCGGCGGATGAGCTTCCAGTCGCCCTTCCGCACCCAGGTGCCCGGGCCGGTCTTGTCAACGCACATGTGCGGGAAGTGGCAGAAGGCCGTGTCCCGCTGCGACTTGCCGCCCTTCAGCGCGGGCAGGAAGCTGATCCCGTCGAGCTTCAGGTCTGCGTGCGGCTGCAGGCCGAGCATCGGCAGGAGCGTCGGGTAGAAGTCCACGCTCTGGATCAGCGCGTCGGTCTGGGCCCCGGCCTTCGTAACGCCCGGCCAGGCGATCATGCACGGCACGCGCGTGCCGCCCTCGTACAGCGTGGCCTTCCCGCCGCGCAGCGGAAGGTTGCTGGTCGGCGGGTCGTCCATGCCGTAGCGCTCCTTCATCGTCGGTTCCCACCAGTTCACGCCGCCGTTGTCCGAGAAGAAGACGAAGATCGTGTTGTCCGCCAGGCCGGCGTCGTCGATGGCCTTCACCACGCGCCCGACGCCCTCGTCCATGCTGTGGATCATCGCGGCATAGACGGGGTTGCGCTGTGGGGCGTTCGGATCGCGCAGGCCGCGGTAGTGCTCTACAAGTTCGGGCTTCGCGTCCCACGGGCTGTGGACTGAGAAGCACCAGTAGTTCGCGAAGAAGGGCTCGTCCTTGTGGGCCTGGATGAACTTCACGACCTCGGAGGAGACGCGATCCTCGATGTGCTCGCCCGGCTCGCCCTTGAGCAGGTCCTCGGGGAACTTCCACGGCGCGATGTAGCTCCCCGCAGGGCCGGGGCCGGGCCAGTGCGGGAAGTCGACATCGAAGCCCTGGTGCAGCGGGTCATACGGCTCGCGGCCGAGGTGCCACTTGCCGAAGTGGCCGGTCGCATAACCGGCCTCCTTCAGCGCCTCGCCGAGGGTGAAGTACTCCTGCTTCAGCCGGGTGACGCTGTTCGCTATCAGCGCCTTGCGGAAGGCAGGGGCCTTCGTCTCGAGCGTCTGCTCGAACACGTCCTCCGGCAGATGGCACACGGGTGAGGTGATCCCAATGCGTGCGGGGTACAGGCCGGTCTGGATGCTGGACCTGGTCGGCGAGCAGAGCGGGTTGGCGGTGTAGGCCTGTGTGAAGCGCAGGCTGCGCGCGGCGAGCGCGTCGATGTTCGGCGTGTGGTGGTAGGTGCTGCCGTAGCAGCCGAGGTCCCGCCAGCCGAGGTCGTCGGCGAGGAAGAACACGAGGTTGGGCCGGCGGCCGCCGACGGGTTGAGCGAGGCCCCGGAGCGCGGCGGCCGTGGCGGCGGCGCCGAGGGCGCCTGTGCGGAGGAAGCTGCGGCGGGTGAGGGGCGTCCCGGTCATGGGGCATCGTCCTTCAGTTCGTCGATATGGTCCACGACCTTCTGCACCGCGGCGACGATCAGGTCCATGTCGCGCTCGTCGTTCGGTGGCGAGAGGTCGGGCTGGAAGATGCCGAACTCGCGCTGCCACAGCTCCTCGGAGACGGGCAGGTCGCCCTCGCGGTAGACCGGAGGGTTCACCACGTGCGGGCAGAGGAACGGGCAGCCCTTCCCGTAGAGGTTGCGCTCCTGGAAGATCGTGCGCAGGTGGATCGGCCCGCCCGCCTCGATGGGCCGGCTCTCCGGCGCGAAGCGGTAGTTCGCGTCCTTCACATACCCCACCGCGTAGACGCCCTCCGCGTTGAGCGCCTGGCAGAAGCGATCCCGCGAGACGCCGTGCACACTCGGGTCCCACAGGCAGTTGTAGATGTGATACACGTGCTTGTAGCCGGGCCGCACGTAGGGCGGCGTGACGCCGGGAGTCTCGAAGAGCCTGGCGCTGAGGTACTCGCAGTTGCGGATGCGCGCGTCGGTGCGAACGTCCGCGTCGAGCAGTTGCTGCAACGCCTCGCCGGTGTACACCGCCCGCATGTTGTCGCCGGTCCCGCCCATCGAGGCGTACCTCAGGATCTCGGGGTCTGTCCCCAGGCCCTGGATCACGGTGGGGTGCTGCCCCGCCAGCAGCCCGCGTTCGTAGAGGTTCCGGTCGTTCGTCAGGTAGGCGCCGCCTCCGCCGGGTGAGTAGATCGGCTTGCCCGACCAACTGAAGGCCGTGACGTGCGCGATGTTGCCGACCTTCACGCCGTTGATCTCGGCAGTCGAGGCCTGACACGCATCCTCGATGACGAGCAGCCCGCGCTCCTCCGCGATCTCCATCAGTTCGGGGATCGGCGCGGGGTGACCGTAGAAGTCCACGGCCAGAATGGCCTTCGTCTGCTTCGTGATCTTGCGGCGCACGTCGTCCGGGTCGATGGTGAACGTGCGCGGGTCGATGTCCGCGAAGATGGGCACGGCGTTCACCCGCAGGATCGAGCCGGCCGTCGCGACCCACGTGTAGGCAACCGTGATCACCTCATCCCCCGGGCCGCACCCGGCCGCGAACAGGCCAGAGATGATCGCCGCCGTGCCGGAGGACACGCACTTCGCGTACTTGGCCCCCGTGTACTCGCACAAGCCCTGCTCGAGGCTCTTGTGCGCCCACGTAGAGCGCAGGTCATGCTCCCCGCCAATCGTCTTGGGTCCACCGAACAGCGCGAGGTTGCTCATCGTTTCCCCTTTGTGAGCCGGCTTACGTCGCGGCTCTGGTGAGCCGCAGGCACGAACGGCCGGGGCTAGTCCAACGGCCCCGGCCGGTCGATCACCGGCGCGGTGGCGATGCGCGGACGGATCGCCAGCCAGTCCACGCCCTGGAACTGCGGGTCCGGTTCGCGCCGCACCTCCTCGTCACCGACGTACGGGCACATCGCATCGACCCAGGTGATGAGGCGCAGGCGGCTCTCCTCGTCGACCTTCACATCGTAGTGCTTGCCGCTCGAGGCGATGTCGATCAACGGGCTCTTGTAGGAGAGCCGCGACATGGCTTCGGGCGTCGTGTAGGCGGCGGGGTCCGTCTGGGCGTAGCCCTCCACCATGAGCGGCATGGCGATTCCGAAGCCCGGCGGCGGCTTGTCGGGAGGCTGGTACGGCGCGCCCCAGGATGGGTGGCCGGTGAGCGTGACGTACGGCTCGTCGAACATCAGGAAGCCCGGGCGGCGAGTCAGGTCGAGGGTCTTGCGCGCCTCGCCGTCTCCCTGGTGGCACTTGCCGCAGTAGCGGTCAAGCACGGGCTGGACGTAGCGCTCGTAGCTGACGCTCGTGTCCTCCCACGGCGGCGGCGTGATCTTGCGCGGTCTGTGAGAGAGTGCCAGCGTTGCGCTCTCGTAGGCCGGGGCCGTCGAGTGCAGCTCGTGGCAGCCCAGGCAGCCGCGCCGCTCGCCGGGCATGACGTTCACGAAACTCCGCATCGTCTGCAGCGCCCGCTGCTGCTCGTCGAGCAGCTGGAAGTGCAGCGACTTGCCCGGTGGCGCGAGGAAGGACACGGAGCCGTCTGCTTCGATGGGCACCGTGCCGACGATCCGCTTCACACCCTCCGACTGCACGATGGAGACCACCGGCCCGGTCGAGATGTACGGGCGCTTGTACCAGTAGGTGTACGTCTTTGCGTCGATAGCCATGACGCGCAGGAACTTCGCCTTGCCCTGCAGCTGCTCGGGGGCGCCGTCGTAGACGTTGCTGCTGTAGATGATCCCATCCTGCGGCTGGTCGCCGTGAGCGCGGTCGGGCCAGGCGACTGCGTCGGGGACGACAGGCGGCTTCTCGCGCGGCTTCAGCGGGATGGCGTGCAGGATGTTGTTGACGCCCTCGTAGATCAGCTCGCGGTTGCCGTCTATGTCCATGAGATAGAGCACGAACTTGCCGCCGCGGTTGGCTGAGACCAGGAAGTCCCGGTCGCTCAGCGGATAGGGCGAGTAGTACGCTGCGTACGCGCCACTCGGATGGTACTCGGGCGACTCGACGGGGTCGACGGGGCCGTTGCCTACCTCGGGCCACTCCAGATCGGCGGTGACCTTGGTGAGCCCGTTCGGGAAGTTGAGGCCCTTGCTGGGATCGATGATGCCCACGGAGCCCGCGAACCAGTTGTGGTGGGCGCTGCCGGTGAACATGACCCGGTTACTGCCGGGGATGCTGCGCGCGTCCTTCAGCAGGTCCGGCCACACGCTCTGGTTGCCCCAATAGAGGCTCACGTGCGTGCCGTCGGGGTTGACGGTCCAGAGCTTCTGTGCGCGCCAGAGCGGCTTGTCCGTGTATTCCCAGCGCGTGTAGATGAGGCGGCCATCGCTCATCACCGAGGGCAGGTAGTCCGGCTCGTTGTTCCCCGAGATCAGGTAGATGTCCCGCCCCTGAAGGTCGCAGCGCGCGAGGATGTAGGCGTTCGTCGGCGGCATGCAGCGGACGTACGTGTGCGCCCTTGTTGTCGAGAAGACGATGTGCTGGCCGTCCGGTAGGTAGATCGGGTCGAAGTCATCGTACCGCCCGTCGGTGATCTGCCGGAGCCCCGAGCCATCAGCCCCGATCTCGTAGACGTGGAACGACTTCTCGTTGTGCGGCTTGAAGCAGAAGAGCACCCGCTGCCCGTCCCACGAGACGTCCGGCCGCCAGAACGACCCGTGCAGCGGCGCCTGCGGCATGAGTTGGGTGAGTTTGCCCTCCGGCGACAGGCCATCGAGCACCAGCAGCCGCCCGCCTGGCACCGCCATGTAGCCCAGGCGATGTCGCGTCTCGTGCGCCCACTCGGACCCCTGCGGGAACGGCATGTCCACGAACAGGACCTTGCTGAAGTCGATGACTGGGTCCGCGAACATGATTGCCCGCTTGACCTCGCGGACGCGGAAGTAGAGGTCGCGGTCAGGCGCCGAGAGCGCCTCGGCCTGCTTCTGCAGCTCGTCGAGCTTCGCGCGCTCCGCGACAGAACTTGCGCCGCGATCAGCGAGCCGGCGAGCCCAACCGATCTCGGCACGGATGCGCTCAGGCGAGGGATTGCCGCCGGCCTGATGGAGCCAGTCGCGCTCGAGGGCGGCGCGTGCCTCGGCGGGGGTAAGACCGCGGGTCGGCGGGGTCTCGGGTCTCACGTACGGCGCCACGGCCTCGGACTGGTACGGACGCAGGTCGATGCGATGGCCGGTTTCGAGCATCACGTCGATCCACTCCGGCGAGAAGCGCGCCGTTTCGCCGCGCGCCTTCAGCTCTTCGAAGCGCCGCGCGATGGCATCCGCTTCCTCCCACTTGCGGACCTCCTCGGGCGTCTGCTTCGCTTTCTGGCTTTCCGTGAGGGGCTTGTACTCCAGCAGCAAGCCCATGAGGCGCTCGGCGTGACTGACCTGGAAGGCGTCGGCACGAGCGGTCAGGTACTCCAGGGGGCTCGCGCCGGTGAACGCGGCGAAGCTGCCGTAGTCCTCGCCGAAGCTCGACCGCAGCTTGCCCAGCAGCACCCCGGCGAGGTCGAGGTCCAGCGCGATGCCCTTGCTCACCATCTGCCGGCGCGCGTTCGCGAGGGTCTGCGCGAAGGTCGGCTCCGGCGAGTAGAAGGCGCTGATCTGCTCGTCGAGCTGCCGGGCGAACCGGTCGAGGGCCTGCCTTCCGGCGTCATACAGATGCGCGATGTCCTGCGGTGACAGCGCGGCGCGGTAGATGCGCAGGTCATCGAGGCTGCCCTGGAAGTGCTCCCCGTCGCCGCTGCTGGAGCCGATGAACCCGGGGACGGCGGGGTCGGTCGCGATCGTCCCCGGGCGATCGAGCGAGCCGATCTCACGGCCATCCACGTACACGCGCATCGTCTGCCCGTCGAAGGTCCCGGCGCAGTGATGCCAGGCGCCGTCCGTGACCTGCGCGGGATCGATGGGTGCATCGCACTCGACGTAGCCGCCGATGTTGAGGCCGAGAGAGAGGATCGTCCCGTCGGCCTGATAGGAGAAGAGCAGGCGCCTGTCGCCCGCCTCCTCGCGGAAGATCTCGCGATACCCGCGCAGGTCCGTGGGGCGTGTCCACGCCGAGAACGTGATCGCCGGCAGGCCGTCCACTCCTGGCCCGGCGTTCGTGCGCAGCGCGTGCGTGCCGGCGAGGTTCAGCGCGCTGCCGTGAACGCCGCGCGTCCTCACGAGCAGCGCCTTCGCGTCCACGTCCAGGTCCGCATTGCCGGCGCTGTTGCGGATGAGCGGCCCGAGGCCGGTCTCGTTGAAGGTCCATTGCGCCAGCAGTGGCCGGTCGATCTGCGGCTCATCCGCTGCGTTGCTTTGGGCCAGCTTGTCGAGTGACTGCACGCCCTCCTGGTGCAGGGCCGCCACCTCGTCAGCGGTGAGCGCCGCTGCATAGATGCGCAGGTCGTCCAGCGCGCCCTGGAAGCACTCGCCGCCGTTCGATGACCCAATGCAGCCGGGTGCCAGGCCGCCCGCCGAGATCGCTCCCACACGCGGCAGCGACCCGATCTCCCTCCCATCGAGGTACACGCGCATCGTCTCGCCATCGAAGGTCGCCGCGCAGTGGTGCCAACGCCCGTCAAGCACCTGTGCGGGGTCGATCTTCGCGTCGCACTCGACGTACCCGCCTACGTTGAGCCCGAGCGACAGGATCGTCCCGTCGTTCTGGTACGAGAAGAGCACCCGGGTGTCGCCGTCTTCCTTGCGGAAGATCTCGCGGTACGTGCCGAGGTCCGTCGGTAGCGTCCACGCGCTGAAGGACACCGCGCGCAGCCCGTCCAGGTTGGGCTTGCCCGGCACGCTCAGCATGTGACTGTCCGAGAACACCATCGCGTTACCGAGCACGCCCGGAGCGCGGAGCAGACTCGGCGCGCCCTGCGGCGACGCATTGAGCCCGTGTCCGCTCGCATCGAGGCAGTCCCAGCCGATCACCTCATCGAAGCTCCAGTGCGCGATGAGGGGCTTGTCGATCTGCGCGTGCGCAGCCGTGGAAAGGGCCGCGAAGGCAAGAGCAGAGCGAAGGAGCGAGGCGGGTCGCATGGCTCTCTCCGGAGGAGATGGACGGGAACGACCTGTCGGCGCGGACCTTGGTGAGGTCCCAGCTACACAGACAACCGGCCAGGGGTCGCGTGCCCCCGGGCGGTCGGCGCAGATAGCAGGTTCGGCAAGGCGTCGCGAGCCTCCTTGGCGACCGGAACGGAAGGGTGTCGCTGCTCAGAGGGCGAAGCGGCGGGCACGGTGTCACGGGGGCTTCCTGCGCGGACTCCGGGTGCCCCTGCCCCAAGCTGCACGCGGAGTGAGGCGGACCATGAGACTGAGTGCGACCGAGACCGAGCTGTTCGAGGCCATCAGGGGCATCCGGGTCATCGATGCCCATGAGCACCTCGTGCCCGAAGCGGTGCGAACCGCGCGCAAGGTGGACTTCTTCGTGCTGTTCTCCCACTACTGCGCCGCCGACCTCGCCTCCGCCGGCATGAGCCCGAACACATACCGGAGGCTGCAGGACGACGAGGAGATGCCGGCCGAGGAGAAGTGGCGGCTGTTCGAGCCGTACTACCCCATGGTCCGGCATGGCTCCTATGCGCGGCCCGCGCGAATCTGGCTGAAGGAAGTCCTGGGCTTCGACGACCTCACTGCGGCGAACTGCGGCGAGGTGTCGAAGCGGCTGCAGGAGGCCAACTGCGCCGGTCTGTATGAGCGAGTCCTGCGGGACAGGTGCCACATCGAGTCGGCCTTGGTGGACAACGCCGAGCACCATGCCGAGTACGACATGGACCTGCTGCGGCCGCTATGGCGGGTCACGGACCTGGCCTTCGGACATTCCGTGCGGGCCTACCTCGCCTCGGGAGGCGCGGGCACACTCGACGGCTACCTCCACTGGGTGGGCGCTCGCGGCGAGGAACTGCGGCAGGTCGGCACGTTCGGGCTGAAGCTGATCAGCTTCCCCTACTCGCGCCCGGTGGCCGACGAGGCGGAGGCGGTCCTCGAGGCGCTGCAGGACCCCGAGCGCGAAGCCCGCCTGTCTTGGACGGATCGCACCCCTCTTCTCGCTGCAGTCTGCGACCGAGCGTTTGGGCTTGCGCGGCGCCACTCACTCACGGTTGCGGTCCATTCGGGGGTCTGGGGCGATTTCCGCGAGAGCCACCCGTGCCATCTCATCCCCCTGGCGATGGCGCACCCGGATGTCCGCTTCGACCTCTTCCACCTCGGCATGCCCTTCGTGCGCGAGGCCGTGCTGGTGGGGAAGATGTTCCCGAACGTCTCGCTGAACCTGTGCTGGAACGCCGTCGTATCACCGGAGCTGACGGTTCGGATGCTTGACGAGTGCCTGGACATGGTACCACTCAACAACCTCATCGCGTTCGGCGCCGACTACCGGATAGCGGTTGAGAAGGTCTATGGGCATCTCGTCATGGCGAAGGAATGCGTGGCACGCGCGTTGGCCAAGCGCATCGACCGGGGGCAGATGGACGTGCCGGAGGCGACGGCAATCGCCCAGCGGTGGTTCTACGACAACCCCGTGGCGATCTACGGCCTCCACCGGGAGGCGTGGGCGCGGCGTTACTGAGTCTCGGATAGACACGGGAACAGTGGGGCGGGCATTCTTGCCCGCCAGAGGCTGTGGCGGGCAAGAATGCCCGCCCCACTGTTCCCGTGTTTCTACGAAGCGCAGTAGTGACCTACTCCCGCAGCTCGATTACCACGCCTTCACCCGGGGCGAGAGTCAGGGGGATGACGGCCTCGTCGTTGACGCGCCGCATGGGTAGCGGCACGCCGATCTCCACATCCAGCGCCTCCCGAACCGGCAGACGCAGGTGGACCTCGTCCTCGGCAGACGCTCTCAGGTCACCGTTCAGCGCGGTGAGGATGTAGCGCCCGCCCGATTCATCGCGGCGCAGCGTGAGTTCGAATCGGTTGTCGGCTGCGTAGAACGGTTGACGGGGCATCAGGCTCTTGATGACGTCGAGCAGGGCGGGCTCTGCAGTAGGCCTCGCGTTGTTGTCCACCTTCGTGAAGACCAGTAGCTCGCCCTTGCCCAACCGAGCGCGGCAGAGGCTGCCCAGCACGGGGTGCGAGGCGGCGGCCGGCGCCGAGGCGCCCTGCGGCTCCCACTCGCCGGGCCGAGGCTCGGACCACTGCACTCCCGGGAACGCGACGGACAGCAGCTTCCCAGACGGGCGGCCCCACGGGTCGTAGACGCCGGGCGGCGCGATGGCGACCGCTCGCCCGCCCGCCCCGATCCACGCCGCCAGCCACTCCTGGACCGGCTCCGCCAGGCACGTGGCGCAGGGCAAGAGCAGCACCTCGGAGCTCCGCAGGTCCTGCTTCCCGGCGAGGACCAGGTCCTCCCACAGGAAGCCGTAGTCGTAGCCACCCGCTTCCAGCGTCTGCGCGAAGAGCACCAGGCGCGAGCGCGGGCCGTGGATCGGGGTCGCGTTCAGGAATGAGCTGCTGGACTCGAGGATGTTCAGGCGCGGCTCGACCTGCGGGTAGTCCAGGAGCCGGCGCTCGTAGGCGCGCAGCCGCGTGATGCTGACCGGGATGCTCGCGGCGGAGTACCGCAACGTCGTGTGGCTCCAGCGGGGGTCCGACCAGTTGGCGCAGTCGGCCCAGCCCGGGTAGATGCCATACCACACGTTGAACAGCGAACGGCCCCCGGCCGCAAGGCGGAAGAACTCGGCCTCCGTGGCGCGACGCGCACCGAGCTCATCGAAGAGCTCGCCGGCACTTCCCAGGCCCCACTCCATGATCCCCGACTCGCCGCCGAAGGCCCGGCGGAGGCTCGTCATCATGCGGTCCGACAGGCGCAGGCGCTCGCCCATCGACGTGTGGAACTCGAAGTAGTCGAAGACCGGGTAGAGGACGGTGAAGTCGAAACTCCAGGTGTGGTCCGTGGGGTAGGGTACGATGTCCACGATGCGGTTCACCACGGGGACGTCCGGCAGCTCCGCCTTGACGGCCGCCGCGTAGTCCGCGATCCAGTTGCGGTAGCCCTCCTGGCGGAAGCGCTGGAACTCGTAGTTCAGCCCGCTCGGCAGTGGCGCGCCCGGCGCGGGCGGCACGATCTCATCGAAGCTCCCGTACTGCGTGCCCCATCGCTCGTTGACTGCCTGGATGGTCCCGTACGCCTTTCGCAGGCGCTCCCGGAAGGCGCTCTGCGCGCTCTGGTTGTAGCCTGTCTGCGCGAAGCCCGCGCCGCTGTGCGCCTCCTGCAGCACTTCCCATCCCATCACGCGTCCCGGCCAGCGCGTCGCGAAGTAGCGCGCCCGCTCCGTCGCCATCGTCCGCATCGCAGCCCGCACCGTCGGGTTCCAGAAGTTGAGCTGCGCCCGTCCGTCCGACTCCCACCGGTTCTCGCCCTTCAGTGGCACCTTGCCCGTCGCATCGCAGAGGAAGACGTCATCGTCCGCCTGGTGCTCCTTCAGCCACCAGTCAGGCATGAGCGTGTAGCAGCTGTGCAGCCCCACCACGTCCGCGATCATGAAGCGCGCGTCCGGGTTCCGCTTGACATACCCGGACACGTACCGTTCGAAGGCTCCGGTGTCGATGAAGCTCCCCTGTGGTGCCTGGAAGAAGACGTTGCCGTAGACCGTCGGGCAGCCATCGAGACGCAGGAGCGCGTCCTGCTCGGGCCAGCGCAGCCAGTTCGTCTGCGGGAAGAAGAGCGCCGGCCCGGCGTCCGTCCGGTAGCGCCCTCGCTCCAGGCGCACCAGGGGGGGCTGCCGATCGGGAACGGGTTTGGTGCCCAGCTTGCGCTGAATGCCGGCGAGGTCGATCTCGGCTCCGGTCAGCCGCTCCCCAAGCCTCTGGGCGAGCGGAGCGACCTCCGCTGTCATCCGAGCATCATTGAGGCCGTCCAGGTAGGCGTCGAGATAGGCGCGGTACAGCCCGGCGAGGTCCTGCTCGATGGCCGCAACCTCAGCCAACCACGACTCGACCTCCTCCGGCGACGTCTTCCCGGCCGCCGCGAGAGCACTTCGAGCCCGCTGCACCCCGCGTGCCCCCACTTGCAGCAGAGCCTGCCTCACCAGCAGGTCATCGTACGCGAAGGCGGCCTTCAGCACCTCGGGGCGCTTCCCGTCGCGCAGGTCCGCCTCCTCACCGTACTGGCCCTGTGTGCCGAGCGTCTCACGCAGGCTGTACAGTAGCATGTCCAGCGGGTCATGGCGCGGGTGTTCGGCGGTTCCCAGGAGCTCCCGCGCTGGCTTGCGGACGTCCTTCCCTCCCACGGTCAGCCCGTTTGTCGGTGCGACGCAGTAGAGGTTGTCCAGCCGCAGGCGCCCGCCGCCGGCGAGCGCCAGCGTCAGTCCGGCGATCTGTCCGCCCTCGGCCGGCCGCGCGAAGGGCACGTCCTTCCCGAAGACAAACCAGTGGCCGGTGGCCGGGAACGGGTTGTAGCTGCGCTCGGGGACGTACATGCCGACGATCACGGCCGTAAAGCGGCCTTGGGCGGCATCGAAGTGGACCCTCACCCGGAACCAGCGACCTTGAGCGAACCGCAGCGGGGGCTTGGGGTTGATGCCGGTGTACGCCACCGGTGGGTCGAGGACCACCGGGCCGTCCGGCCCTCGCGCGAAGAAGCGACGCTGTTCATCCGTCGCCAGCACCGCGGCCGGGCGGCCGGCCGCATCGAGGAGGCTCAACTCGAAGCCACTCGCGCCCAGATCCCTCCCGTCCTCAACAAGAGCCTCGAACTCAACCAGGCCCCGCTCCTGGCCTTCGAAGTGGCCCTCCATACGTGGCGGATCATCCCGCGCCGGCGAGGCCAACTCCAGGCAATGGTCGTCGAGCCACCGAGGCAGCGGGTCGGAGTTCCTGTAGTCCCGCATCAGCGCCACGCGAGCCGTGCCTGCGCCCTGCGTCACCGACCAACCCGGCGGAAGCTGCGGTAGGTCCCCAGCCTCCTCGAAGCCCAGCCACGTGCGGACCTTCAGCTCCGGCTCGGCAGCCGTGATGTCGCCGGTCGGGTCGCCGACGAAGCGATAGAGCCTCACGTCGTCTACATGGCCCGTGTTGTAGATGAAGAGGCCGGCGAAGGCGTTGCGCTCCGTCTCGGCCTGCGGAATCACCCCGTGGAAGAGCACCTTCCCATCCACAGTAAAGCGCGCGAAGGGGCCCCATCGCTCGCAGACGACGCGGTGCTTCACCCCCGGCTGGGTCAGCGGCTCGGCCCCTTCCCAGAGCGTGGCTCCGCCGCACACGACCGCCGATCGCCGATTGTGCATGCCGCCGAACTGGAAGAAGACGCCGGAGGGCCGCGTCGCGGAAGCCTCCAGGTTCAGGCAGGCGCTCAGGTCGCACGGGTCGTCGCTCCAGGCAGTGTACTCCAGGCGCATGGAGGTCCCGGCGTTCCGGTCGAGCACCGCGAAGGCGTCCGGGCCCTGTGTGCGCAGGGCGCCGTCCGTGACCGTCCACTCGCCGACCTTCGCTCTCCAGGCCGCGTCGAGGTCGGGCTTGTCGAAGCGGTCCTCGAAGACCAGCTCCGCCTGAGGCGGCAGAGGCTCGGCCGCCCGCAGCCGCCCGGGGAGCGAAGTCAGCAGCCACAGGCACGGGCATCCCCAGACGACTCCGATCCGCGCGATCTCACGTGGTCCCATTGCAGCCTCCCTCGCCCGGCCTCGCGAGTGAACCGGGGTCAGACAGTGTGGCGGCCGAGCAGAAGAGCGCGAGACAGGTCACTCCTGCACAGGCCGCTTGCAGGCGGATGTCTACAGCTTGTCGCCGGCACGTGCTCGCAGGGCGGCGCCCTGCGCCTGGCGTGTGACTTCGTAGAGGAGGGCGCCGGCAGCGACGGTCACGTTGAGCGAGCTGGCTTCGCCCTGCATGGGGATCGTCACCAGGAGATCGCTGGCGGCCTGGGCCTCCGGTGAGAGACCCGTGGTCTCGTTGCCGAGCAAGAGTGCGCAGGGCGGCGACAGGTCCGCGTCCCAGCAGGCGGTCGCCGCGTGAGCGGACGTACCGATGATCCGCACCCCGCCCGTCCGTAGGGCATCGACCACCTCGGGGAGGCTCTCGGTCAGCACGATGGGCACGCGCAGAATGGAGCCGGTCGTCGAGCGGACACTGGCGCGCGAGTATGGATCGGCGGAGTCTGCCGTGAAGATCGCCGCCCGAACGCCGAGAGCGTCGGCGGTGCGGATGAGCACTCCCACGTTGCGCGGGTCCTGAATCTCCTCACCGACGAGGAAGCACGCGCCCTCGTCGATGAGTTCGCTGAGGCGCGAAGCCGGGAGTGGCTCGGCGTGTACAGTTGCGAGGACGCGCGTCGAGGTCTCA
>Ga0194111_10004963_pt1 | contig 15380 bp, 14 predicted proteins | sample TA2KigC300mmetaG_FD_146194 | JGI IMG/M metagenome (GOLD analysis project Ga0194111, IMG submission 146194) | Freshwater microbial communities from Lake Tanganyika, Tanzania - TA2015033 Kigoma Deep Cast 300m | ecosystem: Environmental > Aquatic > Freshwater > Lake | place: Tanzania: Lake... | reverse complement strand
GTGTTGTAGCTTTCGTTAATTGCGAATATCAGATTATCGGAACATCAGAGCGAGAGCATCAGATTATTAGAATATCAGAGACGGAGAAATTACGCGTTCTTTCTGATAATCTGGTTCTCTGATAATCTCGTTCTGGTAATCTGATATTCTGATACTCGTTTTTAACATACTGATAGGCTATTCCACATTGTTTTTAATATTTATATCATATTATTAATTATGTTTATGCCTTCTTAATGCCCTTTAATGAGAGTATAAATTCGTCTTTACTATCCGAGAAATTCGCCGCGTCCTCTTCGCTGACCTTTCCCTCTTTTGCCAGTTTCAAGAGGGACTGCCGGAAAGACTGCATGCCGAAAATCGCGCCGTCCTCAATAAACTGGGGTATCTCCCAGACCTTTCCTTCCCTGATCAGGCGGCTTATCGTCGGGGTCAATAGCATCACCTCGTAAGCGGGTATGCGGCCGGCCTGGTCCTTCAACGGGACCAGCCTTAAAGAAATAATGCCCTTTAACAATGTAGATAGCTGGATTTGTATCTGTTCGTGCTGATGCGGCGGGAAAAAATTGATAATCCTTTCCACGCTCTGGCTGGCGTTTATCGTATGCAGGGTGCTAAAAACTAACACGCCGGTTTCCGCGGCAGTCAGGGCGGCAGACATAGTCTCCTGGTCGCGGATGTTGCCGATAAGTATCACGTCCGGGCTTTGCAGGGTAAAAGAGCGCAAGGCAACCGGATAGGATGAAACATCCAGGCCCAGTTCCCTCTGGTTAAAAATACAATTTTTATCCTGAAAAATAAATTCAATGGGCTCCTCCACTGTCAAAATATGCCTGTTAATACTGCTGTTAATATAATCAATCATGCTGGCAATGGTAGTGGATTTGCCGCTGCCTGCGCTGCCGGTTAAAAGCACCAGGCCTCTTTTTTCCATGCTCAATTTTTTTAATACCTCGCCGGGCAGGTTAAGCTCGTCAAAGGCCTGAATGGCGCTGCGCACGCTCCTGATAACAATAGAAGGAGAGCTTCGCTGGATAAAAATGCTGACCCTGAACCGGTGCTTAAGCTCTTCCTCGTAAAAAGCGAAATCTATATCTAAATTCTTCTTAAAATTTTCCCTCTGCGCCGGCGTGGTCAATTCTTCGGTGATCTTTATTATTTCCTCCAGGGTCAACGGCTTATCGCCGACGGAAGCAACATCCCCGTATATCCTTAAACGCGGCACACTGCCGGCGCGGCAAAATAAATCCGAAGCATCTTTTTCCACCATCTCTGCCAATAATTTTCTTATAGACATGGCTAGCCTCCTGCATAATATATCTAGTTATAGCTCTGACTAATTGCGAGTATCAGACTATCAGAATATCGGAGCGAGAAAATCAGATTATCAGAATAACAGAAATAAGGCAATTTCGCGTTTTTTTCTGATAATCTGATACTCTGATAATCCCGCTCTAATGCTCTGGTCTTCTGATATTCGCTTTCAAGATGTTATCTTACTATTATTAAATATATTATAACACTAATTCCTTTATTTGTCTTTCTAGATTTAAGAGCCTCTTTTTCATTCTCTTTCCGAAGATATAGCCGCCCGGCTCGCCGCCGAACCCGACAACGCGGTGGCAAGGGATAATTAAAGGCCAGGGATTATGCTTTAATATCTGCCCCACTGCCCGCCAGGCCTTTGGCCGGCCCGCCTTTTTAGCCACCCATTTATAGCTGTGCACCTGGCCCAGCGGTATATTTAGAAGTATCCGATAAACTCTCTTAGCAAAAGAGGTCATGTAGTTAAGTCAAAACTCAAAAGGCAAAAGTAAAAAGTTCAAGGCAAAATTTAAAAGTTTTAAAAATTTTTACTTTTTACTTGTGACTTGCCTGCCCTGAGCGAAGTCCCGAGCTTGTCGAGGGACGCAGTCGAAGGGTGACTTGTGACTTACAACTTACGTATTTGTCACCTAAATTCATTTACCGATTATCTTTTTTCTGCGCAAGAGCCGGTGATATTTAACCGCGAAACGGTGCGCCTCATCGCGGATTTTGCGAACCAGGTTTAATGCCGGCGTGTCAGACTTTAACCTGATAGGTTTTATTCTCCCCCTGATATAGATATTATCTTTGCGGTTATCCCGGATCTCTCTCGGAGGCTTGGCAATAGCGGCAATATTTATTTGCAGGCTTAATTTTTTAAGTTCCTTATCCGCGGTCAAAAGATGCGACCTGCCGCCGTCAATAAGGATTAAATCCGGCAGGCGCGACTTTTCTGCAATAAGGCGCGCGTAACGCCGGCGCACCACCTCACTCAAACATTTATAATCATCCATCATTGGCACGGTTTTGATACGGAAGCGCCGGTAGTTATTTTTATCCGGCGCGCCCTTATAGAAACTCACCATTGAGCCGGTAGCGAGCTTTCCGGAAATATTTGAGATATCAAACGCCTCTATCCTTTCCGGCAATTTATCCAGCTTTAATAAATTTTTCAGGTCTTCCAGTTCGTTGAAACTAACGGAATGATTGCGGCCCTCTCCAATGCTGCCCAGGGCATTCAGCTGGTCGCGCATCTCGGCAGCCGCCTCAAAATCTTTCCTGGCCGCCGCCTCTTTCATCTTTTTAGAAAGCCCCTGGATTAATTCTTCATATTGAGAAGTCAAAAACAGGATAATATTCTTTATTCTTGAGGAATATTCTTCGGGAGTGATTTTCCCGATACAGGGCGCCGGGCAAAGGCCAAGGCGCCAATAAAGGCAGGCCTGTTTAGGCAGCTTCTTGCAAGACCTGAACCCGAAAATTCTGCGCATTAATTTCATAACCTGGCGCAGGGCCTTGGCATCGGTATAAGGGCCGAAATATAAAGCCAGGTCGCCTGCCACGGGCTTTTTCCGGCGGCAGACAGATACAACAGGGAACTGTTCACTGGTGATTTTCACCAAGGGGAAAGATTTATCGTCCTTTAAATCAATATTGTATTGCGGCTGATAATCCTTAATTAAGGCTGCCTCTAAAATCTCCGCCTGGCTTTCAGAAGGAGCCAGCCTGTAGTTTATATCCGCGACCTTAGAAACCATTACCTGAGTCTTTGCGTCCAGCGGCCGGTTAAAATACGACTGCGCCCTTTTCCTCAGCGACTTGGCCTTGCCGATATAAAGAATTTTACCCGCGGCATCCTTAAAAATATAAACCCCCGGCGCCTGCGGCAGGCCTTTTATTTTATCCTCTAATTTACTCATATTTATTCGGTTTTAGCGACTCTGCTCTGTCTAAATGCCCCCTGCTGCGTCTGTCTTGTCTGGGTAGCGGGTCCTGCCGAGGCATATTTCTCGCGTCACCGCTTGATTTTCCCCGGCGCGGAAAATCTGCGCTCGAGCGGAAAGCCTCGCTCTCGCTACTTCCTGCTTAGCTGGCGAACCATGCCCGCTCGGCTTTCCTAACGTGCCGCTCGAAACATGCCTCGCCACCCGCTAAGCTAATTAAAACTAGAACCGTCCCTTTTATTTACTCTTGAAATTCCATTTTGGAATATCAAGTTAATGCCGTTATCACGGCTGGTTGGCTGGGATTTCGAGGGACGTAAAGGCAAGGAGCGGGCACGGTTCCCGCAGCCGGATCCTTAATTAAAAAAACGGATTTATCTACGGCCCGGCTGCGGGAGAGCGACGCAGCCGATGAGAGCGAAGCCCCGCCACGCTGGGGCGGGGCGAGCGGTCCCGAGAAACCCAAGACAAGCCAGCCGTTAACTTCCCCAATAAAAATCCCAAGCCGCAATTACGCAACCACCGAAATGCCAAAGATCATTGGCGTTAAAAAAATCGACTAGCGAGAAACCTTGGACAGAGACAAAAACGTGCAAGACCCGCAAAAACACTAAATCTTCTTCCTGCTCAACCATTGCCAAAGCTCGCGCACCTGGCTGACCCGAAAAATAAAACAAAAAATAATATAAGCCATAAGCCCTAAAATAATCACCAGGCCCAGGTTAAGGAACCTGCCCAAGATGCCGGAGAGCGGGATAATCTTTTTTTGCGCCAGGAAAAAACATACCGCGCCCATACCCAGGCTCGCCGCCAGTATCCGCAGAAAGGAATTAAAAATAGGCCTGGCAGAAAAAGGATGCAGCCTCTTCTTTAAAATAAAAAAGAGGACAAAAAAAGAAATTATCCCGGAGATAGAGGTCGCCAAGGCCAAGCCGCTAATCTTCATCGGAAACATCAAGACAGAATTAAGGACAACGTTCAGCAATAAAGCCAGCCCCGCCACCTTGGTGGGAGTAACCGTATCTTTAAGGCTGAAAAAACAGGACTGCAATATCCTGGAGGAGCCGTAAGCGCACAGGCCGATGCTATAGAAAAAAAGCGCCTGCGCGGTTAGCCTGGCGGAGTAGAAATCAAACCTGCCGCCGCCAAAGAGCGTCCAGATAACCGGCCAGGACAAAACCATAAACCCCACTGAGGCCGGAAGCATCACAAATAAAGTGGCGCGCAGGCCAAAGGCAAGCGTCCGTTTTAAATTATCGTAATTATCTCCCGCGGCCTGCAGGGAAAAAGTAGGCAAAATTGCCTGGGAAAGCGCGGTGCTAAAGATGCCGAGCGGAAAAAGAATCAGGCGGTAAGAAAAATATAATACCGCTACCCCTCCTTCGCCGACAATCCAAACCAGCGAGCCGAAGATGGAATCCACAAAATTATTCAACTGGTAAATACAGGAGCTTGCCAGGCGCGGCAGCATTAATTTTCCGATGAGCAGGGCTTCGGGGTGTTTAAACCCCGTTAGAAATTTTGTTATACCTGCCTGTTTAGCTGATATTTCTAACGGGGTAAATCTTTTGAAAAGATTGAGCCGGAAGCCTTTCTGATAAAGGATAGGCACCTGCACAGCCAGCTGCAAAACTCCGCCCACTAGGATCCCCCAGGCCAGCCCTTTTATCCCTTCTCCGAAAATAAGCGCGAAAACAATGATGGAGATATTCAAAAGGCAGGGCGCAAAAGCCGGGACAGAAAAATGCCTTAAGGAGTTAAGGATGCCCATGGAATAGGCGGCCAGGCTCGCCAGCAGGATATAAGGAAAAATAATCCGGTTTAATTTAATCGTGGCGGCCAATTTCTGGGGCTCGGCAATAAAACCCGGGGCAATCAGGCGCACAATCACCGGAGAAAAAATAATGCCCAAAATGGTGATGCTTGCCACGATAACCAAAAGCAGGTTTAAGACGGTGTTGGCAAGCTCCCAGAATTCCTCTTTATTGTGCTTTAGCGAATACTGGGTGAATACCGGCACTACGGCCGCGTTGGTGGCGCCCTCGCCCACCAAATCGCGCAATAAATTGGGGATCTTAAAGGCAATGACAAATGCCTGGGCGTAAATATAAACCCCGAATAACCTGGCAATGACGATATCGCGGATAAACCCCAACAGGCGGGAACAGAGCGTGGCAAAACCGATGACCCCGGCAAATTTAGCGATCGCGCGGTGGGATTCTCCGGCAGGGGTATGCTCTATTGACATATCTTATTAACTATGGTAAAATGCTTTTTAAATACGGAGGAATATATGCCCAGACGCAAAACTTCTTTAAAAAGAAAACGCGCAGATAAAAAAAGGCGCCTGCGTAATATTAAAGTAAAACACCAGCTAAAAAAGACCTTAAAAAAATTTCAGGCGCTTTTGGCGGCGAAAAATATTACCGAAGCCAAGTCGCTCCTGGGGAAAGTATTTTCCGAGCTGGATAAAGCGGCTAAAAAAAGAATCATCCATCCCCGCACCGCTAACCGCAAAAAATCGCGCTTGGTAAAAAGGCTATCTAAGACAAGATAGGCCTATCACCAGTTTTTCCAAGGCAAAAGAAGGCTTTAGCCTGCCGGTCTTAATCTCCACGTCACAGCCCAAAATAAGCTTCAGCCTCTTTCTCTTCTGGAGCAGGGAAGCGGCGTTTCTTTCACAAGAATACCTTAAGCCCCCTAAAATCCGCTCCGGTTTTTCCCCGTTTTTCAAAAGCTGGTATAATAACCTCAAGGCGTAATCCGGCCTCCCCAGGCCTATCTGCCGGCCAAGCATAAAAGTATCCGGCAAGGCTGCTTCCTGGAAACGGGAGGTTTCGGCATATTTAAAAATCCGGCCGGCAAATTTATCTTTGGGGTCCTGGCGGTCTATATCTAAAATAAGGATTACGCCGGCGTAAGGCTTCCTGACATAGCCAACGATAAACTCTTTAATTTCTTCTTTAAGGGCTGCCGCGCCTCTTATTACCACTATCCTGTTTTTTGCCCTTACCGGAAGGCACAAAAGTTTTTCCTGCAGGCCCTTCAGACTCAGCTCCCTGCCATAGAGTATATCCAGATTAAACTGCTCTGTATCCTGGCTTAACCATTCCTGCCTTAGTGCCTTAAGTTTGATATCTTTAGATAGGGAGCCTTGGCCGATAAACAGGTAGGTAGAACTGGCTTTTTTTACCATTCCTCAACTGTGCGTTCCACAATCCGCTGCGCTAAATCCGTGATTGCAGTGGTTATGGCAGCGGCCTCGGATTTATATTGCGGGTTAGTGCTGATAGGAAAATATGTGGTATCGCCGGTAAAACGCGGCTCCTCCCAGACTAATTTATTTTCCCTGTTGTCCCAAAGGCTGAGATTGACGATCAGGTTAATCCGGTATTCTTCCACGTCCTCGTCATCAGTATACCTTAGAGGGTCTTTGCGAAACTCAACCAGTTCGCCTTTTAAGGTTACGTCCGCGGCCTGCGCCTTTGTGGGCCTCAAGTTCCCGTCCCAGAGGAATTTATCAATCACCGCCTTGGTAATATCCGTCTCCAGGTAGGGCCTGTAGATTTTATACTTACTGGCCACGTCGGTCTCCTGGGTAATATCTACCCTATTTAGAAAAGGCGTAATATATATGGTCTTAAACCTGCTGGAAATCGCCGAGCGGGTAGTATAACCGCAGCCTCCGATGATGAAGACGGCCGATACCAGCAAAAATAATTTACGGGTATTCATTTCTTCTTCTCCATTATTTGTAATCTCTCCAGCGCCTTAACCGCCCAGCGGCTTTCGGGATAATCATCCATTACTCTCTGGTAATAAATCCTGGCCGCCGCGGCCTCTTTTTGTTTCTCATAGAAGCGCCCGATATTAAAAGAAGCCTCGGCCTCTTTTTCCCTTAAGCGCGCGATATTTTTTTCGGCCTCGCGCGATAAAACCGCGTCGGGATGCTCCTGGACAAATTCCTCAAATTTCTCCTTTGCCTCCTGAGTGGCCCACTGGTCATAATCCGGGCTGCGCGATACTGCCGCGCGGCAGGCGGCAATCTGGAATTTCGCCGCCTCCACCCATTCACTGCCGGGATAATTAGAAATTACCTTATTAAATGCCTCTTCCGCTTCATAATACCTGAGCAGCCCTTTTAAAACTAAACCCAGTTTATACTGGGCGGCGGCGGCAAGCGGCCCATAGGTAGAGTTTTCTATTACCTTGTTAAATATCTCTATGGCCGGATTTTCTACCGGCAGCGCCACGCCCAGGGCCTTACGCCTTTGGCCTTCCATAAACTTCTCCCCAAGCTTATATTCGCGTTCAATAATTTCCTGGATCCTTTCGGAAAAGGGATATTTATCAATGACCTTCTGGTAAGCCAGGTATGCCTCGTATAGATTATCCTGCTCCTCTTCAATAAGCCCGAGATAATACTGGCTTTCAGAGGCCTCAAAAGATTTAGGGTAATATTTCAGGACTTTCTTAAATTCGGCCTTTGCCTCCGGGTAATTCTTTAATTCGTAAAAACCTTTGGCAAAGTCAAATTGCTCCCTGGGAGAAGGCTTGGCCGAGGTCTTAGGGTTAGTCCACTTGCCGGTCTTGGGGGTCCAAATCCAATAGGCATAGGCAGGGGTAACGGCTAAAGAAACCAGAATAACCAGGATGGCGGCGGCGCGCTTCATAATGAGTTAACTTTATCATATATGCGGGGCTTTGTCAACCTCTTAAGGCAGGCGTCTTAAGGCAGGCGTAAATACGCTCCGGGCAGCTTAATCAGCAGGGTATTTACAGCCACCAAGGCGCTAACCAATAGTTCACAGACAGGGGCAAAAAGATAAGCCAGTCCGGGCAAAACCAGGCCCGCGACGATCAGGCTTAACCCGCACAGAGTAATCAAGGTGGCTATCGGCACAATAAATAAATTGGCCAATACCGTTACCGGAGAAAAAATCTTAAAGTAGCAGGCAATAAAACCCGCTGTTCCTAACCAGGCAGAAAGAGAAACCAGGCCGCCATTGATAATGCCCTGCCAGGGCTTTACCTTGGTAATAGCCGCGGGGCAGCGCGCCTTTAGCTTGGGATAAAGATAAACTATGGCCAAGACGCTAACAAAAGAGAGCTGAAATCCTATGTCAAATAACTGCATAGGGTTAATTACCAGGATAAATAACGCGGCCGCGCTTAAGGAACTGTAGATATCCGGCTCTCTCTTTAACAAAAAAGAAAATAAAAATACCACTGACATCACCGTAGCGCGCACGCAAGGAGTGGAAGCGCCGGTAATCAGGCAATAAACCACCAGTAAAAAAACCGTCAGCCAAAAACGCAATTGGCGCGGCAGCCGGAACAATTTTAAAAATAAAACAATAATAAAACTGATTATGCCCACGTTAAAACCGCTCACCACCAGGATATGCAGGGTGCCGGATTTCATCATCGCGTCATTAACGAACCATGGGATATTTGTCTTTTCGCCTAAAATCATAGCTGCCGATATCGCGGCCGTAAGCGGCGAGGCGTAGCGAAAAAGCGCCTCTTCCATCTTATGCTTCAGCCACAAGGCGAGCCTCTTTAAGATAAAACCCTTATTCCTGTTGAGCCTGAACATATCCGCGCTGTTTTCCACGCGCATTATAAAATAGACGTTCCTGCGGTATAAATAATCCCGGTAACTCATCTGGCGGGGGCCTGCCCTGGCAAAAGGGCGGCGCAAATTGCCGCGCAGGATTAACTCTTCGCCATAATGCAACTTGCTGCCGCCTTTTAAATAAACCAGGATATCCCCGCGGCAGCTGCGGTTTAAATTAGCGGATTGCACGCTTTGCGTTTTAAAGAAAAAGGAGGTTTTGTTATTTTTTACTTCGGGTTCGCTGCTGACCATGCCCCTGATTAAATAAAGCTGGCTGTTTTTATAATAAATCATCCTGGAGATATGGTTTTGCGGCAGCAGGCCTTGCGCATTTTTTAAAAATAACGCCCCTAAACAAAAACAAAGGCCCAATAAGCTGAGGCTAAACCTGCATCCGGTTTTTGCCGGAAATAAAATCAGGGCTAAAAATAAGGCGGCCAAAAAATAGAGGCCCATAAACGGGATTTTTATCCGGCTGGCAACCAGGATTCCCAAAGAAAAAACTATTGCTAAGCTAACTAAGGGCCTTTTCATTTTACTGCCGCAGGAAAAACGCGCCTTTTATTTTCTCATACCTGTATTCGGTTATCCCCTGGATGCTTTTTAATTCCTCCAGCGCCTGAAAACCCGACTGTTTCTGGCGGTAGGCGATAATGCGTCCGGCTAATTTTTCTCCTATCCCCGGAACAGCCATTAACAATTGCTTATCCGCGCGGTTTAAATCAATTTTTCCCAAATCCTGAGTAAAAGGCGCCAGGGATTTAGCCGGTATGTATTTTTTAATTAAAAAATCCGCTCCCAGGCCTACCAGGGCCATAGCGGCAAGAAACGCCACCACCTGCCGCTCCTGATTTGTCAGCGTAAACATAAAAACACCCCCTCTCTAATACAATAGACGTAAAATGTGGCGCAATCTAACTAAAAAAGTTGAATTATTTTAGGTCAAGTTAAAGGATGGCAAAATCCCTGCCTGCCGGCAGGCAGGTAACGGGATTTTTTACAGCGGGTTAAACAACGATATTGACGAGTTTTTTGGGGACGAGAATGAAGTTCTTGGGGGGGTTATTTTGCAGCCAGGGCTTTAATTTCTCATCGCTAAGCACCAATCCTTTAAGCCTATCCTCGCTGATATCCGCGGGGACCTCTATCTTGGAGCGCACCTTGCCGTTTACCTGAATGACAATAGTTACCTTTTCTTCCGCGAGCATTGCCGGGTCATATTTTGGCCAGCGCGCCCTAAAAATACTCTCCGCATTGCCCAGGCGCTGCCAAAGCTCTTCACTAAAATGCGGCACAAAGGGGCTAAGCAGGATAATCAAATTTAAAAGTATTTCTTCGTCCTGCCCTGAGTGATAAATAGTATTTACGAATTCCATTAAGCTGGCAATGGCAGTATTGAATTTAAAATTCTCCAGGTCTTCTGTAACTTCTTTTATAGTTGCGTGCATTTTCTTCTTTACTGTATTTAAATCCTGTGGCTGGTGACGTGGTGACGTGGTGACGTGGTGACTTTGTATAAGGCGCCAGACGCGGTTTAAGAATTTAAAGGCGCCATCAATGCCGCGGTCATCCCACTCCAGTTCGGTTTCCGGCGGCGCGGCAAAAAGGATAAATAGCCTCAGGGTGTCTGCCCCGTATTTTTTGATAATAGAATCCGGGTCAACAATATTGCCGCGCGATTTTGACATCACGTCCCCGTCTTTTAAAACCATACCCTGGGTCAAGAGGCGGCTGAAGGGCTCGTCAAAATCCAGCATTCCGAGGTCCTTAAAAAATTTGTTGAAGAAGCGCGAATATAATAAATGCAAAATAGCGTGCTCAATGCCGCCGATATACTGGTCAACCGGCATCCAGTATTTAACCTCCGGCTTATCAAACGGGGCTTTGGAAAATTTAGGCGAGCAAAACCTTAAGAAATACCACGAGGAATCAAAGAAGGTGGCCATAGTATCGGTTTCGCGCCGGGCAGCGGTTTTACATTTCGGGCACTTGGCCTGCACAAATTCCTTGACCTTATTTAAAGGGCTGCCGCCCTCTCCGGTAAAGGGCGCCTCTTTTGGCAGCTCCACAGGTAAATCCGCGTCAGGCACGGCGACAATCCCGCATTTCGGGCAATAGATAATCGGGATAGGCGTGCCCCAATAACGCTGCCGGGAAATCAGCCAGTCGCGCAGCCGCCAATGCGCCTGTATCTTACCGATATCCTTTTCCTCCATCCACTGGGCAATCTTTAACTTAGCTTCCTGATTCGGCAGGCCGTTGAATTGGCTGGAATTAACCTGGATACCATCGCCTTCATAAGCCTCGGTCATATCTTCAACTTGTGACTTGCCTGCCCTGAGCGAAGTCCCGAGCTTGTCGAGGGACGCAGTCGAAGGGTGACTTGTGACTTGTGACTGAATTACAATCCTCATCGGCAAGCCATGCTCTTTGGCAAAAAGAAAGTCGCGCTGGTCATGCGCCGGCACAGCCATAATCGCGCCGGTGCCATATTCCATCAAAACATAATCCGCTATCCAAATCGGCACCGCTTCGTTATTCACCGGATTAATAGCATAGCTGCCGCTAAAGACGCCTTCTTTTTTCACGTCTTCAGCTGCGCGCACCACCTTACTCTCCTGGCTGACCTTGGCGATAAATTTTAAAACCTCTTTTTCCTGGGGCTTACCCTTAATCATCTCTAAAACCATAGGATGCTCAGGCGCCAAAACAATGTAGGTAGCGCCGAAAATCGTATCCTGGCGCGTGGTAAAAACCGGAATAATTTCTCCGCTTTGTTTTTCCTTAAAATAAATCTCCACGCCCTGGCTCTTGCCGATCCAGTTCTTTTGCATGGCAATAACCCGCTCCGGCCAGTCTTTTAGCTGGCCTAAATCCTCCAATAATTTATCCTTGTAAGCGGTAATCTTTAAATACCACTGCTCCAGGTCTTTCTGCTGCACCGGGCTGTGGCAGCGCCAGCATCCGCCGTCAACCACCTCTTCATTAGCTAAAGTGGTCTCGCAAGCCGGGCACCAATTCACCGACGAGGCTTTTTTATAGGCCAGGCCCCGCTCAAACATCCTTAAAAATATCCACTGGTTCCATTTGTAATAATCGCTGTCGCAGGTAGAGACTTCCCTCTCCCAATCATAGGAGAACCCCATCCTCTGCAGCTCCTGGCGCATCCAGGCAATGCATTTATGCGTCCAAATATCGGGCTTGGTCTTATTTTTTATGGCGGCGTTCTCCGCGGGCTGGCCAAAGGCGTCAAATCCCATCGGGTGCAAGACTAAAAATCCCTGCATCATCTTAAAACGCGCGGCCACATCGCCGATGGTGTAATTGCGCACATGGCCCATATGGATTTTTCCCGAAGGGTAAGGAAACATCTCCAGGAGATAATACTTGGGCCGGCCTTCTTCCGCCGCGGCCTTAAAGACCGCTTTCTCCTGCCAGAGCTTCTGCCAGTTTTCTTCTATTTCCTTAAAGGGGTAATGCATAGCTTGATTTTATTTTATGCGGAAGGGAATCAGGGAAACCATAGTCTCAATGCCGCGCAGGATATCCGCCATATTGCAGGGCTTGGTCAAATAATGGTCTGCCTCCAGGCCGTAACAGGTCTTTAAGGACTCTAATTCAGCCTTGGCGCTGATAATAATCACCGGCCTCCACTTGTCATTATGGCTCTGCCTGATTTCCTTCAGGGTCTCAAAGCCGTTGAGCTTGGGCATCATCAAATCCAAAAGTATAATATCCGGATTTTCCTGTTTTACCTTTATTAGCGCTTCTTCGCCGTCAAAGGCAACCGCCACGGCATAACCCTCCTGCATAAGCCTTTTCTGCAGCATCTCCACAATATCCTTATCATCATCTACCACCAGTAATTTATAGGCCATAAACCGCGCTCCATTCTTTAGCGTCCAGTGATGCCATATTATATGCCAAATTATACTCTCGCGCTAAATAAGCGTCAAGGAGATAAAATAAAAGACGGAATATCTTTCCGTCTTTTATTCTGCTGATCCCTTGTTAAACACGGCCGCTTTATTGTTGTGTCCCTTCCTTAATGTGATACGCAATGTTGTTTTTTTTGCAGAATTTAATTACTACTTTAGCCAAACTGTTATAAAACTCTTTGGTATATTTAAATTCTGAAGATTTAACACTATAATTAAGCCGCCCAAAGATAATTTTATTCACGAATGCTACTGCTTCTAAAATCTCTCGTAAATCCTGTTTAATTAAGTTTGGTGTTGGGTATGGCTCCATACTTACCCAAGTTTTAAACCCCCTGCTGCTTAAATTCTTTAGGGCCTTAATCCTATCCTTAAACGGAGCTGAATTTGGCTCAAATTCCTTCCTAAAATCTTCATTCAGGGATACCAACGTAATGCCATACTCATTATTCGTACTCTGCCCATTTCTGTTTGCTAATTCATTTGGATAAAAACCCTTAGTTAATACAGTACAACGAATGCTATTTTGGTTAAGCCGATCAATAATTTTCAGGCTTAATCCGCCTACTTCCGGCTGGTTATACATAAAGGGGTCCGTAGAGAAACATAGATGGACATATTTTATTTTATCCTTATATTTAGGAATCTCTTTATCTAAAAGCTCTAAAGCATTGGAAACAATCTTCGGGCTGCACCAATCTTCATAAGTTTTGACTATGCCGCATCTCTTTTTCATCATATAGGCGTAGCAAGGGTACTTACAACCATGGGAACAGCCTTCCACATGATTTAAGCAGAAATCGGCATATTCAACTTCACTCCTGTATAACAAAGATTTTCGAAAAATCTTTTCCATAATCTACATTATACCATTTTCCCTGGATTATACGGAAAATATTTCCCTAAAATAACTCGGGCTGGCCAGAATGGTCTTTTTTAGTTATCTCCTGCCAGAAATGAAGGCCCCTGGGATTCTTTGAGGCAAATAACAAGAAATACATCGGGGCATTCAGGGTATTTCTAATAGTGATATCCTTGAATTCTACTGTCTGATATCCCAAGTCCTTTATGCGCTCTTTATATAGTTTAACGGCATCATGAGGGCTATTTAATTTATCCCAATCAACACCGCCGCCCAAGAATAACCCCAGCTTTGAATTAAAATTGTAACAGTTTTAGCTGGCCTTGATTTTATTTCTTTTACTATTCTTTTTATATCGTCGGGAGAGAGCGCCATCTTAAAATTAGTGCCCCATGTAAAATATGTTTTCTTCGTTGTTTTGTTAGGATTTCCTGCAATAGTTACTTACTTCCCATGCCTGATTTTATTATAGAGATTATCAAATATCTCAATGATCTCTTTGTCCTCGCTGACATTTTTTAAATACCCGTCCATATCCTCATATCTGACAGTTAAAAATTCATTGAATAGCTTTTCTCTTCGATAAATATGCGTTCCTTCGGGCACATAAATATTACCCTTCATTATTTTACGATTTAGATAATAGAGAATAGGTTTTAACTGTTCGGTGCTTTTGATATCTAATTTCTTAACTATCCCCGCGTATGTCTTGATAAATTTTCTGTTGATGTCGACAAATTTTCCGGTGTCGTGATCATCGTTATACTTCAGTTCAACGTAGTAATAAACGCCGCTCTTCTTGTCTTTAAAAAAGACGTCGACATCGTGCTTGTTGGTACTATGGCCTTTATCTAACTGTTGCGCCTTGATAATATCTTTTAGCAGCTGCTCGAATTTCACGGTTAACCGATCGTCATTATTATTTTGCCTGTCTGAAATGAATCGGTCGATCAAAGCGTCGGCTTCTCCCGTCAATGTAAGGGGCACGTTCTTTTTGCCAGATATTTCCCTGATAATTTCAAGGCGGTCCTCCTCTGCATTAAAACTTCGATGAAATTGCCGAATTGGATGTTTAGGGACTGTAATAGCCCACCAAAGATTCTATATCGGATGGGCACGAAGTGGGTCTTTACCTCATGCTTTTCTATTATCTTTCCGGTCTTCGCATCAACAGTTGTGTTGCTGATAAGTCTTAGCACAGACTCTTTTATAAGCTGCTTGATTTTGTCGTTTTTCATATCACATCCCGGGGTAGCGTATCTTGTAATCTGTTAAATCTCTTTAGCGCCCAATCAACATAGTGTTCGTCTTCCTCTACCATCGTAAATTTTCTGTTGTGTTTATACGCGGCCACTCCGGTCGTGCATGTCCCCCCAAATGGATCAAGCACCAGGTCCCCTTTATTGGTTGAGGCCAACACTATCCTCTCCAGCAACGGAAGCGGTTTTTGTGTTGAATGTACTTTTATGCCCTTCTCATCTTTTAATCGCTCATCGCCGTTGCAGATAGAAAAGTACCAGTCGTTCCTCATTTGCTTGCCACGATTGTGCTTTTTCATTTCCTCGTAGTTGAAGGTATAATTTTTTACTGCCTTGTCTTTTACAGCCCAGATTAATGTTTCAGTCGCGTTTGTAAAACGTACGCCTTTGAAGTTTGGCATTGGGTTATGCTTTACCCAGTAAACATCGTTAAGAATCCAATAGCCGAGA
>Ga0194111_10004955_pt1 | contig 15395 bp, 8 predicted proteins | sample TA2KigC300mmetaG_FD_146194 | JGI IMG/M metagenome (GOLD analysis project Ga0194111, IMG submission 146194) | Freshwater microbial communities from Lake Tanganyika, Tanzania - TA2015033 Kigoma Deep Cast 300m | ecosystem: Environmental > Aquatic > Freshwater > Lake | place: Tanzania: Lake... | reverse complement strand
TTTTGTGTTTGGCGGAATATCTAAAGCTACCGTCTCAATACCTGTCACAACTCCTTGTTTACCAATAGGTTTTATGAAAACGCGCGAAATAGGAGATAAGGGAAAAAGTATGGAACAGAAATATCTGTCTCTGGTCCCGACCCATGTAGCTTTTTCGAAATAAACTTGTTCTCCCTTAAGTGCCGCAGAAAAGTTTTTTCTGATAATTTTTTCCGGCAACGATAGCGAAAACTCAAGAAAATCCTTATCGCGGACAGCCAATTCATCTTTTGTATATTTGTCTAAATCTAAGGAAGCATTATAGATACGATAAGAATTGCTATTAGTCTTTGAGCCAATGTTGTTGAAAACAATCTCCATATCTATAATATATTTCTCCTCTGAAAAATTGAATATTTTGGCTAGTTGCAAATCTTGATCCTGGTAAGTATAAACCACGGAATCGCCCTTTAGGGATAATTTAAAAACCGCATTTTCCGTCCCGGCCATGACTCCCAAATCTCTTTCTAGGAGCGTCTTGGCGTAATCCTTAGTTAAAACTTCCTTGATTTTCCCGCCAATATTGGAAAAGGTGATAATAAATTTCCCGGTTTCCTTAGTAAATAGTTGTTCGTCAAGCAAACTTGTAACGGACTGAGGTTCTGGTGTAGATACAATAGGTGTGGGCGATTCGACCTTTTCGGTTGGCTTAACTTCATGTGGCGCAGTAGGATATATCTTGGTTACAGTAACTTGATATCCTAATAGTATGAGAACTGATAAAGCAATTGCAAATACGAATCTTTTTTCCATAATTTTCCTAACTTTTTTGTGGTTTTAAGGGGTCGTAGCCGCCAGCGCTGAAGGGATGGCAACGTGCTATCCTTTTCAAAGATTTAAATAAGCCCTCGACTACGCCATAATGGGTTATGGCTTCCATGCAGTAGTCTGAGCAACTGGGATAAAAACGACAGCTTCTCGGCAATGCCCAACGGATATAATGTTGATAAAACTTTAATAAAACAATTAGCGCTGATTTCATTGGGGATTAGACTGACAATCTTTTTCGGCCCTTGCGGCGCCTGCGTCGTAAGACGTTCCTGCCGGTGGAAGTGCTCATGCGTCGACGGAAACCATGAACTCTTTTGCCTTTTATTATTGATGGGGTCTTTAAATGTTTTTTCATAGTTTTAGAATTATAACACATGGGTTTCTTTAGTCAAGAATTTTTGTAACAGAAAACAAACTCCCTGATTCTAAGATAGTTGCATTTCTTAAGAACCCGGCCGCGATGATTACATGAAATGTTTCCTTGAAGTGTTTAAAAATTATTTTGCGGCCTGCCTGGGTCTAAAATTTCTTATTGACCGCCGAGCAAATTCAATGCTTGCGCTACTAAAAACCCGCTAAAAATTTTCCCAAAAAATTTTTCTTGCAAAACATTTTTTCTTTGTTATAATTATTACGCTTTAAAGAAAACTAACCTGTTAATAAGTTGTGGATAGTGTGGGAAACATAAAACTTGCCTATGAGCGATAAAAACATGGTCGGTATCTGGTTCGAAGCCACTAAGATTATCCAGGAGAAAATCGGACCCGAGGCCTTTAAAACCTGGTTTTCTACTGTCGGCGTGAAAGAGCATTACCCAAATACTCTTGTCATCGAGGCCCCCGACGAATTTTTTAAAAACTGGATCGTCGACCATTACCTGGCATTAATCCAGGGGTGCTTACAGCTAGTGTCTGATACTGCCGTACAGCTGGAGTTCGCGGTTAACCCCGAAGTAGCCAAAGAAAGGGCGCAGAAGGAAGCGCCTGGCGCCAAGACATCATTAAGCACTCACGCCAAAATTTCGGAGCCCCTAAACCCTCGTTTTACCTTTGATAGTTTTGTTGTCGGCCCGTCTAACCGTATCGCTCATGCCTATTGCCAGGCAGTAGCCAAGTCGCCGGCCAAAACCTACAATCCTTTATTTATATATGGAGGCGTTGGGCTGGGCAAGACCCATTTGATGCAGGCCGTAGCCCATGCCATAAAAGAGGCTAACCCCGGCTCTAAATCTTGCTACACTACCTCGGAAAGATTCACTAATGAACTCATCGATGCTATCCAGCATCGTTCAACCCACCGGTTTCGCGAAAAGTACCGTACTGTAGATATCCTTCTCATCGATGACATACATTTTATTGCCGGAAAAGAAGCGACCCAGGAAGAATTTTTCCATACCTTTAATAAATTATACGATGACCATAAACAGATTATAATATCATCCGACCGGTCGCCTCGTGAGATTTCCCATCTTGAAGAAAGGTTGGTATCGCGTTTCGGTTGGGGGCTTATTACCGACGTACAGGCGCCGGACTTGGAGACCCGCATCGCTATCTTAAGAAAAAAAGTTGAGCGAGAACCTATCAAGGTTCCCGACGACGTGATCTATTTCATCGCTGAGCAAATAAAAACTAATATCCGAGAATTGGAGGGCGCTTTGATCAGGGTTGTTGCCTATTCTCTGTTGGAGGAAAAAGAAATTTCTTTATCCATGGCGCAAGAAATATTAAAAGACATGGTGAAAGAAACCAAAAAGAATATTACTATAGATATTATACAAAGAAAAGTGGCGGATTTTTTTGATTTATCTTTGCATGACTTAAAAACCAAAAGGCGAAATAAGAATATCGTACTGCCTCGTCAAATTGCCATGTATTTATCGCGGGAATTAACAAACCAATCTTTACCCGAAATAGGCGAACTATTTGGAGGCAAGGATCATACCACTGTTTTACATGCCTGGAATAAAATTAAAAATGGTATAGATAAGGATAGTAATTTAAAGAATACTGTAAATTCTGTAATCACTGAGATTCAGTATAGATAGTGTAGTTATTCAGTGGTTATCCACAGATCTCAGAGTTTTAAATGATTGTTATAGATATAGTTATAGAGTTATCCACTTTTTACACAGGCGTTACTAATAAGACTGCTATTTATATTTTATATAATTAATTAGAGGAGGACAATAATGAAAGTCGTGGTTTCTAAATCCAGTCTTCTTAATGGAATCCAGTCGGTACAGAATATAGTATCATCTAGGATTAATTTACCCATACTAACCAATATACTTATAGAAACGCACGATAATCAATTAAGGCTTGTAGCCACAGATTTGGATATAGGAATATCTTGTTTAATACCGGTGAATATTGTAGAACATGGTGGTATTACCATACCAGCCAAAAGATTTGCCGACATTATCAAAGAATTACCTGATGGCCAGGTTACTATAGCGGTCAAAAAGAACGATATGGTTGATATAGAATGTTTAAGCTGCCACTTTAAGATAATGGGGGTTTCCAAAGAAGAATTTCCTAAACTCCCGGAGTTTCAAGACAAAGAAGCGGTGAGTGTTGATCAAGGACAATTAAAAGATATGTTGTATTTAACATCTTTTGCGGTGTCTCACGAGGAAAGCCGGTATATTTTAAATGGCATACTGTTTGAACTAAAAGATAGTGTTTTGAGGTTGGTGGCCACGGATGGCCGGCGGCTGGCCTTTATAGAAAAAAGATTACCCAAGGACACCAAAAAGGAAATAAGGGCCATAGTGCCCATTAAAGCCGTGCAGGAATTATTAAGAAACTTAAAAGAAGACGGCGAGCTTTCCATTGTCGTCAGCGAGAATCAAATCATCTTTGAGATACAAAATGTTTTAATAGTATCTAGGATTATCGAGGGAGAGTTTCCGAATTATGGACAAGTTATCCCCAAGCCATCGGAGAAAAAAATGGTAGTGGACCGAGAACAATTTTTGGCCTCTATCCGACGGGCGAACCTTTTATCAACACCCGATTCACAGGCGATAAAATTTGAGATTTTCCCCGCGCGCGGCACGGCCAACCCCGCCGGCAAAGTGACAATCTCTAAAACCACCCCCGACATAGGTGAGCACAGGGAGGAATTGTCGATTCAGTATGAAGGCCAAGAATTAATCATCGGTTTTAATCCTCATTATTTGATAGATGTATTAAAAAATTTAAAACAATCACAGATAGTCCTAGAAGTTACCGATGCCGATAAACCCGGAGTGATTCGCCTGGAAGATTATGTCTATTTAGTTTTACCAATGAGAATATAGTGATATAATGGAACAAATAAAAGAGATAGTCCACGATGTTATAGAAAGATTATCCAACCAAAACCCGGACAAAAATCAACAGATACAGCGCGTATGGCAGGAAGCTGTTGGTAAAAAAGTTTTTAAGCATACGCAAATTGCAGGGCTTAAGGACGGCAGGCTTTTGATACGGGTGGATTCACCGGTTATGATGTTCCATTTGAATCTTAAGCGCAGTCAGATTTTAAAAGCATTGCAAAAAATAGATCAGGGATTAAGCACAATTGAGCTAAGAGTGGGAAGGGTGCAATGAAAAAGAAGGCAAAAAAAGACGTTAAAAAGCAAGAGAAGACGCCCAAAGAGGCCGAGAGTAAAAAACCGCAGGCAAAAGGCGGCTATGACGCTACAACTATTCAGGTCCTAGAAGGTGTCGAGGCGGTCCGTCGTAGGCCCGCAATGTATATCGGCGACACCTCTACGCGCGGCTTACATCATTTGGTTTATGAAGTAGTAGATAACTCTGTGGACGAGGCGCTGGGTGGATATTGCGATAGCATAGAGGTTGTTGTCAACTCTGATAATAGCGTCAGCGTAATCGACAATGGCCGCGGCATACCAGTAGATATTCATAAAACAGAAAAAAAACCGGCCTTGGAAGTTGTCATGACTACGCTTCACGCCGGAGGTAAGTTTGATCACCGCGTTTATAAAGTCGCCGGCGGCCTGCACGGCGTCGGAGTCAGCGTAGTTAATGCCCTGTCAGAATGGCTTGAGGTTGAGGTAAAAAGGGATGGCAAGGTTTACCATCAGCGTTATGAAAAGGGAAGGCCAAAATCAAAAGTAGTGGCGATCGGTAAGGCCGCCACCACCGGCACCAAGGTTACCTTTAAGGCCGACAAAGAGATTTTCCAGACCGAAAAAATCAATTATTCGTACGATATTTTATCCCAGCGCCTGCGAGAGTTGGCGTTTTTGAATAAGGGCCTAAGAATCAAATTAGCCGATAAGCGCGCCGACAAGGAAAGCGAATTTAAGTTCGACGGCGGCATCGTGTCTTTTGTAGAATACCTCAACAAAAATAAAAATTCGCTGCATCGAAAGATTATATATTTTGAAAGAGAAAAAGAGGGCGTACAATTAGAATGCGCCATCCAGTTTAATGATGGCTACGCAGAAAACATATTTAGCTTCGCCAACAATATCAATACTATCGAGGGCGGTTCTCACTTAAGTGGTTTTAAATCCGCGCTAACGCGCGCCATAAATCAACACGCCAAAAATAAAAACATGCTCAAGGACGATGTTTCGATTACCGGCGATGATGTGCGCGAGGGCTTAACCGCGGTTATCAGTGTTAAGCTTCCTAACCCACAATTTGAAGGACAGACCAAAACCAAATTAGGTAATTCGGAAATCGAAGGGCTGGTTAATTCCGGAGTTTTTGAATCGTTAAGCAGTTTCTTTGAGGAAAACCCGTCGGTGGCAAATACAATTGCCGATAAAGCATTGCTTGCCTCCCGCGCCCGCGAAGCAGCGAGAAAGGCCCGAGAGCTTACGCGCAGAAAAGGCGCCCTAGAAAGCGGCGGGCTCCCCGGGAAGCTGGCCGATTGTTCAGAAACCGATCCGGCGTTGTGTGAAGTTTATATTGTTGAAGGAGATTCCGCCGGCGGTTCGGCCAAGCAAGGCAGAGACCGGAAATTCCAGGCCATTCTGCCCATAAAAGGAAAGATTTTAAACGTGGAGAAGGCAAGGCTGGATAAGATATTAAGCAACGAAGAGATCCGCACTATTATAACCGCGCTAGGTACAGGTGTTGGTGAAGAGTTCGATCTTACCAAGCTAAGGTATAATAAAATGATACTGATGTGCGATGCCGATGTAGATGGATCCCATATCCGCACGCTTTTATTGACCTTGCTTTATCGGCATATGCGGAAGCTGGTTGAAGGCAACCATGTCTACATTGCTCAGCCGCCGCTGTATAAGGTCAAGCTTGGCAAAAGAGAGGAATATATCCAGACCGAAGAACAGATGGATAAGCTGATTTTGGACATGGGTTGCGAAGGTTTAAAGTTGACCATATTAAAAGGCAGGGAGCAATTCGTAGACAGTAAGTTCAGGGAGATTTTGGGCTTATTGGTAGAGCTAGGCAAGCTCGAGGGTATAATTAGCAAAAAGGGAGTAGATTTTCAAAAATATTTAGGTTTTAGACATCAAAAGACCAAAAAACTGCCCATTTATATGGTAAAAGTGGATGGTAATACCCAATTTGCCTATAGTGATGGTGAACTGGCCAAACTCACGAAAAAAGGCGATAAAGAGGTAGATTATCTTGAGCTTTTTGAAGCCAATGAAATTGAAGGCATCCTGACACGCCTTGATAAAATTGGCGTAGATATTGATACATATTTACCCCCGGTGCTGGAAATTACCAAAAAATCCAAGGAAAAACCCAAGCCGGTTTATAAGATAACCAATGAAAAAGACAGCCACTTTTTCTATAATCTTAAAGAAGTGCTGGGATTCGTCAATACCCAGGCTAAAAAAGGCATGACCATCCAGAGATATAAAGGTCTGGGAGAAATGAATCCGCAGCAGCTTTGGGAAACCACCATGGATCCTGAGCGGCGCACAATTTTACAGGTAACCTTAGAGGACGCAGTGGAGGCGGACAAGACATTTACAGTTTTGATGGGCGATGAGGTAGAGCCGCGCAGAGAGTTTATTGAAACTTACGCCCATTCAGTGAAAAACCTGGATATATAAGCGAGTCCGCCAAGGAACATTGGCGGACGAGCTTACCCCCACACCAATTTAGAAACAACGCTAAAATTAAGTTGGGTGGGTAGAAAAGAGGTCGAACGCGGTTGGTGTAAAAGACGCCTCATACTAAAATTGGTGTGGGGGTCAAATTCGCCCGCCACAGAAACAATGGCGGGCTCATTTGAGGAGTAAGAGATGAAAGATTTTCAAGCCAAAGAAAAGATTATACCGGTTTATATCGAAGAGGAGATGAAGGATTCCTATCTCTCTTACGCCATGAGCGTTATCGTAGGACGCGCGCTTCCCGACGTGCGCGATGGCCTAAAGCCGGTACACAGAAGAATTCTTTATGCGATGCAAGAGTTAAGCCTTGAACATACCAAGCCATATAAAAAGAGCGCGCGTATCGTAGGAGAGGTTCTAGGTAAGTATCATCCTCACGGCGATATGGCGGTCTATGACGCCTTGGTAAGAATGGTCCAGGATTTTTCGCTGCGCTATCCTTTGATTGACGGCCAGGGCAACTTCGGCTCTGTCGATGGGGATGCGCCGGCGGCAATGCGCTATACCGAGGCGCGGCTGGCAGCGATTTCCCAGGCCATGCTTGGCGACATAGATAAAGAAACGGTAGATTTCTCTCCTAATTTTGATTCTTCGTTAAGCGAGCCCAGGCTTCTTCCGGCGAGCCTGCCGAATTTATTAGTCAACGGTTCAAGCGGCATCGCCGTTGGCATGGCGACTAACATTCCGCCGCATAATCTTAACGAAGTCATAGACGGAATAGATTACTTAATCGATAACCCAGAAACCGATATAAAATCTTTGACTAAATATATCAAAGGTCCGGATTTCCCTACGGCCGGGATTATCTGCGGCAGGCAGGGGATAAAGGATGCATACGAAACAGGCAGGGGCAAGCTAGTTATCCGGGCGCGCGCCACCATTGAAAGACAAAAAGGCGGCAAGGATTATATAGTAGTTACCGAGCTTCCTTACCAGGTTAATAAAGCTACGCTTATCGAAACCATTGCTGATTTAGTCCAGGACAAAAAGATCGACGGCATAACCGACATCCGCGATGAATCGGATAAAGAAGGTATCCGTGTAGTGATTGTGCTGCGCCGCGATGTTGAGCCGCAGATAGTATTGAATCAGCTTTATAAGCATACTCAACTCGAAACCACATTCGGCATAATTATGTTGACCCTGGTTAATAATCGACCTCACGTTTTGAATTTAAAGCAGATGCTGCAGTATTATATTGACCATCGCAAACAGATTATCCGTCGGCGCACCAAATTTGAATTAGACAAGGCAGAAAGAAGGGCCCATATCTTAGAGGGCTTAAAAATTGCCTTAAAACACATTGATAATATAATTAAAACCATCAAGACCTCCAAAAGCGTTGCTGACGCAAAAGAGGCGTTAATTAAAAAATTTGATTTATCCCCAGAGCAGGCCCAGGCGATCCTGGAAATGCAACTACAGCGGCTGACTGCTCTCGAGCGCGACAAGATAGAAGCAGAATATTTAGAATTGATCAAAAAGATTGAATTATACAAGTCGATTTTAGCTTCCGAGAAAAAGATTGAAGAGATAATTAAGCAGGAGTCGGGGGAGCTAAAGAAAAAATTCGGCGATGAGCGCCGCACTGAGATCATCGGCGAGGTTGAAGATATCGAAGTAGAGGATTTAATCGCCGAAGAGGACATGGTCATCACTTTAAGCCAGGCTAGTTATATCAAGAGGCTGGCAGTCAGCGCCTACCGTAAGCAGCATCGCGGAGGAAAAGGCGTAACTGCCATGGAGACGCGCGAAGAGGATTTTGTTGAACACCTTTTTATCGCTTCAACCAAAGACTATCTCCTGATTTTTACTAACAAAGGCCGGTGTTATTGGTTAAAGGTTTATGAAATTCCTCTGGCCTCACGCATAGCCAAAGGCAAGGCCATTGTCAACCTGCTTTCTGTAGAAAAAGATGAGACCATTGCCTCGGTTGTGCCGGTCAAAGAATTTAAAGACGATATGTATCTAACGTTATGTACTGAGCAGGGCGTGATTAAAAAGACCAAGCTTTCGGCCTTTGCCAATCCGCGTAAAGGCGGAATCGTCGCCATCACCTTAGAGAAAAATGACCATGTGGTTAATGCTTCGATTACCGACGGGAAACAACATCTTTTATTGGCGACCAAAGACGGCAAGTCCATAAGATTTCAGGAAAAACAAGTCCGCGACATGGGTAGGTCTGCCAAAGGTGTGCGAGGCGTAAGGTTGGCTAAAAATGATATGGTCATAGGCGCAGAGGTATTTCCCGAAGAGATAAAGAAAATGGGCATGACACTTTTGACGGTTACTTCCGGAGGTTTCGCCAAACGCACCGACTTTAATGAATATCGTATGCAGTCGCGCGGAGGGAAAGGTATAATCAATATCAAGGTCACAAAGAAAAACGGCGAAGTGGTGAATATAAAAGCCGTAAAAGATGACGACGAGATCATGACCGTTACAAAAAACGCCATGATGGTCCGCTGCTTGGTAAAAGATATCAGAATTACCGGACGAAACACCCAAGGCGTAAAACTTATCAGTTTGCATAAAGATGATTACGTTACTTCGGTTGCTAAGATAGTATCGAAGGAAGAGTAGGAAAAGTAAAAAGTCAAAAGGAAAAAGTCAAAACCACAACTCAAAAGTTAAAACTTTTTAATTTTGCCTTGCACTTTTACCTTTTGCCTTTTGAGTTTTGACTTGAATTCGACCCCATCGTCTAGCCTGGTTAGGACAAGAGCTTTTCAAGCTCTCGACACCGGTTCAAATCCGGTTGGGGTCGCCAACATATTAGGACACCCCGACGATGCGTCGGGGCGACACGAGTTCTCCCGCCTCTAATTCTAAATATCAGGCGGGATCCCGACACAATGTTAAGATATGGTCGGGAAAATCTCGTTTGGGTCGTTCTCCTTCGTCCGCCAAGTTTCGTGGCGGACTTCGAAGGAACGATTCCTGCGTACCTAAAAGCGCAAGCATTTTAGCGAAGCAGAATCGCCAGGTCTTTACGATTTTAATCCATCCATTCATGTTGGATTTTATAACAAGATGTCAATAAATAGGTTACATCGCAAGCAAAATAAAGTTTCATCTTCCAAAAATATTGAAAAAATGTTGGCAAATTTGCAAAAAATATGCTATACTTCAAGTACACGGGAGTAAAACTTGGAACAAAAGGGTCAGAAATGACCCTTTTTTATTTAGTACCAAGGCTCAATACATAACTTATTGATTTTAAAAGGGTTCTGCTCTTTAAGAAAAACAAGAGAAGAGAAAAGCAAGATCTAAAGAAGGGGAAGACAGTAGGCTCCCGTCCGAACAGAATCAGAAGAATAAGCATAACAAGAGGTAAAAGATGGCGAAAAAGTGGTCAGAAAAGAAACATGAGGGGATAAATCCCGCGATGATCATTATTTTAATAATGCTTAGTGTCTGTTTTCTACAAATAGAAAATCTTTTTGCAGCCTTCAGTTTTAATGCTACGCCGTATGAAGGCGGCCTAGATTTACGCTTTGAAAATGTACAAAGCGGAACAAAAACAGCCAAGGAAGTAGCGATAAATATCACTTCTGATATAGGCAAGCAGTACCGCCTAATTCAAACTTCCGTTCCTCTGACAAATTCTCGGGGCGCGGTTATTTCACCCCAATCATTCACACTTTACACACTGCGGGGTTCAAGCGCTCGCGGTACTTTAGGTTACGATTTTGAAACAAGCGTCATTTCAGGGCCGATGACGATTTATACTTCCGATGGTTCTGGCCAAAGCAATTCATTTGTTGTGGTTTATGGCTTAAACTTACCTATAGATCAAGAGCCGGGTCAATATCGTGGTAGATTAATTTTTAGTTTGGAGCCCGTGGGTTCATCGTCACAAAGCCCGGTGGTAAAAACTTTAGATGTTACAGTAGAAGTTGAGGCGGTAGCGAATTTTGAGGTGACTACCTCCATGGGAAGCAAGATTTTAAGTTTAGAAAGTCCAAGCACAGAGCAATCTCGCCGGCAGGAAGTTAAGATTAAGATAGGCGGATTTTTAGGCAGGGGATATCGCATTATTCAAAGAACGGCGCAGCCTTTAAGAGATACGGCCGGAAGGCAGCTTCCCGAAAAAATAATTTTGATGTCTGGCAGGGGAGGCTCAAACGGTCAATTAGGAATCGGAGACTCCGTAGCCTTGCCTTTAGGAGATATGGTATTATATACCTCGGATAATCGCGGCAGCCCCGACGAGATAGTAATAACCTATGCCTTATCCGATGCCAGCAAAGATTTAACCGCTGGCAATTATAGAGGAACTTTGGCTTATCTGGTAGAAAGCGCTATGCCTATGCAACAGGGAGGCAACCTTGATATATTGCAATTAGAAGTAGAGATCAAGTCTATATTTAATCTTTCCGTTAATTCTGATGAGACCGGCAGAATAGCTTTTAAAGATCTTAAGCCGCTCCAGCCGCCTAAAATAAGAACCTCTTATATTGAAGTTCAAACTAACACCGGTCAATCATATCAGGTAGTTCAACGGGTCGCCGGTCCATTAACCAACGAAGATGGCAAAACTATTCCTTACGGATTTTTTAAATTAAAGACAGAAGCAGAGCAAGATACCAAAGGCTTAAATTATACCGGCGAAGCCCCGGTAGAAACGGGCCAGATGGTTTTATATACTTCTAAAGAAGGAAAGCCCGTAAAATTTAACGTGATTTATAAATTAGGTGTGCCGCAGGATATTGCATCGGGAAATTATTCCACCAGCATTACGTATTCATTATTGGAGCAGTAGTCCAATATGCAATTATAGTTTTAAAATTATTTAAGTAAAGGGGGTGAAAAAAATGATAAAAGCAACTTTGATATTAATAGCGATTCTGTTTATTAGTTTGAGCACTGTTTGTTTTGCTGGCGATACTGTTCGCTATGATGTGGATGCTACGGTTCCAAACATGCTAGAACTTAGCGGCTGGATAAAGTATTTTATGGATACTAGCACGACCCCAGTCGGCGATGCTACCAGTCTCGGCTTTGGGAATCTAACACACACATTAGCTAACGGTAATGAGGCAGGGGTATGGTTTTCCCGCAAATGGTTTACCGTTTACCTGCTCGCCAACACAGGCGCAAGACCATATCAGATTAAACAGACCTGCTTAGGCGTGGCTTTGGGAGCCAATAATATTAACAGCGCGTTTGTAGTTACGCCTAACTATTCTACCTTAGACCAGATAGGTGGCGTTGCCCAGGGAGATATGCCAGCTGGCGCAAGCATAGGAGCTGCTTCTTTAGCGACTAGAAATAACTACGTGCTCTACACCAGCGGTCCCAGTGGATTGGGGAGGATAGCTCAGGGAATTTACTCTATCCCGAATGCCTCCGCAGTTAGTGGGTTTACAGCCATAGGTTTCAATCAGGCCCCAGGCGCCTATCAGGGAGAAGTAGTTTTCACGGTCGTGCTTTATTAAGCGCAAAGTGAAAAATACAAGCAGGAGGCTAAAGTATAAGAGAACCACTTTCTTAATCAAGTAGAAAAGAAGAAAGATTTTGCCTACTGGCATTAGGAAAGGAAAAAATTTTACAAATTTTCATTATTTGCTATAATGGAATGATGAAGGAAATAATTGTAAAAAAGCAGAAAACGTTTTCGCGCTCTTTTTTTGTTTTAAGGGGCCAAGAATAAAAATGTTAAGATATTGTTTAACTAAGAATAAAGGTTTTCCTAGTAGCTTTTTTGTTGGTTTATTTTTTGCTTGGAGTATTTTTCTATTGAGCGTGGCCAATGACGCCTACGCGGTAACCATGCACATCGATAAACCAAAAATAAGAGCGCAGATTGCTTCAGGGGGTTCTGAAAGTGGCGCGATTACGGTAGTCAACACCACCGAAGACAGCGTCGATGTTAAAGCCTACTTAGAAGATTGGATATATTCTCCGACTCAGGACGGAGCCAAAGATTTTGCTCCTCCTGGAACGACCCCTTTATCATGCGCGCCATGGATAAATTTTTATCCTGCCGAATTTACCTTGTCTGCGTTTGGAGCTCAACAGGTATTTTATTCAGTAAGAGTTCCTCCCGGCGTAGAGGGTGGACATTATGCCGTTTTGTTTTTTGAGACCGCCATGGGGACAACGAAAAATGAAGAAGGCGTAGATATTGTAATTAAAGGCCGGATAGGTTCTTTGTTTTATATCGAGGCTGGCGCTGTAAAGAGAAAAGCAGTTTTATCGGATTTAGCGGTTACAGGCAGGCAAGGGGAATACAAAATAGATGCCGTCTTAAAAAATATTGGCAATGTGGATATAACCGCTAAGGGCACATTTAATATTATCGACAACAAAGGCATGGTTTTCGCCAGGGGCCAATTTAATGATGTTTATACTTTTGCCGGTGAACAAGCCAAAATATCATCAACGTTTTCGAAGAGCATACCAGCGGGTAATTACGATTTAATAATTACCTTAGATTTGGGAGATATGCCTTTGATACAAGAGGCGCAAATAACTTTTGGTTCTTACGGCGAGGTTACCAATGTTACTCCTAAGGAGTAGAGAAAAAGAGAGTCTTCTATTATGCTTTGTTTTGAAGGAGCTCGGAGCGTTTTTTCTAAGAAGACAAACCGTTGTTTCTTAAGGACAATCATTTTATTCTGTCTTTTTATTATCCCCGCCTTTTTTATCTGTAGCGAAACCAATATTGAAGCATCCGGCGTAAGCGATTTTCTGTGCGAGTTAGGTATTAAATATTATAACAATGGAAGATTCTCCGAGTCCTTGCACGAATTCAAAAAGGCTTTGATACTCGATCCCGCCAACAAAACCGCCATAGAATACATCCAATTAATGAAGAATGAGTTAATTTCCGAAGCGGAATATTTGCATCCTTCATTGACTGAACTACCCGAAGATCAAAAGCAAGAAGCCATAGAAAAAGCACTAGATAGATTCGAAGAGGTTTTTATAGAAGGGGAAACGCCTATTTTAGAAATAATACCATCGTCTACCACTACTTCTGAGATTGTCTTAGCCAAAGAGGAGGAAGAAAAGAAGGAAACGGTAATAAGAAAAGCTTTAGATGCATTCGATCAAACCATCAGAAGCGTAGCTAGGCCTGCGGAAGTCAAGTTAGCAAAAGAAGCAACCCCGATGCAAGCAGCCGAAATAATAGAAGGCGTAAAGGTATTCCCGCAAAAACTAAGTTTAAACGACACTGTAAGAGCCACCCAACCGTTGACAAAGCTAGAATTGCAGATCGGCAGGCCGCTTGTGATCGAAGGCGATAATATCAGCAAGTTTCTCGTAGTGGATCCTGATAAATTATCAATCGAAAGAAAAGGCCCAAATGAGATTACGCTTATTGCCAAGAATATCGGAAGCACCTATTTACATATTTGGGATAACGAAGGTCGCTGGACCTTCAATGCACATATCTCTCCATTTAGATTAGGCCCGGTATCATTAGCTAGATCACAAATTGAAGAGGCCGGCTCGTTCAAATTGCGGTATTCAAATGAATGGGCTTCTTTTAATACTGGCAGACGACTTAATGATTTAACGAGACAGTCCTATTCATTCTATCAGAATTTCGGCCTGGATGGTCAAAGTCCTTATGGAGACCTCGATGCAAGCCTGCAGTTGGCTAAACTACAACAGAAGTCGGAGTTGACTTATTATACCTTGGGCCTGGAGGATGGAAAGCTAGGGCCTTTTAAAGGTTTTGATTTAAGGCTGTTTGATTATTATCTTGGTTTTAATAATTTAGGTTTTGGTGGAGCGGGCTTAAGAGGAGCCAAGCTTGACTCGGAATTATTTGACGACAGATTGAATTATACTTTATTTTGGGGCAGGGAGAATCAAGGCATATTTAGCCCGCTTTCGCCAGGAGTTGCAGCATCAAAAGATGCATTTATCGAGGGTGGGCGCATAGGACTGGATCTCCCCAAAGGTGCCTATCAAACATTTTCTTTATTCCATGGGTATGGTTCAGAACGCGATCCGATGATCAATGAGAATATTTTTAATCATACTTTTGAAACCAAATTAGGTAATACAAAATTAAGAAGCGATTTCGGATATGACACAGATTCGACGGCTTATCTGTTAGGTGCTAATTTTACCGTGCCTAAATTGCAACTTACCGGAGAATTTAGAAATATCAATGAGAATTATTACGGAATTACTGGCAGGCCTTTTGATTCCGGGAAATTAGGAGGCTTAGTTACCTATCGCTACAATCCTAACCCCAAACTCCAGCTTGCCGGCCGGCTGGATACTTATAGAGACAGGTTGTTCCCCAACCCCGAGCACGATAAAAGATACAATTTAGACTTTAATACCGATTTAAATTATTATTTCGATGATACCTCTTCTTTAAGAATGGATTACTACAATACGCACAATACCGGCACTATTTCCCCGCATAAAGATGAATCCATGAGCGTATCTTTTTATAAAACCATTGATTTTGTAAAGAAGCTCAATACATATCTGACCCTGATGCACCAGA
>Ga0194111_10004951_pt1 | contig 15396 bp, 10 predicted proteins | sample TA2KigC300mmetaG_FD_146194 | JGI IMG/M metagenome (GOLD analysis project Ga0194111, IMG submission 146194) | Freshwater microbial communities from Lake Tanganyika, Tanzania - TA2015033 Kigoma Deep Cast 300m | ecosystem: Environmental > Aquatic > Freshwater > Lake | place: Tanzania: Lake... | reverse complement strand
GGCTATGTAGCTCGCCAAGTTGAGGGTTGGTCAAGAAGATATCGAAACGCACTAACTGATGATGTTTATGATGGCGAAGATGTAATGGCCTGGCTTGATGCTAATAAACCAGATGATGTTGGCTCATGCATCATTCATGGTGATTGGCGGATAGATAACATGGTCTTTGATCTAGGCAAGAAAAAGCTAGTGGGAGTGCTGGATTGGGAGCTAGCAACAGTTGGCGATCCGCTTATGGATTTGGGCTCCGCCCTTGCGTATTGGGTCGATAAAGATGATGAGCCAATGTTTGCCTCACTTCGCCGGCAACCTAGCCATCTTGAGGCAATGCCTACTAGACGAGAATTTATTGCAAAATACCTTGAGCTAAGTAATAGAAAATGTGATGACTTCACATTCTATGAAGTCTTTGGTTTATTTAGATTAACGGTAATCATCCAACAAATCTGGGCTCGATATAGAGCAGGTCAAACTACAAATCCTGCCTTTAAAGGTTTCGGCATGGGAGTTAACATTTTGATTAAGCGTGCGCAAGGATTGATCTCATGAAAGCTGGACGGATCACAATTTCAACTAGAAAGTTTGAAGTTAAAGAAGTTCCAACTCCAACTCCTGGTATTGGCGAGGTTCGCATTAAAGTAGGCGCAGCAGGAGTCTGTCTCTCTGATGTTCACTTACTTGATGGCTCTCTCTCGCCAGGATATCTAAAGGGCGATGAGGTAACTATCGGCCATGAAGTGGCAGGAACAATTGATCAACTCGGTAGTGAAGTATCTGGATACCAAGTTGGAGATCGAGTAATAGTTATCGCTGGCCAGCGTAATGAAGCAAATCAAATTACAACACTAGGTTTTGATTACGATGGTGGTTATGCCGAGTATGTAATTACTAAAGCATCGCTAGTTGTGAAAATTCCTGACTCACTTGCCTTTGAAGAAGCTGCCATCATTCCTGATGCAGTATCAACTCCATGGGCTGCGATCTCATCAACTGCAAAGATTCAAGCAGGTGAGAGCGCTGCAGTATTTGGAATTGGTGGCCTTGGAATTCACGCAATCCAGCTTCTTAAAATCATTGGCTGTAGCAAAATAATTGCCATCGACCCTCGGATAGAGGCCCGTGAAAAAGCCCTAAAAGTAGGGGCCCACTTCGCCTTTGACCCAAGTGATGAAGAGCTAAAAAAACATCGGGGCCTAAACGCTGTCTTTGATTTTGCAGGAGTGGCATCGGTAAGAAAGCAGGGGCTCTCACTACTTGGCGAGATGGGTAGATTGGTAATTATTGGAATTGCTAATGAAGCTATCACTATTCCAAATGATATGGCCTTTACTTATATGAGAACCCAACTCCTAGGTCATTATGGATCTGAGCGCCATCACACCCAAGAACTTGTTGAGATGGTTAAGGATGGAAAATTAAAGCTCTCAGACTCAGTTACTCAAGTTCTCTCACTTGATCAAGCAGCTCTTGCGCTAGAAACTCTTGAGAAGAAAATCGGTAATCCAATTCGCATCGTTCTAAAACCTTAAAAAAAATCCCCGACCATAACGGCCGGGGATTATTTATAAATTACTAACTAGCGATTTTCTCCAACTTGGTAATCATCAAGGCGAACTGCCTCTCCTGATCCTGTGGTATCAAATGGCGCATAGTCATACTCTTCATAAGCTGCATAGACCGCAGCCTTTGCCTCTTCAGTAGGTTCGACTCGAACGTTGCGATAACGAGCAAGGCCGGTTCCTGCTGGGATGAGTTTTCCAATGATGACGTTTTCTTTAAGACCAAGAAGTGGATCACTCTTTTCAGAAAGGGCCGCATCGGTTAGGACGCGAGTTGTCTCCTGGAAGGAAGCTGCTGATAGCCAAGATTCAGTAGCAAGTGATGCTTTGGTAATTCCCATAAGTTCTGGGCGACCATTTGCAGCCTTGCCACCTTTCTGCACCGCTTCGCGGTTAGCAGATTGGAATCTTAGGTGATCAACTAATTCACCTGGCAATAGATCAGTATCTCCTGGCTCTAAAACAGTGATGCGACGAAGCATCTGCTTAACCACAATTTCAATGTGCTTATCGTGGATACCAACACCCTGGGTGCGATAAACCTCTTGAATTTCATGGACTAGATGGGTCTGAGTTGATCTTGCTCCTAGGATCTTAAGTACTTGCTTAGGATCAATTGCGCCCACAACCATCTGTTGACCAACGCTTACCTTCTGGCCATCTTCAACTAGAAGTTTCTGACGACGAGTAATTGGATAAGCAACAGCCTCTGAGCCATCCTCTGGGGTAACAATTATCTTCTTACCCTTAGCATCTTCAAGGAAGCTAACAACTCCAGCAGTTTCTGCAATTGGAGCAACGCCCTTTGGAGTGCGCGCTTCAAAGAGCTCAACTACGCGAGGCAGACCATGGGTGATATCACCTGATGCAGTTGCCGCTCCTCCAGTATGGAAGGTACGCATTGTTAACTGAGTTCCTGGTTCACCAATTGATTGCGCTGCAATGATTCCCACTGCTTCGCCCACATCAACTAGCTTGCCTGTTGCCATTGAGCGGCCATAACACTTAGCGCACTGTCCAACCTTGCTATCGCAGGTAAGAATTGAGCGAACTTTAATCTCACTCACTCCAGCATCAATTAGATTATTGATTAAGCGATCGCCAAGATCAGCACCTGCTATAACGATGGTCTTGCCATCTACTACAACATCTTCTGCAAGGGTTCGGCCATAGATTGAAGTCTCAACATAATCATCGCGGGTTAGTTTTCCTGCAACGATATTTCCAATCCTTAGAGTTAGACCGCGATCAGTTCCGCAATCCTCTTCTCTAATGATTACATCTTGAGCCACATCGCAGAGGCGTCTAGTTAGATAACCAGCATCTGCGGTGCGAAGAGCGGTATCTGCAAGTCCTTTTCTAGCGCCATGTGTTGAGATAAAGTACTCAAGAACTGAGAGTCCTTCGCGGAAGTTAGATTTAATCGGACGAGGGATAATTTCACCCTTTGGATTTGCTACCAGCCCGCGCATACCTGCAATCTGGCGAATCTGCATCATATTTCCGCGCGCTCCAGAGAAGACCATCATCCAAACTGGATTTGTTCTTGGGAAATTATCTTCCATCTCCTTAGCAACTTCATTTGTTGCCTGAGTCCAGATCTCAATTAGCTCCTGACGACGTTCATCATCAGTAATTAGACCCTTCTCATATTGAGATTGGACCTTATCGGCCTTTGTCTCATAGCCCTCAAGGATTTCAAGCTTTCTTCCTGGAGTTACTACATCAACAATTCCAATTGTTGCTCCAGCTCTAGTTGCCCAGGTGAAACCAAGTTCCTTCAAGGCATCTAGTACTTGAGCTACAACTACCTTTGGATAGCCTTCAGCTAAATTATCAACGATTAAGCCAAGTGCTTTCTTAGTCACATCGTAATCAACATATGGGAATGACTCAGGAAGTACTTCATTAAAGATTGCTCTTCCAAGAGTTGTCTCTTTTGTTACTAGCTCGCCATTGATATTGATGCGAATCTTTATCTTGGCTTGTAGTGAGAGGCTCTTTTGCTCATAGGCCATTAGACCTTCAGCAATTGAGGTAAAGCTACCTCCCTCACCCAATTGATTTTCACGAAGTGAGGTTAGGAAATAAAGACCTAGGACCATATCTTGGGTTGGCGCAGTTAGCGGCCTTCCAGATGCTGGCGAGAGAATATTGTTTGAGGAGAGCATCAAGATACGAGCCTCTGCTTGAGCCTCGGCAGATAGTGGAACGTGAACCGCCATCTGATCACCATCGAAGTCTGCGTTAAAGGCAGTACAAACTAGAGGGTGAATCTGAATTGCTTTTCCTTCAATTAGTTGTGGTTCAAATGCTTGAATACCTAAACGGTGCAGAGTTGGTGCGCGGTTTAGTAGCACTGGATGCTCAGCAATGACCTCTTCTAATACATCCCAAACTACAGATCTGGAACGCTCAACCATACGCTTTGCGCTCTTGATGTTCTGGGCATGATTTAGATCTACCAAGCGCTTCATTACAAAGGGCTTAAATAACTCAAGTGCCATCTGCTTAGGCAGACCGCATTGATGAAGTTTTAACTGTGGACCAACGACGATTACCGAACGACCTGAGTAATCCACGCGCTTTCCAAGCAGGTTCTGGCGGAAGCGTCCCTGCTTTCCTTTTAACATATCGGAAAGTGATTTCAGTGGACGATTTCCAGGACCTGTTACTGGGCGACCACGACGACCATTATCAAATAGCGCATCTACTGCTTCTTGAAGCATACGCTTTTCGTTATTGACAATAATCTCTGGCGCTCCAAGATCAACAAGTCTCTTCAAGCGGTTATTACGGTTGATAACGCGGCGATAGAGATCATTTAGATCAGAGGTAGCAAAGCGGCCGCCATCTAATTGAACCATCGGACGAAGATCTGGCGGAATAACTGGAACGCAATCTAGAACCATTGAAGCTGGCTTATTAGAGGTAGTTAGAAATGAGTTAACCACCTTAAGGCGCTTAATGGCGCGAGTCTTCTTCTGTCCCTTACCAGTTTCAGCCAAGACATTTAGCTTGTCGAACTCAGCTTGGAGATCAAAGGTTTCAAGTCTGCGCTGAATTGCAGCAGCTCCCATATATCCCTTGAAGTAGATGCCATAGCGATCACGCATCTCGCGATAGAGATTTTCATCACCTTCAAGATCTTGAACCTTAAGATTCTTGAAACGAGTCCAGACCTCCTCTAGGCGATCAAGTTCTTTTTGAGAACGCTCACGAATATTTTTTAGCTCACGCTCGCCAGCTTCTCTCACCTTACGGCGTTGATCAGCTTTAGCACCCTCATCTTCGAGCTCTGCTAAATCATTTTCCATCTTCTCTTGGCGAAGAGCAAGATCGTTATCGCGCTTGGTTTCAATCTTTTTGCGATCAGAGTTGATCTTCTTCTCTAGTTTTGGAAGATCTTCCTCACGCGCCTCCACATCAACTTCAGTGATCATGTAGGCAGCAAAATAGATAACCTTTTCAAGATCTTTTGGAGCAAGATCTAGAAGATAGCCAAGACGTGATGGAACGCCCTTGAAATACCAGATATGAGTAACTGGGGCAGCAAGTTCAATATGTCCCATGCGCTCACGGCGAACCTTGGCGCGAGTTACTTCAACTCCGCACCTCTCGCAGATAATTCCTTTGAATCGTACGCGCTTATATTTACCGCAGTAGCACTCCCAATCCCTAGTTGGTCCAAAGATCTTCTCATCAAAGAGACCATCTTTTTCCGGCTTTAGGGTGCGGTAGTTAATAGTCTCTGGCTTTTTGACCTCACCAAATGACCACTCACGGATATTGCCAGCAGAGGCAAGACCAATCCTTAACTCATCGAAAAAGTTGACATCTAACATATCTATTTCTCCCCCTGTCAAACTTCTTCTACAGAGCTTGGCTCAACTCGTGACAAGTTGATACCTAGCTCTTCGGCTGTTTTAAAGACTTCTTCATCAGTATCGCGCATCTCAATAGCAACACCTTCAGATGAAAGTACTTCTACATTGAGACAGAGTGATTGCATCTCTTTTACTAGAACCTTAAATGACTCTGGGATTCCAGGCTCTGGGATATTTTCACCTTTAACGATTGCTTCATAGACCTTAACGCGACCTAGAACATCGTCAGATTTAATTGTTAGTAGCTCTTGCAAGGTGTAAGCAGCGCCATATGCTTCAAGGGCCCAAACTTCCATCTCACCAAATCGCTGTCCACCGAACTGAGCTTTTCCACCAAGTGGTTGCTGAGTAATCATGGAGTAAGGACCGGTTGAGCGAGCATGGATCTTGTCATCAACTAAGTGATGTAGCTTCAAGATATACATATAACCAACAGTGATTGGCTCGCGATATGGCTGACCAGTTCTGCCATCAAAGAGCATCGCTTTTCCTTGCTCTCCAATTAAACGATCGCCATCAGCATTTGGAAGAGTTGATCCAAGAAGTCCTGTGATCTCCTCTTCTCTTGCGCCATCAAATACAGGTGTTGCTACGCGAGTTCCAGGCTCTGCCGAGAGTGCGCCAATTGCGCCTAAGCGCTCTTGCCATCCCTTATCGGAGCCAGATACTTGCCAGCCGCTCTTTGCAACCCAACCAAGATGAGTCTCTAGAACCTGACCAACATTCATACGTCCTGGAACACCAAGTGGATTAAGAACTACATCAACTGGAGTTCCATCAGCAAGAAATGGCATATCTTCAACTGGCAAAATCTTGGAGATAACGCCCTTATTTCCATGGCGTCCTGCAAGCTTGTCACCATCTTGAATCTTGCGCTTTTGGGCAACATAGACGCGAACTACTTGATTAACTCCAGCTGCAAGATCGTAGCCATCATCAAGATCAAATATTTTTACGCCAATTACTTTTCCGCCCTCACCATGAGGAACCTTTAGCGATGTATCTCTAACTTCTCTTGCCTTCTCACCAAAGATTGCGCGAAGCAGGCGCTCTTCAGGAGTTAACTCAGTTTCACCCTTTGGCGTAACTTTTCCAACCAAGATATCGCCTGGAACAACATCTGCTCCGATGCGGATAATTCCGCGCTCATCAAGGTCTGCAAGAACTTCCTCTGAGACATTTGGAATATCACGAGTGATTTCCTCTGCTCCTAGTTTGGTATCACGAGCATCAACTTCATACTCTTCAATGTGAATTGAGGAGAGGACATCATCTTGAACTAAACGCTGGGACAAAATAATGGCATCTTCATAGTTATGACCTTCCCATGACATAAATGCCACGAGTAAGTTCTTACCCAACGCCATCTCACCAAGTTCAGTGCTTGGACCATCAGCAATAGCTTGGCCGGCAGCAATCTTCTGTCCTTGGCTAACAATTACTCGCATATTGCGAGAAGTTCCTTGATTGGAGCGGATGAACTTATCGACGTTATAAGTATCTTCCTCGCCATCATCGGTTGTAATCACGATTAAATCTGAGGCAACTTCGCTTACTACTCCGCCTCTAATGGCAAGAAGAACATCGCCAGCATCAACTGCTGCGCGATACTCCATGCCGGTTCCAACTAGAGGAGATTCTGCGCGAAGTAGGGGCACAGCCTGACGCATCATGTTTGCGCCCATAAGAGCGCGGTTAGCATCATCATGCTCAAGGAATGGAATCATCGCAGTTGCAACCGAAACCATCTGGCGAGGTGAGACATCCATGTAATCAACTTCTTCAGCTGGGATGTATTCAACTTCTCCGCCGCGGCGACGAACTAAAACTCTTGCTTCAGCAAAATGGTTATCCTCAGTAAGAGGAGCATTTGCTTGAGCAATAATGTGTTCATCTTCTTCATCAGCAGTTAAGTAATCAACCGCATCTGTAACTTTGCCTTTAACAACTTTGCGATATGGCGTCTCAACGAAACCAAATGGCGTGATGCGAGCATAAGTTGCAAGAGAACCAATCAGACCAATGTTTGGACCTTCTGGGGTTTCAATCGGACACATGCGGCCGTAGTGAGATGGATGAACATCTCTTACTTCAAAGCCAGCTCTATCTCTTGAAAGACCTCCAGGTCCAAGCGCTGATAGACGACGCTTATGAGTAAGACCTGAAATTGGATTGGTCTGATCCATAAACTGAGAGAGCTGAGAAGTTCCAAAGAACTCTTTGATAGATGCAGTAATTGGACGGATATTGATTAGTGTCTGCGGAGTAATCGCTTCAACATCTTGTGTTGTCATACGCTCTCTAACAACGCGCTCCATACGCGAGAGACCAACTCGAACCTGGTTTTGAATTAGCTCGCCAACAGTTCTAAGGCGGCGATTTCCAAAGTGGTCGATATCATCGATCTCAACTCGAACCTGCTTACCTAAATCAATAAGAGTCTCGCCTTTATGAAGGGCTGCGATATAGCGAATCGCTCCGACGATGTCGTCGATAGCAAGAAGTGACTTACCAAGATCAAGATCTAGACCAAGCTTCTTATTAACCTTAAAACGCCCTACTTTTGCTAGGTCATAGCGCTTAGGGTTGAAATAGAGGTTTTCAATAAGGGTTTGTGCTGCCTCTTTAGTTGGTGGCTCACCGGGACGCATCTTGCGATAGATATCAAGCAGAGCTTCATCTTGAGTTGAAACGTTATCTTTAGCAAGAGTTTCTTTGATTGATGGATACTCACCAAACTCAGCAAGAATCTGATCATTGCTCCAGCCAAGTGCTTTAAGAAAGATAGTTACTGATTGCTTACGCTTTCTATCAATACGAACCGCAACAAAGTCTTTCTTATCAATTTCAAACTCTAACCATGCTCCGCGGCTAGGAATGACCTTTGCCGTGAAGATATCTTTATCAGATGCCTTCTCAACTGTTCTCTCAAAATAAACTCCAGGAGATCTGACAAGCTGTGAAACAACTACGCGCTCTGTTCCATTGATAACAAATGTTCCGCGCGGAGTCATTAGCGGGAAGTCGCCCATAAATACTGTCTGGGATTTGATTTCACCAGTTACATTGTTAGTAAATTCTGCAGTAACAAATAGTGGTGCGGCATAGGTAATGTCGCGCTCTTTGCACTCTGCAATTGTGTATTTGGAAGGTTCAAAGCGATGATCACGGAAGGAGAGTGACATCGAGCCTTGGAAGTCTTCAATTGGTGAGATCTCTTCAAATATTTCTTCAAGTCCAGAGGTCTTAGGAATTTCTCCTCGATCTGGTCTTTCATTCTTACCAAGTCTTGCGCGCCAGGCATCATTGCCAAGTAACCAATCAAAGCTCTCGATTTGCAGAGCTAATAGATTTGGAACTTCTTGTGGTTCGCGGATCTTGGCGAAAGAAATGCGGTTAGGAGCTGATGATTTCGTTTTCGCGGCCAAGAGTTTTCCTTCCAAAGTTAGTCACTACTTCGTTAAGTTTTTCTTAATAACTCTTAAATCTCTTCGTGCTCGCACAGCAAACGAAAGGCCTCAGCCGCTATATGCCTGACCTGTGATTTTTGAGCGAGGGGGCAGGATATCCCTTGCGACACGCCGCTGTCTAATCAGGGGCAAGGCTCAAGAAATAGCAAAGCCCCCCTGTATAAGGGGGGCTCGCTTATCAAAGAACTTACTTGATGCTGACCTTTGCGCCAGCTGCCTCAAGGGCGGCTTTTGCCTTATCAGCTGTTGCCTTATCGGCCTTCTCAAGCACGGTTGCTGGAGCTGAATCGACAAGATCCTTTGCTTCCTTTAGACCGAGGCTTGAATTAAGGGCGCGAACTTCCTTAATAACCGCAATCTTCTGTGAGCCGGCATCTTCAATTACTACGGTGAACTCATCTTGAGCTGCTGCAGCTTCTCCGCCGCCTGCTGCCCCGCCTGCTGCTGCAACAGCAACTGGCGCTGCGGCAGTGACATCGAATTCAGTCTCAAATGCCTTTACGAAATCTGAGAGCTCAACAAGAGTCATCTCTTTGAATTGAGCTAATAGGTCTGTGCTACTTAGTTTTGCCATTTTCGTATTTCCTTTTCTTTAAGCGTTCTCTGTTGGTTCTACTGGCGCAGAAGTCTCTGGCGCTGCCTGAGCAACAACTTCCTCGTTTGTTGCTTCTGCAACTGGCGCTGCTTCGGCTACAACTTCCTGAGTTGTTGCCTCTGCAACTGGTGCTGCTTCTGCAGCGGGGGCAGCCTGCTCTGGCGCAGCAGGTGCTCCAGATTCAGCTTCTCTCTTAATACGCAGCGCATCAAATGCTCTAGCGGCTTTTGCCATAGATGCCTTCATAGCGCCAGCAAGCTTGGCCAAGAGAACTTCGCGCGATTCAAGATCGGCAAGTTTCATGATTTCAGCTGTTGTTACTGCTTTTCCTTCAAAGATTCCACCCTTAATAATTAAGAATGGATTTTCCTTCTGGAAATTCTTTAAGCTCTTTGCAGCTGCAACTGAATCGCCTTGAACGAAGGCAACAGCAGTTGGGCCAGTTAGTAGTGAGTCAGCGACCTCTACTCCAGCCTCTTTTGCAGCAATCTTTACCAAGGTGTTTTTAGCAACTTTATATTTAGTGCCAACACCAAGTGAGCGACGTAGCTCTTTAATTGCAGTCACGGTTAGACCGCGATACTCGGTAACAACAGTTGCATCGGCAGACTTAAAGTCTTCAACCAATTCAGCAACTGATGCCGCCTTATCAGAGCGTGCCATCTAACTTCCTTTCTACTTATATTCCCCAGAAGAAGTACCTACTGATTGGGTGATAAATATAAAAAAACCCCGTCGCATAGAAACGCGCGGGGTATCCGCTCGAACCTATGCGGGTTGTCTTTCGACATTTACTTCAAACCTTGCGATTTGAAACCAGCAGTCTCTGGTGAGAGGGCAGATATTAGAAGCAAAGGGGGCTTTAGGTCAAAATCACGCGAGAAAAACATTTTCTCGCGGCAAAAAGCTTTCTTGATTGAACTATCACCTCCACCGAACGGGCCAGATCGAGAGAAAGCTCGATCAACTTACTACTACTTATATTGCCAATCATCTTCGCAAATCTGGGGATCAACAGAGAAAGGCACCATCAGGGACAATCTCTGTCGATTCGTAGCCGATACCAGGTTTGAATAGAGTCAAACCAACTCATGCAAGGCAATCTTCTCACCTTTTTGGAAATTAACAATGGTTGATAAGAATATTGATGATCACGCACGGTATATATGTGTTTTTGACTCAGAGTAAAGGAGTTGGATAGAGCAGATTTACAGAACTATCTCTTTTTAAATCCCTTAGGACACTTTGGATTGACCGCGGTTACTTTCTTAACAGTCTTACCTTTAACACAAGTAATAGTAGTTTGCTTAGCTACTGCTGCCTTAGTTGGGGTTGGTGCCGCAATTGTGGGAGTTGGAGATGGAGTTGGAGATGGAGAAGCAACGGCTGATTCTGTGGGCGTTGGTGTTGGCGTTGGTGTTGGTGTTGGTGTTGGTGTTGGTGTTGGTGTTGGTGTTGGTGTCACCACTGCAGCAGGAGTAAATCTCAAGACACCGCGCTTAACAACATATGTCTGCGATGGTCCACCTTGTGAGTAATAAATTCGAAATACATTTGGTGAAACTTCATATCCAGTTGGATCTAAACCTTCTACTCCAGGTCCGGTAAGAATCTGCGGGGTGCTCCAACTCAAACCATCTTTAGAGGTACTAACAAAGAGCATCTGACGATTGGTACTGGTGCAGGCAATATCGGCCATGATCATTACATAATCACCTTGTTTAGCGCGCAAGATCTCGGTATCAACATAACCATTTTCAAAGCGCCATCCTGGCTCTTTGGTAAATGAAATTCCATCAGTAGAGATATAAGAAGCAATTTTCTCTGTGCACTTTCCGACCACTGGACTTTCAACAATATAGATTCTTACCCGGCCATCAGGAAGCAATACTGCATCTGGCACGCCCCATGCTCTAGTGCTAGATGGAACTCTCATCTCAGTTGTCGTTGCCACTCTTGCTCCGATACTCACACACCCTGCATCGATACATGGAGCTGAATAAACCTGTTGATTTGCGCCATCAATTTCCTTGAAATAAGCACGCTTTGTGCCGTTAGTAAATGTGACAACAGTGAAATCGTTTCCAAGTCGAGCTGGCACTGTTACGTTTGTGCAAACCCCTTCTTCATTGCAATCACTAACAACAGTTCCCGTAGGTCCATCTGAACGCCAGATTCGATCTAGGCCATTAATTCTCTCCACATGCGGGGAGACACCATTCATATTCATCTTTAGATGAAGACCCATATCTTCAGTCATGCTCCACTCAGCGCCATGAGCTTGATAGGTAGGCAAGGTTGCTACTGCCATTAAGAGTGCGAAGAGAATTACTTGAATGCGTCTCATAAGAGAGAAATTACCTTAAGTTGAGATAAATGAAAACCCCACCACAGTTAAGTGATGGGGTTTTCTTTAAAGAATTATTACTTACTCTATTGCTGGTCCACCTTCACGGGCATAGCTTGGATCAAGAGTTACGCCAGGTCCCATAGTGGTTGAGACAACTGCTTTTCTAATATAGCGACCCTTTGATGATGCCGGCTTAGCTCGCAAGATCTCATCAAATGCAGCTGCATAGTTATCAGCTAGCGCCTCTGCGCTAAATGAGGACTTACCAATAATGAAATGTAGGTTGCAATCTTTATCAACGCGGAATTCAATCTTTCCACCCTTGATATCACCGACAGCCTTTGCCACATCAGTTGTGACAGTTCCAGTCTTTGGATTTGGCATAAGACCACGTGGTCCTAGAACCTTTCCAAGACGTCCAACTTTGCCCATTAACTCAGGGGTTGAAACCACTGCGTCATAATCAAGACGGCCCTGATTAACTTCTTCGATTAACTCATCGCCGCCGACAATGTCAGCTCCTGCTGCCTTGGCCTCTTCTGCTCTTGGTCCAGTTGCAAAAACTAGAACTCGCGCAGTCTTGCCGGTTCCATGTGGCAAATTAACCACGGAGCGAACTGCTTGATCGGCCTTTTTAGGATCAACGCCGAGGACCATTGAGACCTCAACTGAGGAATCGTATTTGGTGACATTAGTTTCTTTAACCAGCTTCATACCAGATAGTGGGGTGTAGAGCTGATCTTGATTTATCTTCGCCGCTGCTGCGGTGTATTTCTTACTGCGCTTCATATCTTTTTCCTTTGTTTGGAAGCAGTGGTAGTAGCGGACCAGCGCGGTCCTCCCACGACTTATTTTTTAGTTGACGATGATTCCCATCGATCTTGCAGTTCCTGCAATGATCTTTGCTCCAGCTTTCACATCATTGGCATTTAAGTCATCCTTTTTCAAGGTTGCAATATCTTCACATTGCTTCCAAGTAACTGATCCGACTTTATCCTTATGTGGAATTGAAGATCCTTTTTCTAGCCCTGCTGCCTTAAGTAGTAGACGAGAGGCAGGAGGGGTCTTAGTAATAAAGGTAAAGGAGCGATCTTCATAAACAGTAATCTCAACTGGAACGATCTCGCCTTTTTGCTTCTCAGTGGCAGCGTTATATTGCTTAACAAAGTCCATGATGTTCACACCATGCTGACCAAGGGCAGGGCCCACTGGCGGCGCAGGTGTGGCAGCTCCAGCTTGGATCTGCAACTTGATAAGTGCTTGGACCTTCTTCTTCGGTGCCATCTTCTTCTCCCCTTTTTACCTTTTCTCTTTAAATCTTCTGAACTTGGTGGAATGAGAGCTCAACCGGAGTCTCACGGCCAAATATTGATACCAAAACCTTTAGCTTTGCCTGCTCTGGCATGATCTCTGAGATCGATGCAGGAAGAGTGGCAAATGGGCCATCCATAACAGTTACCGACTCACCAACAGTGAAATCAATAACTTTAATCTCAGGCTTCATAGTCTTCTTAAGCTCTTTTGGCATCAGCATCTTCTCTGCCTCAGATAACGGCAGCGGGCTTGGATGATGAGAGTTTCCAACAAAGCCAGTTACTCCTGGAGTATTTCTCACACAAGACCAAGATTCATCAGATAGATCCATACGAACTAAGACATAGCCAGGATAAACATTGCGCTTAACCTGCTTGCGCTGACCATTCTTAATCTCGGTTACCTCTTCTTCAGGAACTTGGATTTCAAAGATGAAATCCTCCATATGAAGTGAGGTGATGCGCTGCATCAGGTTGCCCTTTACTCGCTTTTCAAAACCAGCATAAGAGTGAACGACATACCAATCCCCGCTCTTTGCTGCTAACTCGGCGCGGAATGCAGCGACCTCAGGAGATACGATCTCTTGAACTTCTTCCTCTTCAAGTTCAATATCTGTATCTACTGCTACATCACTTGCTACTACTTCATCAGTAGTGGCAGTTAATTGCTCTTCGCTCATCATCCCTCCTTACCTTTTACTCGCCGAATATGAAGAAAACTAATCTGGTTAAAGCTAGATCAAATACTGAAACAACTGCGATAACAAAGGCCACGAAAACAAGAACTACTCCGGTATATGTGGTTAACATATTTCTAGATGGCCAGACCACCTTACGTAGCTCATTAATAACCTGGCGATAGAACAGGGCGATGCGAGAAAAGATATTTAGCTCTTTACTCTCTGAGTTCTCACCCATTTTGCATCCTTACCTTTCTCTCTCGTTAACTTCTTACTTCTTACAACTGCGCAGGGCAGGAGGGACTTGAACCCCCAACCGCCGGTTTTGGAGACCGGAACTCTGGCCAGTTGAGCTACTGCCCTATATGGCGCTTTCGAACATGGAAAAGCATGGACTTTTCATAATCAGATTTTTTTAATTACCCGATCAAGCAAGCGCCAGGATGGGCAAGTGTAGGTCAGGTCTACCCAATAGGTAAAACCCGCATGAGAAGGGGTAGAACTCGCGCTCACCTGCGCCTGTGAAAGACTAAGTGCCTATGAGTAAGCCTCGAATCTCTTCAAGAATTGCCGCTATCGCAGAGTCGGCGACCTTAGCCGTTGATGCCAAAGCAAAGGCCCTTAAAGCTGCTGGCCGGCCAGTGATCGGCTTTGGCGCAGGCGAGCCAGATTTTCCAACTCCGGATTACATTGTTGCAGCCGCTGCTGCTGCAACAAAGGTAGTTGCTAATCATCGCTACTCACCAACTCCAGGACTTCCTGAGCTTCGTCAAGCAATTGTTAATAAAACAAAGCGTGATTCAAATTATGAAATTAGCGTTGATCAAGTTCTAGTAACAAATGGCGGCAAGCAAGCGGTCTATCAAGCATTTGCTTCCATTATTAATCCTGGCGATGAAGTAATTCTCCCCTCGCCTTTCTGGACAACATATCCAGAGTGCATCAAATTAGCAGGCGGAAAAGCAGTTGAAGTATTTGCCGATGAGTCACAAGATTATTTAGTAAGTATTGAGCAGCTTGAAGCAGCAAGAAATGAAAACACTAAAGCGCTGCTATTTTGCTCCCCCTCTAATCCAACAGGATCTGTTTATTCAGTCGAGCAAGTCAAAGCAATTGGTAATTGGGCCGCAAAGCATGGCATCTGGATAATTAGCGATGAGATTTATGAACATCTGCTCTATGACGGAGCTAGCGCTCCTTCAATTCCAGTTATCGTCCCTGAAATGGCTGATAAGACAATTATTATTAATGGCGTTGCTAAAACATATGCCATGACGGGATGGCGAGTTGGTTGGATGATCGGGCCAAAGGATGTGATTAAAGCTGCTACAAATCTGCAATCACATCTAACATCTAATGTTTCAAATGTGGCCCAGAGAGCTGCAATTGCCGCACTCGATGGCGATTTAAGCGCAGTTAAGAAGATGGGTGAGGCCTTTGATAGGAGAAGAAAGTTAATCGTAAAACTTCTAAATGAAATCCCAGGAATTTCCTGTCCGATGCCAAAAGGGGCGTTCTATGCTTATCCGTCTGTTAAAGGTG
>Ga0194111_10004950_pt1 | contig 15397 bp, 9 predicted proteins | sample TA2KigC300mmetaG_FD_146194 | JGI IMG/M metagenome (GOLD analysis project Ga0194111, IMG submission 146194) | Freshwater microbial communities from Lake Tanganyika, Tanzania - TA2015033 Kigoma Deep Cast 300m | ecosystem: Environmental > Aquatic > Freshwater > Lake | place: Tanzania: Lake... | reverse complement strand
GCCGGGATTGCTTCCCGGCCTACATGCTCGAAACGCAGATGCAGCGCTTGTCGAGGGCAATGAGATGAGCGAAATCGAAATGCGCAACTTCGGCCGCGTCCAGGAAGTCCTGGAGGTCCCGAACCTCACGGAAATCCAGACACGCAAGTACGAGGAGTTCCTCCAGTTGGACGGCGATCCCTCGCGGCGCAAGAACACCGGCCTGGAGGCCGTCCTCCGGGAGGTCTTCCCCATCACCAGTTACGACGGCAACCTGCGCCTCGACTACGTCTCCTTCCGCCTCGGCCGGCCCAGGTACACCCCCGACCAGTGCCGCGCGCTGCGTCTGACCTACGGCCGCCCGTTCCGCGTCACGGTGCGCCTCTCCGGCCAGGCGTACAAGGAGCCGATTGAAGAGGAAGTGTACGTCGGGGAACTCCCGATCATGCTGGGCGGGGGCGAGTTCATCATCAACGGGGCAGAACGCGTCGTCGTGAGCCAACTGCACCGCTCCCCCGGCGTTGATTTCTCGATGACCCTGGAGGCCGGCGACCGCCGCATCCACTCCTGCCGCATCATCCCTGAGCGCGGCTCGTGGATCGAGATGAACGTCAGCCGCAAAGACACGCTCCTGATGCGCATCGACCAGTCCTCCAAGATCCCCGTGACGGCTTTCCTGCGGGCGATGGACCCCAAGTATGCCGACACAGAGACCCTCATCCGCCTCTTCTACGAAACGAAGGCCCTGAAAATGGGCTCCATCAAGCCCGGCACGCCCATGCAGGACCTGTACGTGGTGGCGCCGGTCGTTTCGAAGGAGACCGGCGAGGTCATCCTCAAGGCCGGCGAGCGGATGGGCGAAAAGTGGGAGACCGTCCGCAACTCCGCCATCAAGCAACTGGAGGTCGTGGCCGACCCGCAGTGCGACCCGCTCATCCTGAACACGATGGCCGAAGACAAGACCTCCAACCACGAAGAGGCCATGCTCTATATCTACGGGCGCCTGCGCGTGGGCAACCCGCCGAACCTCGATAAGGCGCGGCAACTGTTCCAGGAGAAGTTCTACGATGCGAACCGCTACCGCCTGGGCCGCGTCGGCCGGTTCCGCCTCAACCGCAAGTTCGGCACGAAGGTGGCCGAGGACGAGATGACCCTGCGGCCGGAAGACTTCATCGAGTGCATCCGCTACGTCATGAACCTCCGCAAGGGCGAAGGACTCACCGACGACATCGACGACCTCGGCAACCGGCGCCTCAGGACCATCGACGAACTCGCGGGCGACGAAATCCGCAAGGGCTTCCTCAAACTCCGCCGCACCGTCCAGGAGCGGATGAGCCTTAAGGACCCCAAGGAACTCACGCCCCGCACCCTCGTGAACTCAAAGAGCGTCTCTTCGAGCATCGAGTTCTTCTTCGGCCGGTCGGAACTCTCGCAGGTGGTTGACCAGACGAACCCCCTGGCGCAGTTGGCCAACGAGCGGCGCCTGAGCGCCCTGGGGCCCGGCGGCCTGAACCGCAAGCGCGCGGGCTTCGAGGTCCGCGACGTGCACGTCTCGCACTACGGCCGCATCTGCCCCATCGAGACGCCCGAAGGCACCAACATCGGCCTCATCGCCCAACTGGGCATCTACGCCACCGTGGACCCGTACGGATTCCTGATTACGCCGTACCGGAAGGTGGAGCGCGGCAAGGTGAACGGCGACGTGCGGTACATGCGTGCCGACGAAGAGATGCAGCACACGCTGGCCCCGGCCGACGTGCCCCTCGACGACCATAACCGCATCCAGGCCGACGCGGTGGTGGCGCGCGTCAAGGGCGACTTCCGCCGCGTGCCCACAGAGGAAATCCAGTACGTCGATATCAGCCCCAAGCAACTGGTGGGCGTATCCGCCAGCCTCATCCCGTTCCTTGAGCACGACGACGCCAACAGGGCACTGATGGGCTCGAATATGCAGCGGCAGGCCGTGCCGCTGCTGGACCCCAGGCCGGCCATCGTGGTCACCGGCATGGAGAAGCCCGTGGCCCAGAACTCCGGCATGGTCGTCCGCGCGGGCGAGGCGGGCGAGGTCACCTACGTCGATGCCAACCGCGTGGTCGTCAGGAACCGCGACGGGTGGGAGACCGAGTACCTCCTGCGCAAGTTCGTCGGCCTCAACGAGCGGACGTGCCTCAACCAGAAGCCCACCGTCCAGATGGGCCAGAAGGTGAAGCGCGGCCAGGTGCTTGCCGACGGCCCGGGCACGTCCGGCGGCGAACTCGCGCTCGGCCGCGACGTCCTGGCGGCATTCATGACCTGCGACGGCTACAACTTCGAGGACGCCATCGTCGTCAGCGAGGCCCTCCTGAAGGACGACCGATTCACGAGCATCCACATAGACGAGTTCGACGTGGAGGTCCGCGAGACCAAACTTGGCCGCGAAGAGTTCACACGCGACATACCGAACGTGTCGGAGCGGCAACTGAGGAGCCTCGACGAGCGCGGCGTCATCTGCGTCGGCACGCGCGTCAAGCCGGGCGACATCCTCGTGGGCAAGGTCTCCCCGAAGTCGAAGACGGAACTCTCGCCCGAGGAAAAACTCCTCCACGCCATCTTCGGCCGCGCGGGAGAGGACGTCAAGAACGACTCCCTCGTCGTCCCGGCCGGCACCGAGGGCGTGGTCATCAAGGCCGAGAAGTACTCGCGCGTGGCCCACCTGTCGGAGCAGGAGCGCCGCCGCCGCAGCCGCGAGGCACGCAAAATCGAGGCCGAGATGAACGAGAAGATCATCGCGGCATTCCGCAGCCTCGTCGAGACCCTCAACACGATCCTCCATACGAGCATCTGCGACCCGGTGACCGGCCGCGAGTACGGCAAGACCTCCGACACGGCGGCCCTGCTGGAGCAGATCGTGAGGTTCGACTACGAGCGCATCGAGACGCGCAGCCAGTCGTTCCAGGAGGGGCGCGAAGTCTTCCGCCGCGAGTGGCCCAAGATCCAGGAAATGCTCGACGACAAGGAGCGCGAGATAGCGCGCCTCCGCCGCGGCGACGAACTCCCGACCGGCGTCCTCGAGATGGTCAAGGTCTGGATCGCCACGAAGCGCACCCTGGCCGTGGGCGACAAGATGGCCGGACGCCACGGCAACAAGGGCGTCATCGCCCGCATCATGCCGGTCGAGGACATGCCGTTCCTGCCCGACGGGCGCCCCGTCGAGATACTCCTTAACCCCCTCGGCGTCCCGAGCCGCATGAACGTGGGCCAGATCCTGGAGACGCACCTGGGCTGGGCCGCGGCGGTCCTGGGGTTCCAGGCCGTCTCTCCCGTCTTCGACGGCTGCAAGGAAGACGCCATCCACGACCTCTTGGAGCAGGCCGGCCTGCCGAGGGACGGCAAGACCGTCCTCCATGACGGCCGCACGGGCGAACCGTTCGACCAGCGCGTAACCGTCGGCCACATCTACATGATGAAATTGCATCACCTGGTGGACGACAAGGTCCACGCCCGCGCCACGGGGCCCTACAGCCTCATCACGCAGCAGCCCCTGGGCGGCAAGGCCCGCTCGGGCGGCCAGCGCTTCGGCGAAATGGAAGTCTGGGCGCTTGAGGCCTACGGCGCCGCTTACATCCTCCAGGAACTCCTCACCGTCAAGAGCGACGACGTCGAGGGCCGCACCAAAATCTACGAGTCCATGGTCATGGGCCGAAACACCCTGGAAGCCGGCACGCCCGTCTCCTTCGACGTCCTCTGCAACGAGATCAAGGGCCTGTGCCTGAACGTCCAGTTGGAGAAGAAGCGCCTCTAGCGAGTGCGGAGTGCGGAATGTGCAGTGCGGAGTGAACGGCCGCAGGCGCGCGGCACGGCCGGCTATGCTTGGCCGCGAGCCGAAGGCGAGCGCGGCCGCCGCGTGTTTAGCCGCGGCCGGCACGGCCGCGGGGGGGCACTTGCGCGGCCGGGCGCGTCGCCGTACCGGCGACGGCTGAACAACGGCTGCGGCGCGGCGGGAGTTCAGCCGGTCGCCGCGTGTTTAGCCGCGGCCGGCACGGCCGCGGGGGGCACTTGCGCGGCCGGGCGCGTCGCCGTACCGGCGACGGCTGAACAACGGCTGCGGCGCGGCGGGAGTTCAGCCGGTCGCCGCGTGTTTAGCCGCGGCCGGCACAGCCGCGGGGGGCACTTGCGCGGCCGGGCGCGTCGCCGTACCGGCGACGGCTGAACAACGGCTGCGGCGCGGCGGAAGTTCAGCCGGTCGCCGCGGCGGCCGCCAGGGGCGAGACAAGGGGCGTACCATGCCGCTCGGCCGGCGGGCTTGCTTGCCGCGAGGGCGATGAACGGCCTTGCCCAGTTACGGGAGACAGCCGATGACCCAGGTAACGGAAACCGGACCGTACGAGAAGATCAACGATTTCGGCAGCGTGCGCATCTCGCTGGCCAGCCCGAACGACATCCGCTCCTGGTCGTTCGGCGAAGTGCGCAAGCCCGAAACCATCAACTACCGCACCTACCGGGCGGAGCGCGACGGGCTCTTCTGCGAGCGCATCTTCGGCCCGGAGCGCGACTGGGAGTGCTTCTGCGGCAAGTACAAGGGCACCAAGCACAAGGGCATGATATGCGACCGGTGCGGCGTAAAGGTCACCCACAGCCGCGTCCGCCGCAAACGCATGGGCCACATCAACCTGGCCGCCCCGGTCGTCCACATCTGGTACTTCAAGGCCATGCCCAGCCGCCTCGGCACGCTTATTGATATGAAAGTGTCCGACCTGGAGAAGGTGATTTACTTCCAGGACTACATCGTGGTTGACCCCGGGCCGACGCCGCTGAAGGAAAAGCAGTTGCTGACGGAAGAGGAGTACCGCGGGGCGCGCGAAAAGTACGGCAACGAGTTCGACGCCGACATGGGCGCCGAGGCCGTCAAGAAGATGCTCGGACGCATTGACCTGGCGAAACTCTCCCAGCAGTTGCGCGGCGAACTCGACACCACCCGCTCCAAGCAGAAACTCAAGAACATCACCAAGCGCCTGAAACTCATCGAGGCCCTCCGCTCGTCCGGCAACCAGCCCGAATGGATGGTCCTGGACGTCATCCCGGTCATCCCGCCCGACCTCAGGCCGCTGGTCCTCCTTGACTCCGGCAACTTCGCCACCAGCGACCTTAACGACCTCTACCGCCGCATCATGAACCGCAACAACCGCCTGAAGAAACTCGTGGACCTCAACGCCCCCGAGGTCATCATCCGCAACGAAAAGCGGATGCTCCAGGCGGCCGTCGACGCCCTCTTCGACAACGCTCGCTGCCGCAGGCCCGTACTGGGCTCCTCCAACCGCCCCCTCAAGAGCCTCACCGACATGATAAAGGGCAAGCAGGGAAGGTTCCGCGAGAACCTGCTCGGCAAACGCGTCGATTACTCCGCCCGAAGCGTCATCGTAATCGGCCCGGAACTCCGGCTGCACCAGACCGGCCTCCCGAAGACCATCGCCCTGGAACTCTTCCAGCCGTTCATCATCCGGCGCCTCAAGGAACTCGGCTACGCCGACACCATCAAAAGCGCCAAGCGCATGATAGAACGCCAGGACCGCGAAGTCTGGGACATCCTGGAAGAGGTAACTCACCAGCACCCGGTCCTTCTGAACCGCGCGCCCACGCTGCACCGCATGGGCATCCAGGCGTTCGAGCCGGTGCTGATTGAAGGCAACGCCATCAAGATTCATCCGCTCGTGTGCAGGGGCTTTAACGCCGACTTCGACGGCGACCAGATGGCCGTCCACCTGCCGCTGTCGCTGGAGGCCCAGGTGGACGCCACGGTGCTGATGATGAGCACCAACAACATCTTCAGCCCGGCCAACGGGCGGCCCATCATGAGCCCCAGCCAGGACATCGTCCTGGGGTGCTTCTACCTGACAACGCTCCGCCGCGGCGCGGGACTGAAGGGCGAGGGGAAATGCTTCAAGGACTTCCAGGAGGCCATCGCCGCCCACGCCCACAAGCGCATCGACCTGCACGCACCCATCAAGGTCCGCCTGCCGGCCAGCGCCAAGGTGGCCGAGAAGCCCGGCGCGCCGGAAAAGGCGCCCGCCGGTTCGCTCATCGAGACCACTGTCGGCCGCATCTACTTTAACGACGTCCTGCCGCGCGGCATGCCGTTCTACAACTTCGAGATGGTGCAGCGCGGCTGCGCGCAGGTCATCAGCGACTGTTACCGCCTCCTGGGCCGCGCTAAGACCATCGAGGTCCTCGACGCCATCAAGGAACTAGGCTTCCGGTGGAGCACCCTGGCGGGCCTGTCGTTCTCCACCGAGGACCTGCGCGTGCCGGTCGATAAGAAGCGCAAGATCCTCGAAACCACCCAGAAGGAAGTGGACCGCATCAACCGCGCACACGAGCAGGGCGCCATCACCGACGGCGAACGCTACAACCAGGTCATCGACGAATGGACGCACGCACGCGAACTGGTGACCCAGGAAATGATGAAGGAACTGGAGCACGACGTCCGCGAGGGCCGGCCCCACCTGAACCCCATATTCCTTATGACCCACTCCGGGGCGCGCGGCAGCGTGGACCAGGTCCGCCAGTTGGCCGGCATGAGGGGCCTCATGGCCAAGCCCTCCGGCCTTATCATCGAGACGCCCATCAAGGCCAACTTCCGCGAGGGCCTGACCGTCCTTGAGTACTTCTCCTCCACCCACGGGGCACGCAAGGGCCTGGCCGACACCGCGCTGAAGACCGCCGACTCGGGGTACCTTACCCGCAAACTGGCCGACGTGGCCCAGAACGTCATCGTCAGCGAGCACGATTGCGGCACGCTGAACTCCGTTGAGAAGGAAGTCTGGTACAAGGGCGCCGAGGTTGACCGGCCCCTGTCGGATGCCATCGTCGGCCGCGTCGCCGCCCAGAGCATCGTCGACCCGATTACCGACGAGTACGTGGTGAAGGAAGGCGAGATCGTCACGAACAAGGCGGCCGAGCGCATCGAGCAACTCGGCATCGACCACATGCGCGTCCGCAGCCCCCTGGTGTGCGAATCGCCCGCCGGCATCTGCGCAAAGTGCTACGGCGTGGACCTCTCCACCGGAAAACTCGTCGAGGAAGGCATGGCCGTCGGCATCATCGCCGCGGAATCCATCGGCGAACCCGGCACGCAACTTACCATGCGCACCTTCCACATCGGCGGCACGGCAAGCCGCGCGGTCCTCGCCAGCGAGCACCGCGCATCCCAGGAAGGCCGCGTCCGATACCACAACGTCCGCGCCGTCCAGGTCAAGGACGAGGGCGGCCTGCGCAGCATCAGCCTCAAGCACAACGGCGAAGTCCTCATCATCGACGCCAAGGACCGCGAACTGGAACGCTTCGCCGTCCCCCTCGGCGCAGCGCTCCTGAAGGACGACGGCAAGACCGCCAAGGCCGGCGAAGTCCTCTGCCGCTGGGACCCCTACATGGCCCCCATCCTCTCCGAGGAGAAAGGCATCGTCAAGTACGCCGACCTGGTGGAAGGCGAAACGATGCGCGTCGAGGAAGACCGCTCCGGCCACAAACGCCGCCTCGTCATCGAGCACAAGGGCGAATTGCACCCCCGCGTCATCGTCGAGGACGCCGGCGGCAAAATCCTGGAGTTCCATTACATCCCCGCCCGCACCTACGTTGAGGTGGAGGAAGGCGAGAAGGTCGTCCCCGGCACGCTCCTGGCCCGCCGCCCGCGAGAGATGGGCGGCACGCAGGACATCACCGGCGGCCTGCCGCGAGTAACCGAACTCTTCGAGGCCCGTAAGCCGCGCGAACCCGCCGTCATGAGCGAAATAGACGGCGTAGTGGAACTCTCGCAGGAGAAGAAGCGCGGCAAGATGACCATCATCGTACGCAACCCGGAGGCCGAGGTCTCAAAGGAACACTACGTGCCGCACGACCGCCACCTCAGGGTACACACCGGCGACAAGGTCCGCGCGGGCGACCAACTTACGGACGGGCCGCTCGTGCCGCACGATATCCTTCGCATCGCCGGCGAGGCCGACCTCCAGAAGTACATGCTCCGCGAGGTCCAGAACGTCTACCGCTCGCAGAAGCAGTCGATCGACGACAAGCACCCGGAACTCATCCTTACGCAGATGCTCCGCAAGGTCCGCGTCGAGCGCCCGGGCGACACCAACTTCCTCCCCGGCGAGGTCGTCGATAAGTTCCGCTTCCGCGCAGAAAACGAGCGCCTCAACCACATGGTCAAGGTCGCCGACCCCGGCGACACCGAGTTCGAGGAAGGCCAACTGGTCCTGCGCAGCGAGTTCGACGAGGCGGCGGCCATCGCCGAGCAGGGCGGCGGAGCGCCCCCAAAGAAAAAACGCCCACGCCAGGCCACCGCAAAGACCATGCTCCTGGGCGTCACGAAGGCCAGCCTCCAGAGCGAATCGTTCCTGTCGGCCGCCAGTTTCCAGGAGACCACCAAGGTTCTTACGGAAGCGTCGCTGGCCGGCAAGGTGGACCCCCTCATAGGTCTTAAGGAGAACGTGGTCCTGGGCCACCTCGTGCCCGCCGGGACGGGCTTCAAGGCGTACCTGGAGGCTGCGGCCAAGTTGCACGCCGAGCCGGCCGCCGAGGCCGCCCCCGTGGCCGCCCCCGTGGGCGCAGAGGAAGTCCACCGCCCGGCCGAGGAAGTGCAGGAGGAGTAGCCGCACGCGCAGGCGCCTCGGCCGCCGCGGTTGCCCGGCGCGTGCAGCCCGGCGCATCCTGCGGCCTGTTGCACGGCACTGCGCCGTGCTATAATCCGCGTTTGCGGGTTTTCAAGGAGTCGAGCGGAGAGCAACTGATGCCGACCATCAACCAACTGATTCACCGGTCGCGAAAGGTCCAGAAGTCGCGCTCGAAGAGCACCGCCCTCACCCGGTGCCCCCAGAAGCGCGGCGTGTGCACCCTGGTGCGCACGATGACGCCGAAGAAGCCGAACTCGGCCCTCCGAAAGATCGCCCGCGTGCGCCTCTCCAACGGCAAGGAGATCACGGCCTATATTCCGGGCGTCGATCATAACCTCCAGGAGCACTCCATCGTGCTGGTTCGCGGCGGGCGCGTGCGCGACCTGCCGGGCGTGCGCTATCACATTATCCGCGGCACGCTCGACTCCCTCGGAGTCGAGGCACGCCGCCAGAGCCGCTCCAAGTACGGGGCAAAGACCCCCAAGTAACTCCCCGTCAGCCGCCCATCTTGATGGGCGCGTTTGCCGAGCACGTTTGGCCGCCCATCTTGATGGGCGCGTTTGCCGAGCACGTTTAGCCGCCCATCTTGATGGGCGCGTTTGCCGAGCACGTTTAGCCGCCCACCTTGATGGGCGCGTTTGCCGAGCACGTTTAGCCGCCCATCTTGATGGGCGCGTTTGCCGAGCACGTTTAGCCGCCCATCTTGATGGGCGCGTTTGCCGAGCACGTTTAGCCGCCCATCTTGATGGGCGCGTTTGCAGAACCGCCTCGCAGCGGATGAGGAGACGAACGATGGCCTTCAAGAAGTTCACCGCCAGCCACACGCACCAGAAGCCCGACCCGCGCTTTAAGAGCGACCTCGTCCAGAAGTTCATCAACAGCATGATGATCAAGGGCAAGAAGAGCGTGGCCCAGCGCGTCTTCTACGACGCCATGGACATCATCGCCAAGAAGGTCAAAGACGCCCCGCCCCTGGACGTCTTCACCCAGGCCGTCGACAACGTCAAGCCCTACATCGAGGTCCGCTCAAAGCGAGTCGGCGGCGCAACCTACCAGGTCCCCATGCAGGTGAACCAGAGGCGGCGACTATCGCTGGCCCTGCGATGGATCCGCCAGGCCGCACGCGAAAAAAAGGGCAAGCCGATGTCCGAACGCCTCGCCGACGAACTCCTGGCCGCCTATAAAAAGGAAGGCGCCGCCATCCAGACGCGAGAGAACGTCCACCGCATGGCCGAGGCCAACAAGGCGTTTGCTCACTTCGCATGGTAAGTACCTCGGGGCCCCCGGCGACAGGCGCCGCAGGCCCCCCTTTTTTCGGGCACGACACGTTCCGACAATCGCCGGCCGCCTTGAGCGAAAGGCGGCGCACTGGTCCACTCGGGGCAGCCACGCCGCTGCTTTTACCCCTGCGGCATGGATGAGCGGCCGCGCCCGCGCGCCAGGTCGGCGCACCCGGCCGGGACGCGGCCGTAAGGTCGCGGATCCGTTGGTATGGCGCATATGAGCACCCAGGAACTCCTGAAAATCCGCAATATCGGCATTGCCGCTCACATCGACGCCGGCAAGACCACCGTCACGGAGCGCATCCTCTACTACGCCGGCAAGACCTACAAAATGGGCGAGGTCCACAACGGCACCGCCGTCATGGACTTCGACCCCGAAGAGCAGAGCCGCGGCATAACCATCCACGCCGCCGCCACCACTCTGCCCTGGAAGGGCGCTACAATCAACCTCATCGACACCCCCGGCCACGTCGACTTCACCATCGAGGTCGAGCGCAGCCTGCGCGTCCTGGACGGGGCCGTCGTGGTCTTCTGCGGCGTCGGCGGCGTCGAGGCGCAGAGCGAGACCGTGTGGCGACAGGCCGACCGCTACGGCGTGCCGCGGCTGGCCTTCGTCAACAAACTCGACCGCGTGGGGAGCGACTGGGAGCGGGTCATCCACGAAATCCGCACCCACCTGCACAAGGGGGCCGCGCCGGTGCAACTGCCCATCGGCGCCGGCGCCGACTTCGCCGGCATGGTCGACCTGGTGCAGATGCGGGCGCTCTACTACCGCAATGAACTCGGAACGCAGTTCGACGAGACGCCCATTCCGCCGGCCATGCGCCCGGCCGCCGCCGCCGCACGCGAGGAACTCCTCGCCCGCGCCGCAGAGTTCGACGATGCGCTCGCCGAGAAGTACGTTCACGGCCGCCAGTTCGCCCCCGCGGAACTCAAGGCCGCCGTACGCAAGGGTTGCCTCCGCATGGGCCTCGTGCCCGTCCTGTGCGGCTCGGCCCTCCGCAACAAGGGCATCCAGCCCCTCATGGATGCCGTGGTCGATTACCTGCCCTGCCCCCTGGACCGCGGCGCCGTCAAGGGCCATGAGCCTGCCCGCCGCGGCGAGTTCAAGGACGCCCTCATCGAACCCGACCCGGAGGGGCCGTTCGCCGGCCTCGTCTTCAAGATCGCCGCCGACGCCCACGGCGACCTGCACTGGGTGCGCGTGTACCGCGGGACGCTGCGGTCCGGCACGCGGGTCCTCAACTCCGCCCGCGCCGCCAAGGAGAATGTCACGCGCATCTGGCGTATGCACGCCGACGAACGCCTCCGCGAAGAAGCCGCCCTCGCCGGCGACATCGTCGCTGTCGTCGGCCTCAAGGACTCCTTCACGGGCGACACGCTCTGCGACACCCGCCACCCCGTCATCCTGGAGAAGATCGGCATCCCCAAGACGGTCATCTCGATGGCCATCGAGCCGCGAACCAGCGACGACCGCCAGCGACTCGGTGAGGTGCTCCAGGTCCTTGCACGCGAGGACCCCACCTTCGAGTACCGCGTTGACGCCGAGACCGGCCAGACCATCATCGCCGGCATGGGCGAACTGCACCTGGAAGTCCTCAAGAACCGCATGCTCAGGGACTTCAAACTCCAGGCCAAGGTCGGCCGGCCCCGCGTCGCATACCGCGAGACCGTCCGCCGCACGGCAGAGGCTGAGGGGCGGTTCGTACGCCAGACCGGCGGCCGCGGACAGTACGGCGTCGTCGAAATCCGCGTCGAGCCGCGCCCATCCCGCGACCTGGAGGAGGAACCCGTCACGTTCCTCTCGCGGGTCAAGGGCGGGGCCGTCCCGCAGGAGTTCATCGCACCGGTGGAGCGGGGCATCCGCGGCGCCGCCGCCGCAGGCATCGCCACAGGTTACCCCCTCATTGACGTCAAGGTCACCCTCCTGGACGGCAAATATCACGAGGTGGATTCCTCCGAGGTGGCGTTCGAGGCCGCCGGCAGCCTCGCCCTCCAGGCGGCCGTCGAGCAGGCCGGCGTCCACCTGCTGGAACCCATCATGCGCCTACAGATCGTCGCGCCGAACGAGTGCTTCGGCGACATCACGGCCGACCTGATGACCCGCAGGGCCGAAATCGGCGGCACGGAACTCAAAGGGATGAGCACACGCGTCATCACGGCCCTGGTGCCCCTGGCGAACATGTTCGGCTACGCGACGGCCGTGCGCAGCCTGACGGCCGGCCGCGCGACCTACTCCATGGAGCCGTCGCATTACGCCGTCGTCCCCGACGACGTTGCCCGGACGCTCCTCGATTGACCGCCTTCGAGCCGCCGGCGTAAGCCTGGCGGTTATCGGATGTGCCGCGGCCGGCTTGTCCGGCCGTGGGTGGCATGCTTACGCGGCCGCCCGCCTGGGCGGGCTGTGGCCCGCGGGTCCCCGTGCGAAACGGCGGTGGCGGGTGCACCAATTCTTCCTGGCGGAGGGAACCCCGCGAAAAACCACGCTCCGAGGCATACATCCCGGCGAAGTCGGCGGCCGACACGCCGCAGGGATGTTCCTGCGGCGGGGCGGAAGCCGACCTCGCCAGGGATCGACCATCCTGGCAGACCGGCGGCGGCGGGGCGCCAGGGGGAATCCGTCGGGGACCCCTTCACCCCGCCGGATTCCCCCCTGGTATGCCTCGGAGCGTGGTTTTTCGCAGGGCGTCCGGATGCCAGGATCCGCTGGCACACCCGCGGTGGCGCGCATGCAAAAAAGTGGTTGACACCATGCGCCTGCATGGTACACTGCATGTTCTCGGCACTTTAATAACAGCCGGCCGCGTGAGGCCGGAAAAGGGTGGCATCCTGGCTGCGGCCGAGCCGCCGTCGAGGGGTGGGCTAGGCCGGCGCGGGGATTGCATCGTTTTTTCCGGCCCTCTGCGGCCGGCGCGAGGCGGGGCATTGTGGGCGATCGCATACGAATAAGGATGGAGGCCTACGATCACCGCGTGCTGGACCAGAGCGCGGCTGAGATCGTCGAGACGAGCAAGCGCACCGGCGCAAGGGTCAAGGGGCCCATCCCACTGCCCACGCGCATCGAGCGGTACACGGTGCTGCGGTCGCCCCACATCGACAAGAAGAGCCGCGAGCAGTTCGAAATCCGGACTCATAAGAGACTTATTGATATCGAAGAACCTACCGTGAAAACGGTCGACGCCCTCAATAAACTCAACATGCCGGCGGGCGTCTTCATCAAGATCAAGGCCTAGGGCCCATGCCAGCCATCCTCGGCCGCAAACTCGGTATGACCAGCGCCTTCGACGACAAGGGGCGCCAGGTGCCCGTCACCGTCATCGAGGCCGGGCCGTGCCAGGTGCTCCAGGTCAAGACCCCCGCCGCCGACGGCTACGCCGCCGTACAACTCGGCTTCGCCGAGAAACCGGCCCGCGTGACGACGCGGCCCCTGGCGGGACACTTCAAAAAGTCCGGCGCCACCCCCAAACGCTTCGTCCGCGAGTACCGCACCGGCGACGCCTCCAGGTACCAGCCCGGCCAGGCCGTGACCGTGGCCGAGTTCGAGGGCGTGCCGCTGGTCGACGTCATCGGCGTCACGAAGGGCCGCGGGTTCGCCGGCGTCATGAAGCGCCACCGCTTCGGCGGCCAGCCCGCCAGCCACGGCACCGAACGAAAGCACCGCTCCAGCGGCAGCATCGGCGAGGGCGCCGGCATCCCCGGCCGCGCAGTACGCCGCGGCAAACGCATGGCTGGACACATGGGCCGCGAGCGCCGCACCGCGGAGCGGCTGAAGGTCCTCAAGATCGATGCGGAAGCCAACCTCTTGGTGGTCCGGGGCAGCGTGCCCGGCCCGAACGGCGGTTACGTGATGGTCCGCGGCGCACGCAAGGCGGGGCCGCCGAAGGCGTAGCCGCCGAGAGACGACCATGATACAAGTGCTTGTCTACAACACGGACGGGGCCGAGGCCGGCCGCATTCCCGTCGATGAAGACTGGTTCGGCGGCTGCGTCAACATGGACATCCTTCGCTTGGCCGTCCGCCGCCACGAGGCCAACCAGCGGCAGGGCACCGTGGCCACCAGGAGCCGCAGCATGGTTGAAGGCTCCACCCGCAAGATCTTCGCGCAGAAGCACACCGGCAGGGCACGCGCGGGCACCGTCCGCAGTCCGAAGCGTCGCGGCGGCGGCGTGACGTTCGCCAAGGTGCCCCGCGACTTCGGCCTGGCGATGCCCCGCAAGATGCGCCGTGCGGCCCTTGATTCGGCCCTCCTTGCACGCATGCGCGACGCGGAACTCGTGGTCCTCGACGGCCTGAGCCTCCAGCAGCCGAAGACCAGGATTGTGGCCCGGGCCCTGAAGGCCATCGGCGTCGAGCGCTCATGCACCCTGGCGCTGCCGGGGCAGGACGATGTGCTCTACAAGTCCGCGCGGAACATCCCGCGCGTCCGCGTCCGCCGCCTGGCCGACCTGAACGCCTACGACGTTCTCTGGCCCAACCGCGTCGTCTTCACGCGGCCGGCGTTCGAGGCCATGCTCGAAGCGAGGAAGAACTGATGGACCCGTACCTGGTGGTCATCAAGCCGCTCATCACCGAGAAGGGCACGACCCAGAACGAGAAACTCAACCAGTACGCCTTCCAGGTGCATCACGACGCCAACAAGCAGCAGATTCGCGAGGCGGTCGAGAAGATTTACGAGGTCCGCGTCCTGAAGGTCCGCACGCTCAAGCGCCGCGGCAAGGTCCGCCGCTACCGCTACACGCGCGGCCGGACGGCCGGCATGAAGAAGGCCGTCGTAACGCTGCACCCCGATGATAACATCGACCTGTTCTGATAAGGCATCGCTGGATTGCGTTTTACGCGGCGGGCCTCCTGACCTGCCGCGCAAGATGCGTTCAGCGTCTTTGGAGTAAACCGCAATAGCGGCCGCGGCACGAAGGTGCAAGGATGGCCATCAAAATATACAATCCGACGAGCCCCGGGCGGCGGAACTCGTCCGTCCAGGACTTCTCAGATCTCGCGAAGAAGGAGCCCGAGAAGGGCCTCACGTTCCGCATCGCGCGCAGCGGCGGCCGGAACAACCAGGGCTTCACAACGTCCCGGTTCCGCGGCGGCGGGCACCGCCGCATATTCCGCGCCGTCGATTTCCTCCGCGACAAGGACGGCGTTCCCGGCAAAGTGGCCGCCATCGAGTACGACCCGAACCGCAGCGCCCGCATCGCCCTCATCCATTACAAGGACGGCGAGAAGCGGTACATCCTGGCCCCTGGGGACCTGGCCGTGGGCCAGACCGTCATGAGCGGCCCGCAGGCCGAGCCGCGAACCGGCAACTGCCTCCCCCTTGAGAACATCCCGGCCGGCCTGATGATTCACAGCCTTGAACTTGTGCCCGGACAGGGCGGCGTGCTGGTGCGCGCGGCCGGGCGCGCGGCTACGCTCTCCGCCAAGGAAGGACGCTGGGCCTACGTGGTGCTGCCCAGCGGCGAAACGCGACGCATCAACATCAAGTGCCGC
>Ga0194111_10004949_pt1 | contig 15397 bp, 17 predicted proteins | sample TA2KigC300mmetaG_FD_146194 | JGI IMG/M metagenome (GOLD analysis project Ga0194111, IMG submission 146194) | Freshwater microbial communities from Lake Tanganyika, Tanzania - TA2015033 Kigoma Deep Cast 300m | ecosystem: Environmental > Aquatic > Freshwater > Lake | place: Tanzania: Lake... | reverse complement strand
TCATTCCGGTTGTCTCCGCCTTTCCCGAGGGACCGACACGGCCCTCTATCCCCTCAAAGGTTGGAGAGCGTCATTCTTCCGGAAAAAAGTGCGGAAATCTTCGCCGGAAGGCGGAAGTCCCGAAGTTGACTCGGCCGGAACCGACTGATAGAGGGCAGGTTGTGAGGAGGGGACTATTTACCTGGCACCGGTTCTTGGACACAGCGATGCCGAGGCTTGCTGGCTGACGGGAAGGTGCCTATCCGGGTAAAACGCACTTGCAATAGGGCAACAGGATGGACATATTACCCCATTATCTCTGTTCGTACCGCATTCAACGGGGTACTGAATGAAATCGCTATCGCCCAGCTACCTGTCGGCCCTTCAGTTCTCATCCGAGCAGGTTTCTACGCTCCGCACCATCGGGGAGTGCCGCGGGCGCCAGGACCTGTTCACCCGTCAGACCCCGGAAACCCTTGAGGCACTTCGGCAGGCAGCCATCATCGAATCCAGCGAATGCTCAAACCGGCTTGAAGGAATCACGGCTCCACACCACCGCATCGAAGCACTCGTCACCAAGTCCTCGCCCCCCCGCAACCGCTCCGAGCAGGAGATCGCGGGCTATCGCGACGCCTTGGCGCTGATCCACGAATCTGCCAGGCACATGGATTTCAACATCAACGTCATCCTGCAACTGCACGCCATGATCCACCGCTACCTTCCGCAGCAGGGCGGTCGATGGAAGATGACGGACAACGAGATTGTGGAGCGGGACGCCGGCGGCCAGATTACCCGCGTCCGCTTCCGTGCCGTTCCGGCCGTGGCCACGCCGCAGGCCATGAATGACCTCGTGACCTCGTATGCCGCCGCGGGACAGAACGGTGAGCATGATGCTCTCGTGCTGATCCCGTTGGGCGTACTGGACTTTCTGTGCATCCACCCCTTCACCGACGGCAACGGCCGCATGGCCCGCCTCCTTACCTTACTGTTCCTTTACCACGCCGGCTACGAGGTTGGCCGCTACATCAGTTTGGAGCGTGTGATCGAGGAGAGCAAGGCCACCTACTACGAGGCGCTGGAAGCATCCTCCGAAGGCTGGCACGACGGACGCCACAGCGCATCCCCCTGGCTCAACTACTTCTGGGGGACGATCCTCCGTGCCTACCGGGAATTCGAGGAGCGTGTGGGAACACTGGCCGCCGGCAGAGGGAGCAAAACCGTGCAGGTCCGCAGAGCGGCCCAGACACGTATCGCCCCGTTCGCCATCTCGGACATCGAGGCCGACTGTCCGGGTGTCAGCCGCGACATGATCCGTCTGGTTCTTCGCCAGCTTCGGGACGAGGGGATCATCGAGGTGCATGGTCGCGGCCGTGCGGCAAAGTGGTTGACCCGAAAGCAGACGGGAGATTGAATCGGTGCCAGGCCACGGCAAATAGTCCTGGCGCTCCCGCGGCGACCTCGGGCCGGGGGCTTTGCCGGGCGTTTGGGTGGCGTCGGCGGCTTCTCCTCGCGGGCCTGAGTTCGCCGGGGGCGTTTTGCGGGGCCTGTTTCGGCGGCGGGAGGGCAGGGCGGCCGCGACTTGGCCGTTCTTGAGCAGGCTCCGCCGTCGGAATGTTGTGATTCGGGGCGGCGCGGCTACGCGATTACTCGGTCAGCACGCGAAGCTGCTTGAAGCAGCACAAACCCGGTTCCGGCTGCCGGTCCGGGCGGATGGCCCGCACGAAACGGCGTTTCTTCAGCTTCAGCGCCGTGCCCCGGGGCATGCGCGTCGAAAAACCTCTGCCACGTCTTCATACGTTCAGCGACAGAAAGGCTGATGTCTCCCCGGAGAGATGCTCCCCCAACAGCCGCCGATGACAGTGATCCGGGGTCTTCTCGGCGCAGAGCAGACAGGGATGCGCGAAGCCGGACGTCACCTCCCGCCACACGGCGGCCATGTCGCGCTGCAGCATGAGCGTTCGGTATGCCTGTTCGTAGGCCGGCCAGTCCTGCCTGGCCCTGAACTGGTCAAGCATCTCGCCGGTCGGGGAGAACCGGGTGTCATGGCGGTACGCGATCCCGTTCGCCTCGCACAGCGCCTTGATGTGTTTCCCCGACGCGAACCGGTAATACCGCCCCTCATTCCGCAACCGGATATCGATGACAGCATCCACTGCGTGCGCCTTGAGCAGGGCCAGGAACCTGTCATCCGTCATCCCCTGGGTACCGATGGTGAAGATACTTCGCACGGCACCACAGTAGCAGAATCCGCCCTGATGGACGATCTGGGACGTGCCCCGGGATTCCTGGTTGTTGCTACCGGGGCGAAGCGGTACTCTCATGGGCGATTCAATGAGCGTGGGGACAAACAGGATATCGCGGGAGTTGGCGCGCGAGTACGGCCAGGAAACCGTTCAGTATACTCTCTCGCCACACCACACAAGTGGAGCACGGCGATGGAGATCGGCGAAATCCTCAGCGAACTGACACAGAACTGCGGTTTCTTCCCCCGAGAGGCGGTGGAGGAGGCAATCCGGCGGCGGGAAGAGATCACCCCGCACATGCTGCGCGCGCTCCAGGAGCCGGCCCAGCACCCGCCAGGATCTGAGGAGGCGGGCGCCTACTTCCTCCCCCTGTACGCCATGTTTCTCCTTGCTCAGTTCCGTGAGCGACGCGCCTATCCTCCGATCGTGGAGTTGTGCAAGCTCCCCCGCGAGACGCTCGATAGCCTACTGGGCGACACGATCACAGAGGGGTTGCCACGCATCATCGCGTCGGTATTCGATGGGAATACCGCCCCGATCAAGTCGGTGATCGAGAACGCGTCCGTTGACGAATATGTCAGGGGATCGGCGCTCCGGTCACTGTCCATCCTCGTTCACGAGGGCGTTCTCGCGCGGGCCGATGTCATCGCCTACTTCACCGAACTGTTTCGGGGCAAGCTGGAGCAGGAGTACTCCCATGTCTGGGACGTTCTGGCGTCCGAGGCCGTGGACCTCCATGCCACCACCCTGGCTGACGATATCCGAGCAGGATACGAAGAAGGGCTGCTGCTGACGGGATACATGCACCCGAAGGAGGTTGACAGGGCATTCGCGTTGCCGGAAGAAACCGCCCTGGCGCAATCGAAGGAGCGGTGCGACGGGCTCATTGACGACGTGGTCAAGGAAATGCACTGGTGGGCCTGCTTCAAACCGAAGAACACGCCGCGAACGAAGACGACCGATCAGTTCCGCACACCCGCAGGCCGCCACGATCCGGGCGCTGTTGTGCGGGCCGAGCCGAAGGTCGGACGGAACGCCTCGTGTCCATGCGGCAGCGGGAAGAAGTATAAGAAGTGCTGCGGAGCCGGGAAGTCAGCGCCATGAACGCCTATTGCGAAGCGCTTGGCATTGCCGTGCCTTCCGTTGAGAAGGCGGCGCAGAGCCGAGACGCATGCAGCTACGGTCTCCTGATCGCCGTTCTCCTGGAGCGTGGCGGACCGATCACGCTGGAGGAGGCAGCCCGGCGCATAGCCGCGGCGGGTGTCGGAGATGAGGGCAGCGTTCTGGATTCCCTCAAGCGATGCCGGCCAGGGCGCCCGCCCATATACCGCACCGGCGACCAGTACGCACTTGACCCACATGACGATGAAGCCGGGCTGTGGGCTTTCCGTCTGGGACTCAAGCCGCCCAAGGTGTCTCCGATGCGCGTTGCCGAACCCAGGGCTGAACACGTGCCGCTTCCGGGCCCCGAAGTGCCGCTGACGCTGGAGGAACTGGGCGAAGCGTGGCGGCGATATGTCCCGGCGGGGTTCTCCCAACAGCGGCTGACCGTGTCCGTGCTCGATGCTCATCGTCGGCCGATGAAGCCGGAGGAAGTCGTGGCGTATGTCCAGGCGCGGACAACCTGGCGGTCGCTGTCCGTGAACGCCGCTCAGCATTGGGGGCAGAACGCTCCCGTTCGTGTGAGAGACGATGGGCTATGGGAGCTTCAACCCGACCATGAGGCCGTGCGGTCAGCCCGGCGCGCCGTACGAGCGCTGGTCGCAACCGAGCGCCGCTCAAACCAGCCATCGCGCGAGGAAGCCGAAGCGGCCTATCGCCGCCTGGACGAGGAACGGGAAGCGCGGGCCGAAGAGATGGAGCGCCTGCGCCGGGTCCTGATCTATGGCTTCCCAGCCGAACGACCGGAAGCAGTTGTCCTCATTGACATCAACCGGCACCAGATCGAGACCCTTGCCGGCCCCCGAGTGTCGCGCACGGGGGAGCGCCTGCTGAACTACGATGTCATCGTGGGCCTTGAAGTACGCAACCTCCTGCAGGCGATCGGCTTCGATCCCGGACAGCGCCGTCTCGCGGAACTGGGCGCGCCCCAGAAGAGTCGGCAACTCAACCGGCGCGGGCGTACGCTCAGGATCACGACGGAGCTGCTGATCCAGGGCTCCTGCCGAATCAGCCGTCCTTTCGGCAACAGAACGAAGACGCTCGCCTACCTGCGCGAGGGACAGGAAACGAAGTTCAGGCGACGGGTGGAGGCCGACGCGAAGTCGCTTCTGGCCTTCCACCAGTATGGGCGCCTTCACCACTGCGTTCGACTCCGCTGGGGGTTCATTGACGAAACACTGCCGGCCCCATGGGTCTATCGCGACGAACGGGGACTCTACGACCTGATGCGACGAGCCAGCGAATTGGACGTGCCTTTGGAGATCGTTGTGGGCAGTCCGCCCGGATGGGAAGAGCCCTGGTCGCGGGCGCGACGGGTTCGTGTCATCAAGGAACCCGGGGGCTGGCGATACCTCCTCTCTGACGAGGACGGCGGCTACGTGGACGAGCCGGAAATCCAGGCAGCGCGGTTGGTGGACCCTCGCAAGGAAAAACGGCCGTGCGACGACCACCCGGCCGAGGCCAGGCAGAGCCGCCTGTCCGGCTCCGCGGTGGTGAGCGACGCGGCCCGGCTCTTCACGCTTGATGTCTTCATCGTCAGCGGTCCCGTGACGAAGGCATTCGCCCGAGAGAACAAGCTGGTCTCCCGAACCATCCAGATATGCGGCGATCAGACGCTCGCCGAACTGCACCAGGCAATCTTCAAGGCATTCGATCGCAAAGAAGAGCACATGTATGAGTTCCAGGTGGGCGGTAAAGGGCCGATGGATCCCGAAGCTAGGAAATATGGCTGCGCGATGGCCGGCCAGCCATTTGCCGACGAAAAGCCCACGGGAAATGCGGTCCAGACCACCGTCGGTTCGATCGGATTGAAGGCAGGCGATGCGTTCGGCTACTGGTTCGACTTCGGGGACGATTGGTGGCACCAGATCAATGTGAAGGCCGTTGAAGACAAGGTCCCGCGCGGCAAGTACCCCCGCGTGACGAAACGAGTCGGTCAAAGTCCGCCGCAGTATGCGGATCTGGAAACGGAATGATGAGTCAGACAGCGAGGCGTCACGACCGAGCAGCAGAAAGGGCTGAGATAGTCGTCAGTAGATCGGCTCAACCCCTCCACCCCGTCGTGCGACGAATCGCGGAGAACCTTGCCGAATTGGACGTCATCCGCACCGTAAAGGTGACGCCGGGCGCGCTTGAGGCGTCCAGCGAGACCAAGGGCGTCCGGAAACAGCCGGTTGCGACGCCTGGGCACCCTACCGCGATCGGCGTGTCGTTGATCCTGGACGTAGGTCGCGGGGAGATCCAGTTCTACGAGATCACATCCGCGGTCAAAGGCTATGGGGCGCGGATGGTTGAAGCCGTGGTGAAGGCACTGCCGAAGGACTGGAAGGCGTTTGTGCTTATGGATTGGAGTGACGGATTCTGGAAGGTCATGCGCCGCCGTCACCGAAAGATCTTGTTGCTGTAGAGTCCCGGAACGGCTGTCCGCAAGGCGATATGCAGGAGGCGGTCGAGGAGCGATCATGCAGCGGGTTGACAGACCGAGTGGACCGGTTTCCCGAAAGGTTCTTGCCGCACTGGAAAAGGAGCGGCGCAGGCGCGTTATCGACTTCAGTGCCTTGAAACTCGGGGCCGAGCGAGCCGAGGCACTGGAGCGGGGCGTGATCTCGGAGACGGACATGCGGGAGTACGACCCGCTGCACGCGGTCTACATCTACGCACAGAACAAGATGTCGGTCTTTGTGGAGCAGATCGCCGATCTGCCGATGTGTGCCGAACTGGCCGACGCTTACTCCAACGCAGAAGAGGAATACATGCCGTCCGGTCCGCCGATGAGTCCGCTGACTCGTTCATACTTCTGCTGCTGGGGTGTGTTCGACAACGCGGTTGGCCAGGAGAAGGAGACGCTGGGCACGGTGGCGATCGATCTGTGCAGGACCATTGGCACGGAACCGAGCCTGGTCCGGCTTTTCGAACACATGCAGGCGTCACGGATGGGGCTCTACATATAGGGGGGTCGGGGCTTTCACCCTTCGGAGTTTAGGAGGGTGGAAGCCTTGTCAATCGTAGGTGGGGTCCAGGAGACGCCGCTGCCGGCGGATGTCGTCGACAAGATCTCGATAGAGACCCGTGTAGCCCTTTTTGCCCTGCCTGACCCGGATGCAGGAGCAGGGGTATCGGACACCGCGTTGTCACAGATCGGGCACGGCTGGAGGGCGAAGAGACTCCAGAGCCTTCCTCATCACCTCCATTGTGTTGCTTTCGACTTGCTGACGAAGCTGCCTGGCAAGAGCCTGTAGAGTCGAATTGCCTTCGAACAAAGCGTGCAGCATCCGCGCCATGGAGCGCTGCGATAGCTTCACGTGTTCATCGAATGCCTGACCGCAATCCCTCCTCAGGTAGTCTTCGCCAGGAGCGATCGTATCGCCAAACAGATCTGTGTATTCCTTGCGTGCCCGGGTCCAGTTCCATTGCCGCCAGTCAGCGTTCAGCGTGTTGAGCCACTCGATCTGCTCTTGCAGGTCCTCGCGAGAGACGCCTTGATCACTGTCGATATCTGTCATCGCACATCCTGCCAGCGGCTTCCTGCATGACGTCGTAGCCTACTTCCTGGCATCTCGCATGGTCAACGAGATCCGGTCGAAATACGCCTGGGGGAATCAACGTCTCTGCCCCGTGAAAGCTGTGCCGCAGGCATCTCACCGTAGGGTCTGCTCCGAACCTACCGTGGTGCGTTCTCCGACGCCGTATTCGGGGTTGCGAATTGTGCTTGAAGTGGCAAGGCCCTAGTGCTTGGATCGGTCGCATGAAGAGGGGCCTGACGTGGGGTAATGCTCCAAGCCTCATGTGGGGCGGTCTTTTCGGAGTCTCGGGACCGCGGATCTTCATGCCGCACATTTTCGTTGCGCCATTTCCGCCTCGCTGCTCTACTCACGCCCAAGACAGAAGGGTTGACGCTGGTATCCGTCCAGGATGCGTCAATTCCAGATCGAGACGGGTGGGGGCATGCCTCGCCAAGCCGGTCTGCGTGGCAGGCAGACGCCGGCATGCCGGCGGAAGGGAGTGTGCAGCGCAGGGCGTGCGTTTCGTCCTTTGGCGAGAGCGTTGAAAGCGAGAATAGGAGGTGCAAATTGAACGGCCGCGTCGTTACCGGCGCAGTGTTGGCAGCATGCCTTGTTGTGGCACAGGGCTTCGCCGATGAGGGTGAGGCGGCCGGCGACTCGGAGGTCGTCGCGCAGGGGCTGATCGGACCGACTGAATCAGCGGGCGCAAGGCCCAGGGTCAACATAACCACCGATCCTGTCGTCCCGCTTCTGGGCGCGGTTCTGCTGCGCGGGCCGGCCGGGATTCTGGGAGTGCAGGTGAGAACCGCGGAACGTTGGTCGCTGGGCGGATACATTCTCGGGGCTGCGTTCGACAGGCGCATGTTCGGCGCCAGGGTGGTGGGGCGCGGGATGGGGGCCGGCATTGAGACTCGCTACTGTCACTACGGCGTCTTTCGAACCGGTCCCTACCTCACGGGCGGTCTGAGAGGCATCCACGTGGACGTCGTCAATCCGGGAGACAGTCCCATCACGGGCGTGGGCGACGTGGGTGGGTTCAGCGCGGGGGGCGGGTTTCAGTGGTTTGCGGGTCGTTTCAACTTGGGCGTCGAAGGGACTGCGCAAGCGTGGCTGGGGCGCATCAGGTTCAGTGTGGGCGAGGGCGATTCCCGCGTTTCTGAGGAGGCCTGGTTCCCCGCGCCGGGAATCAACGTCGCGTTCCAGGTGGGATATGCGCTCTGAGATTCCCGTGGCCGGACGCCGCTGTTCCAAGGCAAATGCGCTCTCCTTGAAAGACATGCGCAGGGCGCGAGCGTGACGGGGGAAAAGCCATGAAGCGAAGAGCTTGGTTCGTTGGTGCGGCCGTTCTCATGCTGACCGGTCTGTGCAGCGCCCAGTCGGAGGGCCCGGGAGCGTATATCGGCGGTCCGGAATGGATGGGCGCACAGTATCAGTTCAGCATTGTCCGCGTATCGGCGGGTCTGGCGTACTTGGGCTTCGGCGCTGGCATCGACGCGCTCATCGGCGAGTATCCTCTCAATCTTGACCCCGACCTCAAACTGAGCTGGTACTTTGGGGCCGGCGCCTCGGCTGCGCTTTGGAACTACGCATTCAACCGCAGCATGGCCAGTGGAGGGATGCACGTGTTCCCCCACGTGCTTGCAGGCGTTGAGTGTGAGATCCCCAGCACTCCCGTAAACGTCTTCTGCGAGCTTCAAGTGGGGCCGGATTTCATCAGCGGCTACGTGACGGCGCCGCCCGTCGGTGTCAGGCGCTACACGGACGTCGATTTGGGCCGTGCCGCGCGCATCGGCTTGATCTGGCGCAAGTAGCCGTCTTGCGTATCACGGCGCCGGCACCGTTGTTCCGCCAGCGCAGTTAAGTCCGGACTCTGCCGGCAGGTGCATGGCCGCACTTCTGGTGGGTCGCGCCAGTTACGCGGACGTTCTGCTTGGCTCTGTCGTTCGGGTGTGTGTGGTCTGGCGCAAGAAGGTCACGGCCGTTTCGACGCTGTCCAGCGTCCTTCTTCAAGGCCACTTGCGCCCGAAGGTTTGCGGGCATTGTGGATCCACATGCCGTTCATCGTTCCGCCGTTGATCCCGCCGAGAAACGTGTCGCACCCGTTCAGCCGGAACACGATGGCATGCCCGTTGATGGCGCCTTCCATGCCGTAGAACTCGCCCACCACCGGCCTGCCGCGCATGTTCCCGTATACGTAGTCCACCCCGTTGGGGTCGTAGTGGGAGATCCTCAGGTACGGCCACCAACCGTCGTCCTTCCGCACATGTGCGCCACCGCTGTCGTAGTCCCAGGTACCAATCGGCTCGACGTCTCCATGGGGCACATCTCCACTGTATGCGGTCCCCGCGCCTCCCCGCCGGGCGGTGAATCTCTGTGCTTCCCCCGACGTGCCGCTCATTGAGGAGCCCGCCACTTTCGCGCGGATCCGTGCGTTCCCGTGCAAGTTGAGCACATCGCCGTTCACGGTTCCCGAGGTGTACCAGTCCACCAGCCCGGCCATGCTCGAGACGCTGCCGAAGTCCGACACAATGCCGACGACATCGTTCCCAACCTGCGACAGGTAGAGAATCGCGTTGTGGGGCCACTTCCGATCAGCGGTGGACATCTGCCAATACCCGGAGACATCGACCCGGGCCGGCGCGAGCTTCCCGGCGATGTCATCCTCGCACCCGATTGCCAGGAGCGCCAGAACCAGCGGCACCAGAAGCAAGTGTCTCGCGTTCATCGTGTCGTCCCCTGCTGTCCGTTCTTATACTCGGCCGTCAGTGGCTCAACTGGCGCCACCAGCAACGTGTGGTTTTCTGTGTCTCCCTTGTAGCAAAGCTGCCGGGCTGTTCCAGCCCATTGTGGAGTCTGTAGAGCAAGAGGCGGAGCTCATGTCTCGCTAAGAACATTGGTGAACGAGTAAGCTCGATTCATCCTGCTTCGACAGCCATGTGCCGCTACAGCCGGTGCCTATCAATCAGGCTTGGCTGGTCCGCTTAGGCAGTGAGCCTCTTTGAACGCCGTAGCCCTGCGCTCTGCTTCGGCAATTTGCTGTTCTGTCAGCACACCTTGAAGTGCGGCACGATTCTTGGCGGCCAATTTGCTGCCGTATGCCGCTGAGAGACTGTACCACTTCATGGCCTCAAGATGGTCTCGCGGAACCCCTTTGCCGTTCGCGTACATCACGCCCAAGTTGTTCTGGGCATCTGCGTAGCCCTGCGCTGCCGCCTTCATGTACCACTTCACGGCTTCCGCGACATCCCGCGGCACGCCTTTGCCATCAGCGTACAACACACCCAGTTCGAACTGGGCCTTGGCGTAACCCTGCGCCGCCGCCTTCATGAACCAATTCACGGCCTCCGTGGAGTCCTGCGGCGCGCCTTTGCCATTGTTGTACAACACACCCAGATTGAACTGGGCGTTGGCGTTGCCCTGCGCCGCCGCCTTCATGTACCACCTCATGGCCTCCGCGAAGTCCTGCGGCACGCCTTTGCCATTGTTGTACATCACGCCCAAGTTGTTCTGGGCATTGGCGTGGCCCTGCGCCGCAGCCTGCATGTACCACTTCATGGCCTCCGCGAAGTCCTGCGGCACGCCTTCGCCATTGTTGTACATCCCACCCAGTTCGAACTGGGCATTGGGGCAGCCCTGCGCCGCCGCCTTCATGAACCACTTCCCGGCCTCCGTCAAGTCCTGCGGCACGCCTTTGCCCTTAGCGTACAACACGCCCAGATTGAACTGCTCGTCGGCATCCCCTTGTTCTGTTGCCCTGCGCCGAAGGTTCATGGCGTCAACGAAATCCCGCGGCAGACACTGCAGCTTGGCAAGATAGTTCGTGTGCACGTATGGTGCTTTCAGTTTATAGGTCCTGTACAGTTCAATCAGACACGCACCAGAGATCAAACGTTTCGCGGTCTCTTCCGTCGCTCCTTCCTCCACAAGGCGATTAAGTGTCTCTTGCGCCTCCGCTGGCTCGCCGTCCCGCAGTTGGTATCCAACAACTTCCATGGCCATTACGGAGAGCGGGGGTCCGCTTCCCTTCAGTAGCTCAGTCTTGTGCGCTTCGACACTTTCCGTAAAGTGGCGGAGAAAAGTCTCCTGGTACGAGATCTCGGCCAAGAGGGCAACCAGTGCTGCTTCGTCCGCGCTGGCTGCGATTACGTCGCATCCTGCACCTGCTTTGTTCAGCCCTGACGGTTTGTCAGTGGCAGGCGTGTCGCCGTTCCCTTGGTCTAGAGAGTCAACTATGGTTTGGAAGGCCCTGGCTGTCTTGTGGGCGCGGGACCATTCTGAGGTGAAGAACCACACAGGCGGGAAATACACACAGCAGAGACGTTCGTCTTTGTATGCGCAGGCAATCTTTCTTGTCTTCCCATCCTTGAATGTCAATTGCACATGTGATCCTGTTGTTGGGTCCAGAATGCCACAGAACACAATTCCAAAGAATGCGGCATTAACACGAACGTCTTCAATATCTGTCCAGCGGTGTCTCGTGGGCGTCGCCCTGTAAAGCGATTTTGCTGTGGTGCCATCGAGGTGGTGCGTCCTGCTCACCAACTCAAAGTCGTCGACAATCGCAAAACCGTTCTCGTTCGCGCCTATCTCGGACGCGGGTTTCCATCCGACATCGATTCTCCTTAGAGTGGTGTCAACCACCTTGTATGCTCGTGGACCTTGGAGTCTCGGATCTGATTTGACATGATATGAGGCGCAGCCGGCAGTCAAGAATAGCATCACCAACATCAAGACCGACCGAAAGAGTGTCGCCTGTCGTCTTCTTGTCTTGACCCCTGCGTGCCGGATGGCGGCTGCGGGGAGACATGTGCGGCCGACGGGCATCGGTGAGGACGCGCGGCACGGGTTGACATGGGTTTGCATCCCGGAGCCCTCCGTCAGGTTCTTTCGGCCAGGGTGTAGTCCTTCGCCTCGCGCGATGTCAAGCAGTAGCTCCTGCAAGACCTTTGCCTTTCCATTGCGCCCAAGAAGTCACTCGGCACCGCTGTGTTGGCTTCATAGCGCGCTGGTGCTGAGGGCAGCGAGGACGGCGCTCCCTTCCACGCCGTCCGACTTCCGCTCAATAAGTTCACCCTGCGGGTCGGGGAGTCTGACTGGTTCAACGTCGGTCCACCGTCCCGCCGCTTCTACCGGCGGTGGTATTCCCAGTAGGTTGTCCCCCATGTTCCCGACATTGAAAGGATAACCTTGTTGCCGGACAGTTCCTCAACGAGATAGGACAAGGCTTCACCACTGTCGCTGGCGAACGTTACAACGTCCCCCTGCAGCGACCAGTCTCCGGAAAATGTCTGCGTGCTGTCTTCCCATGTGAACCGGCCGTTCGCAAGAATGGTGCAACGCGCCCATTTGATGTCGGTGTCGGAAATGGACAAACGAGGTGATGTCTCTCCGTTGGGCCATTTCACCCATTGAGACACGGCTTCCCATGATCCAACCAGCTGCGAAGCCGTCACTCCGGAATCGGCACTGTCCCCATTCTCACATCCCGCAAAGAAAAGTGTCGCCCCGGCCACAATTCCCACCGCCACAATCCCTCTCGCGCGATGCTTCATGGCATGCCTCCTTCTTCATCAGAGCCACCGAATCACATTTGTCCCTCGTACGGCGAGTGTAAAGCGCGGGGGGCGGAGAAGCAAGCGGCTGTTGCGCTGTATTCGGAATGGAATGTGTTGCGCGGATCCGATTTCGCGCGGGGCGCCACGCCGCGGCCACTGGTGCTATGGAGCATTACCCCGCGTCAGGCCCTTCCCGCGAGAAGCCTTTCGCAGCCCAGCCGCGTCGCCGGTGACTGTCCAAGTCAGTCCGGCGATGTCCGCAAACGCCGTAGATGAGGGCCTCAAAGTATTCTCTCTCAAACCCCTCGCCCGCCCCGCAGACTATTTACCGATTGCCGTCGGTCGCCGCTATGCTGTGCTTCGTCCGCATGCAGACTGAGGCCGCACACTGGAATCCGCCGCCCGTGCTCAAGGTTCTTGAGGCCCTGGGCGCGCTGGCCGACGATCGCGTGCAGGATCTTCGTCGGCATCCCCTACCATTCAAGCTACGAGGGTTCTGGCTCTTGCCTCGGCGGGACTTTCACCCACTGGATGCACCAGCCTTGGATGGACGCACGGTTCACCGGACGCTTCCCCCACATCTGCCGTTGGCGGCGCAATGTGATCACACCACTGCGACGTTGACCTCATGGTGAGGAGCGTCGGGCAACGTGCCGGTCGATTAGTGTGATGCATCTGGTTGCCGGAAACCGGAGACTCCACTCGCAGTGATCGCCCCCCCATCGAGGGGTGGAAGGACGAGCCCAGGCAACGTCGTCGCTCCTTCGACCGCGCGTCTTCGAGGGGTGGTCTTCAATCGCGCTATCCACCGTTGACCTTCCGGATCTCCGGTGACATCTTCGATACGACAGGTCCAAGTAGATCTGCGGAATGGCCGTATCTGTACCTCGGGGATAGTCTGATAAACGTGGCCCGGCATGGCGTCTACGAAGACATCGATGATGTCCCCGCAGCGAGTGCAGTTCACGTCCTCATAGAAATAGGAGAGGCCGAGGCTGTGCGGACCAGGAAGCAGCTCAATCACGCTTCGGGTCTCGCTGACTGCCATGCCCCAGATGGTGTCCTTCGTGGACCCGCTACAGTGCCATCGACCGTCAATGGAGTGTACAATGACATTGCCTTGGACGAAGACAAGCGATACCTGAGACAGCGAATGTACATCACTGTGATGCTCAACCGAATAGGATGTGACCCGATGATGATCGATGAACAGTCCACACCCGCTCAACAGCAAAGAGGCGACAAACAAGAATGCCAAGGCTGTGCTGCGCGATCTGTCACGGCTCATTACGCTGACTCCTCTTCCTGGCAAGAGCGAGAGTGACATAGCAGAAGTTTTCTGTGGGAGTCAAACCATATGCTTGACGAGTCGCTTCTGGTCCAAGCAAGAAAGGGCGCGAAATGAAGGATTTCCAAGGATTCAAGCGGCCGGCGCGGGTCGCCGTGTGCCTGAGCGTTGTTCTCGGCTCCGGGTGCGTATCCTACCGAACGGCCGGCGTGCCGCATGTTCGGCGTGCGGACAAGCAGGCAGCGCCCGCACGACCAGAAAAGCGATTTCTTATCAGTTCGGCGGCATAGATGCCATTTCGGTGGCGAAGGAATGCCTCAACTGCGTACCGGCGATATAACGCCCGGGCCCGGCATGGCCGGAATCGAGATTATGTATCATCGGTATACTTTCTTGAGAGCGCGGCGATATAATGGCCGGCACACTGAGCCCGGATGCCCCGCGGGCCCCACCCCGTCAGGAGTCTTCACGCCGGTTGGAACACCGGGAAGCCTGTGACGCCCGTTGCGCGCTTCCCGATCGTCCAGCCGCCAGTATGGGATCCTCTCTTGGCCCCAGAGACGCGACGGCGCCGACTTGTAAAATCCGCACGCAACCGACAATCGACTATGCTTGCTCACAAAGTGCAGGAAGCGGCCTGCCGCTTGGCTCGTAGGGCACCGCTATCGCCGCGCGCAGGGCACCGCGTCACGCCAGAAAAGCAGGTTCGGAACTGTCGAACGCAAGGGCGACTTGAACTCGTCGGGCCCGAACATAGGCAGCAGATCATCGAAGCGGTCTACAGGTTTGCGATCATAGGCCAGTTGGCAGTACATTATGCGCCCCTTTCGTACGACATCCGCACTGCGTATCGACAAACGCGTCAGGTGCAGCAGACAAGGCGGCCTTTCAGGTAGACGTACTCGATTGTCCTTGTGCCGCCCGTCGGCTTCGCGTTGCAATCGTGCCGAATCGGTGCCAGGTAGATAGTCCACTGTTCATAACCTGCACCCTGCCAGTCGGTTCCGGATGAGTCAACCTCCGGCGTCACGCCTTCCCCCGAAGATTTCCGCACTTTTTTCCGGAAGAAGGACGCCCTCGACTCTTTAAGGATACTAGAGGGCCATGGCGGTCCCTCGGGAAAGGCGGAGAGAACCCATGCGACACCCCAGGATCAAGCCGCGTGAAGATACCTTCGTGCACGTTTATAACCGTACCGTCGGCTCCGCCGGCGAGTTCCCCTTCGGCCCCGCCGAAAAGGAAGCGTTCCTCAGCCGCTTGAAGCGGCTGTGCGAACTGTACGTCATCGAGCCGATGGCCTTTCAGGTCATGGGCAATCACTATCATCTGGTCCTGTTCGTTCCCGGCCAGCAGCCTTCCACCGAGGAAGCCGCCCAGCGGCACAAGCGCTTTTACGGCCTGCAGCGCGCCCTGCCGCAGAACAGCCCCGCCTGCGCGCAGCTGGCCGACAAGCTGCGGGATTTGAGCGCGTTCATGAAGGAACTGCAGCAGAGTGCCTTCTTCGGTGCAAGAAAAAAGGTGAAGAAAGTGGCGCGGGCAGACCGGTGACGTCCCGGCCGTGAGGCGGGTTTTGCGTGCCGATCAGGGAAGGGTTGTGCGCGAGGCTTTGGACGGCGGACGGCCGGGTCGTGACGTGCGACCGGCGGCGCCACTCCGCATGCTAATGTA
>Ga0194111_10004948_pt1 | contig 15398 bp, 11 predicted proteins | sample TA2KigC300mmetaG_FD_146194 | JGI IMG/M metagenome (GOLD analysis project Ga0194111, IMG submission 146194) | Freshwater microbial communities from Lake Tanganyika, Tanzania - TA2015033 Kigoma Deep Cast 300m | ecosystem: Environmental > Aquatic > Freshwater > Lake | place: Tanzania: Lake... | reverse complement strand
GAGCGTCGCTACGGCGACACGCAATTCGTCTTCGCGCGTTATATTGGTTAGCGCTCAAAGAAGGCGTTGCACTCTCACTCGAAGGCGACCTGGACTCTCGTCACGGCGCGATCGAAGAGGCTTGTCGGCAGATAGCAAAGCGGATTCGTCGCGAGCGGCGCCTCCTTGCAATGTTCGTGATCGGTCGTCCAGGCGTAGCCCGACCGCGCCATGCAGCCCAAAATATGTGTGCGAATGAGATGATGCGGATCCAGGCGACGATTTTCGGGATATGCCGACTCACCGTTCAATTCGCAAGCCGATGTCTGGATTTGTTGGGCCTTGTAAAAGGACGAACTGGAGCCGATCAATCCGGCCTCAGCGCCGACGACCATCGCCATCCCTCCGAGAAAGGCGCCAGTCGCCGTTACTTTGCTCGTCCTAAACTGCGCGTCGTGCAACGAGAGCACGCCGTAAGCCGCCAAAGCGACGCCGACGAAAATCAACACGAGAATCATGAGTCGTTCTCCGTTGTCAGAGGAGCTTGATGCGCCGTCTGGTGAGCGACGGCCATGTTTAGCGCGGGCCGCAAGCGGCGTCCGCGCATAGAAATTCCTTGCGCCTTCATCCGTCATTCGCTGACGGGAGGGCGCAACGAGTCTCGATTGGCGGATTGTGCGTTTAGAAGACGCCAGGGTCTGCGACTTAGTCACCAGCGTTAAGCTCGGCTTCAGAACGGGCGAACGCCTTAAATTTTCTTCTTCAACTCATAAAGCGCCGCGAGCGCTTCGCGCGGCGTCAACTGATCCGGATCTATCTCTTGGAGCGCGTCGCGCAGCGCGTCCCTTGGCGCCGGCGCGTCGGCGACGCGCGCAAAAAGCGGCAGATCGTCGATCAAGGTCTCGACGGGAGCGCGGCGGTCCGAAGCCTCCAATTCCGCAAGAATGGCATGCGCGCGGGCGATGACGCTCGCCGGCAAGCCGGCAAGCTGCGCGACATGCACGCCATAGGAACGATCTGCGGCGCCTTTGATCACCTCATGTAGAAACACGACATCGCCGGCGTGATCCGTCACCTTCATCGTCAGATTGACGAGGCGCGGCAGTCTTTTCGCAAGCTGCGTCAGCTCGTGAAAATGCGTCGCGAAAATCGCCCGCGAACAGTTGACCTCATGCAGATGTTCGATCGTCGCCCAGGCGATCGACAACCCGTCGAATGTCGCCGTGCCGCGGCCGATTTCATCGAGAATGACCAGCGAGCGCGGCGTCGCGAAGTTCAGAATCGCTGCGGTTTCGACCATCTCGACCATGAAGGTTGAGCGTCCGCGCGCGAGATCATCCGATGCGCCGACGCGAGAGAACAGCCGATCGACGACGCCGATGTGGGCAGATTGCGCGGGAACGTAGGAGCCCGTCTGCGCCAGCAGCGCAATGAGCGCGTTCTGACGCAGATAGGTGGATTTGCCCGCCATGTTCGGCCCGGTGACGACGGCGATTCGGCCGGCGTCGGCGCCGCCGAGAGCGCAGTCGTTGGCGGCAAACGCCTTGCCCTGCGTCTGAAGCGAAGCCTCGACGACCGGATGGCGCCCGCCGATGATGTCGAAATCGAGCGAAGCGTCGATCATTGGGCGCGTCCAGCCGCGCTTGTCGGCGACTTCCGCGAGCGCGCCGTACAGATCGAGCCGCGCGAAAGCCTCGGCGAGTCGCTGAAGATCTTCGGCCTTGGCGCAAACCTCGGCGACCAGCGCCTCGAAGATCGCCAATTCGCGCGCCAGGGCGCGATCGGCCGCCGACGCGATTTTGGCTTCGAGCTCGACGAGCTCTCGCGTCGAGAAACGCATGGCGTCGGCCATGGTCTGGCGATGCGTGAAGGTCGCGTCGAACGGCGGCCGCAGCAGCTTTTCGCCATACGCCGGCGAAACTTCAAGAAAGAAGCCGAGAAAATTATTGTGCTTGATCTTCAGCTTCGCTCCAGTGAGCTCGGCATATCGGCCCTGCAACTCTGCGATCACCTTGCGGCTCTCGTCGCGAAGCCGCCGCGCCTCATCGAGTTCGCCGTCGCGCCCCTCACGAATAAAATCGCCATTGCGCTTGTCGAGCGGCAGATGGTCCTTCAAAGCTGCGACGATGTTCGCGGCGAGCGCGATATCCGCTTGAGAAAGCGTTTGAGCTTCCGCCGCGATCTCCGACGGCGATTCAGGCCGCGCAAAGAGGCCGGCGATGTCCCGCGCCGCCTCAAGCGCGACGCCGACGCTGGCGAGATCGCGAGGTCCGCCACGCTGCAGCGACAGTCGCGACAGCGCGCGGGAAAGATCGGGGGCGCGCGCGAGCTTCGCGCGAAGCGCGCCGCGCAGGTCGTATTGTTCGAGAAAGAAAGCGACGGCGTCGAGTCGCGCGGCGATAAGCTGCGTCTCGGTCAAAGGCGCGGCGATGCGTTCGGCGAGAAGCCGCGCGCCGGCGGGCGTGACGGTGAGATCGACGACGGATAACAGTGAGCCTTCGCGCGCGCCGGAGAGCGTGCGCGTCAATTCCAGATTGGCGCGCGTCGCAGCGTCGATGTCGAGAGTCGTCAGTTCGCGCAGGCTCGTCGGGCGCGAAAGCGCCGGACGCGGCCCCTTCTGCGTGCGCTCGACATAGAGAACAGCCGTAGCGGCGGCGGCGATTTCGGCGTCGCTCAAGGCGCAAAAGCCGTCGAGCGTCGCGACGCCGTAAAACGCCATCAGGCGACGCGCCGCGTCGGCGCGATCACCGACATCGCGACCGATCGGCGCGACCGGGACGCCTGCCGTCTCAAGGAGCGCCGAAAGCGCTGGGTCCCTGTACAATGCGTCGGCGGCGACGATCTCACGCGGCTCCAGACGCGCGATCTCGGCTCCAATCGCGCTCTCTTGGCGCTCGCAGAGCGTGAAGGCGCCGGTCGAAATATCGACGCTCGCAATTCCGTAGCGCCAACGCCCGTCGTCGCCCCGCAAGCGCGCGATCGCCAGAAAGGCGTTGGGTCTCGCCGGATCGAGCAAAGCGTCTTCGGTGATCGTGCCGGGCGTGACCAGCCGCACGACATCGCGCCGCACGACCGATTTCGCGCCGCGCTTTCTTGCTTCGGCCGGGTCTTCGATCTGCTCGCAGACGGCCACTCTGTGTCCGAGCGCAATGAGCTTTTGCAGATAATCATTGGCGCGCTCCACCGGCACGCCGCACATCGGAATATCTTCGCCAAGATGCTTGCCGCGCTTCGTCAGCATGATTCCGAGCGCGCGCGAGGCGGTCTGCGCGTCTTCGAAAAACAATTCGTAAAAATCGCCCATGCGATAGAACAGCAGGCAATCGGCGTTGGCCGCCTTGATCTCGATATATTGCGCAATCATCGGCGTCACGCGCGCCGACGATTTGTCGTCGGAATCTGGCGTGGGAGGGGGCGCGGCGTGTTTCATTGGCGCCAGTGTAGCGGCGTTACGGCTCAAGCGCCACGCAAGCGGCGCACTCACATGTGGACGAAACGTCAGCCTGCGCCTAGATTGCCTTCGCTATTTGCATATTTTATTGGAGACTTTGATGACTACCGCTGTCGGCCGATTTGTCGTAATTGCCGCAAGCATTGCTTGGCTTTGTTCGGTCGCTTTCGCCGCAGACCGCGTCGCGCCGGAATCGCAAACTCCGTGGGACGTCGAGAAACACCATTTTGACGCGAAGAGAGCGAATGAAGCCTTGAGCGGCTTTGCCTGCGCAAAGAACGGCATATGCGTGCTCGCCGTCGATGAAGGCCGCCAGGGAGCCTTCATGCGGATCAAAGGCGAGCGGCTTGTCTATATCCGCAAGCCGTTTGAATTGGACTGCGACGACAAGGAACTCGATGCGGAAGCCGCCGCCGTTGACGACTCATATTTTTACGTCACCGGATCTCATGGCGCCAAGCGTGAGACATGTTGCGACAATCCAAACAGTCGACGCGTGTATCGACTGACCGTCGATAAGAAAGGCCATGTCGGAGAAATTGCGCACAGCGAGCGCTTATGGGACGCGATGCGTAACCTTCCCGAACTTGCGTCCTATGTCGCTCCGGGCGACTGCCGCTGCGATTCAGCTCCGGGCCGCAAGCGCGTCGATATCGAGGGCATGGCTGTGGCGGACGGCCGACTGCTCTTCGCTTTGCGCGCGCCGAACTTGGAAGAAAACGCTTATATCGTCGGCGTCGACGCCAACGCGCTTTTCGAGGGCCGCGATCCGCGACCGTCTCTTACCAAGACTCATTTGGGCGTCAACAAGGGCTTTCGGGACCTCACGATTGCCGATGGCGAAGCGCTTGCTCTTGTTGGTCCGAGCGATGATGACCCTGCTGCGGACTATTCGATCGTCGAATTGCGAGGCCTGACGAAAGGCGCGTCCGTTCAGCCGAAGGAACTCGCGAGGCTCGATCTCAGCGCGGTCAAATTAAAGAAGGGTGGGCGGCTCAAACCGGAAGCCATCACGCTGCTCGATATGACTCCGGAGCGCTATCGCTTGCTCGTGCTCTCGGACGGAGGAGAGAACGGCGCGCCGCTGGTCTTCAACATTCCGCGCGCTCCCTAAAAGAAAAGCTCCGGAAGAGGCGTCTTCCAGGGCTTTGCTGGGCGCCGCCCGCTTTGAGGCGAAGGCGCTTGTGGACGCCGCCACGCTCCGGTTATGGTCGCCGCGCTGCATCAGCAAAGGGACGGATATGGCCGACGACATGGCGGAGACTCGGGCGGACGGGGAGCAGCGCGCAACGATTTCGGACAAGGAGGCGCTGCTCTTCCATTCGCGCGGCCGACCCGGGAAGCTCGCGGTCGTCGCCTCAAAGCCGATGGCGACTCAGCGCGACCTCTCGCTCGCCTATTCGCCGGGCGTGGCGGCGCCTGTGCTCGCCATCGCCAAGGATCCTTCCGCGGCCTTCGACTATACGACGCGCGGAAATATGGTCGCCGTGATCACCAACGGCACGGCGATCCTCGGGCTCGGCGATCTTGGCGCGCTCGCAGCGAAGCCGGTGATGGAAGGAAAGGCGGCGCTGTTCAAGCGGTTCGCCGACATTGATTCGATCGATCTCGAAATCGATGCAAAGGAGGTCGACGAATTCGTCAACGCCGTGCGCTATCTCGGCCCTTCATTCGGCGGAATCAATCTCGAAGACATCAAGGCCCCCGAATGTTTCGTCATCGAGGAGCGGCTGCGCGACCTCATGGACATTCCGGTGTTTCACGATGATCAGCATGGCGCCGCGATCATCTCGGCCGCTGGACTTATCAACGCGCTGCTGCTGACTGGACGCGACATTGGCGAGGCGAAGCTCGTCTGCAACGGCGCCGGCGCCGCCGGCATCGCCTGTCTCGATCTCGCCAAGGCGCTCGGGTTCGATCCACGCAACGTCATCCTGTGCGACACCAAGGGCGTCGTCTACCGCGGCCGCCAGGAAGGCATGAATCAGTGGAAGAGCGCGCATGCCGTCGACACCAAGGCGCGAACGCTGGCCGAGGCGCTCGAAGGAGCCGACATCTTCTACGGCCTCTCCGTCAAGGGCGCGCTGACGCCGAAAATGCTTCTCGGCATGGCCGACGATCCGATCGTCTTCGCCATGGCCAATCCCGATCCGGAGATCACGCCGGAAGAAGCGCGCGCCACGCGCGCCGACGTCATCATCGCCACCGGCCGTTCCGATTATCCCAATCAGGTCAACAATGTTCTCGGCTTTCCATACATTTTTCGCGGCGCGCTCGACGTTCGCGCGCGCACGATCAACATGGAGATGAAGATCGCGGCGACGCATGCGCTTGCAGAGCTTGCGCGCGAAGATGTGCCCGACGAAGTGGCGAACGCCTACCGCGGCGCAAGGCCGCGCTTCGGACGCGACTATCTCATCCCGGCGCCCTTCGATCCGCGCCTGATCTCGGTCATCCCGCCTGCGGTGGCGATTGCTGCGATGGACACCGGCGTCGCGCGGCGGCCGATCGTCGACATGAAAGCCTATCGCGCCGAGCTTTCGGCGCGCCGCGATCCGATCGCGGGGCTGATGCAGACCGTTCATGAGCGCGTACGCCGTGATCCAAAGCGCGTGGTCTTCGCCGAGGGCGAAGAAGAGCAGGTGATTCGCGCTGCGCTGGCGTTCGTTCATCAGGGCTTCGGGCGCGCCGTGCTTGTCGGTCGAGAGGATCGCGTCAAGGAGGCGGCGACGAACGCCGGCCTCGAACTGCCGCCCGAGATCGAAGTCCACAACGCGAAGCTCTCCCGTCGCAATGCGGTCTACGCGCAGTTCCTGTTCGAGCGCCTGCAGCGCAAGGGCTTTCTCATGCGCGACTGCCAGCGGTTGATCAATCAGGACCGCAATCATTTCGCTGCAGCGATGGTGGCGCAGGGCGACGCCGACGCCATGGTGACGGGCGTAACGCGCAATTTCTCCCACGCGCTCGAAGATGTGCGGCGCGTCGTCGACCATAAGCCCGGGCATCGCGTCATTGGCGCTTCGCTCATTCTTGCCAGCGGTCGCGTCGTCGTCGTCGCCGACACGGCGATCACCGAAATGCCCGACGCCGAGGAGCTGGCCGAGATCGCCATTGAGGCGGCGGGCGTGGCGCGCCGCATCGGCCTCGAGCCGCGCGTCGCCATGTTGGCTTTCTCGACATTCGGCTACCCGCCGGGCGAGCGCACGGCGCGGGTGCATCAGGCGGTCAATGTGCTGGACCGCCGGCGCGTCGATTTCCAATATGAGGGCGAGATGGGCGCGGACATCGCCCTCAATAAGGAATTGATGGGGGCCTATCCGTTTTCACGCCTCACCGACACCGCGAACGTCCTTGTCATGCCGGCGTTTCATTCGGCCGCTATCTCCACGAAAATGTTGCAGGAGCTGGGCGGCGCGACCGTGCTCGGGCCGCTTATCGTCGGACTCGACAAACCGATTCAAATCGTCCAACTCGGCGCGACGGACACCGAGATCGTCAATATGGCGGCGCTGGCCGCCTTTGGCGTCGGAGGATAATCGACCCTTCTTGATGGGGAGGTCGCGCCGACGGCGCGGGGTGGGATTCCCGCATCGCGCCCCCGCTCGCTTCCTCCCGCGCGGCTTCCTTCTCAACGAGGAAGTGAGCGCACATGAAATGAGAGACTGACGCTAATGAATATTGCGATGATTGGCTCGGGCTATGTGGGTCTGGTCTCGGGCGCTTGTTTCGCCGACTTCGGCCATAATGTCGTTTGCGTCGATGCGGACGCCGGCAAGATCGCGCGTCTCAAGGCCGGCGAAATTCCGATCTACGAGCCCGGCCTCGACGAACTCGTCGCCAACAACGTTGAACAGAAGCGACTCTCCTTCACCACCGAGCTTGAAGAGTCAGTCAGGAGCGCGGACGCCGTCTTCATCGCGGTCGGCACGCCGTCGCGCCGCGGCGACGGCCATGCCGATTTGTCCTTCGTCTACGCCGCCGCGCAGACCATCGCCGGCGCGCTCGAAGGATTCACGGTCGTCGTCAACAAATCGACGGTTCCCGTCGGCACCGGCGACGAGGTCGAGCGCATCATTCGCGAGGTCAATCCGGACGCCGATTTCGCGGTCGTGTCCAATCCTGAATTCCTGCGCGAGGGCGCGGCGATCCAGGATTTCAAACGCCCGGATCGCGTCGTCATCGGCGTCGAGAGTCCGCGCGCCAAAGAGGTGATGGAGGAGATCTACCGGCCGCTGTCGCTCAACGCGCCGCCGCTGGTCTTCGTCGGACGCCGCACGTCGGAGCTGACCAAATACGCCGCCAACGCCTTTCTCGCGACCAAGATCACCTTCATCAACGAAATCGCCGATCTGTGCGAGAAGGTCGGCGCCGACGTGCAGGACGTGGCGCGCGGCATCGGCCTCGACAAGCGCATCGGCGGAAAGTTCCTGCACGCCGGCCCCGGCTACGGCGGCTCCTGCTTTCCCAAGGATACGCTGGCGCTGATCAAGACCGGACAGGATGAGGGCGCGAGCTTACGCATCGTCGAAACGGTGGTCGCGGTCAATGACGCGCGTAAACGCGCGATGGCGCGCAAGGTGATCAACGCGCTCGGCGGTTCGGTGCGCGGCAAGAAAATCGCGTTGTTGGGATTGGCCTTCAAGCCCAATACCGACGATATGCGCGACGCGCCCTCGCTCGCCATCGTCGCCTCGCTCGCCGGCGACGGGGCCAAAGTGCACGCCTACGACCCTGAAAGCATGGCGCTGGCGCGCCCGCTGATGCCGGAAGTCACCTTCCATGACAACGCCTATTCGGCGCTGGAAGACGCCGACGCGCTCGCCATCGTCACCGAATGGGACGCGTTCCGTGCGCTCGATCTCGACCGGGTGAAGACGCTCATGAAGCAGCCGATCATCGTCGATTTGCGCAACGTCTATCGCCCCGCCGACGTGCGCAAGCGCGGCTTCACCTATGTGAGCGTCGGACGGACGTGAGATAAATTATGCGGAGCCTTTGCAGATGACCGAGGATGAAAGAGCCATTCGCGCATTGGTCGACGCATGGATGGAATCCAGCAAGGCTGGCGACCTGCCGGCGGTGCTCGATCTGACGACCGACGACGCGATCTTCATGGCGCCGGGCGGCAAGCCGTTCGGAGAGGAGGCCTTCGCCGCCGCTTCGGAAAACATGAAGAATATTTCGATCGACGGACGCAGCGAAATTCAGGAGCTCAAGGTTTTTGGCGATTGGGCCTATCTGCGCAATTATATCGAGATGACGGCGACGCCTTTGGACGGCGGCGCGCCGGTGCGTCGTACCGGACATACGCTGACGATACTGCGCAAGGAAGCCGACGGACGTTGGCGGCTCGCCAGAGACGCCAATCTCCTGGCGACGGAAAAATCCTGAGCCGAAAAGAGTTGCCGTCGCCTCGCCCGCCTACTGCGCTGCGAGCTTGATCTCGGGATAGCTGCACTTCTCGTCGCTCTTCTCCTCGACATGGAGATGCGACGGCGGTTCGACGAAGGGAATCCCGAGAGTCTGCCACACGTCGACAAGCGCCTCGACGAGAGAGGCGATGTGCGCATGGGTATGGCGCGGCGTCGGGGTGACGCGCAGCCGTTCGGCGCCCTTCGCCACGGTCGGATAGTTGATCGGCTGGATGTAGATCGAATGGCGTTCGAGCAGCAGGTCGCTCGCCGCCTTGCACAGTTCGGCGTTGCGCACCATCACCGGCACGATGTGCGAGCCATTGTCGAGCAAAGGCAGGCCGGCGGCGGCGAGCGCATGCTTGGTGATATGAGCGACGCGCTGATGCGCGGCGCGCATATCCGGCCGGCGCTTGAGCAGACGCACGGCGGCGCAGGCCGCCGCGGCGACGGCCGGCGGCAACGCCGTCGTAAAAATGAAGGAGGCGGCGTAGGACCGGATCGCGTCGATGACGACGGAGTCGCCGGCGATATAGCCGCCCATCGTGCCGAAGCCCTTGGCGAGCGTGCCCTCGATCACATTGACGCGGTCCATCACGCCTTCGCGCTCGCAGACGCCGCCGCCGCGCGCGCCATACATGCCGACCGCATGGACCTCGTCGACATAGGTCATCGCGCCATAGCGCTCGGCGAGCGCGACGATGTCGGCGACCGGCGCGATATTGCCGTTCATCGAATAGAGGCTTTCGAAGATCACCAGCTTGGGCCGATCGCCCGCCTCGATCAGCAGTTCTTCGAGATGCGCCAGATCATTGTGCCGGAAGATTTTCTTTTCGGCCCGCGAGCGCTTCACGCCTTCGATCATCGAATTGTGATTGGAGGCGTCGGAAAGAATGACGCAATTGGGCAGGAGGTCGGCGATGGTCGAAATCGCCGCGAGGTTGGAAATCCAGCCGGAGGTGAAGACGAGCGCGGCTTCCTTGCCGTGAAGATCCGCGAGTTCGCATTCAAGCTCGACGATGGCGTGGCTGGTGCCGGAGATGTTGCGGGTGCCGCCGGCGCCGGCGCCGACCCTGCCCGCCGTGTCGATCATCGCGGCGATCACGTCCGGGTGCTGGCCCATGCCGAGATAGTCGTTGGAGCACCAGACGGTCACAGGCTCCACCGAGCCGTCGTCACGGTGCCAGTTCGCCAGCGGAAAGGCTTCGACGTCGCGCTCCAGATGCGCGAAGACGCGGTAGCGGCGCTCGTCCTTCAGACGGGAGACGGCGGCCTCGAAGTAACGCCGATAGACCATGCTCCAACCCTTTGATTATTCTTGTTCCGGAGTCCGACGACATGGCCCCCGTCCTGCCCGCCGTCCAGTTTGGACGGTTTCTTACATAGCCGATCCGCGTCCGGAAGGCGAGTGGCCGAATGACGCGCCCGCGGCTCTTTTCATGCGGAATTCCGGGCCACTGCGAAATAAAATGATGGCGCCACGAGAAGCGTTGGGGGAGTCGTCGCCGACGCCCGTGCTTCGACCTTTACCGAGGCTTTTTCGAGCGAAGCGTTTTAGCGGATGACCGCCGCTCTTGCGTGAGGTAACGAGGCGGCGGGAAGGCTTAGGACGACGATGAAGCTCTATACGAAAAAAGGCGACCGGGGACAGACCAGTCTCTTCTCGGGCCGGCGGGCGGCGAAATTCGATCCGCGCGTCGCCGCCGTCGGCGATCTCGACGAATTGTCGGCGAGCCTCGGGCTGGCGCGCGTCGCCTTTCCGCAGGCCGACGATCTTTTGTGCGGCGCGCAAAAGGCGCTCTATAAAATCAGCGCCATCGTCAGCGCCGAAGCGCGGCGGATCGACATTGTTTTTGACGACGCCGAAATCGCCGCGCTCGAAGCCGAGATCGACCGCGCCAGCGACGCCCTGCCGCCCCTGCGCGATTTCATCTATCCGGGAGAGGCCGAGGCAAGCGCGCGCCTCCACATGGCCCGCGCCGTCACAAGGCGCGCCGAACGCGGCGTCGCCGCGCTCGAAGAGCCGCCGGCGCCGGAGAATGTTCTCGCCTATCTCAATCGGTTGAGCGATCTGCTGTTCGCGCTGGCGCGCCTCGCCGATCAGCAGTGCGGGCGGGCGGACAGGGTGTTGGGGGGGTGAGGGGCGCCAAGAGCCGTCATTAAAAGCATCGAGCGACCTGTGATGTTTCTGCATCACTGCAAAGCAAAAGCCGCGAGAAGGATAGCGCTCCCCTCAATCGGCTTGACTTGAAAATCGCATCGCGAGCTTACTGTCGCCGACGGTTCCCGCAAGGGATCAATAGGGAAAGCGGTGAGCGCAACGTTGCGCAATGCCGCTGCTGCCCCCGCAACTGTAAGCGGCGAGTCAAAGACCAAAACGGCCACTGGAGCCAATGTTCCGGGAAGGCGGACTTTGAGCGACGACCCGCGAGCCAGGAGACCTGCCGTCATTCGTGGTCACGCGCGAAAGCGTCGGGCGGGGCGCGCCGATGCGGGCGAAGCCGGTCTTGGCGCCTTGCGCGCTTCATGGGCGTGGCCAGTCGCAGTGACGGTCCGGTCTGCTGCGAGCCTCGCCATGCATGTTTCTTCAGCCGCGATCCGCCTTGCTTCGATCCTCGCGGCGCTCGCGCCGCTAACTTCGCTCGCTCAGACCGCGCTCCCCACGATACAAGTCAACGCGCATCGGGCGGCCCCGGCGGCGCATGCCCCCCTTGCCCATGCGCCCGCGCCGGCGCGACCCGTCCATACTTCGCCGCAACCGCCGCGCGCTTCGCCAATTGTCGCGGCTATCGCCCGCCCCGCGCCGTCAGCGGGCCCGACGCCGCCGCCGATCACGGCCTCGAGCGAGAAATTCTTCACCGGAAAGGAGGTCAACGCGCTTCCCTTCGCGCGACCCGGCGACGCGCTGGAAATCGTGCCCGGACTGGTCGTCACCCAGCACAGCGGCGAGGGCAAGGCGAACCAATATTTCCTGCGCGGCTTCAATCTCGACCACGGCACCGATCTCGCGCTTTATCTCGATGGCATGCCGCTCAATATGCGCACCCATGGCCATGCCCAGGGCTACGCCGACAGCAATTTCCTGATCCCCGAACTCCTGTCCTACGTCCTCGCCCGCAAGGGCCCCTATGACGCGCAGGACGGCGACTTCTCGTCGGCGGGTTCGATCTACATGCAATACAAGGACAGGATCGACAAAGGCTACTTCCAGCTCACTGGCGGCAGTTTCGCCTATGCGCGAGCGCTCGCCGTCGCGCCTTACCAGGATTTCGCCGGCGGCTCCGCCTATGGCGCGGTCGAAGCGCAATATTACAACGGACCCTGGGAGCGCGGCGACAATATGCGGCGCCTCAACAGCGTGTTGCGCTGGTCGCGCGGCACGCAGGAAGACGGCGCCTCCGTGACCTTCATGGGCTACGCCAACAAATGGTATGGAACGGACCAAATTCCGAGTCGCGCGGTCAGCGCCGGGTTGCTGTCGCTCTGGGGCACGATGGACCCGACCGCCGGCGGCGCGACTTCGCGCTTCTCGCTCTCGTCGCGCTGGAGTCAGGTTGAGGGCGATCACGCCACGCGCGTCGAAGCCTATGTCGTCCATTCGACCTTGGACCTCTACAGCACTTACACCTATTTCCTGGCGCATCAGGATTTGGGCGACCAGATCCGTCAGTTCGATGATCGCACGCTCGTCGGCGTTAACGCGCAGCATGCGATCAGATGGGCCGATGTGAATGGCGCGCCGGTCGAGACCCGCGTCGGCTTCCAGGGACGCTATGACGACATCCGTCTCGGATTGCAGGAGAGCGTGCGTCGACGGCTCTATGACACGCTGAGCAATAACGCCGTCGGCGAAGGCAGCATCGGCGTCTGGACCGATACGGCGATACGCTGGACGCCCTGGCTGAAAACCGTCGCTGGCGCGCGCTTCGACTATTACAATGCCGCCGTAAGCTCGCTTCAGACGTTGGTCGATGCGCCGAAAATCCTGGCGAGCACCGGCCTGCCGGCGTTCCTTCTCACGGGACCGTTCAACCAGGGCGTAAAGAACGCGTCGCTGTTCAGCCCGAAGCTCTCGATCATCGTCGGCCCCTTCTACAAGACGGAATTCTACGCCAACTACGGCGAAGGTTTCCACTCGACCGACGCACGGGGAACGGTGCTGCGAGTCTCCACATCCGAACTTGCCGACAGTGACGGTTTCGTTCAGGCGGCTTCAATTCCGCTGCTGGTGAAATCGCGCGGCGCCGAGATCGGCGCCCGCGCCAAATTCATCGAAGGGCTCGATTCCAGCATCAGCCTGTTCTGGCTCAATCTCGAATCGGAGAACCAGTTTGTCGGCGACAGCGGAACGACGATTTTCGGCCGCCCCAGTCGCAGATATGGCGTCGAATTCGCCAACAAATACGCCCCGAACGCCTGGATCAGATTTGACGGCGACGTGGCGGTTGTTCATGCGCGCTACCGCGGCGTCGACGTAGCGCAGACCTTGGCGTGGCTCGATTTGATCACGCCTGACGCATTGCCTTACGGGACATTTCTCGGCAATGCGCCCGGAAATTATCTGTCGAACGCCATAGCGGTGACGGCGATGGGCGGATTGGAGCTGGGCGAGGCGACGGGTTGGTTCGGCGCGCTGAAGTATCGTTACTTCGGGGCCAGGGCCCTCACCGAGGACGGCTATTTCAAGTCCCCGGCGACCGGCAGTTTGAACGCGCGACTGGGCTATCGATGGGCGGATGGCTGGCGATTGCAGTTCGACGCCTTCAATGTCTTCAACTCTCGCTCCGACCAGATCACCTTTGCATATGGTTCGCTCCTGCCGAGCGACCCTCTTTACGCGCAATGCGTCGCAGGCGTCGCTCCCGCCCAGGTTTGCGGCGTCGGCGTCATGGACCGCCACCTTAAGCCGCTCGAGCCAGCAGCCCTGCGCGTGACCTTCTCTGGGCCGCTGCAGCCTGAACAACCGATCGCCAGACTTCCTGACGTTGCGGAGCCATTCTCAGGGCTGCCCTAACCGACCTCCGTCGTCCGGTGAGGCTTCGGGTCAAGACGAACCTTCGCCAACGGCTCCTGCGTTCTAGTTTCTTGAATTGACGCATTTTCTACGCCGAACCGGCATCCACTTCGGCGGAAAATGCTCTAGGTCGGACGCGAAGCGAAAGGCTTCGACAGATCGCGACTGACCAATGCGGCGCCTGCGGCCTTCAACATCATCAGCCCTGCAAAGGCAGCGAGATTGATGAAAAAGATTCGCGTCACGACCGGCGCGGTGAAATGATCGACGCCGGGGCCGGTCGCCGCGGTGACGGCCAGAACCAGGCTTTCATAGACGACGAAGGAAGCGAGAAACGCTGCGACGCCGCCGGCGAATCCAGGAAAGCGGCGCGCGAGCAGTCCGGCGCTTTCACAGGACAGCAGAGCGATGACGCCGAGCGCGCCGCCCCAGAACAGCGTCATCGCGTCGGTCGGATAATGCAGGAAGAGAAAGCCGACCGCCTGATTGACGAGCCATACGGCGCCCGTCAGCTGCAAAGCGTCGCGGCGCGTCGCGGTCAGCGCCGCCACGGCGGCGAAGCCGGCGAGCGGCAGGGCGCAGGCCCAGGCGAAACTGAACAGAACGCCGGCGGCGATGAATGTCGCCGCAAAGAGCGCGCGGCCGTCGATCTTCGAAACAGTGGAAAGCGTCAGCGACATCGGGTTTCTCCTTTTGAACAGAGTCGGGTGAAAGCGGAATCGAAAAGCCGCGCGCGTCAGTTGCTTCGCATGCGGCTCGCGGAACGATCGGCGGGATCGGGCTCGCAAAGGCCGAACCAGCGCGCGCGCAATTTGTCCCACAGCGCGAGGCGCGACCAATCGGGGTTCTTGAGAACCTTGTCGGTTGCGGGATCGATGAAGGGATTGGGCAGCAGCACGCTGATCTGCTGTTCGCCGGCGCCGTTGAAGAATTGCAGTCCCCAGGACATCGGCACGCAGCTCGTGTTCCGCCGGCGGTAAAGCTCGGCGCGCGACGTGCGCCTGAGCTTCGCGAGTTCGGGAGAGGTCGGCCGAGCGCGCGAACCCTTGTTATCGCCGATGCAGACGTGAAAATGCGTGAGGCCGAAGGCGACGGTGAGATAGCCGTCGAGCAGCCCTATGCGCGTCGGCGCGCGGTCGGCGTGGATTTCCCACGCCGCGCCCTGAATGATCGGACCGAAGACGATCTCGCGCCAGTGATTGGCGAAAAGGTCGCGAAACAATTCTTCGAGACTCGCGGGGTCCGTCGGCAGAGAGAAGACGTCGAGCGCCGCGCCGTCAGGCTCGATGAGTCGTTTAGGCGCTAAGTCGGCGGCTGCTGTCATGGCCATGCGCTTTCTGTTGTGTAGCGAACCGAGGCGGAAGCGATCTCCGCGCGCTCTAGCTGTGAGCTTTCTATAGGTTGTCCATCCGGACAAGGCCGAGGAAAGTGGAGTTGCGAAGCTTCACCTTTTCCCGGAGGTCCGGATGAACATCCATAAGAATGCCCGTTTGACGCCGAGCGGTCGAGCGGAATTGGCGCGGATGGTCCTGGAAGGCGGCCA
>Ga0194111_10004947_pt1 | contig 15400 bp, 16 predicted proteins | sample TA2KigC300mmetaG_FD_146194 | JGI IMG/M metagenome (GOLD analysis project Ga0194111, IMG submission 146194) | Freshwater microbial communities from Lake Tanganyika, Tanzania - TA2015033 Kigoma Deep Cast 300m | ecosystem: Environmental > Aquatic > Freshwater > Lake | place: Tanzania: Lake... | reverse complement strand
TGGGCCATCTCCGGAAACCACACGGCCACCCATCTTCTCCACGCCGCGTTGAGGCAAGTGCTGGGCGACCACGTCAAGCAGGCGGGCTCGCTCGTGTCGCCTTCACGCCTGCGGTTCGATTTCACCCACTTCGCGCCCCTGACCCCCGAGGAGGTCCGCAAGATCGAGGGCCTCGTCAACGAGCAGATCAGGGGAGATACGCCGCTCGAAACCCGGGTGACGACCCTCGAAGAGGGGCTGCGGGCGGGGGCCACGGCCATTTTCGAGGAGAAATACGGGGAATCCGTGAGGGTCGTTGGGATCGGGGACTTCAGCCGCGAGCTCTGCGGCGGCGTTCACGTCCATGCGACCGGCGAGATAGGCTTCTTCAAGGTCCTTTCCGAGTCTGGCATCGCCTCCGGCATGCGGCGCATCGAGGCCGTCACCGGGGAAAGCGCCCTGCGGCACGTCCAGGAGACCGAGGACCTGTTGGCGGACGTGGAGAAGGGCCTGGGGTCGACCCGCAAGGAGGTCCTGGGCAAGATCGACAAGCTCAAGGATTCGGCGGACAAGCTGGAGCGGGAGAACCGGGCCCTGCGAAAGAAGCTGCTGACGGGGACGGCCGAGGCGGAAAGCGGAGCGGGCGGGGCGGCGGCCGTCGAGAGAACGGTCAATGGCGTCCGGCTGCTCGTCCGCAAGGTCGACGGCCTGCCCGTCAACGAGCTGAGGGACCTGGCCGACTCCATGAAGCAGAAGCTGGGCAGCGGAGTCGTCGTCCTCGGGGGGGCCCTGGAAGGGAAGGCCTTCGTCGTCGTCTCCGTGACCAAGGACCTGACCGCCCGGGTCCAGGCCGGCGCTCTCATCAAGGAGATCGCCCCGCTCATCGGCGGGGGAGGAGGGGGGCGTCCGGATTTCGCCCAGTCGGGAGGGCCCCGCGTCGAAGAGCTGGACAAGGTCCTGTCGCTCGTCCCCGGCCTCCTCGAGCGCCTCTCCTTCTGACCCCCCCGAATTCACCCCGGGCGGGGATTGCCAACCGTCCCGTTTTTTGACATCATACGCCACAGGTACCGTCATGGGCATCGGAAAGAGCGCGTCCGCGGTCGTCCTGCTTTTCCTCGCGGCCGTCCCTCTGCGCTCCTCCACGGCGGCCGACCGCAAAGCCCTTTACGACCCGCTCGTCCGCAAGCTGGCCGAAAAGCACAAGATCGACCCGGAGCTCGTCCACGTCATCATCCGGGCCGAATCGAACTACGACAATTTCGCCGTTTCGATCAAAGGGGCCATGGGGCTGATGCAGCTGATGGCGCCGACGGCCAACCAGTACGGCGTGAAGAACGTCTTCGACGCGGCCCAGAACATCGAGGGGGGCATCAGATACCTCAAGGATCTCATCAGGCTCTACGATGGGGAAACCCGGCTGGTCCTGGCCGCTTACAATGCCGGGCAGGAGGCGGTCCGCAAGTACAGGGGGATCCCGCCCTATCCGGAGACGAAGAACTATATCAGCGTCATCATGAAGGACTACGGAAAACCGACCGTGCGGACGGCGCCGCGGCTCTATCGACTCGTGGACGAATCCGGGCGCGTGGTCCTGACGACGGACCCGGACCTCCTGAAGCGCAAAAAGTAGGCCGCCGCGCTTCAGCGGGCCGGCTGAAGGAAGCCCTTGACCGGCAGGTTCCGGGGGATGATCTCGAAGGTCGCCGGCAGCCGCCCCAGCTGCTCCCCGTCGAGCTCGAGGAGCACGTCCTCGTCGCCTTCGGGCCAGGCCTCGACCTTCTCTCCGCGGATGAGGCTGACCTTCGGGTGGGAGATGTGGCTCCCGTTCATGAGCTTCCACCCGTGCAGGCAGAATTCGATGAACTTGAATCCCCGCACGAGGACGGCGTCGAACAACCCGTCGTCGAGCCGGGCGTCGGGGGCGACTTTCATGCCCTTGCCGAAGATCTTGCCGTTGGCGACGGCCCCGATGAGGTACTCTCCTTGCGGGACCTCGCGGCCGTCCACGCGGATCCGGACCCGCTTGTTCCGGTAACGGATCATGGTCTCGACCAGGCACCTGACATAGGAAGAGGCTTTCCTCTCCAGGCGCCGCTCGTTGACCTTGCGGACGACCTCGCCCCCGAGCCCGAAATCCGCCACGTTCAGGAAGTATCTCTCCTCGTCGGCGCCCCGATGGTCCTTGAACCGGACCTTGCCCACGTCCATCCTGACGGAAGGCGACTCGGAGATGATCTTCAGGGCGCTTTTCAAACCGGCCGGGATGCCCAGGCTCCTGGTCAGATCGCAGCCCGTTCCCGACGGGACGACGCCCAGGGTCGCTTCGGGATTGATGATCCGCCGGTCCTCGAAGAAGCCGTTGGCGATCTCGTTCATCGTCCCGTCGCCGCCGACGCCGATGACGAGGTCGCTGCCGTCCTTGATGGCCTGGCGGGTCAGGGCCGTCGCGTGACAGGGTTTCTCGGTGAATTCGAATGTGAATTCCCGGACGAAGCTCTTCAGGCCGTCTCGGATCTCGGCCCAGCGCTTGCGGGTCCGCCCCTTGTTCGACTCGGGGTTGACGATGACCTGGGTCTTAAACCGCATGAGGAGGGCCCGTTTCCGGCCGGGGAGGAGGGGGTGGGACGCGCTTGCGCCCGAAGAGCGAAACGCCGATGACCCCGCCCAGAACGCCGAGGGCGGCGAATACGGCGGCGGTCAGGAAAAGGCCCAGGAAGAACAGGCCCGGGGAGGAGCCGGCCCCGCGGTCCAACAGGCCGTCCCAGCCGGACGGCATGTCGTCGGCGAACTGGGTCGTCCACTCCATGAGCCGGCGGGCGAATTCCAGGTTGAGGGAACGAAAGGGTATCTCCATGATCGCCCGGACCAACGTGGCCACGATCCCCGTCAGCGCGCCGACGATGGCCCCGTCGCCGGCGGTCAGGCCGCCGTCCGTCCGGGCGGCCAACATGCGCGCGGCCAGGGCGGCCCCGCCGATGATCCACAGGCAGCAGAGACAGTTGACGAGAGGGATCCCGGAAAGAACCCCGGAAGCGGCCCCGGCGACGAGGGCCGGCGTGAGGTATTCGGGCTTTCGTTGGTCCATCGGGCCTCCTCTGGCGGACCCTATTCTACGCTTTTTGCCGGAGGCTTTTCAACAGCCGTTTTCACCGCTTGACGCGCTCCGGGGGACAGGCGGGCCCGGGCGCGGGCTTTCCTCGAGACGACGAGCTCGGCGACCCCGGTGATGAAATAGAACGGCAGGATCGTGCCCCAGAGGGATCCCGTCGCGAGGCGCAAGCCGATCGGGCTCGCCCAGAGTCCGAGGATGCCGGCCAGGCCGTCCACGCCGATGGGGACCGAGAACAGCAGGAAGGTCCGGGCTCGCGGGAGCTCGAGCCTCGAGAAGCCGCGCGCGAACGGATAGGCGAGGAGGCCCCCGAGGAAGCCGAGATACACTCCCAGGCAGCGGCCGCAGACGGCTAGGGGGTAGCCGCGCAAGGAGAAGCACCTCTCCGGGATCTGGTGGCAGGTTGGCGAAAAGAGCGCATACAGGAAGCCGGCGGACCGGCTCGAGCCGCGGCTTTCGAGGCCGGGCGCCAGGAAGATCGCCGCGAGCCAGAGCAGGGTGCCCAGCAGGGAAAGAAAGAGGAGGGCACGGACCGTCCCGGCGGGATCTCCGGAGCGGGGAGGGGTTTCGACGGCGGTCATGGGCTTTTCCGGCCGGCCGTATTGTAGTCTTTTCCGGCCCCCCTGTCACCCGCGCCTGATTTTTGAATTGACAGCCCCCCGCTCCTCGGATAGATTATCCTTAACGAGCTTCGCGAATCCCGAATGACAGGAGGAAGCGATGACAACCTCAGTCCGGAAGGTCATCCCCGTTCTTCTCAGCCTCGTTCTTCTGGCCCCGTCGTTGTCCATGGGCCAGACCGAAGAGGCCAATAAGATCCTCACCGTTGCGGGAGGGGGCGTACTGACGCTCATCGTTTACGGCGAGGACAAGGCCGAGATCGCCAAGGGCTCGGCCCTGGCCCTGGCCGAGGATGTCGTGGCCACGGCCTATCCCGTGATCGCCAAGGCCTTTGATATCGAGGCTCTCAACAGCAAAGGGAAGAAGATGAAGATCGAGGGCGTGCTCGGAGTGGACAAGGTCCGCGGCGTCGCCCTCCTCAAGATCAAGGGCAAGCTCCAGCCGTTGGCCATCGGCAACCCCGAGGCTCTGGCGGAGGGAGCGCGCCTCTTCGCTCTGGGATCCAACGACTCCGGCCAGATCGTCGTCTCGGAAGGGACCTTCCGGAGGATGGCGGCCATCGGGTCTCAGGACAAGGTCATGGACGTGTCCCTGACCGTTCCCGAGATGTTCCGCGGCGGGCCCATCTTCGATGTCGGGGGGCAGCTCGTGGGGATGAGCCTCGTGTTCGAGCGCGGCGTCAAGATCGGGGTCCCCTTGGGGGCCCTCCTTGGAGTCCCCCGGGCCGGAAAGGCCGAGGACCTCAAGTCGCGGCCGAAAGAGGATTACTTCCAGACCTTCGAGGGGGCGTCTTTCGCGGGACTGGTCGCGGCCGCTTTGAACGAGGATATGGCGGCCAGGATAAGTCTGGAAAAGGCCGTCAGCCTGAACCCGTCCTTCATCGAGGGCCACTCCTTCCTGGGCGACGTCTATGCCAAACAGCGGGACTACACGTCCGCGGTGGGCTCCTACAGGAAGGTCACGGAGCTCGACGGCTCGCGGGCCGACGCCTTTTACAAGCTCGGCACCGTGCTTTCGAGAACGCTGAATAACAAGGAAGCCGCGCCGGCCTTCGAAAAGGCGGTCTCGCTCGGGATCGACAGCAAGGAGATCCACTTCGAGCTCGGAACCGCCTACGAGGAGCTCCAGGATTGGGAGCGGGCGGCCGCGGCCTACGAGAAGTATCTGAGCCTCACCCCGGAGATCGCCTGGAACGCATACCTGCGCCTGGGGATCACCCGGAGCAGGCTCGGCCAGCACGAGGCGGCCATCGCCGCTTTCCTCGAGGCCCGGAAGGCCCAGCCTCAGGATATCAAGGTCAATTTCAGCCTGGCCGAGGCCTTCGAGAAGGCCGGCCGGCTCGAGGACGCGGAAGCGGTCTTCGACAACCTGGCCGCCTTGAACCCCGCCGAAGCGAAAACCTATTACTCCCAGGCCATCAGGATGTATGACGCGGCCGGCAAGTACGACAAGGCCGTCGGCCCGGCCAGGAAGATCGTCGAGCTCGAGCCCGGCAACGAGATGAACCTGTACAACCTCGGCCTCATGTATTTCAAGCTCAAGGATTACGAGGGGGCCATCAAGGCCTTCCAGCAATGTCTGGCCGTCAGGCCCGACTATGCCTACGCGTGGTTCCAGATCGGCTCGTCCCACATCCAGAAAAAGTCGTTCAGAGAGTCCGCCGAGGCCTACAGGAAGTTCGTCGAGCTGTCGCCCGACGAGCCCGGCGGATGGCTGAGCCTCGGCGTTTCCTACATGCAGCTCAAGAACTTCGAAGCCGCGCTGGAGCCGATGAGGAAGGCCGTCGAACTCGATCCGGGCAACTCTAACGCCGTCTACAACCTGGCCATCGTCTACATCAACCTCAAGGACAATTACAGCGCCAAGGAGATGTACAACAAGCTGACGGCTCTGGACTCCGGCCTGGCGGAGAAGCTGAGGAAGCACCTTCGCTGACACCGGGCGAGCCGTCCATGGGACCTCGGGGTGAACGGCAATTGACAGGACCGTCCCGAGGGCCTAAAATGGCACTCGGGTCTCGGGCCGTTCCAATCCGGCCCGCGGAGGGGTTGTCTCGACTCCCCCGGTCCCCCCTTCCGGATCGAAGGAGGGACGAGACTTCGAAATAACCGGAAAGGGCAGGTGGCGGAATCGGCAGACGCGCTAGGCTTAGGACCTAGTTCCTGACGAAGGAGTGCGGGTTCGAGTCCCGCTCTGCCCATTCTCGTCGAAAGAGAAACATCATGAACGAAACAGATCCGTCGAACCGGCTCCGCGACATCAGCCCCAGCCGCAAGGAGATCGGGATCGAGATCCCGGCCGGCGAGTTCGAGAAAGAGTACGAGAAGGTCCTCGGCGACTACACGCAGCGGGTCAAGATCCCCGGCTTCCGGAAGGGCCGGGCTCCCCGGGACATGGTCAAGAACCTTTTCGACCATGACATCCGCCACGACGTCTATGATGCCCTCATTCCCCGCTTTCTCGAGGAGGAGCTCAAGCTCCTGGGGCTCAACCCGGTCAATGTCCCGTCCGTCCGCGATCTCGAGCATCAAGACGGCGCCGCCCTCCGCTGCACGGCCGCGTTCGAGGTCCTGCCGGGGTTCGAGCTCCCCGATTACCGGACCGTTCAGGTGCCCCGAAAAACGGCCGCCGTCGACGACTCCGATGTGGACAAGACTCTGGAGGAGATCCGGGCCCGGGCGGCCGAGTTCGTCCCGGTCGTGGGCCGGGGGGTCGTGGACGGCGATTACGTGACGGTCGAGATGCAGGGCCGGGAGCTCAAGACGAGGCGCCTGCTCCCGGTCGAGAAGGCCGTCGTCCTGGCCGGTCACGCCGAGAACGAACCGGCCTTGAACGAGCGGCTGGCGGGCATGACCCCGGGCGAAAGCCGTTCTTTCCGGGTTTCCTACGCCCAGGACCACGCCAACCGCCGGGTGGCCGGGAAAGACATCGAATACAGTCTCAAGGTCGCGGATATCAAGGAGAAAAAACTCCCCGGGCTCGACGACGAGTTCGCCAAGACGGTCGGGGAGCCCTCCGGTCTCGAGACCCTCAAGGACAGGGTCAGGAAGGACCTCCTGGCCTCCCGCGAGCGGGCCGTCCGGAACGAGACGGCCTCGGACGTTCTCGCCGAGATCGGGCGCCGGGTGTCCCTCGAGCTTCCGGAATCCCTCATCGAGCGGGAATCCCTGTCGGTCCTGAGGCGGATGCTGAGCGCCGCCCGCGGACGGCGGGTGCCGCCGGATGCCCTGGAAGGGCTGAAAGCCGAGGCCCGCCGCCAGGCCGTGGATCACATCACCAACCATCTGATCATCGAAAAGATCGCCGCCAAGGAGGGTCTCGGGGTCGGCGAGGACGAGATCCAGGCCGAGATCCGGAACTTGGCCGCGGCCAACGGCATGGCCCCGGCCGCCCTGGAGCAGATGCTCGGGAGCGAGGGCCGGAGGGAGGAGCTCGTCGAGTCCATCCTGTTCCGGAAGACAGTTGACTTTTTGGTGAAAACGGCTATAATGAGTTGACCAAGGTTCCCATGCTCCAGACCATCTTGAGCACCTCAGATCACCGATAAAACAGCGGCTCCAAATCTGTGACCCTGGGCCGCGCGCCTAAAGACGAGCGGGGGCCCCCTCGGGCCCGGAGCGTTAACCATGCAGGATCCCAACGAACATTCCGAAGTCCTCAGGAACATCCCGCTCATCCCCCTGAGGGACCTCGTCGTCTTCCCGGCGACCCTCGTCCCCTTTATCGTCGGGCGGTCCTCGTCCGTCCAGGCCCTGGAAAAAGCGGCGGAGAAGGACAAGATGATCTTCCTGTCCGCCCAGATGGACGCCTCCATCGACAATCCGTCCCCCAAGGACATCTATTCGGTCGGGGTCACGGCCAAGATCATCCGGACGATCAAGAGCGACGAACGCAACATGAAGGTCATCGTCGAGGGCAAGAGCCGGGCCCGGATCGTGGAATATCTCAGCACATCCCCCTTCTATCAGATCCTGGCCAAGGTCGTCCGGGAGGTCGACGACCGGGCCCCCGAATCCCGGGAGCTCCTCAAGCGCGTCCTGGCCCTGTTCGAGGACTATCTGAAGCTCAACCAGAACGCCAACCTCGACTCGATCATCCCGGCCCTGCGCGAGAACACCCCCGAGCGGATCACCGATATCATCTCCTCCCACGTCTTCATGCCCCTCGAGGAGAAGCAGAACCTGCTCGAGACCGTCAACTCCTTCGAGAGGCTGAGACGGCTCAACTACGTCTTGGAGAACGAGATCCTCAAGATCCATTCGGCCTATCAGAAGGACCCTCAGAGAGCCGGCAAGCGAAGGGTCCCCCTGAAGGACCAGGCCGGGCAGAAGGCGTTCCCTCCCCGGGCGCCGAATTTTAGGAAAGAGGACCAGCCCAACGAGATCGAGGAGCTCCGCCAGAAGGTCGCCAAGGCCAAGATGCCCGGCGACGCCGAAGAGAAGGCCTACAAGGAGATCGAGCGCCTGGAAGCCATGCCGCCGATGTCGGCCGAGGCGACCGTCAGCCGGAATTACCTGGACTGGCTCCTCTCGCTGCCCTGGAACAAGAGATCCCGGGAAAAGCGGGAGCTCAAAGAGGCCGAAACCATCCTCGATCAGGACCATTACGGCCTGGAAAAGGTCAAGGAACGCATCCTTGAGTATCTGTCCATCCGGCAGCTCGTCAAGAACCCTAAAGGCGTCATCCTGGGCTTCATCGGGCCTCCGGGCGTCGGCAAGAGCTCCCTCGGCAAGTCCATCGCCCGGGCCACGGGCCGGAAATTCGTCCGGCTGTCGCTCGGCGGCGTCCGGGACGAGGCCGAGATTCGCGGCCACCGCCGGACCTACATCGGGGCCTACCCCGGCCGCATCATCCAGATGATCAAGCGCGGCGGGACGCGCAACCCCGTGTTCCTCCTGGACGAGGTCGACAAGATGAGCATGGACTTCCGCGGCGACCCGGCCTCGGCCCTGATGGAGGTCCTCGACCCGGAGCAGAACAGCACCTTCCTCGACCACTACATCGACACCGACTTCGATCTCTCCCAGATCATGTTCATCGTCACGGCCAACATGGTCGAGCCCATCCCCAAGCCGCTCATCGACCGCATGGAGATCATCCGCATCCCGGGCTACACCGAGGACGAGAAGCTCCAGATCGCCAAGCGGTTCCTGATCCCCAAGCAGATGACCGCCCACGGCCTGACCGGCGACAACATCCAGTTCTCGGACCGGGCCCTCATCAAGCTCATCCGGGGGTACACCCGGGAGGCCGGCGTCCGGAGCCTGGAGCGGGAGATCACGACGGTCTGCCGCAAGATCGTCAAGAAGGTCGTCGAGAAGGGCAAGGACACCAGCGAGCGGGTCAGTCCCAAGAACCTCGAGGCCCATCTGGGGATCCCCAAGTTCCGCCGCTCGGAGTTCGACAAGCGCGACGAAGTCGGGGTCAGCACGGGCATGGCCTGGACGGAATTCGGGGGCGAGCTGCTGAGGTTCGAGGCCAACAAGATCCACGGCAAGGGCAATTTCACCCTGACCGGCCAGCTCGGCGAGATCATGCAGGAGTCCGCCCAAGCGGCCTTCAGCTTCGTCCGGGGCAAGATCTTCGAGCTCGGCATCGCCCCGGACCTGCACCGCAACTTCGATATCCACATCCACGTCCCCGAGGGCTCGACGCCCAAGGAGGGACCGTCGGCGGGCATCACCATCGCCACGGCCATCATCTCGCTCCTGACGGACATCCCGGTGAGCAAGAAGGTGGCCTTGAGCGGGGAGATCACCCTCAAGGGCAAGGTCCTGCCGGTCGGCGGGATCAAGGAGAAGCTCCTGGCGGCCTACCGGGAAGGCATCCGAGAGGCCATCTTGCCCCTCGACAACCGGCCCGACCTGAAGGACCTGCCGAAGCTCATCAAGCAGAACATGACCATCCACCTCGTCGAGGCCATGGACGACGTCCTGAGGATCGCCCTGACCAGGGAGCTTCCCAAGAAAGCGCCCAAGGCCGGCGACCTGAAGACGGCCGAGCCCGAGAAGCCCGTCCAGGTAGGGGAGGGGGACGCGCCCAAAGAGCCCCCGCTGACCAACTGACCGGACAAAACCGAAGATCCCGATAAACTCCCGACCGCGAGGGGAATAGACCATGACGGCGAAAAGAAACGACAACAGCGAGGTCATTATGAAAGAATTGAATCTGCTCGACCTGGAAGAAAAAGATATCCCGGCCCTTCAGAAGATCGCGGCCGGCCTGGGGCTCGGCGAGGGCGAAACGGAAGGGGCCACCAAGCACCACCTGACCTTCAAGATCCTGGAGGCCCAGGCCAAGAAGCAGGGCCTGCTGTTCTCGGAGGGCGTCCTCGAGTGCCTCGAGGACGGGTTCGGGTTCCTGCGGGCCCCGGAGTTCAGCTACCTGCCGAGCCAGGACGATATCTACGTCTCGCCTTCCCAGATCCGCAAGTTCCAGCTGCGCACGGGGGACACCATTTCGGGCGTCGTCCGGGCCCCCAAGAACGGCGAGAAGTACTTCGCCCTGATCAAGATCGAGGCCGTCAACTTCATGCACCCGGACGTCATCATCGAAGAGCGGCGCAACGTCCACTTCGAGAGCCTGACCCCGCTTTACCCCTTCGAGATGATCAAGCTCCAGGACGGCAACCCCAAGAACATGAACGCCCGGGTCATGGAGCTGCTGACGCCCATCGGCAAGGGCCAGCGCGGCCTGATCGTCTCGCCGCCCCGGGCCGGCAAAACGACCATCCTCAAGACGATCGCCAAATCCATCGAGAAGAACCACCCGGAGATCTTCCTCATCGTCCTGCTGATCGCCGAGCGGCCCGAGGAGGTCACGGACTTCAAGCGCTCGGTCAACGGCGAGGTCGTGGCCTCGACCTTCGACGAGCCGCCGACCAGAAACGCCCAGGTCGCCAACGTCGTCCTGGAGAAGGCCAAGCGCCTGGTCGAGATCAAGCGGGACGTCGTTATCCTGCTCGACTCCATCACCCGGCTGGCCCGGGCCCACAACGCCATCGTCCCGCCCTCGGGCAAGGTCCTGTCGGGCGGCATCGACGCCAACGCCCTGCAGAAGCCCAAGAAGTTCTTCGGCTCGGCCCGCAAGATCGAGGAGGGCGGCTCGCTGACCATCCTGGCCACGGCCCTGGTCGACACCGGCAGCCGCATGGACGAGGTCATCTTCGAGGAGTTCAAGGGCACCGGCAACATGGAGATCAATCTCGACCGGCGCCTGGTCGACAAGCGGACCTTCCCGGCCATCGACATCAGCCGCTCGGGGACCCGCAAGGAAGAGCTGCTCATCGAGGAGCAGGAGCTCAACCGCATCTGGATCCTGCGCAAGGTCCTCAGCCAGATGAACGAGGTCGAGGCCGTCGAGCTGCTGATCGACAAGCTCAGCAAGACCAAGACCAATCAGGACTTCATGAACGCCATGAGCAAGGGGATCTAAGCGGGGCTCATCCGCCCGCCGGCCCCGACCGAGCGCCGCCGCCGCTTTATTGCCGCCCTCCTGATGACGGTGGAGGAAGAGGAGAGCGTATCATGATCCGATTCCAGCGTGCGATCGTCCTCACCGTTCTGGCGGCGCTCCTGGCGGCGAACGGGCTCTTGGCCACGGAACGTCCCTTCCCCTACGAACTCAAGAAGAAGGATTTCTGGCTCGGGTCGGGCGGCGTGGGGTTGTTCGCCCTAGGGGCGTCGCTGCATTCCGGCCACGGGGAGATCACCCTCGAGGAGATCCTCGCCCTCGACAGGAACGACGTCAATGCCTTCGACCGCCCGGCGACGCGCAACTGGTCGATCGCATGGAGCGACCGGAGCAACGTCTCCCGGGACATCGTGGTCTTTTCGGCCCTCCTCGTCACCACGGCCCCCTCTCTTTGGCGTGGGAAGTGGTCTCAAACCCTGACCGTGGCCGTGATGTTCGCGGAGGCCTACGCGATCATGGGCGGGGCGACCTACCTGACCAAGGTGGCGGCGGCTCGAAGGCGTCCCTATCTCTACAACACGGACCTGACCCCGGAGGAGAGACTGGTGGCCCTGGCCGATCCCAAGTCGTCCTTTTTCTCGGGGCACACGGCTGCGGCCTTCACCGCGGCGGCCTTCCTCTCGAAAGTGTTCACCGACGTCCACGGACCCTCGGTCTGGTCAACGCTCGTCTGGGGATCGAGCCTGTCACTCGCGGCTTACACGAGTTTCGCCCGGGTCAAGGCCGGGGTCCATTTTCCCACCGACGTGATCGCCGGGGCCGCCGTGGGCTTCTCCATCGGCTATCTGGTCCCCGTCCTCCACAAGAAAGGATCGAGCGACCGGGTGCAGGTGGTCGCCGGGCCGAACATGGTCACTCTCAGCCTGCGTTTCTGAGCTAGCCCTTCGGCATTAACGCCAGGACAAGGACAGGGAAACAGACTCGTTCAGGAACTGCCGGATGAGCTGGATCCTCGGCGATCCCAGCCCCTTGCGGATGCCGAGCAAGGAAGAAGCTCTGCTCACGCCCGATCATCCATCCGCCGGCAGCCAGGCCGGCTCAATTTCGGGATATTGACATCCGCGTGGAGCCGCGATATCCTTTTTGTCGTGATGGGAAGGGGCTATTCTGAGCTCGAATCGGGCCGATCCCGCATGTTGTTCAGACCGGGCTGAGCGGAAACTCCATTGAGTAAGGAGGGATGATGGAAAATATCCAAAACGCCTATCCGGCCGGACCCGCCGGTTTGCAGCCTCATCGCGGCACGATGATCCTGATTTTCGGCATTGCCGGAATTCTGTGCTGCGGCATCTTCGCCATTCTGGCCTGGGTCTTCGGAAATACCGACCTCGAAAAAATGAAAAAAGGGGCCATGGATCCGAGCGGCGAATCCCAAACCAATGCCGGGAGAATTCTCGGCATGATCGGCGTCGGGCTTTGGGTTTTGGGAACCATCGGTTATGCCATATTCTTCGGCTTCGGCATGATGAGCGGATTCTTGAATCAATAAATTAATGAGGCGGCCGGTCCGGCTCGGCCGAAGAGGCCGCGCCGGGCAGGAAGGGATCATGAAGATCCGCCTTCGCAAGTCCACCGGGAATTTCAAGCAGGAGAAGCTCCCCATCCTGATCTTCTTCGCCGGGCTGGCCGGTCTTCTGGCCTTACAATTCTTCGCAACCGGCTCCATGGAGCTCTGCCTCTTTCGGAAGGTCTTAGGATTCGAATGCCCGTCCTGCGGCGTGACCCGAGCCTTCATGGCCGCTCTGGACGGGGACCTCATCTCCGCTCTGAAATGGAATCCCCTGATGTTCGTCGTGACCATTCTCGCCCTGGTCTATATGATCCTGCAACTCGTCTTTCGGAGAACGATCGCGCTGGAAGGAACCCGGCGGGAACGCCGTGTTGTGTTCTTCGGATTTCTCCTTCTCTTGCTGATCAACTGGATCTACATTCTCAATCGGGGGTAGAATCGCGGGCTGAGCGGCGGCAGGCCTGAATCCTCAACGGGGCGTTCGCCCCGGCCATGCGAATCGTGGTCGATCTTCACGCGCTCGCTCTCGTCGAACCGAAAGGAATACGGACGATCCGGGTAAACGGCTTGGCGGACCGTCTTCCTTTAGAATCTTGACGAAATCTTGACAACTCACCCCGGCTTGCTCGCTATTGTGGGAATAGATAGTCTGAGAACGATAAGGAGGAGACGCCATGTTCAAGAAAACGACCGCCTTGTTGACGATGGCGGCATTCATCCTCTTTTCCGCGTCCTGCACGATCACGACGTGGAAGACGAGGGAGATAAACACGACGGCCGACTATCCCGCCGATGGCCGGAAGGTCCTGAGCGTGGTCAAATCGTCCGGAGAGGCCGTCGAGTTCTCCAATTCCAGCCCCGGACGGATCGCCGGGGCCGCGGTCGTCGGGGAAGGGGTCGAGGTAGTCAGAAAGCGCGCCGAGATCGCCAGGCCCGTCCAGTCGATCAAGAGGCGCGCCGACGGAACCATTTTCCAGGTCACGGATTCGTCCGGACGCGTTCATGCCATCGAGAAGGTCCTCAAGGAAGAGCCCGACAAGCTGACCGTTGAGATGGTCTATCGGACTTATGAACGTGTTTCGATCCCTCTTTCGGATGTCCGGCTCCTTCGCTACAAGAAGACCAACGCCGTGCTGACCTTCGCCGCGGTTATGCTGACCGCCTTCGCCGCCCTGGCCATCTGGGTAAGTATTGAAGAGAGCAAACATTAAGGAAACTCCGGTTGCGCGGCGCCGCCGCCGATCTGCCTCTTGACCAGCTCGAGATGCTCGTCCCGGAGGTCCTTCTCGCACAGAACGTCCTCGTAGGCGCTCGGGGCGATCCCCACCTCGGGCTGGACCTCGAGCGCGGCGCGGGCCGCGGCCGCCTGGGCCTCGATGAGGAAGCGCTCCTTGAGCTCCGGAGCGTCCATGAGATGGGGCGATAGGAACTTGAGGGCCACCGGGCGCTTGAGCTTGAGGTCCTCGGCCCTGTAGACGACCCTAATGCCGCCCCGGCCGACCTCGCCGCCGACCCGGTACTTGCCGGCGACGAGGGTGCCTTCCTTGATGGCGTGAAGCGAGACGGCCGTCGTCCGGGTCAGGCCGTCCCCGGGGACCGGGGTCAATGGCGTTGCGCAGTGGCTGCAGAAGCGGGAGCCCTCTTAATTCTCGGCGCGGCATTTCGGACACTCCACGATCAACCCCTCCGTGCCAAGCATATTCAGCCTAATACCGATGTCACTTTAATATGCCGACGGACCCGGGCCGTTTCGCCCCCGCAAATGCGACCGGCCCTGTGGACGCTCTTCCAATTTTCGTCGGACTCCATTATGATAGGGACAAACAAGCCAGAGGCGACATGAAGAAACTCAAAGAGATCAAGGACATCCTGGGGGAGAACAAGCCGGAGATCCAAAAAAAGTTCATGGTCAAGGAGATCGGCATTTTCGGCTCCTATGTCAGAGGCCGGCAGAAAGTGAAAAGCGATATCGATGTCCTTGTGGAATTCTCGGAACCCGTAGGGCTGTTCAAATTCATGGAGCTCGAGGAATATCTCCAGACTCTCTTCGGCGTCAAGGTGGACCTTGTCTCCAGGAAGGCCCTCAAGCCCCATATCGGCAAGCGGATCCTTCAAGAGGTCACATTCATTTGAAGAACCGAATTTACTTGGACTATGTTCAAGATATCGTCGACTCCATCCGGGACATCGAGAGCTTCATCAAGGGGATGACCTTCGAGGAATTCAAGGCGGACCGGAAAACGATCAACGCCGTGGTAAGAAGCGTCGAAGTGATCGGTGAAGCCTCGAAAAAGATGCCGACATCCGTCACGACCCGATATCCAGGGATTCCTTGGAAGAGGATGGCCGGCATGAGAGACAAGCTGATCCACGAGTATTTTGGGATAGACTTGGAAATCCTTTGGAAAGTCGCAACGGAAGACATCAAGAGTATCCGGCCGCATATGAAACGGATCTTGCGAGAAACTAAGAGTTTATCCGACGGCACCTAAATCCCGTCCGCCTATCGTGCCGCCCAGTAATCCGCGATGGCTCGCCACATGCCCTCGTAGCCACCCGCGGCGAGGCCCTTTTCGACCCAAGCCTGACGCTCGTCGTTAATAGTGAGGACACTTCGACGAGAAGGTCCGGCAGATCATGATCGAGGCAAGTCTCTGGAAGGTCCGCAGGCACCCTTGCGAGGTCCATCCCTGGAGGGAGTGATCAGC
>Ga0194111_10004940_pt1 | contig 15410 bp, 8 predicted proteins | sample TA2KigC300mmetaG_FD_146194 | JGI IMG/M metagenome (GOLD analysis project Ga0194111, IMG submission 146194) | Freshwater microbial communities from Lake Tanganyika, Tanzania - TA2015033 Kigoma Deep Cast 300m | ecosystem: Environmental > Aquatic > Freshwater > Lake | place: Tanzania: Lake... | reverse complement strand
GGTACGGGTGCAGGTACTTCGGCCAGCTCCCGCCCGTCAGGCCGTCCAGCAGAATCGGCTGCACCTTCTTCCCGAAGCCCGGAATCCGCTGCAGCGCGCCATCCGCCTCGTGCTTCCCGCGCGCGGTATCGAACAGCAGCAGTTCCCCCATGCGCGGGTTGTCGTGGTGCCCCACGACCACCGCGACGAACTTGGTCGGGTCATTGGGGATCGGGCGCGCGTAGAAGGTCGAGTTCGGCCAGTAGGAGTTGCTGCCGTAGTACTCCATCTGCTCCGTGCCGTCGGGGTTCATGTGGAACAGAATCCGCGACACGAAGTGCGGGATGTCCGAGTACTCCCAGCGCAGGTACAGCACCCGCCCGTTGTTCAGCACCGTGGGGCACCAGTCGTGGTCCTGCTCGAAGCCCAGTTGCCGGATGGCGCCGGTCTTGCGGTCGAGGTAGTACAGGTTCGACACGTGTGCCGAGCCCGTGACGCAGGGCACGCCCACGAAGGGTGCGGTCGAGGTGAAGATGATGTCCTCGTTCGGCAAGTAGCAGGAGTCGTAGTCGTCCACATCCGGCTCGTCGATCAGCGGAAGCTGCGTGACCCCCGAGCCGTTCGCGTTCATCTCGAAGATGCGCCACCGGCCGTTGTCCGCCACCGACGAGAACATGAGCCTGCCGCCGTCCCAGTGCAGATCGACATCCCCCACGAACACGTCCTTCGCGGGCCGATAGAGCGTCGTCAGCTCACCGTCGGGGTTCAGCCCGTTGAGCACCGCGATCTCGTTGTCGAAGCCGTTGCGCGGCAGGCTCGAGTTGCTCTCCCAGTTCGCGGGAAGACCCAGATTGCCCGCCGAGCGCTGGATGACCAGGAGCCTGTCGAAGTCCAGCAGCGGGTTGTCCAGCAGCGCCCCGTTCAGGCGCTCCACCATGCTGCGGGCTTCGTCTAGCGCTCCCTCGTCGCCGTCGAGCGCCCTCTTCTGCGCCTCCGGCAGCCGATCCAGCAGCGCCAGGTACTCCGCGCCGTTCGCGTACTTCTCGGGGTAGGTCGCCACCAGGTCGGTGATCGCGCGCCGTATCGCCTCCGCGTCGATCCGCCCGATCTGCTGCTGCAAGAGCCTCGCCCGCGAGTCCACGATTTGGCCGAACCACTCGCCCTTCGCCAGGTACCGCAGCACGTTTCCGGTCAGTTGCTCCAGGTTCGCGCGGTGTTGGTTGTCCTCCAGGCCGTAGTGCGGACATCGCCAGCCGAGGGTGATGATCCGCCCCTTCCCGTGGCCGAACTCGCAGAACGGGTTCTCTCCCGCATCGGGGGACGCTTTCCCGATGACATTCCCGCCGTAAGGCCCCCCGCTACCATGAAAGTCCGAGAATGCCGGATACCCTCCACTCACCAGCCGGATCGGCTGACCGGGCGGGAAACCCTCATACACCGGGTGTTCGGGCGGGTTCGGCATCACGCCCGCCACGAACGTATCGACGCCGGACCCTCCCATGCGCGGCGTCGCCGGCTCCAGGCTGAGCGTCTGCACGTAGAACAGCGCGGTACCCGACAGGTACAGCCCGTGCCCCTGCTCCAGCCACCCGAGCAGCGCCCTCTTCACCGCCCCCGCATCCATCCCCGGCGGAGTCCCCGCATGCTCGCTATGCCACCACAGCACCCGTAGATCATCCGGGAGCGCCAGTGTGCCGTCCGCGCCCAGCGCAACCTCCCGCGCGCCGAACGTCTCCACCGCCAGCTCCCGCGCCGCGAGTTCGCCGGGCAGAGGATCGCTCAGCGCAAGCACACCCAGGCCAGGAACCGGCTGGGCCGACGCGGCCAGTGCTGAGGTGAGCATCAGTGCAACGACTGTGAGTGCACGCATGTGTTATCCTCGGGTCGTCGGGACTGTCCAAGTCTCGATCCCGCCTTCCGGATCGAGACGCAGGACTGTCCCTTGTTCGCCTTCCCAAAGCCAGCCGGTGCTCCCCTATCCCGTCATCTTCCGGAACCTCCGAAACGACCGATACAGCCCCATCCACTCCCTCACCAGCCCCGTCAGCCCCTTCTTCGGAGTCCCCTGCCCCATGTCCTTCAGGATCTCCAGCGCGGCGTTCCTTCCCGGCAGGCCGGTGATGCCGCCGCCGGGGTGTGAGCCGCTCCCGGTGAGGTACAGGTTCGGGATCGGTGTGCGGTACTGCGAGAGTTCCGGCAGCGGCCGGAAGCCCCATGCCTGGTGCATCTCCATGTCCACGTGCCAGGCGCAGCCGTTCGTGTTGTCGGTGAGCCGCCGCCAGTCCAGCGGCGAGGTGATCAGGCGCCCCAGTACCGCGCTCTTGACGTTGGGCGCATAGCGCGCGAACGTCTCGATCGCCCGGTCGGCGGTCTCCTCCCGGATGCCATCCCATGACCGGCCCTCGCCCAGGTGGAACGGCGCGAACTGCGACAGCCACAACGTGTGTTTGCCCTCGGGCGCGAGGCTCGGGTCCAAGGCCGTGCAGCACGCGCACCACAGGCCGGGCTCGCGCGAGGGCCGCCCGCTCTCGATGTCGATCCAACCGTCCATCACGTAGCTCAGCGAGGGCGCGATGATCGGCGAGGCGAGCGTCTGTTCCGGCAGACCACCGTAGCGTTCGAACACAGGCCGTTCGGAGAGCGCCAGATCAACCTTGAACAGTGAGGCACTCGTTGTCGAGACCTGCCTCACCCGTTGCAGCAAGCCGCTCGGCACGTCGCTCTCATCCATCAGCTCCAGGAACAGGCGCTTCGCGTCAATGGCGGAGATGACGTGCTTCCCCGCCTCGAAGGTCTCTCCGTCCTGGGTCGTCACTCCCGTCGCCCGGCCATTGGCCACATGCACCTTGCTCACATGGCTGTTGAGGGCGACCGTCCCTCCCGCGCCCTCGATGATGCTCGCCAGCGCGCGACAGAGCGCCCCCGACCCGCCCTTCGGCCGCGCACCGCCGGACAGGTGGCTGCCCGACTGCAACCCCATCGCGAGGGTTGAGCCCGGTCGCGTCGGCGGGGTGCCCGTCTGCACCGCCCACCACGCCATCGCACCCTTGAGGCGGTCGTCGGTGAAGAAGCGGTCGATGAACACGACGGGCGGCGTAACCAGCGCCCGGTACAGCTCCTGCATCTCCGCCGTCTCGGTGACCGCCAGCATGTCCGCCATCGTCGGCGGCGGGCCGACATCGAACGCCTCCAGCAGGTGCAGCGCGTGCTCCCAGAACTCGTGCCAGCGTCGGTAGTTCTCGACCTCCTGCGGCGCGAACTTCGCCAGCTCCTCGCACGTCCTCTCGACATCGCGCCACACCAGCCAGCTTGCTCCGTCGTCGTACGGGAAGAACCATAGCGGCTCGTGCCAGAGGTACTCGAGCCCGTGCTTCTCCAGCTCCAGCTCCTTGGGCACGGGGCCCGAGCACATGTGCTGATGATCCACGCCGCCCCGGTTCACGAAGAAGCCAGGGTTCTCGGGCATCGCCTCCGTTGTGCAGCATCCGCCCGCCACCTCCCGCCGTTCCAGCACAAGGACGCGCAGGCCCTGCTTCGCCAGGTACGCGCCGCAGGTCAGTCCGTTGTGCCCGCCACCGATGATGATCGAGTCGTACTCAGCCATCCGTCACTCCTCGCGGCTCGCGTTGCCCGAGTCATCCACCGCCACCACCCTATACTGCCTCCCCTCTCCGCCTTCCCTGTCCGTGTACTCCGTCGCGATGGTCGAGACGATCTGCGTCTCCCCGGCGTACACGCGGTAGTACGCGGTGTCCGGCTCCGGCGGCGCGTCCCACTTCACAAGGGCCTGCCCCTCGGCGTCCCTCTCAACGCGCACGTTAGTCACGGGAGAGGGCGGCTCGTCGTGGTACGCCGTCGTGTAGACCGTCACCGTTCCGGCGGCGACCGCATCGCTCAGCTTCCCGCCCCCCATCCCCACGACTCCCGCCGGGGCCTGCAGGTCGCCGAAGGCGTTCATCGGCGGGTGTTTCGGGTCATACACGTACTTGCGCAGCCTCAGGTCCGGCGCCCGGCCCTTCACCGCCAACGCGACGCGAACGTCCTGCGCATTGCGGTTAATCACCGCGATGGAGTAGGTCTCGGTCACGTTGTTCCGCAGCGCGCAGACCCTGAGGCGCGGGTCGTTGCAGCCCACCTCGAACACGGTCGCCGGGCCGCGGAAGTACTTCGTCATCAGCCCATAGGCGTAGTAGTGCGGCCGCGTGCTGAAGTCGCTGCCGCTCCACCTGAAGGTGCCCCACTTGTTGATGTAGTGCGCGTTGTACTCGTCCGGGAAGTCGGCGTAGGTCCAGTTGCCCATGGCGCAGATGCCAGCACTGATCGCTGCGATCGCCGCCTCGCAAAGCTGAATGCCGATCATCGGCTCGTCGGGCGTATCGAAGTAGACGCACCGGTCGAGTTCCACCCCGTCCACCGTCCGCCCGTCCTGCTTGCAGCCGAACTCGCCGAGGATGAAGTCCTTCCCCTTGGCCTTCGCGATCCCCCTCGCCCACCGCAGCTTGTCGAGGAACCACGGGTAGAAGCGCTCGTCGGTCGGTGGGTGCTCAGCGAAGTAGTGGTGCCCGCCGTAGATGGCCGTGATGTCATCCATGTTCTGCGCGGCCCACTCCAGCGTGTGCCAGTAGGAGAAAGGCGCGGCGTCGCTCGCGAGGAGCCCGATGTCCAGCTTCCGCGCTTGCAGCTCGTCGTAGAGGCACTGATGGTAGTCTCTGAACGTGGGCAGATCGCTTGCCAGAGAGCCCCACCCGCCGAGAGTCAGCTCGTTCGTCACGCAGTACCAGCGGATGTTCGAGCAGCCGCGCTCGCGGACGAGGTACTCCAGGTTGTCCACCATGTGCTTCGCGTACGCGCGCCGCTCGTCACCGGGCTGCGTCTCCTTAGGCCCCCACGTGGTCATGTAGACCTCGGTGCCTGTGCCCTTCAGCCGCAGGATGTAGTCGGCCGCCTTGTCCAGCATCGCCCGATCCCAGTCCGGGCTGTCGTTCATGCGCGCGAAGGACGGGCTGATCTCCCGCCAGCGCTTGGCGATGACTGTGTTCACCAGCTCCGGCGTGGTCGGGAAGGTGTGGTCGAACACATGGAAGCCGACGCCGCGGAAGTCCGGGAGCACGACCTCCTCCGTGTTGACGGTGATCTCCCGCTCGGCATCCCCCAGGTCCGGCCACGCTTCCAGCCGACCCGTCTGCGCGATTCGGACATCGTCGAACCACGCCGTGCCGTGCGCGTGCAGGACCAGATCGAGTCGCGCCTGCGCCGTGCCTTCGGGAGCTCTGCCATCGATCGTGAGCTGCTCCCATCCGTTTACCCCGTTGCTCAACGCGACCTTGCTGTGCTCGATCCCGACGCGCTGCTCGCCGGCGTCCATGAACTCCAGCGCGGCATACGCCCCGCTGCCGTCCGCCACACCCTCCGCGCGCACCCAGAGCGTCACACGGAGCTCATCTCCGGCCGTAACGGGGCCCCAGGAGTGTCCTAGCTGCTGGTACGCGGGCTCGACGCCCGCAGCCACAACGATGCGCGCCGACTGCTTGCCCGAGTGCGCAACCGCGTCATCCACGTCGAACTCCGCCTGCCCATGCGTGCGCCAGCCCTCGATGCCGTCCTCGAACGAGGTATCCAGAATCACCGGGTTGTCCCCCGCCTTCTCTTGAGCCAACACGGTCAGTCCCAACGCCACAACCAGCGACGCCACCCCGGCCGCTCGCCCCATTGCCCCAGTATTCGGTGGTTCGTTGCCGTTCACTTCGCCTCGCCTCCACCCTTTGCCACGTCTGCCCCGAACGGCGCGCCGCCGTCGAACGTCGCCAGGAACGTCGTATGCTCATCCGCTGTCGGCTGTCCCTCCGGGAACTCCTGTCTCACCACATCCGATACGCGTATCCATCCGAGCACCGACTCCACCGACGTATTCGGCGAGTACGTCGAGTTGCAGCCCAGCAGGAACAGGTCCGAGGGCCGCGAGGGGAAGTGCGCCGCGTCCTTCTGCTCGCCGACCTTCTGCCCGTCCACGTACAGCGCCATCGTCCCGGCGCCCGGCCCCGTGCGCTCCCAGGTGAACGCCACCCGATGCCACTCCCCGGCCTTCCAGGGGCAGGGGCATGTCACGTTCGATGACTGGTCCTTGTCGGCCCACGCCGCGATCAGTGACCTCCCTGCGTTCACCTCTCCCCCGTCCCACACGAACACGGTCAGGCCGTAGTCGTACTCCCCGTCGCGGGAGTCGAAGAACTGGTGGTAGTGATAGGGCACTGCCTCGCGTCTCGTGGCCGTGTCCTCCCACAGCGGCTGCACTGCGAACTCGATGGTCCCGCGCTCGTACGGCACGTTCCCTGGCGCCGCGTACCGCAGCCGCGCCAGATCGACCAGCTTCACCCCGCCGCCGTCCGGCGTCCGGGCCGCTTCGGCCGGAGGCGCATTGCTGAGCGGCGTGTCGGAGGTCAGCTGGAACTGCTGCTTCGGTGCATGGACGTCGATTCGGTATGCCCCCGCCGGCGCGTCCGCCGGGGCCCCCAACGTGAACGCGTCGAGCCCGCCGCGCACGATGTCGTGCGATGCCACGACGCCCTCCGGTCCGGTCAGCTCCGCCTTCCCCTCCAGCGGCTCCGACCGCACCCGGTATCCGCTCTGCTGGCTCACCCACACCTTCAGGGGCTGCCCCTCGGCCTTGGTTGCCCACGCACGCCCCGTCTCACCCGTGCCGAGCGTCCCCCGCCAGGGTCGGTCCAGCGGATCGAGGCCCAACTTCGCGAGGCTCACCGTGATCCGCGGCACCTCGAAGAACGCGGTCGAATGGTAGCCGTGGTTCATGTACAGGTCGAAGTCGGGCAGCGTCCGGTCGATGAAGGAGCGGTCGCCGGTCGCCTCGTAGCAGAACGCGAGGTCCGCGAAGTCGCCGTGGCAGCGACTGTCGAGGAAGTCGCGCAGGTAGCTCCACACCGGCCCGACGCTCGTCTCGACCTTCGTCTCCTCGACCGCGTCCAGCCATTCGCGGATCATCGCCACGAACCGTTGCCGCACATCCTCGTCCCCGGTCACCTCCACGTAGTCGCGGATGAACTGCCCGATGGTGTAGTAGGGCGACATCAGGCGCCCCTCCTGTTGCGCCTCCACGCGGTCCGTGATCTCGTGCCGGTGCTCCCAGTGGTACTCGAAGCCCCGCTTGGCGAGGTCCAGGTACCGCTGGTCGCCGGTGAGCCGGTACATGTGGACCACGTCGATCATCTTCCAGTTGTCACGTCCCTCGCCCAGCGCAGTCAGCTTGGCCAGGATCAGCTCCCCGCTCAGTCTGGCGGTCTCCAGTGAATGCGGATCGCCGGTTAGCATGTGGTGCGCGATCGTGCCGATGAACCAGCCGTGCCCGCCGATGGTGCATGTGCCCCCGTACAGCCGTCCGCGCTTGTACTCGTCCTTGGTGTCGAGGGCCGCCGGCGTGAAACCCGCGTTCTGGTAGTGGTTGAAGCTGTGTCGCCGCAGGCCCCCCATCGGCGGCGGCTGATCGCCCAGGTAGTAGAACAGGTCCGCCCGCAGCTTCTCGCCCACGCCGTCGTCACGCGCACACTCCCTCGCCAGCTTCTCCGGCATGTACCCCGGCATCAGCCACAGGCCGTAGTCGAACTTGCCCTCCGTCAACTCGCCGTGGCTGGTGTCCACGTCGCGGAAGTGGTTGATCGCCCGCTCGAAGTAGTCCCAGTACTTCCGCTCACCCGTCCGCAGGAACTGGACGAACAGCCCGTAGTCCAGCGCCGTCTCCATGTTCAGCCACTGCCCGCCCGAGTAGAGCAGGTCGCCGTAGTCCCAGATGCCGTACAGCGCGTTGCTCTCCACGCCGTTGACGAACTGCCCGTCGATCCAGTCCTCCACCCGATCCTCGTAGTAGCGAAACTGACCGGGCGTCTTCGGCCGGATCGGCCCCCACACTCCGCTGTTGCACATCCACTCGGGGCTCGGGTAGACCATGGGCGGCCGGTCCAGCCCGCGACGAAACTGCTCCGCGGTCTCTGCGTCGTCCGCCGCGTGGAAGGCCAGCAACACGGTGTGCGTCTTCGCAGTCCCCAGGTGTATGTGATGCGGCCTGTCCACCGTAGGCAGTAGCCCGAGGCTCAGCCCTTCCGGCCCGACCGATACCGCCTTCGGGTGCAGTTGCCAGAACCACCTCACCGCGGCGGTGACGGACCACGGCCGGCCCTCGCAGGTAACCGTCGTCAGCCCGTTGGCTCGCGCCGTGTGCCCGCGCTCCTCGCCATTGACGCTCAGCGCCGCCTCGAAGGTCTTCCTCCGCTCATCGCGCTCCCAGAGGCCGTCCTCCTCCGGACTGCGCCACGTCTTGCGCTCATCGCTGATTCGCACGAAGTCCGGGTTGTCCAGGCCCGCGATCGCCTGCGGTCGCTCCGGTCCGAGCTGCAGGAGCCTCAGGTGATCCTCAGCCCCCAGCGAGAACGCCTCGCCTCCGTCCGTCCGTACCTCTCTCCCGCCCCCCGATAGCCCGAACCGCAGCTCGATCCCCTCCACATCGGCAAACACCCGCCCCGTGTCCTGCACGAAGCTGCAATCCGCCAGTATCGCCGGCCAGCCCGCCCACACCTGCAGCCTCAGTAGGTAGCTCAGATGATCCGACCCTCCGGCCCCCAACCGTCCCCGTACCGCGATCATCGCCCGAACCGGCCCGGCCTCCTTCACCTCGATGCTCGTCGGCGGCGCGCTGTCTCCCGAAGCAGGCAGCTCGAACAGCCCTCCCGCTCCCAGCGCCGTCTCGCTCTCCTCGAAGCGCCCGTTGCCGTTCGCGTCGTACCACACGCCGGCAATCGGCCCGCCTCGGCCCGTGGTCAGCGCGAGCTTCAGCGGCCCGTTCGTCACCGTGACTGCCCCGCCGTCCTGAGCCACACTCACCGGCTGCTCCGGGGCCGGACTGGCCGGGGCGCCCTCGCCGTAGACCAAGCGATAGCCCTTCACCTGGGGATCGGCTACGAACCGCACCAGCAGCGTCTGCACGCTCCCTCCTCGCGCCCACCACCGTGTGCCCACGCTGAGCTGCGCCGGGACCGGCTTGCCACTTGCATCTACCACCGCAACGCGCTCCGTAGCCGACAGCTCTCCCACGGGGAACGGCACCCCGATCACCACCGGCCACGCCGGCAGGCTCACCCCCTCCGGATTGCTCGCGGTCAGCAGAACCTCTCCCGCCGACGCTGTCGCCCCCATCAACATCCCTGCCATCGCGATCAGCCCTCGCATAACGCTACCTCCCGCCGTCCGCCGTTGCCATCTCTCGCTCCTCACTCCTCTCCCCTCGCTCCTCGCCGTCCGAACACCTCCGCCGCCGCCGCCACGTTCGCCGCCGGGTACTCCGGGCGGTGCCACCGCATTGATACGCCCATGAAGCCCCCATCGGGCGTCGCGAAGGTCTCCATGAGCTTCCGCGCCTCCGCCCGACACTGCTCAGGCGTGCCGGTCGCGAGGGTCGTCATCATGTCCACCGACGCCTTACAGGCGACCTTCCCTCGCAAGGCCTCGCCCCACCGCTCGATGCCTACGATGTTCGGCTGCACGATCTCCACGACGTCGGGCCCCAGCGCCAGGTAGTCATCCAGGATCGCGCTGATGTCCCCGTCGAAGAGACACCCAGCGAACATCCCGTGAGACTGGATGCGCCCGAACAGCTCCTCGTAGAAGACGGCGAACCCCTCGCGCCACAGGTCCGGCGCGAACATCAGCCCATCGGTGCCGGCGAACTCGTCGATGATCGCGACCATCGGCACGCCGATGTCCGCCCAGCGGTCGATGATGCCCTTCTGATAGATGACGACCTGCTCGACGACCTCGAGCACCTCCGCCAGGTTGTCGTGCAGCCGCATCAGCAGCCCGTCGTAGCCGTACAGGTTGAACGCCACGAGCAGCGGCCCTGGATCGACGTACCCGCACACGAACCGGTCCGGGTAGTGCTCCCGCAGCACGGCGGCCGTGCGCTCGAAGAACGGATCGCTCACGGACGGATCGGGGAACTGATACCGGTCGAGCGCGCCCGGCTCACTCAGCGGCTTCTCCAGCACCTGGTACGCGGTGCTCAGGTCCTTCGGCACGCGCTGCAGGCAGCCCCATTCATCGCGCCGCAGCCTCTCCCCCGCCTCGTTCTGCCCCTCCTCGGTGAACGTCCAGTGGTATGTCACGCGCAGCGAGTCGAAGTCCTCGGTGCCCGCCACGAGCTTCGCCGTCGCCGGGTCGAGCGTCCCGTAGGCATCGTAGAGGTGCGGCACGTCATGCACTTCCAGCGGCACGCAATCCGGTCCGTCGAACCGATACGCCCGCTCAACCCTCTCAACGTGATCCATGCGCTTTACCTCAGTTGCCTGCTGCACTCCAGGCAGAGCTCAATCGCCCTCCTCCCCGTCTCCAGGTCGCTCAACGGTCCTCCCGTGCCCAGGACCTCATCCAGGAAGCTACTCGTGTCCTCCGCCTTCGATGTATCGGGCGGCGGTGTGATGATCGCACGCTCGCCCCCGCGCTCGACGGTCACGTGCATCTCCGGGTCGGTCGAGAACCCACACCAGCCGTCCGTGGTGACAATCGTGCCCATGTAGCCCGGCTTGTCCGCAAAGCCCATGGCGAACTCGATCGTGCCCACCAGCCCCGACGCCCACTTCATCATCACCGTGGCCGAGACTTGCCGGTCCTTCTCGATGCCGTGTGCCGCGATTCCGCTCGGTTGGCCGAAGAGGTCGATGAACTGGTCGATGAAGTGGATGTGCAACCCGCAGAACATGTCCCCGCGTAGCGCCGGATCGATGTACCACTTCGCACCGCCGTAGTATCGGTAGTACGCTGCGCGCGGCTCGCCCAGCTTGGCCAGCGTCTCCTTCATCGTGCGGTGCAGACTCTCCGCCCTCACCGTCAAGCCGTGATGCAGCACCACGCCATTCCCCTGCGCCAAGGCCACGAGCTCGTCATACTGCCCGAGATCATCCACCAGCGGGTACTCGCACAGCACGTGCTTGCCCGCCGCGAGCGCCGCCTTCACCTGCTCGTAGTGCAGCACGTTGCACGTACTGACCACCACCGCGTCCACGTCGTCCCCCAACACGTTCTCCAGCCGCGTAGCCAACCGCACTCCCTCGTCGGGAATCGCCTCCCTCAACCTCCCCAGGTCCCTTCCCACAGCCATCACAACCTCCGCGCGCGGGTCCTCCTGCAGCTGCCCAAGCCGTGTCTCCCCCATCATCCCCGTCACCCCAATGATTGCAGTTCGCACCGGTTCGCGCATCCGTGTCCCTCCCTCCGTCTTCGGGCCTCTTCGTGCCTTCTTCGGGTTCTTCGTGTTTCAGCCTTCGCCTTTGCCGATCACCCGCTCCACGAACTCGTACGCCTTCTCCCTTGCCTCCGGCGGGAAGCTGTGCTCGCAGTCCGGATGCACTGCCATCAGCCGATCCTCCGCGCCGAACAGCGAGTACACGGGCCTCGCAGCGTTCAGGCAGTCGTATATGCCCGACACCTCGAAGTTTGCATCCCGCAGGGGCGCGTTCACGAAGATCGCCCGCGGCGCGATGGCCCCGAGCACCTCCGTGAAGTCAAATGGCATCCGCGCGGGGTCTCGGCCGTACTCGCTCGCGATGCGCGGCATGTAGCCGTTGTGCGACCAGCCGGTCAGGTCGCCGCCGTAGTACTTGGCGAACGAGTTGAACCCGCAGCTCGTCACCGCGACCTTGATCCGCTCGTCGAACGCCGCGACGAACAGGCTGTTGTGCCCGCCGAGCGAATGCCCGATGACGCCGATCCGCTCCGGATCGACCTCCGGCAAGCTCTGGAGCAGATCGATCGCGCGCACGTGGTTCACGATGCCCTTCATCGTTGCGCTGACGAACCCGCGCGCATAGACGTCGATCTTGTAGTCGCCGAAGTTCGGGTAGTCCGGCGCGAGCGTCACGTACCCGCGCTCCGCCAGCTCCTGGGCGTAGTGCAGGTCCGGGCTGCCGCCGAGGCCTGCCGGTTCGCCCTTGCCGATCTCGATGGTCTGGTGCAGGCACAGCATCGCCGGCCGCTTCCCGCGCACACCCTTCGGCAGAAAGAGGAACGCTGGCACACGGTCGCCCGGCGCCACCTCATACGTGATCTTCTGCCGGATCCACTTGCCTGTCTCCAGCTCCTCCGACGCATTCACGGCGGGCGGCCCCTCGCGCGGCTCCTTCGGCAGCGGCCCCATTACCAGCTGCATGTTCGCCAGGATGTGCCCGCGCCGAATCGCCCATTCCTCCGGCGTCCGGGTCGCGTGCGCCTGTCCGCCCTCGTCGATGTACGTCAGCAGGTTCAGCTTGTCCGCGTAGAACGGCGCGGCCGACGCCTGGCTCATCGGGGTCACCGGAAGCAACGACAGCAGTATCGATTGCACCATGCCTTCCGGTTCGCCAAACAGGGCCTTTCACCCTCGGTCGCGAAGACACGTGCCGTTGTCGTTCTTCGCCGTTCTTCATGGCTTCGAGTCTTCCCGTTTTCGTTGCCGTCCGAAGGGGTTCAGGAGCGCCGCCATGCAGAAGGTCATCATCTCCGGTGAACGCCAGGCGGAGATCGTCGAAGTCCCCGATCCTCAGCCCATCGAGGACTGGGTGGTCGTGAAGATCCACGTCGCCCCGATGTGCACCGAGTACAAGGCGTGGCTCGCGGGCGGCCGGCACGAGAGCCTCGGCCACGAGGCCGTCGGCGAGGTGGTCGCGATCGCGCAGCCGTGCAAGGTGAAGATCGGCGACCGCGTCGTGGTGCAGCCGCAGTGGCCGTGCGGCAGGTGTCGGCTGTGCCTTGCGGGCGATTACATCCGCTGCACGAACGTGCACAACTTCGCGCAGTTCACCGGCTCCCCGCACGGTCAGGCCACCATGGCGCAGTACGTGCTCAAGCCCTCCTGGCTTCTCTCACCCATCCCTGATGAGGTCAGCTATCATCACGCAGGGCTCGCCATCTGCGCGCTCGGGCCCACGTTCGGCGCCTATGAGATTGCGCAACTTGGCGCCTTCGACACCGTCCTCATCGCGGGCATGGGGCCGGTGGGCCTCGGCGGCGTGGTCAACGCGAAGTTCCGCAACGCGCGGGTCATCGCGCTGGAGCCCCTCCCTTGGCGTCAGGCGAAGGCCCGCGAGCTGGGCGCGGACTCCGTCCTCGATCCGCATGATGAGACCGTGTTCGAGCAGATCATGGAGATCACCCACGGGGAGGGCGCGCGCTGCACGGTGGATTGTGCCGGCGCGCTCGACGCGCAGCGACTGCTGCTGAAGGCCACTCGCTTCGGCGGCTGGATGATCTTCGTCGCATGGGCGAACGAGCCGCTCGAGATCAGAGGCACGCCCGACCTCGTGCAGACCGGCGTCAAGCTCGCGGGCGCCTGGCACTACAACCTCAACGACTACCCGGGAGTCCTGCAGGTCATCCGCGAGTCGCCCGTCATCGACCAACTGATCAGCCACGTCTTCGGCTTCAGCCAGATCCAGGAGGCGTTCGAGACCTCCGCGTCGCACGAGTCCGCGAAGGTCATGCTGGAGCCGTGGGGGTAGGGCAGTTGGCGAGTTCTCAGGTCGGCAAGTTCGCAGGTTGGGAGGATCGGGGATGATCGTCTGCCTCGCAATCGTCGCCACGGCCTACTCGGTGCCCGCTCAGCCGCCCGAGCCTCGTGCCGTCGACACCATCGCCGACATGCTGAAGGCCGCGCCGCAGGCTGACGCGACACCCTTCGAGGTCCGCGGCTACCGTCAGCCCGACGACGGCGGCGGTGGGCTGTTCATGTACCAGCGCCTGAATGCACAGCCGCCGGACGGGGGTACCGTCTTCCAGGCCGAGGGCGTCCCCGGCCGCTTCGTGCGTCAGTATGACGCCCAGAGCGATGCCTATGCCGAGTGGTTCGGTGCGTATGGGGATGGGGACGGGCCCGACCCCCACGATGACCACGCGGCCATCAACGCCTGCCTCGCCTCGCTGGGGCGCGTGAAGCTGCTAGCCAAGACCTACGGCGTCCGCGGCAAACCGACGCCGTTCAACCCGCAGGCGACGTACAACGCCATCGACCTCGGCCCGCGGTACCGCATCGAGGGCAGCGGGCGTGACAAGACGACCATCCGGCTCCTCACCGGGACCAATCCCTGCGGCAACGGCCCCGCCGAGAACTACTTCAACCTGCTGGGCAATCGGGCATTCCACGAGAGCGCGGACTACGCCGTCGTTCGCGACCTCACCATCGACTGCAACTTCGATGGCCAGGACAAGTACACGACGATCAACGCCATCGGCGTGCGCGGCGGCGGGGTGTTGGTCGAGCGCTGCCACTTCCGCGGCTACGGGACGGGCCGCCATCCCGAGGGCAGCTCCCGCGAGGCGTTTGTGATCCACCAGACCCTCGTCTACAAGGACCCGAACGGCTGCCGCCAGGCCGCGACCTACCGTGACCTCCTGTTCACCGATCCCGGTCACAACCCCGAACTCCAGGCCCCGCTCGGCGAGATCACCCATATCGCCCTCGGCGGCGCGAACAACTTCAGCGACCTCAGCTGGATCATGCCCAAGGGCAAGGACCCCGACTTTGACCCCGCCAACGGCGGTGAGAACGAGAACAACTGGTGGCCCTCCTACGGCGGCGTGGTCGAGAACTGCGCCATCCGCGATGAGCCTTACACGCCGGGCACGCAGAGTTGCTTCCTGCACGGGATCACGTACGGGGACTGCGTCGGACTGACGGTCCGCAACAACCGCATCGAGAACTTCGAGGGCGTCGCGGTCTACGTCATGAGCTGGTGGAACCGCGACATCACCATCGTGGACAACGAGTTCCTCAACGTCACGATGGGCATCTCACTTGAGGCCAAGGGCGACAACAACGTGCCCCTGCAGATGCCCAGCCACACCAACGTCCTCTTCGCGCGCAACAAGGTTACGCTCGCGCATCCCATTCACGATCCCTGGTCGCCGCGCGGCGTGAACCTCTACGGCCAGACCCCCGGCGGCGACGTGCGCATGGACAACATCATCGTCCGCGACAACACGATCGAGGGCACGGCCTACACGAACGCGAAGGGCCAGCGCGTCTGCCCTATCGGGATCAACATCCAGATCCTCCACGCCCGCTACCGCAACCTCGTCTTCGAGAACAACCGGATCAACATCCCGGACGTCTGCGAGGGCGTCTGGGTGCCACAGGAGCCCTACGCCATGTCGCTCACCTACTTCCCCCTCGCCCGCTGGGAGGAGGACATGCGCACCAACAACGTAGCCTACCGCAACAACACGAACCCCGACGGCAAGGAGCTGCACCCGATCCTCGCCGACTGGTACTACAAGAACCAACCGATCTGGGGCCGAAATTAGGGACAGGCACCAATTTCCGACATGACGTCCGTCGGAAATTGGTGCCTGTCCCTAATTTCGGCCACTCAGGAGCACCGCCATGCTCATCGCGATCGCCGCTC
>Ga0194111_10004928_pt1 | contig 15432 bp, 12 predicted proteins | sample TA2KigC300mmetaG_FD_146194 | JGI IMG/M metagenome (GOLD analysis project Ga0194111, IMG submission 146194) | Freshwater microbial communities from Lake Tanganyika, Tanzania - TA2015033 Kigoma Deep Cast 300m | ecosystem: Environmental > Aquatic > Freshwater > Lake | place: Tanzania: Lake... | reverse complement strand
GTAATCAGGTCAAGGTCTCCTACTGCGGCTGCTGGGTTGAGCCTGACGGGACGTGCAAGCAGTCGCAATCCCTTCGTAATCAGGTCAAGGTCTCCTACTTCGAGCAGATGATCCAGGTCATTCTGGAAGGGGAAAAAGGTCGCAATCCCTTCGTAATCAGGTCAAGGTCTCCTACTGGTTTAATCACGTGCTCAAGCAGGCGCTCCCGCCCCTGTCGCAATCCCTTCGTAATCAGGTCAAGGTCTCCTACCTGCGGGGATGACCCGTACCCCTACATGGAGGTGGGTCGCAATCCCTTCGTAATCAGGTCAAGGTCTCCTACGTCCAGGTGGTGACGGACGTGGTGCTGGCGGACATTCACGTCGCAATCCCTTCGTAATCAGGTCAAGGTCTCCTACGCCCCTACTTTGTGGAGGATTAGGAGATGACAGTATCAGTCGCAATCCCTTCGTAATCAGGTCAAGGTCTCCTACCGGCCGTGGTCTGGGCCGCCCAGCGGTGCTGGGAATGGGTCGCAATCCCTTCGTAATCAGGTCAAGGTCTCCTACCTCTAAGCCTGATATGCAGAGCCATCGGCAAAGGAATAGGTCGCAATCCCTTCGTAATCAGGTCAAGGTCTCCTACCGTGACCGTATGGGGCTGGCAATGCTGGGGTATTCTAGTCGCAATCCCTTCGTAATCAGGTCAAGGTCTCCTACATACAAAGTAGTAGCACAGACAAAACATGGAAAAATAGGTCGCAATCCCTTCGTAATCAGGTCAAGGTCTCCTACCGATAAGCATCTTACTGTCAAAGAATACATCTCTCTGAGTCGCAATCCCTTCGTAATCAGGTCAAGGTCTCCTACCGAGGAAGCTCGGGGCGGGTGGTCGTCCGCCGCCCTGGTGGGTCGCAATCCCTTCGTAATCAGGTCAAGGTCTCCTACTGCTAACAAGCTATAAACAAGTAACTAAGCAGTAACAAGGTCGCAATCCCTTCGTAATCAGGTCAAGGTCTCCTACCCACCCGCCTACACCGCAACAATGGCCGTGGTCCTTAAGTCGCAATCCCTTCGTAATCAGGTCAAGGTCTCCTACCATTGCAATCCTGGTCGTTGCGTTGGCGGGCGCTGCTGTGTCGCAATCCCTTCGTAATCAGGTCAAGGTCTCCTACCAATCTCTTGGCCCAGGTTTAGCTTTTTCCTGATATGGTCGCAATCCCTTCGTAATCAGGTCAAGGTCTCCTACCGGCGGCAGAGTGGTCGTCGGTTGTGCCCTGGGGTTGGGTCGCAATCCCTTCGTAATCAGGTCAAGGTCTCCTACCTGTTTTTCAGCCCGCATTGTGTCAGGGGGAAACTATTTTGTCGCAATCCCTTCGTAATCAGGTCAAGGTCTCCTACCGGGCGAAAGCCTGTCTGCGTGAACACAAGAGACTTGGTCGCAATCCCTTCGTAATCAGGTCAAGGTCTCCTACTCAGCAGGGGGACGCTGGGATTTCCCCACGCCCACAAGGTCGCAATCCCTTCGTAATCAGGTCAAGGTCTCCTACTTGGGGACATGGTCACCACGGAGACGACCGAGCGGGTTAGTCGCAATCCCTTCGTAATCAGGTCAAGGTCTCCTACTTGAACGGTTCGATGGGGGTTCTCGCCGAACTGGTAGGTCGCAATCCCTTCGTAATCAGGTCAAGGTCTCCTACCAAGAGGTTGCGGGTCTGCTTCTTGGCAACCGTTCTGGGTCGCAATCCCTTCGTAATCAGGTCAAGGTCTCCTACCCCGTGGTAGAAAAATTTCCCCCGGCGCCGAGGGTTTCAGTCGCAATCCCTTCGTAATCAGGTCAAGGTCTCCTACGGCGGCTGGGGTGTCCACTGCCCAGCTTAAGGGGGGTAGTCGCAATCCCTTCGTAATCAGGTCAAGGTCTCCTACGGAAGGAACGACGGAGGGCGGGCAATGAGTGACAGCCGGGTACGTCGCAATCCCTTCGTAATCAGGTCAAGGTCTCCTACGGGTACCTGGAGTACTACGGCGAAGAAGTCCTCCTGGGTCGCAATCCCTTCGTAATCAGGTCAAGGTCTCCTACAGCGGCGGGTTCCCGGAGGCGCCCATGAGAGTGAGATAGTCGCAATCCCTTCGTAATCAGGTCAAGGTCTCCTACCCATCAAGGTGGACGTGGGTATTGGCTCATACGAGGCGTCGCAATCCCTTCGTAATCAGGTCAAGGTCTCCTACCAATTTCCCGAATTATCCACCGTCGCGAAACGGCTAAAGTCGCAATCCCTTCGTAATCAGGTCAAGGTCTCCTACCGGCAATCGACGCGGCCGAAAAAATCGGCGGAAAAGTCGCAATCCCTTCGTAATCAGGTCAAGGTCTCCTACACGCGGCTGCCGGAAGTTTTAACGCAGGAGGAGCAATCGTCGCAATCCCTTCGTAATCAGGTCAAGGTCTCCTACCTCCGTTCACGCACAGGCAGTTTGCCCCCGAAAATTCAGTCGCAATCCCTTCGTAATCAGGTCAAGGTCTCCTACCGGGTGTTCCTGAGCAAGCGGAACGGGCAAGTGGTGGAGTCGCAATCCCTTCGTAATCAGGTCAAGGTCTCCTACTGAATATGGCATATAAATCGCCTTGGGAGCCTGTACCAAAGTCGCAATCCCTTCGTAATCAGGTCAAGGTCTCCTACTGGTAAGACGGTGCTTGGCACTCGGATTCGGGAATTTTGTCGCAATCCCTTCGTAATCAGGTCAAGGTCTCCTACACTTCAGGAGGCGGTAGCCATGCGGATAAAAGCCATTAGTCGCAATCCCTTCGTAATCAGGTCAAGGTCTCCTACCCTCAAGGCCGTCCTGTCCCTACGGACAGGAAGGCTGGGTCGCAATCCCTTCGTAATCAGGTCAAGGTCTCCTACACCCACCTGAGGGAGGGTGGGTGGTGTGAGGAGTGTTGGTCGCAATCCCTTCGTAATCAGGTCAAGGTCTCCTACTAGACCCAGGCCTTGTCGTGCCGTGCCAGGTGTGTGGGTCGCAATCCCTTCGTAATCAGGTCAAGGTCTCCTACCGGGTGGCTTGTAACCACCCATGGGGCGTGGGTGATAGTCGCAATCCCTTCGTAATCAGGTCAAGGTCTCCTACCAGGAATGCTACCGTCAGGGGGTGGCCGTGGTTGTGTCGCAATCCCTTCGTAATCAGGTCAAGGTCTCCTACCTCAAGCCTGGTTGCCCAGGCGGTAGAGGTCCTCTCTACGTCGCAATCCCTTCGTAATCAGGTCAAGGTCTCCTACCGTCAACATTGCGGTCGTCACTGCCCCGCGCAAGCTTGGTCGCAATCCCTTCGTAATCAGGTCAAGGTCTCCTACCAAGTTCCTTATCGAGGTAGCCAACGAAGTTGCCAAAATGCGTCGCAATCCCTTCGTAATCAGGTCAAGGTCTCCTACACACAATCCCTGTTCACAGCATTGCAAGCCGCCGGAGGTGTCGCAATCCCTTCGTAATCAGGTCAAGGTCTCCTACGTTCTGGCAATCATGGTCGTCACGTTGGCGGGCGCTGCGTCGCAATCCCTTCGTAATCAGGTCAAGGTCTCCTACAGGAAAGAAGTTAAAGGTGAAAAGGAGGGATGGTATGGTCGCAATCCCTTCGTAATCAGGTCAAGGTCTCCTACGGTAGGGTGGGCGCCAGACCTGAAGGGGTTTGTCTACGTCGCAATCCCTTCGTAATCAGGTCAAGGTCTCCTACCTATGACGTGGTTTTGGTTCGCTGGTGGTCGTCGTTTGGGTCGCAATCCCTTCGTAATCAGGTCAAGGTCTCCTACGCGTGGCCACTGCTGGCAAGCAAGGGCTACAAGAAGTCGCAATCCCTTCGTAATCAGGTCAAGGTCTCCTACCTGAGGCGGCGGGGGTCTCTGTCCGTTGGCTCTCTTGTGTCGCAATCCCTTCGTAATCAGGTCAAGGTCTCCTACAGGGGCTACAAGAAGGAGGCAGCATGAAGACCTTTTGGTCGCAATCCCTTCGTAATCAGGTCAAGGTCTCCTACCCCACCCCCTTTATGGCCCTGAAATGATTGGCGGAAAAGGCCGGAAAACGAGACTGGGGGGGTATACCCCCCGGGGGCGGGGGACCATCCCGGCCGATTTGGCATTTTTCCCAATCATTTCATCACCTTGTATTTGCGAGGGTCATTTTTTTGACACCGTGAAAAATCAAGGACTTAGGCCCTCCGGTCCCTTTCCCGGCTGAACCTCGCACATGTTCCTTTGTGAAAAGCCAGACCCGCGACACTCCCCTTGATGGCAGGCACGACCCCGCCCCTCAGCGCCAGGGGAGAGGTCCCTCCGGGTCCTCCCGCGGTCCTGCTTTACCAAAACCCATGCTACCGCGAAAGGCCCGCCGGTTCAAGAGATTTTTTCCACCGCGACGATGCGCCAGGCCGTGCCCAGGGCCTCCACCGTCACCTTGGCGGTCACGCCCTTGCTCTTCTTTTTCGCGGTGAGGGCCGCCTGCAGCTCGGGCGGCGCCAACTCCAGCCCCCGGCAGAAGGCTCTTTTGCCCTGCCAGGCGGCATTGAGCTGCTGCCTTCCTCCTTCCCAGGTGAGCGTCGCCCCCTCCCAGACCTCCCTCTCGGGCGGGGCCTGGACCGGTGGCGGTGGAGCAGTGTGCTTTTCATCCGCAGCCGAAGCGGGCTGAGAAACGGCCACTACGGGTGTCGCGGCTCGGACCTGCCCCTGCCAGGCCTCCTCCCGGGCCTGGAGGTCGTCCAGCTCGGCCGGGCTCAATTCCCCCAGGGCCGCCCAGCCCATGGGACGCAGGTGCGCCTTGGGAAGATCGCGCTTGAGATAATAATCCGCTGCGAACCAGAGCGTGGTGGGGCTAGGCCCGAACCGGGGAGGCTTGACGCCGGGACGGGAAATCCGAATATGGCGATGTCCGTCGATGGTGACGCACTCTGAGCCACTGTGCCGCCCCAGTCGGAGAGGCGCCGCATCCCCAGCAATCCCCAGCGGGGAGAGAGGGATTTTCATGGCGGCAAGGTCCTTCTCTTCCCGTAACCGCTCCCGGCTGTAGAAATGCCTGGCGGTTTCCCACAGTGTTTCCTTGGCCAGCGGGGCGCCAATCCCAGCCAGGCGCCGCTCCTCCGGAGTCAACGCCTCCACGTTGATCCTGCCCAGAAACATTGCGCCAGGGTCAATCACTTCGAGTATCTGATAAATCTCCCGGGCGACAGAACGGTCCTTTTTTTCATAGACCGCGTAAACAATGCGGGTGCGGATGTCGCCCACCGGGAGGAAATCCGATACCTTGACAAGACGGAAGGGATCGTTGGCGAAGCTGCCTTCCAGGAGTTCCCGTTCCAGTCTCCCGGCGGCGCCTTTATCATGAGGGTTGGATTTGACATGGCTTTTGCTCGCCGCCAGGGCGTTCAGGTAGGCGGTGCGCAGGGCGCCTTTGATGGCGGAGCCGGGAATATAGGGACGCTGGTCATGGGCCAAAAACGCGGTGCGGTGGATGGTGAACTGGCTGATGGTCTTCTGGAGGTCCCGATCACCGTCTCTGGCCTTCATGACATTCTGGTAATGTCCCACCAGTCCCGGACAGACCGGCACCGCCCGGCCCTGGGCCTGGCGGCGGCGCTCATGGTAGAAGCGGTAAATCTCCAGGAGGGAGGCCACCGTACCCTGGCGGCACAGGTCCATGAACTGCCGGCGGTCCCGCTCGGGCAGGCGCGCCAGAAAGGACCAGGGCTCAAAGGCCACCAGGCAGGGTGGGTGGGCGTTCTCGTCAATGACAAAACCCAGGGGCTCAAAGACCTCGTCGGCGCCCAGGTGCAACGGGGCCAGGGTGCGGATGAGGCAGGGGATGGGCTCAGCCATGGGGGACCTCCAGGCGCAGGGGGAGAACCGGGGCATAGCCCTGAGACACCGCGTGGCGCTGCATCAGAGAGACGCCGGTGACGGCCCGGCCGAACCAGGGCCGGGTAAGAGCCTGGGCGTCGGCGGGAACAAAGACCGCGCCGGGAGCGGCCATGACCACCGGGGCCTTGAAGGGATTTTTGGAGGTGGCCAGGCGGTCGCCGTGCTTGCCGTAACGCACACAGGGGTTGAAAAAGGCTTCGGTGAGAGCATCCGGGGCCGGTACGCAGGGGGCCAGGGTGTAAAGGGCGTTGGCGTCCTCGAGGCGGGGCGGGGTGAGTTCCCTGGCCCCCACCACCTCAAAGCGGCCCAGGCCGAGGGAGGCATCCTTGCCGAAGCCGGTGCGGCCCATGCGGCTGAGGCCGAGACGGACGCGGTCAAGGTCTGTGGCGGCCTCGTTGAGGAGAACAAAGACGGCCAGTTCGACGCCGGGAGGGTAAAAGTGCACCTCCTGGGTGTAAGGGGCGAAGCGGTCCTTCCCCGTGGTCAGGGTTTGGCGGTTGATGGTGTTGTGGGGCTGGGGGAGGGTGATCACCGGCCGCCCGCCCCCGGCCCGGCGGCACAGGCGCTGGACCTCCCCGGGGGCCTGCGCCAGAAGGAGGTCATACAGCCCGGCGTCGTCCATCAGGCGGCTGAAGTCCAGACGTAAATCTTCGGCCAGCAGCAGCCAGGGTTTTTGCTTCACATCCTTCAGGTGGAGCAGTCTTTGCAGCCGGGAGCCCGCGGGCGGTGGGGAGAGCCAGGCCAGGGGCAGGTCCGGACGCCGGACGGCATAGGCGGGACGGCCATCCAGGGTGAGGCGGGGCCAGGCGGAGGAAAAGACTGTGAAGGGAGCCTCGCCATAGCGGGCCAGTTGCGCCTCCAGGCCGCCGGTGAGCAAGCCGGGGTCATAGGCGGCCTGCCAACAGAACTGCCCGAAGAGGGTGTCGCCCGCGAGCGGCGTCCCCAGAGCCCCGGCGGGCCTCAGGGTGATTTCATAGAGGCGCATGGGTCAGCCCTCCCGGGCGAAGGGCTGCATGGCTTCGAACCTGGCGGTAATTTCGGGGTCGTCGAACCGGAACTCAAGACGGCCATAACCCCGACTGCCGGAGCCTCCCAGGGCGTCCAGGGTGAGGAGCTTGAGGCCTTCGATGAGGAATTGTTCCAGGTCGTTCTCTTGATCGATGTCGAGTTTCTTCAAAGTGACGGTGAAGGAGAACTCTGCGTTGGCCGGCACCCGCTCTGTCTGGCGTGGGTTTCGGGCCACTCCCTCGATCCGGTTGATGGCATTCTCGGATTTGACTTCAGTGAAGGAGAGGCCCTGGTCCAAGGCTTTTTGCCGCCAGGCCTCATCCAAGGGGCAGTCGGCAAAGGAGACTCGGGTGGGGCCAATGTCGGCGATGGCCTCTCCTTCGGCGCCGCCGGCCCCGAAGAGTTTGAGGATTTTTTTTGCTTCAAGCTTCTTCGTGTCATCCAACCCGGCCAGATGTTTGAAAGCCACCGGCTCGCCTCTGGTTTTCCCCATAAGGCCGCTTTTCATCTCCAGGAGGCTTCTCACCTTGCCTTTGAGGGAGGAGCCGGGGATGTAGGGCTCCAGCGTGTGAGGGTGTTTGATGATGGGATTGTCCACCCCGCCGATGCGCATTTCGGTGTCGCCCGCACCGATGCGGAGACCGGTCTTGACGATGATCCTGCCTTTGATTTCCAGGATGTCCATGAGTTGCATATCCGGATGCATGGCTGCCTCCCCTTATTATTACTTCTTGTCCCTGCGGTAAAATCCCATAAAGGCCTCGAAGAGGGTAGCGAAAACCGCCAGGTCTTCCTTGGTTTGAACCTGGTTTACCGATGCCTTAATAAAGTCTACAAAATCTGGAGAAACCAGGTTGTCTCTGCCCTGGGCATAGACCGCCTTAGGGATAAGCAGGTTCAGTCTTGCCAGGATGTGAGGCCATTGGTTATCAGGAAGTCTTTTAGCGTCTTGATCCAGGCGGAGAACTTCATCGTAAAATTTCCGGATCTGGGTGCGTTGGTTTGCCTTTCCCTGACTCGCCAAGATCTCGGAAAGCTTCTCGGCCTTTGTCCAAAAGATGGTAGGGTCCGGAATTCTCTTTTCTCGATCAGCCCAGAATTGGATACTCGTGATCTTCTCGCTCATGATTACCTCCTCTCATAGAGCAGTTCCCACAGTGGCATCCTGAGGGTGCCGCCGTAGGTGCTGAGCCACAGGGCCAGCTTTTGGTGAACCTCAGCCGCGACTTGGTCTCGGGCCTCGCCCTTGAGATTTCTGGCCACATTTCTCCCGGAAAAGTAGGCCAGGTAAGCCCGCCATTTGAGGCAGGCCAAGTCGTTCAGATGCACCGTTCGACCGGCCATGAGTCGTTGTTCTTCGTCTGCCAGCGTGATGAATTCGTTGAGTCGGTAGAGCATGGCGGCGGTGAACCAGTCCTCCACCAGCCAGTGAGTCAGGGTTTCCTTGATACGGTCCAATTCGCCCACCTTCGCCCAGGGTACGGTTTCCCCGAACACGGTGAGGCGGTTGCGGCCGCCCGCCTTGGCCTGGTGCAGGGCCGCCTCGGTGGACCGGGCCATCTGGTCAAGGGGTGTGTGGGGTTTCTTGAGGGCCATGCCGGCGGACAGATGCACCGCCGGGTTGCCGCCCACGTAGGCGGTGAACTGTTTTTGAATCTCCCGGGCCAAGTCGTGGAGGCGGTTCCAGGGACCCAGGAGAAAGAGATCGTCGCCGCCCGCAAAGACGGTGTAGGTATCCTGAAATTGCGGGCGGGAGGCCAGCAGATGGGGGAGGTGGAGGCAGAAAAAGAAATGCACCTGGCGACTCAGGGTGGCCAGGCGGGAAAGGGTGAATTTCTCCGGCGGCAGGCCGCAGGTCATCAGGAGTCCCAGGTTGTCCACGTCGGCCTTGAGGACGCCCAGGGCTTCCAGGCCTTGAAACTTCCCCGGGGTGTCGGTGTGAGACAGGGCCAGGGCCGCCAGTTGCTCCAGGTTTTTTGGCGCCCCCGGTTCCGGTTTTTCCTCCAGGTCCTTCAGCCGGTCGTCGTGAAGGTCTGCTTCACTACATTCAGGGATATAGCCGTTGATGAATTTTCGGGTCACCGGGGAGGCCAGGGTCTCCTGGGGGGGCGAGATGTCCCACAATCTGAGGAGATTGTCTTTACGGGCCTCTTCCGTGAGGAAGCCGTCCACAAAGGCCACCTGGTAGCGGCCAAACAGAGGCTCCCGCAGGCACTGGTCTTTGTCCCGCAGGTCCGTCTGGGGGGTGGTGACGGCCAGGCGGTTCTTTTTGACCAGGTTGGTCCCAAGAAAGATATGGTCCCGGCAGATGGTGCAGGCCAAGGGAACCTGCCGGAGGTAAGGGTCCTGGCCGGTTTCACCTCCGGCTAAGGTGGCGGCTCGTTTGAAGCACAGGGGACAGAGGCTACTGAAGTTTTCCAGGTACCCGGCAACCTCCCCGCCGTGACGCAGCAGGTCCAGACGGCGCAACTTGCGGCGCTCCAGATCCCGGCCGATACCCTCCCACAGGTCGGTGAACCGCCCCTCCAAGAGGTCATGGGGGGAAGCCGGCCGGGTGGCCAGCCCCAGGGCGCTCTCGCCTAATGAAATCCGGAACAGCCACTCATTGATTTCCCTCTCCGCCTTGTCCACCGCCTGCCGGGCGGCGTTGGTGTTGGGCGCCAGGATGGTGAACTTGCCGGCCGCGCTCAAAACCACCGATACAAAAGGGAGGCCCAATTCCCGGCAGACCAGGTCGGCGGCCAGCTCCGTCATGAGGGAGACGGCAAAGGAGCGGCCCCGCAGCAGCTTGGCCCGATAGCGGCGGGTCTGGCCACCGGAGCTGAAGATGAAATCCTGAATGCCGTAAAAGTCCCCGTTGATGAACAGGAATTTTGGTTCCGACGCATCCCTGGTGGCGGGAACGGTGAGGCTGTCCCGCTGCCGGTGATAGGCATAGAGCGCCGCGGCCAAAGCGGCGGTGGTGCGCGCGTGGTCATAGAGGGAGACGTCCCGGGAGGCCTCCACCTCGCCCGCCCGTTGCGCCGGGATCATGGCGGTGAAAACCATGAGCAGACTGTCCAGGTGCTCCAGCCAGAGTTCCAGGTTTTCCTGCCGATGGGCCAACCGTCCCAGGTTCTCCTGGAAGCCCTCAAACAAACGCAGATATTCCTCAGCGGCGACTTTCCGGTCAACCGGAGCCACTTCCTTAAGGGGTCTGGGAAAGATGCTTTCCGGAGATAGCTCCCGCAAGGGATAGCCGAAAGGAGGGGGATGAGGGGCGCCTTGGGCGGGACCGCCTGCTTCTGGAGGAAGGGTAAGTTCCGCCAAAATGGCTGCCAGACGGGTCTTCTGGTATTCCCGCGGGTCAACCGCCGAGGCCTCACCTTCCTCGGAGTCGTCACGGCGGCGCTCCCAACCACTGGAGAGTCGGTCCGCTTCGGTGATGATCCACCTGAGGGGATGATCTTCCGGGCGATGATGTCCGGCTGCCAGGTTGATCAGGGGTTCTCCGTCACCCCATTGCCGGGCGCTGAACTCGGGAGGAAGCAGCTCGCGCAACCGTTCCAAAAAGGCGGCGGTGCAGACGGCATGCTGGTGGGTATGTCGCCCGGTTTTGCGGTTGAAAGGCTGATAAAGATCGGCGTGGTCGAGCATGAATTGTTCGCTGACCGTCAGGGCATCACGGTCGGCAAATTTGCCGATGTCATGCAACAAGGCGGCCGCGGCGATTTTGAGTAAGGTGGGATCCATAGGTGCCCTCCTTGAGCGACGAGAGGCCTTTAAGAGCTGTCAGGGCCATGCGGATATCCAACTATCTCACGAGAAATGGATCATGATGAGCTTTTTAAGCCGGCGTCCACTGTACAGATCAGAGTGTGTCGCCATAGGCTTCTCCTTTCGTGGTCTTAGTCACCTGAAGCCTGGCAAACTTTAAACAGGCCCAGCCCGAAGGTGGAATTCTTGCCGACATGCACTTTTTCTGCGAAACGCAGCAAAGGGAGATATTCGCCCAACTCTCCCCGGTAGGTGATGGAGCCCATCAGCCCTCCCAGCAGCATGGCCTGGGCCTGGCGCTGGGAATAGCGCTCCCAGTCGAGCCAGTACAGGGAGGACTGCACCGTCTGCACCTCTTGGGCCCGGTGGACCAACCCCCGATAGTCCAGGGAAGGCTCGCCATCGCCGTAGTGGGAGGCAAGCACAGTGATCCGCCGCAGCACCCCGCGCACCAGGACATGGAAGGGCAGTTCTGCCTGGAGTCGATTCTGGTATTTCAGGCGCAAAGGGGTGAGCAGGGTCAGGGTGATCTCGTCCACCGGCGGGCCGGGGCCGGCAACATCCATGGGTTTCAGGTCAAGGAGTGCTCCTGGTGAGAGAGAGCCGTCCTCGTGGTGATAGATAATCCCGGTGTTAGGGGAGGCGACCGCAAGGAGACGGAATCGGGCTCGGTGGCCCTGCGCCCGGCGGCCGATGCCGATCTTGCCCATTTCCTGAAAGGCGTAAACAAAATAGGGCAGATATTGGTTGGCCGCCCCGAACAGCAGCAGGGTGAAGTCAAAGGATTCCCCTGGGGGAAGATACGTGCGGGGGTCCAACGGCGGCTCGATGACAAAAGGGTGGGGAGGATGGGGTTTACCCTGGGGCTGCAGGTCCGGGGGCAGCTCAAAAACCTTGGTGTAAATACACTGCTGCCGCAGCAGACAGGAAGGGCATTCCTGGCGCTTCAGGGCGCAGACCACGCTTTTGAGAGCCCAGCCGAACACCCCCCGGAAGGTGGAGCCTTTGAAGGGAGGAAGATGGGCCTCATCTTCCAAAATAGCCTGGAAATGGTACTCGCCGAAGACCACTGCGCACCCCCGTTCCTGGGGACACTGCCTCGTGAAGTCGCCTGACGACAAAAAGACCGGCGGGACGTTTAGACCCCGAACAAAAGAACAGCGAAAGCCTTTAACTCCCTTGGGAAGATTTTAGTGTGATAATAAACGCTTAATCATTGTTCGTCTCCTGCCTGGCACGGGCCTGGCTGGCCAGATAAGGCATTTTCCAGCCATGATAAGCAATCTGGCGTTATTAAGGGAAGCGAAATCTTGAGCGTCTCCAGCCACCGCTCGGCCTTGGCGGCGGAGAGGCGCCATTGGTCGTGGCGGTCGGCGAAGCGCGTGTGGAGGAGGTAGAGCGCAGATAAGGTGGCCACCGCCTGTGAGGCCGTGGGTGGGAGGAGGGGCAGTTTTTGGGCCAGGGTGACCAGGGTTTCCATGTCGGTCTGCACCTGTTCGGCCAGCCATTCGTTGAGACTCCACCAGCCTTCGGCGTGCTGTTCCTGGATAAGGCGGCGGAAATCATGCTCCTGGGGATCAAGGGGCGGGGGGGTGACTATTTTAAAATCCAAACAGAGTCGTTCGACGCGGTCTCTGCGCCACAATGCCTTTTTTCTGAAACCGTACCGCCAGCTTGGATATGCATCCTCCAGGATATAAGATGAGGGATGAGGAGGTGCGCCGGGCTGGAGTGGGAAATAAGCACTTTCCAAGCCCCCCCAGCCCCGGGTCAGCACCACCGGGACGCGGCGCATGACCACCTCGGACGGCTCGGCGCCGGGCCGCTCCGGCGCCACCAGAAAGCTGGTCAGGGACGACAAGATCCCGAAGTTTTTCGAAATCTCCAGGATCCGGCGCCTGAGGGCCTGATAGGCCTTCCGGTTTCCGGCCGCCGGACCGCTCTGATACTCATCTTCCAGTTCCCGCAGGAATTCCCGGGCCAACATCAGAGGCAGGACCTGAGCTGCCTCACCGGTGAAACGAACCGGTTCCAAGGGGCGGACCAGGGGGTCGCCGCCGGGCAGTTCCAGCCTGACAGTAACCCTTTGAGGAGCCTGTCCGTCAAACCTTGCCAGCGCCCACAAACGCTCCCCCACATGAAGCGGGGGCAACGCCCGGGGGGACTGAAGCTCAGGCGTCAGGCCGTCCCAGTCAATGCTGACGGGATGAAACGCCGGAGACGCCACCTTCTCCATGAGGCGCACCATGACCGGCTCCAGCCGGGCCTGTGGGTGAACAAACTCCGCCGCCCCTCCTGAAGCCCGGGCCAGACTGCGGATGAGATGGGCATTGGGACCACGGCCCAGACCCACCGGGTAGATGGCCCCATGAAGGGGGCGATGGCGGACCAGGGTAATAAGGTCGGCCTCGTTGGCCACTTCACCGTCGGTGAGGAGGATGATCTTGCGAGTATGGCCTTTGGGAAGCACCTGGTCCAGACAGGCCTTTAAAGGGGGGTAAATTTCCGTGCCGCCCAGGTGGCCCCTCAGGGTTGCCACAAAGCGGGAGGCCTCCTCCAGGTTGGCCTGGTTGAAGGGCCGGGAAGTCCTGAAGAGTCGGTGGTACTCCGACCCGAAGGCGACGATGTTGAACCTGTCCGTCGCCTCCAACGCCCGCAGGCATAACTCCAGGGCATTGCGGGCCTGGGCCGCGCTCTCCCCGGCCATGGAGCCGGAGCAATCCACCAGAAAGATGACTTCCAGGGGGTCTCGGGGCAGCCCGGCGGGAAGATCCGGATGAAACCCCAACAACACCACACTGGAGCCGTCCACAGCCCGGGCCCGGCAGCAGAAAGGCTGGTGGCGCTGTTCCAGTTTCAGGTTCAGCACGAAATCCTGGTCCATGGCCGCCTGTCCGGCCAGGGCGCCCTTTAGGCGGGTGCCGTTGATCTCCCAGCTAAAAGGATGGGAGGGGCACTCCACGCCTGCCAGGGGACCAGGCAACTCCAGGTCCAGTGTGAGGATGAAGCCATACGGCAGAGGACCCTGCACTGCCGGCGGGGTGAGGTGAAGCAATTCCGCCGGGTCCAGGGTGCGGATCTGTTGGGCGGTGAAATAGCGGGGAGAGACCACCATGGGGATGATGAGCTGGAAGCCGTCGGGAAGCCAGGTGAGGACCGCGACGTAAGAGATGCGCACCAGGACTTCTTCCTGAGGCTTGAGATTGCCGACGTAAGCGGTGAAGACATTGGGACGGTCCTGGTCCAAAAGATAGGCTGCCACCCCCCGCCCCAGGGCTTCGTCATATTCTTCCAGGCTTTTTTCCCGATCGGCGATGCCGCCCTTGAGGGTCTGTCCACCCAACTCGACTTCAAAGCCGCACACCGCCGCTTCTTCAGGCAAGGGGAACGAGTACACCGCTTCCACGGCTTGGGGCTCATCGTTGCGGTAGTGGTGGGCCACGGTCACCTTGAGGGCCGGCCCTTGTCCGACCGCGTGGACGGCCACCCCGGTGAGAGGAATGGATTGAAAATCCTGGGAGAACAAACCGGACGTCGGGGCCATGGGTCAGGTCTTCCTTTCTCCGGGTGTCAGGGCCTCCCGGCAGCGCCTGGCAATGTCCTGCATTTCCGTGGGCGTGCGCCCGCAGGTGTCGTGATCGAATTCCAGCAACACTCCGGGCTCCAGAGTAATTCTCGTGGCCAGATGAATTTGCAGTTCGGGAGGGGGCGGCTCAGCCAGGGATGACTCCAGGCTCCTCACATCCCCATGCCGTTGAATTTGCCCCAAGGAGACGCCCCGGGCCTGCAAACGCCGCACTGTCAATATTTCCTGCAGGTGGGTATCGGTGTAATGGCGTCCCCGACCCCGTCCCAAAGGCGGCGAAATCAGGCCCAGTGCTATATAAAACCTTACCGTGCGCCGACTAACCTGGGCCTTGTCAGCCAATTCACCGAGGTTGTATTCGATCTTGGCCATGGAGTTCTCTCGGAAATTATTATGACATTAAATGTCTCTTTGTCAAGTTTTTTGTGGGAAATTATCCCTTCCCGACAATTGCCTAGAGCCATCTCAACATCGTCCCCGGCCAGCCTTGTCCTTGGCTACCCATAGCCTCCCGATTGCTTTCCCCGATTTCGGTTTGATTCCTTCCACTCCCCCAATACGGTCCGGGTCCCACCTGCATGACCTCGAAGGTTCTGGCGCCGAATTTTGCCCACCAGCGGCCTACTGGCCTTCGTTCGCAAGCCCTTGACAATCCCCGAGGTGAGATGCGCAAAGAGGGCAGGTTAGGTGGGTGGCCGGATTTCCTGGACCTGAGGATTCTGAGCTAAGAAACGCAAATATTTGCGCTTTTAAATAGGCTGCCGCCAAACTTCCCCTTCCTCGAGGAACAATCCAGACCTTCGTAGCTGGTTCTCATCAGAAAACGTATCCGAATGAAATAATTTAAGAAAAGGCAATCTTTTCTCCCGTTTTATCTCGGAAAGTGGTATCATCATTGAAGGAACAGCTTGAATTAATGGAGCAAAATAGCTTTCCGAGGTTATTCCATGCGCCAAAAACGGGACTCTTAACGGAACCTCTTGCATTACCTGGCAAAAAATCAGGTGGCCCGGGAGCTGGAGGCCATTTCCCGGGTCTTGGATGAGAACCAGGATATCCTGGACCTGGCATATCCCCGAATTATGCAGCAAAAATCGGTGGAAATCAAGTTAACTATATGATATAAGGAGGTATATTTAGCAATTTGGGGGTCGCCAAGATGCTCGGATGTGGTGAAAGCCAAAAAGAGGTGATCCGGCCGGATT
>Ga0194111_10004916_pt1 | contig 15453 bp, 12 predicted proteins | sample TA2KigC300mmetaG_FD_146194 | JGI IMG/M metagenome (GOLD analysis project Ga0194111, IMG submission 146194) | Freshwater microbial communities from Lake Tanganyika, Tanzania - TA2015033 Kigoma Deep Cast 300m | ecosystem: Environmental > Aquatic > Freshwater > Lake | place: Tanzania: Lake... | reverse complement strand
TGATTCCGGCTGCCTACTACGGCCCAGCCGTGTTGAAAACGGCCGCCTGACTTTCTGCGAGGCCATCAAGGTTCAAAGTTCAAAGTTTAGACCCGACCCCGAGAACTTTTCATACATAATTTATGGGTGGGCCGAAGGCCCATGAGGAACTGCCTTGAAAAGTTGTTGTTGGGGGAGGGGGGCAAGGGCGCCCGCCCTTGCCCCCTCCCCCAATCCCTTAAAAGGGTTGGGGGGCTTGGGGGGAGGGCAGGAGTGGTGGCACAGGCGTCTCGCCTGTGAAAGCTCCCTGCCCTCCCCCAAAATATCTTTTCATCCTTTACGGGTGAGCCAACGGCTCCTGAGAGGCTGTTTCAAATAATCCCTCCTCCACTCCTCTGGAAAAAATGTTTATTCCCCCTGGCGAGGGGAAATATTGGTGCTTATTTTTCAGTAAATTAGTGGGAGGATTTTGGAGTCGGCCTTATCTTGCTGATTATTTTAGAACAACCGGCTATCCCCAAATAATTTCAGCGCCACGGGAAAATTTCTCATTTTTGTCTTAAGTCAAGGCTCTCCCTAGATGCCAGTCATAAAATTAGACCCAGAAAGAGGCCGGCGAAGCTGCATGGCCCGGCCGCTATGGATAGAAATAATAAATCAGGAGGCAAGATATGTTTTGTTATCAGTGTGAACAGGCTGCCAAAGGCGAAGGCTGCACCGTCCTGGGAGTCTGCGGAAAGAACGCCGAAGTCGCGGCCCTGCAGGACGTGCTGATTTACACGCTTCAGGGGCTGTCCCAGGTGGCGGTGGAAGGCCGCAAGGTGGGGGTCAGCGACGGGGAAGTCAACGTCTTTACCGTGAAAGCCGCGTTTGCCACTCTAACCAACGTGGATTTCGACCCGGACCGGTTCATCAAGCTCATCAACCAGTGCGTGGACCTGCGAGAGGGTTTGAAAGCCAAGGTGCGGGCCGCGGGCAGCAGCGCCGCCTTCTCCGAAGGCCCCGCCACCTTTGTCCCCAAACCCGACAAGGAAGGGTTGCTGGAGCAGGCCGCGGCCGTGGGTATCATGTCCTACCCGGCGGACACCCCCGATATCCTATCCCTCAAGCACACCCTGCTCTTTGGGGTCAAAGGCGTCTGCGCTTACGCCGACCACGCCCAGATCCTGGGCCAGGAAGACGAGAAGGTTTATGCCTTCATCCATGAAGCCCTGGCCGCCACTGCGGCCCAGGGCCTGGGACTGAACGAGCTTTTGGGCCTGTGTTTGAAATGTGGCGAAGTAAACCTCCGGACCATGGAACTGCTGGACGCGGCCAACACCGGGCGCTACGGCCAGCCGGCGCCAACCAAGGTTCCCCTGGGCCACAAAAAAGGTAAAGCTATCCTGGTCTCCGGCCACGACCTCCTGGACCTGGAGGAAATCCTCAAGGCCAGCGAGGGCAAAGGCATCTTTGTCTATACCCACGGGGAGATGTTACCCACTCACGGTTATCCGAGCCTGAAGAAATATCCCCACTTTTACGGCCATTACGGCACGGCCTGGCAGAACCAAACTAGGGAGTTCGCCCAGTTTCCCGGGGCTATCGTCATGACCACCAACTGCCTCCAGCGGCCCCAGGAAGTTTATGCGGACAACCTTTTTACCTGCGGCCTGGTGGGCTGGCCGGGCATCAAACACATCTCCGACCGCAATTTTAAGCCGGCGGTGGACAAGGCCTTGGAGCTGCCCGGGTTTGCCGAAGACTCCAACGGCCGCCACGTCCTGTCCGGGTTCGCCCGCACCACCGTCTTGGGCGTGGCCGACAAGGTCATCGAAGCCGTGAAAAATAAGGCCATCCGCCACTTCTTTCTGGTGGGCGGCTGCGACGGGGCCAAACCCACCCGGAACTACTACACCGAGTTCGTGGAAAAGGTGCCCAAGGACTGTGTGGTCCTCACCCTGGCCTGCGGCAAGTTCCGCTTTTTCGACAAGGAATTGGGCGACATCGGCGGCATTCCGCGCCTCCTGGACATCGGCCAGTGCAACGACGCCTATTCCGCGGTGCAGATCGCCGTGGCCCTGGCCAACGCCTTTGGCGTGGGGGTCAATGATCTCCCTCTGTCCCTGATCCTGTCCTGGTACGAACAGAAGGCAGTGGCCATCCTGCTCACCCTGCTCTACCTGGGCATCCAAAATATGCGCCTGGGCCCCAGCCTGCCGGCTTTTGTCACCCCCAACGTGCTGGACGTACTGGTGAAAAACTACAACATCAAACCCATCTCCACCCCGGAGCAGGACCTGAAGGAGATTCTGGGGTAGATGCACCTTGGGAGAGGGGGCAGGGGCCGATGGCCCCTGCCCCCTCTCCCAAACCCTCTCCCCCAACCCCATAAGTTTTGCCAGTAAAGCCAGGGCCAGTGGCCCCGACTTCTGCGGCTCCCTTAAAGGGTTGGGAGGGGGGCTTGGGGGGAGGGCAGGGAGCGTTGCTCCCTGCCCTCCCCCCAAAATCTCACGAGGCTCACATGATCATCATCCGCCCGCCGGAGAGCATTTATCAGATACGAGGCGCCATCCAGAATGGCACCTTTCACGGCCGCTGGCATTTTTCTTTCGACGAGTATTACGAACCGGAATACACCCGGTTCGGGACCTTGCGGGTCTTCAACGACGACACCCTGTCCCCGGGCGCCATCTGGCCGCTCCACCCTCATAAGCACAATGAAGTAGTGACTTATTGCGCCGCGGGCGAGTTCCGCCATGCCGATGAACACGGCGCGGGGGGCATTCTTAAAAAGGGTTGGGTGCAGCACACCACCATCGGCCGGGGCATGTGGCACTCGGAGATCAATAATCACGCCGATGAGCCTATGCGGTTCATCCAGATGTGGTTTCTCCCCGAAAAGCCCGAGGCCGAGCCTTCCGTGGAACAGATGGCGGTGGAGCAAGCCCAACGCGCCAACCGGTTTTTGCCCCTGGTCTCCAACGTCCACCCCGGGGCCTTGCGGATTCTTTCCGACGCCCGGGTCTTTTCCTGTTTCTTGCTGGCCGGCCGCGGCGTAGGACACTCCCTGGAGCCGGGCCGGGGCGCCTACCTTTATGTTCTGGAAGGCGGGCCGGTGGAATTAAACGGCCATCAAATGCCCGCTCTGGCCGCGGCCAAAATTACGGATGAGCCTGGATTTTCGGTTAAGGCCCCGGCAGACGCGGAACTGTTGCTGGTGGATGTGCTTTTGATTTAGGGGAAAGGTTAAAAGGGGAAGATGGGAGAATTACTTTTTAAGGTTTTTAATTCCTTGCCCTTTTCCCGTTATTGGTTATCGCTTTAGCTCCGGTTTTTGAAATCAGACCGATACCTATCAAACGGGATTAAGCCATGGACTATTGAAAAAGCCCCCTACCTTGAGGGGAGGGGGTTTGGGGGAAGGTGGTGAAAATATGCATCCACCACCTTGAATAATTTCGCCACCCCCACCCCAGCCCTCCCCCCTCCAGGGGGAGGGAGAGTTTGTTCACCCTTGAGCATTGATAAATCTGAGTTTTGGTTCTTTTCCGGAGCAAAGGCAATAATCGAATTCCCTTTTAATCTTTTAACCTTTTCCCCCAGGATTCCTATGAAGAAGAGATTACGCTTAACTTCGGGGGCCAGCACGGGCAGGGCTGAAGCGCTTAACCCCGAACCGGCTCCTGCCGATGAAGCCCTTTTGGACGCCTATTCCCGGGCCGTTATTAATGCGGTGGAGAAAGTCAGTCCCGCGGTGGTGAACATCGAGGCCCGCTCCGGGGAGCGGGGCGGCCGACCTCAGGAAGTCGCCGGCACCGGTTCGGGCTTGATCTTCACCCCTGACGGCTTTATCCTCACCAACAGCCATGTAGTGCACCAGGCCCGCCAGATCGCCGTCACCCTGGCCGACGGCCGGCGCTTCCCGGCGGAACTGTTAGGAGAGGATCCGGACAGCGACCTGGCGGTGCTCAGGATTCACGCCGCCAATCTCCAGAGCGCCCGCCTGGGGGATTCCAGCGCCCTTAGAGTAGGGCAACTGGTCATCGCCATCGGCAACCCCCTGGGATTTCAAACCACCGTCACCGCGGGGGTGGTGAGCGCCCTGGGGCGGTCGCTCCGGTCCATGTCCGGCCGCCTCATCAACCAGGTCATCCAGACGGATGCGGCTCTCAACCCCGGCAACTCCGGCGGGCCGCTGGTCAACTCCCGGGGTGAGGTGGTGGGCGTCAACACCGCGGTCATCATGGGCGCCCAGGGGTTGTGCTTCGCCATTCCCATCAATACTGCCAAGTACGTGGCCGGGCTGCTCATCAAAGAGGGCAAGATCAGGCGCAGTTACATCGGGCTGGGCGGCCAGAACATGCCTTTGCCTCGGCGCCTGGTGCGGCTGCATAAACTGGCCGTGACCCAGGGAGTCCTGGTAATCACCCTGGAGGCCGGCGGTCCCGGACAAAAAGCCGGCCTGCGGGTGGGAGACGTGGTAGTAGGATTCGACGGCCATGCGGTGGCGGAGATTGACGACCTGCACCGGCTGCTCACCGAGGAAAAAATCGGGAAAAGCTCTTCCCTTAAGGTGTTGCGGGAAAGGGAGATGATAAACCTGGTCATCGTGCCGGAAGAGTTCCGGTTCCGGCGATGATGTTCGCCCCTGAGTTTTGGGGTCGCCACAAGACCATGAAAATATGGAACAGCGCCCTGGGCCGTTCTCCGTAGGAGCACGGTGGGCCTTGTTCCTTACGGGCGACCCGGCGGGTCGCCCGGCGCAGGCTGAAGCCTGCGGCTGCATTTTTAGAGCAGCAACCCATGGATCTTGGTTCACCCGTAAATCATGAAAAACCCCATAGGCCCCATTAACCTTGAACTTTGAACTTTGAACTTTCCAACCCATGAGGACCTGACCATGCTTCATAAACCCGCTCAGAGTTTGCTCACCCCGGACAATTGCGCGGTGATGCTCGTGGACCACCAGCCCCAGATGTTTTTCGGGGTCCAATCCCAGGATCGCCAGGCCATTATCAACAACGTGGTGGGGCTGGCCAAGGCCGCCAAAATTTTTAAGGTCCCCGTGATTATCTCCACCATCGCGGCCAAGACTTTTAGCGGCCCCCTTCTTAAACAGTTGCAGGAGGTTTTTCCCCAGGAACCGGTCATTGACCGGACCAACATGAACGCCTGGGAAGATGAGCGGGTGGTGGCCGCGGTGACCAAAACCGGGCGGAAAAAGCTGGCCATGGCCGGCCTGTGGACCGAAGTCTGCCTGGCTTACCCGGCCATTTCCGCCCGGGACGCGGGCTATGACGTTTACGCGGTCATCGACGCCTCGGGCAGCACCTCGGCCCTGGTGGAACAAATGGCCTTGATCCGCATGACGCAGGCCGGAGTGATCCCTCTCAACTGGCTCACCGTGCTCCTGGAGTTCCAGCGGGATTGGGCGAGGCAGGAGACCTACCAGGCGGTGCTGGATGTCGTCCGGGAACATGCCGGGGCTTACGGCCAGGGGGTGGAATACGTTTACGCCATGTTCGGCGCCCATTGAGGCGGTTGATACAGTTTTCGGTTTTCGGCTAATGGAACCGGCGCTTTTAGCTTTTCCGAACGGAAAACCGGTACAAGCACCAAAATGAGGCTGACTTTTACTAACCTTTCCCTGGTTTTTTCCGCAGGGGCGCTGGGGGGCCTGATTAACAGCCTAGGCGTTTGGACTTTCGGAATCATCGGGATTCCCCAGGCCCTGGGGGTGAAGCTGGCCCCGGCTTTGAGCGGGCCCTGGCTTTATCAACGCCTGGTCTGGGGCGGGCTGTGGGGTCTGTTATTCCTCCTGCCCCTGAAGAAACTGACTTATCCCTGGCGGGGCCTGGTTTACAGCCTGGCCCCAACTCTGGGGCAGCTCTTCGTGGTCTTTCCCTACCAGGCGCAAAAAGGGGTGATGGGCTTGCAATTGGGTTATCTAACCCCGGGCTTCGTCATTTTTTACAATGCCGTCTGGGGCCTGGCCGCGGGATTGTGGCTCCATCTGGCTATGGACAAAGAGTAGTTCTGTTTTCTGGCCACCGTGAAAAAGTCCATAGGAGTCTCAAGTGTCCCTTTTGCTCGTTCCCAAGCTCCCGCTTGGGAACGCCTTTGCTGGCGCCAAGCTCCACTTGGCTATGGGCACGGCACGCTGTCCCCTTATAAGAACAGCCGGGGGCGGCTGTTCTACATTTTGCAGAGGTCTTAACTTCGTATCCCCTCATTCCCCTCCTTCCCGTCCCGGTAAATTTTTCCTATAATTAAGGGCCGCCATAACAACCCAAATTCGCAAAGGAGACGATGCCGTCCACCGGAATTGCTTAATGAACAATTTCTTCAAAAACCTCAGTTTGATATTTGCCGCCGGGGGTTTCGGGGGCCTGGTGAAGGGCCTCTGCGCCTGGCTTTTCGGAGTCATGGGCCTCAACGCCATGTTGGGAAGCCAGTTCGCGCCCCAATTGACCGGTCAATGGGTCTATTCCCACGTGGTCTGGGGCGGCATCTGGGCCTTGCTCTTTCTTCTGCCGGTCCGGGGCTGGTCTTACTACAGTCTGGGGGTGATTTACAGCCTGGGCCAAACTCTGGTGGCCTTGCTGGTCATGTTCCCCAGCATGGGCAAAGGCTTTCTGGCCCTGGGATTAGGCGCCGCCACCCCGGCGCTAATCACATTCTTCGGCTTTATCTGGGGCCTGGCCACCGCTTTCTGGTTAAAGGCCGCCCGGGAAGGATAACTTGTCCACTCAAGGAGGAATAATAATGAAAAACGCTTTCCGGATAATGTCATTGTGGGTTAAGGGTTGCGGCTTCGTAATTTTGGCGTTGAGCCTCACCGTGGCGGCTCAGGCGGCAGCGGTTCATTTCAAACAGCTCCTCCCCTTCGTGGACGTTAAAATCCCCGGCTGGGAATTGGACGATAAGCCCACCGGCAGCACCATCAAGCATGAAAAGCACCAGATGAGCGAAGTCAAGGCCTCTTTTCACGCCGGCGACAAGCGCCTGGAAATCGTCATCATGGATTTTTGGGGTCAAGCCATCCCCTTCTTAAGCGCCATGCCGCAGGTGGAGATGGAAAGCAGTCACGAACGGCTCAAAACCACTCAGGTGCAGGGCTTCAAGGCCCTGGAAACCTTCCGGCCCCAGGAAAAGGAAGCGGAATTGAGCATCAGCGTGGCGGACCGGTTCTGGGTGAAACTGGACAGCGAGGGCGTTGACGGCACTGAGGCGGTGCACGCCGCGGCCAAGGTACTGGACCTGAAAAAATTGGCGGAACTGGCGAAATAGCGGTTCAGCGGTTCAGCCAAACCGCTAAACCGCCAAACCGCTTATCGAAAATGCGCACCATCGAATTATCCGGCAGCCCCGGGGAACGGGGCCGGCAACACGGCCAGGCGGCAGCCCAAGATCTCCGCCGGCTGCGCCGGGGGTTGCTCCATTATCTGGCCCGCCTCAGCTTCTACGGCGGGGGCCTGCCTCTTTTTGGGCTTCTCACCTTTCTGGCCCGGGGGTTTTGGCCCTTTATTCCTCCCCGGCTTCAGGAAGAGATGCGGGGGGTGGCCGCGGGCGCCCGCGTGGGCCTGGGAACGGTCCTTCTCATCAACGTCATCGACGACCTGGGGAACAACAGCCCCCGGTGTTCGGCCCTGGCCGCGGGGGGCGAACGCACCGCCCAGGGCCGCTGGCTCATGGGCCGCAACCTGGATTATCCCCTGTTCATCAAAGAGATGATCCGATTCCAGACCCTGTTCCTCATGGAGCCGGATCAGGGCCTTCCCCTGGCCTCCCTGGCCTGGCCGGGATACGTGGGGGTCTGCACCGGCATCAATAAAGCCGGGGTGGCCCTGGCCCAACTGGCGTCCATGAGCCGAGACCGAACCCTACGGGGAGTGCCCGCGGCCCTGCGCTTCCGCCAGGCCCTGGAAACTGAGGCTACCCTCACGGGGGTGGCCGCCCGGATTTTGGCCACCCGGGGGACCATCGGCAACAACCTGATGCTCTGTGCGCCGGGCGAGGCCGCGGTTCTGGAACTGTCGGCCTGCCGCGGGTTCTTGCGCCTGCCCCGGGAGGGCCTCATCACCGTCACCAACCATTATCAGAGTCCGGCCATGGCCCCGTTGATGGGCAAGTTTCCGCCCCGGCCGCCCCATTCGCCCCTATCCGCCTATCATTTCACCGAAGCCTACAGTCGGTCCCGGAACCGGCGGCTGCAAGAGCTGGCCGCCGGCCGGAAGTTGGGGCCGGAGGAGATCCAGATCATCCTGGGGGACCCCCGCATCGCCAATCCCGGCACCGCCATCTGCACCGTTTTTGACCCGGGGGAGCTGACCCTGTGGGTGGCCCAGGCCCTGGAGGCCCCGGTGAGCCGGGGACCTTTTGCCCGAATCCGCCTGTGGCGCGACTAGAGCACTCTCAACCAAACCATCTTTTGATAAAACTTTTTTAAGATATCCATTTAAATGCCGAACAATAAATAACCATGGGGATTATTCCCCCGCCAAGGGACAGTCATGCAATTCCTTGGCCCAGGGAAATTATTCCTGGTTCTTTTAACCGAAAACTTAAGTCCACGAGTCTGCTCCCATGAAAAAAATCTTCGGACTGCCACTGATTCTGTCCCTGGCACTGGCTTTAGGGGCAGCGGGAAGCTTACCGGCCCAGCCATATCTTTACTATGCCCTGGGCACCCTGGGCGGCGGCACCAGTTATGCCTTCGGAATCAATGCTTCCGGGCAGGTGGTGGGAGAGTCCCAAACCACCGGGGGCCAAACCCGCGCCTTTTTATGGACCGCGGGCGGGGGCATGCAGAATTTGGGCACCCTGGGAGGGAGCTTCAGCCGGGCTTACGATATCAACGACCAGGGCCAGATCGTGGGCGCGGCCACGGGAAGTTCCGGCCCCGTCCGGGCCTTCCTTTATGAGTTGGGAGAAATGAAACCCCTGGGGGATTCCGGGGTGGAGAGTTTCGCCTTCGGCATCAACTCTAGCGGGCAAGTCGCCGGGCGCACGGGGGAGGACATTAACATGAAGGCCGCGCTCCTTCCCCCGGCTGGCGGCTACACCCTGTTGGGGGCCAATCCGCCCAGTGAAGCCGCGGCCATCAATGCCGCCGGCCTGGTGGTGGGAACCCTGACCAACGAATCGGGTTTTTGCCGCGCCTTCTGGTGGACCCCGGCCTCCGGCGTCAACGACCTGGGCAGTTGGGGGGATGAGTATTCCAGTTTCGCTTATGCGGTGAATGCCTACGGTCAAGTGGTGGGCGAGGCGGAGACCGCAGACGGTATCCGCGCCTTTCGGGCCGCGGCCGGGACTCCCGGCCTCCAGGACCTGGGCGCCCTGGGCGGAAGCGACAGCTATGCCCTGGGGATCAATAACCTGGGCCAGGTGGTGGGGATTTCCCTCACCTCCTCCGGCGATTATCATGCCTTTTTATATTCCGGGGCCGCGATGTTGGACCTCAATGACCTGGTGCAGGGCCTGCCTGAAGGGGTTTATCTCCAGTCGGCCCGGGACATCAACGACCAGGGCGCCATCGTCGGTTACGATAGCGACAACCGGGCCTTCCTGCTACTCGTCCCCCTGCCCTCCACTCTTTTCCTGATGATTACCGGGTTGATGGCCCTGGTGGCGCTGGGGAGGAGAAGGCAAAAGAAATAAAGACTCTTCGATCCACAGATTACAAAGATTACCACAGAATGTCGGGCAACGGCCGCTTATTATTTAACCTCTGATTTTAACCCCTCCCTAGGCGCGAGGAACCTTTTCTTCCACCTTGCCCTTCAGCCCGGTTCCGGGTAAGATGTTTTTCAGGCATTAAACCTTTCGAAGACACTTATGCCCGAATCCCAATTCGTCCACCTCCACGTGCACACGGCTTACAGCCTCCTGGACGGCGCGGTGCGCCTGAAGGACTTGTTTGCCTTGGCCCAAACCTACGAGATGCCCGCGGTGGCCATGACCGACCACGGGTCGCTCTTCGGCGCGGTGGACTTTTATGAAAAGGCCCGGGCCGCGGGGATCAAGCCCCTTATCGGCTGCGAGCTTTACGTGGCCCCAGGCGGTCGCCACGAAAAAAAGGGCAAGGGCGACACTCACCATCTCCTGGTATTGGCGGAAAACAACCAGGGATATCAAAATCTCATCCAGTTGGTGACCCGGGCCAACCTGGAAGGGTTTTACTACCGCCCCCGGGTGGACAAAGAACTGCTTAAGGAGTTGAACGAAGGGCTCATCGCGCTGTCCTCCTGCCTCCACGGCGAAGTGGCCCGGCACCTGCTCCATGACGACCCCAAGGCCGCGGAAATTGCCGCCCGGGAGTACGCCGAAATCTTCCCCGGCCGCTATTACCTGGAAGTCCAGGCCAACGACCTGCCGGAGCAGCTTAAAGTCAACGCCGCGTTGCTGGAGCTGGCCCCCCGCTGGGGCCTGCCGGTGGTGGCCACCAACGACGTGCATTACCTCCGGCCCGGGGACGCCAAGGCCCATGACGTGCTCCTGTGCATCCAGACGGGGAAGACCGTCAACACCTCGGGCCGCATGCAGTTCAAAACCGACCAGCTTTATTTCAAAAGCCCGGAGGAAATGGCCCGGGCCTTCCCTTATCCCGAGGTGCTGGCCGCGTCGGGGGAAATCGCCTCCCGCTGCAACGTCACTCTGGACCTGGGCGCCCTCCATTTCCCGGTGTACACCGGAGCGACAGGAGAATCCATGGAGTCGCTCCTGGCCCGCCAGGCCCGGGAAGGCCTGAAAGCCCGGCTGGCGGCCCGGCTCCCCTCCGCCCACACCGAAGAGCAGTACTGGCAGCGCCTGGACTACGAGTTGGACCTGCTTAACCGCATGGGCTTCGCCGGCTACTTCCTGGTGGTGGCGGACATTATCAACTACGCCCGCCACCAGCGCATCCCGGTGGGGCCGGGGCGGGGTTCCGCCGCGGGCAGCTTGGTGGCCTACGCCCTGGGGATCACCGACCTGGACCCCCTGGCTTACGGCCTCTTTTTCGAGCGCTTCCTCAATCCCGAGCGCATCAGCCCCCCGGACATTGACGTGGATTTCTGTTTCGAGCGCCGGGGGGAAATCATCGACTACGTGGCCCGCACCTACGGCTGGCAAAACGTGGCCCACATCACCACCTTCGGCTCCATGAAGACCCGGCAGGTCATCCGGGACGTGGGCCGGGCCTTGGAAGTGCCCTACCCCGAGGTGGACAAAATCGCCAAGCTGGTGCCGGAGAAGCTTAACATCACTCTGGACCAGGCCCTGCAGATGGAGCCTCGCCTCCGGGAACTCCGGGACTCCAACCCCGTGGTCCAGGAAGTGCTCACCATTGCTGCGGGCCTGGAGGGCCTGCCCCGCCACGCCTCCACCCACGCCTCCGCGGTGGTCATCGCCGACCGCCCCTTGATCGAGCACCTGCCCCTGTACAAAGGCAACAAGGGCGAACTGGTGACCCAGTTCGACATGAAAGGGGTGGAGAAGGTGGGCCTGGTGAAGTTCGACTTCCTGGGCCTGCGCACCCTGACGGTCATCGACCGCACCATGCGGCTGGTGCGCCGCAGCTACCAGCCGGACTTCGACATCCATACCGTCCCCCTGGACGACCCCCAGACCTTCGCCCTCCTCCAGGCGGCCAACACCGCGGGAGTCTTCCAATTGGAAAGCCCGGGGATGCGGGCCCTCATGGTCCGCCTCAAGCCCACCGCGTTTGAGGACATCGTGGCCCTGGTGGCCCTGTACCGCCCCGGCCCCATGGAAAGCGGCATGCTGGAGGACTTCGTCCGGCGCAAGCACGGGGAAACCCCGGTGGAATACATGCTGCCCCAGCTGACCCCCATCCTGAAGGAGACCTACGGCATCATCCTCTATCAGGAGCAGGTGATGCAGATCGCCGCGGCGGTGTCCGGCTATTCCCTGGCCGAGGCCGACATCTTAAGAAGGGCCATGGGCAAGAAAGAGCCCGCGGTGATGGCGGCCCAGCGGGAACGGTTCTTAAAGGGCGCGGCGGCACAGGACATTCCCCGGGAAAAGGCCAAGGCCCTCTTCAACCTCATTGAAAAATTCGCCGGCTACGGCTTCAACAAGTCCCACAGCGCCGCTTACGCCCTCATCGCCTACCAGACCGCGTACCTCAAGGCCCATTACCCCCTAGAATTCCTGGCGGCCCTGCTGAACAGCGAAATCAACCACACCGCGGCCCTGGCCAAACACATCATGGAGGCCCGGGAGCAGGGCATCGCCCTCTTGCCCCCGGACATCAACCAGAGCCAGCGGGACTTCACCGTGGAAGGCGATAAAGTGCGGTTCGGCCTGGCCGGGGTAAAAAACGTGGGCGGCGGGGCCATCCAGGAAATCCTGGAGGCCCGGGGGCCGGGGAGGTTTGAAAGCTTCCGGGACTTCCTGGAAAGGATCAGTCTGACCCGGGTCAACCGCAAGGTCCTGGAAGCCCTCATTCAGGCCGGGGCCTTTGACGGCCTCCTGCCCCACCGGGCCCGGCTCCTGGCGGGGCTGGAAAGCGCCCTGGAAAAGACTCAAAACCTGAAGCGCCTTCAGGCCACCAAGCAAATGTCCATGTTCGGGGGCCTGGCCGCCCCCACCGGGGATGACTGGCTGCCCGACGCCCCCCCTTGGGAGGAGTCGGTGAAACTGGCCAAGGAAAAAGAAGCCCTGGGAGTCTATCTCTCCGGCCATCCCTTGGACTCCTGCCGGGCGGCGCTCAAAACCCGGGTTGCCATCACCACCGCGGACCTGGCTGACGTTCCCGACACCTTTGAGGTGGCCTTGGGAGTGGTGGTCACCGCGCTGAAGGAAAAGGTGGGCAAAAAAGGCGGGCGCCTGGCCGTGGTCACGGTGGAAGACCTGGCGGGCAGCGTGGAAATGCTGGTCTTCGGCGACCTCTACGATAAAACCGCGGCCCTGCTCCGTCAGCCCAGCATGCCGCTGTGGGTCAAGGCAGAGGTGGTCCAGGAAGAAAAAGGCCCCAAGTTGGTGGCCCGGGAAATCGCGCCATTGGAAGCGGCCCTCCCCAAGTGGCCGGAGCGCTTGGATTTCCGCCTCCAGGCGGCCGCCCTCAACCGGGAAACCCTCCTGGCCCTGAAAGACATTTTAGCCCGGCACCCCGGCCCCATCCCCGGGTTTCTCCATTTCCTCGCCCCCAAACAGGAAGAAGCCGTCCTGGCCCTGCCCCCGGAACTGAACCTCACTCCCTCCGACGACCTGGCCAGCGAAGTCAACCGCCTCCTGGGCTACCCGGCGCTGTCGCTGTAGGATGAAAGGAGGAAAATTTGAGGGGAGGGGGTGTGGGGGCATAAGCGCTAACTTAGTAAATTTTGACAGATAATTCTTAAAAAATGGTTAGTTTTTTTGTCATTCTGAACGGAGCGAAGCGAAGTGAAGAATCTCGTAATTGCCTGATAAATTAGAGATTCTTCGCTTCGCTCAGAATGACATCAATTGCCATAATTCATTCGATTTAATGTTAAGTTAGCGCTTATGGGGTGTGGGGGTCAGGGGCACCCGCCCCTGCCCCCTCCCCCAATTGTTCAAGGAACCAGGAAGGTCCGCCAGGTCGCGCCGATGAAGGCCGCGGTTAGGGCCACGGTGATCACCAGGATGGTAACCTGTTGCAGTCTCTTGAATTCCATCGTCGTGCTCCGCTTTATAGGGAAAAATATTCAAAAGAAATGCGGGAGTCGGGCACTCCCAGGTCCCGCAGGATTTGCCGGAGGCTCTCGGTCATCGGCGGAGGGCAGCACAAGAAGAACATGCTGCTTTGCACCCGGTCGCCGCACAGACGTTGAACCATTTCCCGGTCCAGGTGGCCCCTCTCCCCGGTCCAGGTTTCCCCCGGCCGGCTCAGGACATGAAAGACCTGGAGTTCCGGGCGAGCGCCTGCCGCTTCCATGCTCGCCAGTTCCTCCCGGAAGACAATGTCCCCTTCCGTCTTGTTGGCGAACAGCAGCAGGACCCGCCGGTCCGCCTGGACGTCCCGCATGTGGCGCAGGTTGCTCATAAAAGGAGTGATGCCGATGCCGCCGGCGATAAAAACCAGGTCCCTCGCCTCCGGATGGAGAATATAGGAGAAGCGCCCGAAGGGCGCCTGGATAACGGCCAAATCCCCCGGCCGGGTCTGGCCGATGGTGGCGGTGAAATCGCCGGATGCTTTGATGGTGGAAGTATGGAACCCGGTTTCCGCGGGGCTGGAGGAAATGGTAAAGTGATGCTCTTCCTCCGGCAGTCCCCGCCGCCGAAGCAGGGTGACAAACTGAAATTGCCCCGGCAGGAAATCGAACCGCGCCTGCCCCGGAGGAGGGGCGAACTTCAAGGTCCAGACGTTGGGAGCCTCCTGCCGTACGTCCACCACCTGGTAAGGGCGCCGGCGCAGCCGCGAAGGGGTATAGAAACGGTGATGGCAGTAAAGACCCACCGCCACGACCAGCAGCGCCACCCACAGGGCCTGCATCAAACCCAGGGTAAAATCCACGCTGGCGTACCAGCTATGGACAAACCCCAACACCAGGATCACCGGCCCGGAGATGTTGTGGCCCAGGCGCCATTTTTCGAAGCTCAGCCCCAGGGGAATCCGCCAGACGCTCAGCGCCACGTTGATCAGGAGGGTCAGCAAGGCTATCCGTCCCACCCAGATATACCAGGTGTTGTCTCCCAGGAGCAATTTCCAGCCTCCCCCTCCCAGAACCATGAGGAAGGGATGGGTCAGGAGCAGCGCCGCGGCAAACACCCCCATGCGTCGGTGAAAGGGGAAGGTGAGGTTCAGGCCGAAGGGCGCCTCCACCCACTTGAGCCGGGCGGCCAGGACCACCTGCAGCACCATGATGGTTAAAGCCAGGAGTGCGAAGCCGCGGCCCAGATTATAAGCAAACAAGTCCGGGGGAGGAAGATTATAAACGGTTACTATGACCAGGGGCAAAAGAATCAGAACAAGGTAAGTAATGATGCGGGAAAGCCCGGTTCGCGGGTGGGGCATCGTTTCTCTTCCTTCTCGAGGATTTCATCCATTGATTTAAAAAATTAATCATTTCCACCGGACGTTCAACCTCCCGCCTTTAAATGTTCGAAAAATAAGCACTTCTCCAGTAGCGTCCACAGGAAGAAGCCGTCCTGGCTTTGCCCCAGGAACAGAACCTCACTCCTTCCGACGGCCTGGCTGGCGAAATCAACCGCTTCCTGGGCTACCCGGCCCTAAGCTGGTAGCCGAATCGGATATTCAAATCATATCCTTAAATTTTATCTCCCACATGATAAGTGCCGAGCCTGGCAAAGTATCGACTATTTTCATTTATTTTTATAACCCTGTGACTATTGGTCAGGTTTTTTCAATTATAATAATAATTTTTGGAGTATTTATTTTGGAGAGTGTTAACATTAGATACATTTTATGCTATAATACCTCCTGAAACTATCCAGGAGGTAATCTCATGGAACTTTCGTGCAAGAGATGTGGCAGCACCTCGTTTGTCAAGCATGGCTTTGTGCGCG